>RCMY010001401.1_pt1 | contig 23085 bp, 20 predicted proteins | sample 2041341 | NCBI WGS metagenome assembly RCMY01 (sample SAMN09708234, study PRJNA481090) | Marine sediment metagenome, whole genome shotgun sequencing project.
CCCCCCCCTGGGGGGCGCCCCGACGCGTGTCCCTGAGAAGTTGTCCGGAAACGGTTGTTCTGCCGTGTGTCAGGACGTCTCGCCACGTAGGCTGCCGCGGGAATGTGAGCGGTCCACGGGGTCGCGGCGACAAGCAATGAGGAGGTCGGCGTATGGGCCGGTACATCGTCAGACGACTCTTGATCTTCGTGCCGGTGTTCTTCATCGCCACCTTCGTCATCTACGCCCTGGTGTTCGCGCTCTCGGGCGACCCGATCCGGGCGCTCTGTGGCGAGCGAGCCTGTGACGCGGCGCTCCAGGCCCAGCTCCGCGCAGACTTCAACCTCGACGACCCGCTCGTCATCCAGTACGCCAAGTACATGGGCAACCTGATCGTCAACCAGGATCTCGGGACCAACTTCAACGGCCGTGGCGTCTCCGACATCATCGGTCAGCGGCTCCCGATCACGGCTCGTCTGGCAGCGCTCGCGTTCGTCTTCGAGGTCGTCTTCGGCATCACCGCCGGGGTGCTCGCCGGCATCAAGCGCCAGTCCTTCGTCGACGCGCTCGTCAGCATCTCGACCGTCGCGATCATCTCGATCCCGATCTTCGTCTTCGGGCTGATGAACCAGATCGTCGTCGGCGTCAACCTCGATCTCCTGCCGCTGTCCTACAGCCCCAACCAGCCGATGCTGTCGTTGATCATGCCGGCGTATGTGCTCGCGGCCACCTCGCTGGCCTACATCGCTCGGCTCACCCGGACCTCGCTCGCGGAGAACCTCCGGGCGGACTACGTCCGCACCGCGAAGGCGAAGGGCCTCAAGAAGTCGCGGATCATCGGCGTGCACACGCTGCGCAACTCGATGATCCCCGTGGTGACCTACCTCGCGATCGACATCGGCTCGCTGATGGGCGGCGCGATCGTGACGGAGGGCATCTTCAACGTCCCCGGCATCGGCCGAGCCGTCTTCGACGCCATCGGCGGGCAGGAGGGCGCGGTTGTCGTCGGCATCGTCACCTTCCTCGTCGTCGTCTACATGGTGGCCAGCCTGGTCGTCGACGTCCTCTACGCCGTGCTCGACCCGAGGATCCGCTATGAGTGACCTGCAGCAGACGGAGCGCCACGACCCGGAGCTGCCGGGAGGTCCGCCCCCGACGAACACCGGCGTCGCTCCTCCCAAGGACCGCGAAGCGGGTCTGTGGGCTGACGCGTGGCGTGAGCTCAAGGGTCGGCCGACGTTCATGGTCCCGTTGGCGATCATCGCGCTGCTCAGCGTGGTGGCGGCCTTCCCGGGGCTCTTCACGGACGTCGACCCGAACCAGTGCCTCGCGCAGCGTGCGCTGGTCCGGCCGTCGTTCATCGCCACCACCCCGGACGGCATTGACCCGGCGATCTTCGGCTACGACCTCCAGGGCTGCGACTACTACGCGCGGATGATCTACGGAGCACGCGTGTCGATGGTGATCGGCCTCGCGGTCACTGGCTTCGCCTTCCTCATCTCGCTGTTCCTCGGTTCCCTCGCCGGCTATTACGGAGGCTGGGTCGACAGCCTGATCTCACGCGTCACCGACGTGGTGCTCGGCATCCCGCTCCTGCTCTTCGCGCTGGTGATGCTCACCGCGTACACGACACGGTTCGGGGGTCGCCCGCTGATCGCCGTCGTCTCCGTGCTGGTCCTCCTCGGATGGACCACCATGACCAGATTGGTCCGGTCCCAGGTCATCTCCCTGCGCGAGGCCGACTTCGTGGATGCGGCTCGCACCCTCGGAGCGAGCGACGGCAGGATCATCCTGAAGCACATCTTGCCGAACGCCATCGCTCCGGTCATCGTCGTCGCCACGATCAACATCGGTGTCGTCATCGCTGCCGAGGCAACGTTGACGTTCCTGAACATCGGGCTCCAGGCACCGTCGATCTCGTGGGGCATCGCCATCACGACCGCACAGCGCAGGATCGGCCAGGCACCCCACCTGCTGTTCTTCCCCGGCCTGTTCCTGTCGATGACCGTGCTGAGCTTCATCCTGATGGGTGATGCGCTGCGCGATGCCCTTGACCCGAAGCTTCGCTGATCGTCTCGCTGGAGTGCCCATGTCGCAGACCACCGCTTCACCCATGCTCGGCAACACGCCGTTGGACCCGAACGCCCCGCTGCTCGCGGTTGACAACCTCAACGTCGAGTTCCGCACCACGGACGGCATCGTCCGAGCCGTGAACGGCCTCAGCTACTCGCTGGACGCGGGGGAGACCGTCGCGATCCTCGGCGAGTCGGGCTCCGGCAAGTCGGTGTCCGCCCAGGCGGTCATGGGCATCATCGACACCCCGCCGGGGTTCATCACCGCAGGCACGGTGAAGTTCCGCGGCGTGGACCTGCTCAAGCAGTCCGAGGAGGTCCGTCGCGTGATGCGCGGCCCCCGGATCGCGATGATCTTCCAGGACGCGCTGACCGCCCTGAATCCCGTGTTCACCGTGGGCTGGCAGATCGGCGAGCTGTTTCGCCAGCACAACGGGACCAGCAAGACCCAGGCTCGGGCGGCGGCGATCGAGCTGCTCGACCGCGTCAAGATCCCGGAGGCGCGAACGCGCGTCGATCAGTACCCGCACGAGTTCTCGGGCGGGATGCGCCAGCGGGCGATGATCGCGATGGCGATGGCGCTGGACCCGGAGATCATCATCGCCGACGAGCCGACGACCGCGCTCGACGTGACGGTCCAGGCACAGATCATGGATCTGCTCAAGGAGCTCCAGGAGGACACGGGCATGGGGATGGTCCTCATCACCCACGACCTGGCCGTCGTCGCCGAGGTCGCCGACCGGGTGGTCGTGATGTACGCGGGTCGTGAGGTCGAGACCTCCGAGATTGACACGATCTACCACCAGCCGAAGCACCCCTACACCGAGGGCTTGCTGCGCTCGATCCCGCGGGTCGACATCCGACAGGGCGTGCTCAACCCGATCCAGGGCTCACCGCCGGACCTGCTGAACCTCCCGTCAGGATGCGCCTTCAACCCGCGGTGCAACTACGTCCGAGACCGCTGCCACACGGAGGTCCCGCCGCTGATCGACGTGGGTCCCGGGCACAAGTCTGCCTGCTTCTACACCGAGGAGGTCGGATCGTGACCGAGCCCATTCTGCGCGTCAAGAACCTCGTCAAGCACTTCCCGATCACGCAGGGAATCGTCCTGCAGAAGACCGTCGGGCAGGTCCGGGCCGTGGACGGCGTGTCCTTCGACCTCTACGAAGGCGAGACCCTCGGCCTGGTCGGCGAGTCCGGCTGCGGCAAGTCCACCGTTGCCCGGACGCTCCTGCGGCTCCACGCCGCCACGGCGGGCGAGGCCTGGTACGAGGGCCGCGACATCTTCGCGCTCGACAAGTCCGAGCTGCGCAAGCTCCGCCGCGACATCCAGATCGTCTACCAGGACCCGTACGTCTCCTTGAACCCCCGCATGACCGTTGGTGACATCATCACCGAGGCCTGGGCCATCCACAAGGACGTCGTCCCGAAGGCCAAGTGGCGCGACGAGGCTCGCGACCTGCTCGCCAGGGTCGGCCTGAACCCTGACCACCTCAACCGCTACCCGCACCAGTTCTCGGGCGGGCAGCGCCAACGCATCGGGATCGCTCGGGCGCTCGCGCTCAAGCCGCGGATCATCATCTGCGACGAGCCCGTCTCCGCGCTCGACGTGTCGGTCCAGGCCCAGGTCGTGAACCTGCTGCTCGAGATCCAGCAGGAGTTCGGCCTGTCGTACGTGTTCATCGCGCACGACCTGTCCGTCGTCCGGCACATCTCGGACCGCGTCGCCGTCATGTACCTCGGCCGCATCGTGGAGATCGGCAACGAGGACGACATCTACGAGAACCCGCTGCACCCCTACACGCAGGCACTTCTCAGCGCGGCCCCGATCCCGGACCCGAGCGTGCGCGAGCAGGCCCGGAGCCACCGGATCCTCCTCGAAGGGGATCTCCCAAGCCCCGCGAACCCGCCGATCGGCTGCAACTTCAACACGCGCTGCTTCAAGACGCGTGAGGACTGCTTCACCGTCGACCCGGACCTCGAGGTCCGCTTCGGACAGGATCACCCCACCGCATGTCTACACGCTGACCTACTCAAGCCCACCGCCTGACGGCGCTCACTCCCGGAGCCACCCATGTCTGACCGCGAACCGATCATCGCCGGCAACTGGAAGATGTTCAAGGACCACCTGGAGGGCATCCAGCTGGTGCAGAAGCTGTCCTACCACCTGACTCCGGACGACCACGAGGGACAGGACGTCGTCGTCTGCCCGTCGCCGGTCAGCCTGCGCTCGATCCAGACCCTGATCGACTCCGATCGCCTCGCGATCAAGCTCGGTGCCCAGAACTGTCACTGGGAGGAGAGCGGCGCGTTCACCGGCGAGGTGTCGCCGACCATGCTGAAGCGCCTCAACGTCTCGTACGTGATCTGTGGCCACTCGGAGCGGCGCGCGATGTTCGGTGAGACCGACGAGGTCGTCAACCGCAAGGTCAAGGCCGTCATCAAGCACGAGATGGCTCCGATCCTGTGCGTGGGGGAGACGCTCGAGCAGCGCGAGGCCGGTGACGCCGAGCAGGTTGTCGTCGGACAGCTCCGCGGATCGCTCGCGGGCCTCACGGCGGCCGACGTCGACAACCTGGTCCTCGCCTACGAGCCGGTCTGGGCGATCGGAACCGGCAAGACCGCGACCCCGGAAGACGCGCAGTCGATGTGCGCGACCGTCCGTACAGCGTTGGCCGACCTGCTCGGCGCCGAGGTGGCCGCGGCCACCCGCGTGCAGTACGGCGGCAGCGTCAAGCCCGGCAACATCCGTGACCTGATGGCGCAGCCGGACATCGACGGCGCGCTCGTCGGGGGAGCAAGCCTCAACGCCGACGACTTCGCCCTGATCGTCGGGCACCGTCGCTGACGGAGTCCCGCGGAGCGTGCGCCTGACGTTCCGCCTGACGCGCTGAGGGCACGGACGAACGTAGGCTGACCCGAGCGGGTCAGCGGCGATACGATCCGTTCCGGTCGAGGGATGCCTCCCTCGGCGAGCGCACCAGGAAGAGGACGCGCCATGAGCCGTCGCAGCGAACCCCTCGACAGCATGCTCGGTCCGCTCGAGCAGGAGGTCATGGACGTGGTCTGGTCGCTCGGCGACACGACCGTCCGTGATGTCCACGGCGAGCTGGCCTCCCGCCGGCAGATCGCCTACACGACCGTCATGACGACGATGACCCGCCTGGCAGCCAAGGGCCTGCTCAGCCGGGACACCGACGGTCTGGCGCACCGCTATCAGCCGGCCATCGCCCGAGAGACCTACGCCCGATCGACGGTCGGCAACGTCCTGAGCTGGCTGCTCGAGCGTTACCCCGAGCCGGCGGCCTCCTACCTCGCCGAGGTGGTCGAGGACGTGGACACGATGACGCTCGACACCTTGCGCTCCGCCGTTGAGCGGGCGCGCGAGCAGGAGGGCTGACGAACGAGTGCTCGACGGAGGCCTGCAGTTCACGCTGTTGACCGACTCGATCGTCCTGCGGGCGATCCTCGCGTCGGTCGTTGCCGTCGTGCTCGCACGAAGCCTGCTTCGCACGGGCCTGCAGTCCGCAGGGGTTCGAGCCGCTGCGGCCGTCGTCCCGTCGCTCGCGCTGGTGATGGCGGTCCTGGTCGCCGGACGTGCTTCATCGGTGCCCAGCTTCCTGAGCGAAGCCGGCAGCGCCGAGGGCGTGATCTTCTCCGACATCTCCATGTCGTGGTTCCGCCCCGTGGCCGTCGGTGCCCTGCTGTCCGCCTGGTTCGTGGTGTCCGTCACCCGGATCGGGCTGCGCCTCTGGCGCGTCCACCGCCACTCGGCTTCGGTCCTGGCCGACGCTGTCGGCGCCCCCAGCAGGCTCCGACAGGAGATCGCCGACCTCGCCGTGGCCTCCCGCGTCCCGGCCCCACGATCATGGATCTCGCCTGCGTGCAGCGGCGGCGCCGCCGTCATCGGCGTTCGCAGCCCGCAGCTCGTCATCGACGCGCAGCTGCTCGAGTCGCTCGACATCGACGAGCTCCGGGGCGTCCTCGCGCACGAGCTCGCCCACGTACGTCGTCGCGACAACCTTGTCGCGTTGGCGTTGGGGATCGTGCGCGACATCATGTTCTTCGTACCGCTCGGCGGTCGGTGGGCCTTGCGCCAGCTCCACTCGGAGCGCGAGCTCGCTGCCGACGAAGCGGCGGTCGCGTTGACGAACCGACCTGCAGCCCTGGCCTCGGGCCTGATGAAGGTCATCGACCAGGCGTCGGCGTCATGCCCAGCGGCAGCGTTCGTCGCGGAGGGCACCCTCGTCCGTCGCGTCGAGGCCTTGGTGGACAACGCCTCGAGGCCGTCCCGGCTCCGGGTCGCATCGGAGACCGGCGCGTTGCTGACCGCCGTCATCGGAGCCGTCACCATCGCAGCGGTCCTGCCACCGGCGATGTCCGACATCGGTCCCAAGGGCGTGATGTTCCAGTACCTGGGCAGCGCAGATGCCCAGATCGAGCGCCCTGTCTTCCGGGAGCCCGTTGCCTTCGACGTCTACCGCAGCACCTCGTTGGGCCCCTTGGCGGCCGAGACCCCTGTGCGCGCCGACGGACTCGACGACCTCGCCACCGAGGCCGCGTGTTTCCGTGTCGACGTGGTCTGCGCGCCCGTGGCGCCGTCGTCATCGCTGCGCTGGCAGCCGACTCCGTCCGTCGTCGTCGCCCCGCTCGACCTGATCAACGAGCCACGGTTCCGAGCCCGAGCGCTCGTCGGTGACGGGAACCGTGGCTTCTCCGTCTACGTTCTGACCAACCTGGGTGACCGCATCCGCTGAGCGCGGCACGCCCACGTCCCACTTCCCCTGATTCGAGTACCTCGTGGTTGCCTTCGTCCTCGTCATGCACGTGATCTTCGCAGGCGTGATGATCCTCTTCATCCTCCTGCACCGCGGCACCGGCGGCGGGATGTCTGACATGTTCGGTGGTGGTGGCGGCAACCTGGGCGGCTCGGCGGTCGTGGAGAAGAACCTCGACCGGCTCACCGTCTTCTCTGCCGTCGCCTTCCTCATCACCGATGGCGTCCTCGTCAAGATCCTGCCCTGACCAAGCGCCCTCGGGCCCTCGCGGTCGTCCTGGCTGCACTGGTTGTGGCCTGCACCGGAGATCCGGTGCAGGTCGGCGGGTCGGACGACACCGCGCGCCCGGATCCGCTGGCCTCCTCCCGATCGGCCAGCGAGTCCGTTGACGAGCGGCGCGGCGGCACATTGCGCGTCGGGCTCGGCGGCGACCCGGGGTCGATCGACCCGAGGTTCGCGGTCGGGGAGACCGACCTCACGGTCGTCGACGCGCTGTTCGACGGGCTGGTCACCATCGGTCCGTCCGGCAGCGTCCTTCCCGAGGTCGCGGTGTCGTGGTCGTGGGGGCCGCTCGACGAGGCTGGGTCTCCCGCGCCGACAAGCACGCCGGAACAGGTCGCCAGCCGGCTGACCCTTCGTCTCGGCGATGATGCGTTCCACGACGGGGCCCCCGTGGTCGCCGCCGACTTCGTCCGCACGTTCCAGACCATCGCTGATCCGGCCGTTTCCTCGCCCTGGGCACGGCTGCTCGAGCCGATCGTCGGGTGGGATGTCGCGCAGGCCGGCGGCGCGGCGCTCTCGGGCGTCCGCGCCATCGACGACGAGACGTTGGAGCTCCGCTTCTTCCGGCCCTCCGCTGACTTCCTCACCGTGCTCTCACACCCGGCGCTCGCCCCCGTGCCGGCCAGCTTCGGTGGCGAGGACGTCGGCGCCTCACCCGTCGGCAACGGTCGGTTCCGGATGGCCGAGCCGTGGGTGCACAACGAGTTCATCCGGGCTCGGCGCGTCGCCGGCCACGCTCGCGGCCCCGCCGAGGACGGGGGCCCCTGGCTCGACGAGGTCATCTTCCGGATCTACTCCAACGACACCGGGAGCCGGGCGGAGTACGCCGACTTCCTTGCGGGCAACGTCGATGTCGCGACGGTCCCGTCCGCGTCCCTGATCGACGCGGTGGGCCGGTTCGGCTCATCCGAGCGATCCGGGCGGGGCGTCATGCGCGGCGCAACCGGCGTGACCTACCTCGTGGGCTTCAACACCTCGATCCCGCCGTTCGACGAGGACGAGGTCCGACGCGCAGTGTCGCAGCTGATCGACCGTGAACGGATCGTGGGCGATCTCCTGCGCGACGCCCGGGTCGCGTTGCGGGCCTACGTCCCCGACGGGATCACCGGGGGAGATCCGGGCGGGTGCGCGGCCTCGTGCGTCCATGATCCCGCTGCGGTCCGCGACCGGGTTGCCGAGCTGCTGCTCCCCGCGCAGCTCACCTTCGTCCACAACACCGGCCAGGTCCATGGGAGCGTCGCTGAGGCGATCCGTGGCTCGTTGGAGGCCAACCTCGGTGTCACCGTCGACGTGCAGGCGCTCCCGCTCCAGGACTACGCCGCAGCGCTTCGGGCGCCGAGCGGGCTTCAGATGTTCCGCTTCGGCTGGTCTGCGGACGTTGCGAGCGCAGGTGCGGTGCTGCCGGCGCTCTTCTCCGCGGCCGAGCTCGGCCGGACGAACGTGAGCCGCTGGGTCGACGATGAGGTCGAGGCCCTGTTCGCAGCTGCTGCCGTGGAGATCGAGGGAGCCGCACGGCGAAGGATCTACGGCGAGATCGAGCACCGGGTGCTCGACGCGCTCCCCATGACCCCGGTCTTCGCCTACCGGATCAACCGCGTCGTCGATGGTGATGTCGGCGGTCTTCGCTTCGACGGCATCGGTCGGATGGTGCTCGACGATGCGTTCGTCACGGGTCCTCGATGATCCGGCGGCGACGACTGGCTGCGTTCCTGGCCTGCTTCGCGGTGATGCTGGCCGCCTGCTCGAGCCCGGAGCTCGAGCAGGCTGCGGCGCCGGTCTTCGGTCCGGTCGTGCTGGACGCAGCGCCTGTGACGTCGCGAACCCCGAGGGGCATGGCCCGGGTCGGCTATCCGGGAGAGCCTGCGGCGTGGGGACCGTGGCTCCCCGGCGACGTCGCCGCGACGGACCTCGCCGCCCTGTGGGGGTTGCCGCTGCTGCGCCTTGACGCCGTCGGGCAGCTCGTTCCTGCGCTCGCGGGGAAGGTGCGGGTCGTGAGCGTCGCCGACGAGCCGACGCTCGTGGAGCTCTCGCTGCGGCCCGGCAGCTGGTCGGACGGCACGCCCGTGTCCGCCAAGGACGTGGTGGCGACCATCGATGCGCTGCGCGTCCTGCCCAGCCAGGCGGCGCGATGGGCCGGCGTCGTCGAGGTGACCGCGATCGACCCTGCGACGGTGCGGGTGCGGTTCGACGACGTCGAGCCGAGATGGGCGTGGCTGCTCGCGGAGCTGCAGACGGTCATGCCCGCCGAGGTGGCGCGCGCGGGGCTCGAGCTCGTCGTTGGTCCCCCTACGATCACGGGAGGAGCCTTCACGATCGGCGAGCTGACGCCGGGGCTGACCGTCAGGTTTGATGCCCACCTCGACGGTCCGTTGGGTCCGCCTGGTCTCGAAGCCATCGAGCTCGTGGTGGTTCCGACCTACGAGACCGCGCTGGGGCTCCTCGACCGCGATGACCTTGACGTCGTGACCGGACATCTGGCTCTGAACCCCGTGGACCGGGCCGAGGACCTCGACGGGGTCGCGGCTGGTGCGCCCGTCGGGGGGACCCGCTTCACGCTGGCGTGGCGGCCGGACGGCAGGTTGGGAGCGGACGCAGCGACCCGGGTCCGGATCGGCGACGTCGTCGCGCTCGATGAGTTCGTCGACGGACTCCTTCGAGTGCAGGGCCGCGTCGCGTCCAGCCTCGTGCCCGGCGGCGTGGGACCGTGGGTGCCCTCGGGCATCTCGGCGAATGCCCTCCGTGGCGTGGGCGAGTTCACGCTCGCCGTCCCGCGCGGTCAGGAGGCGCCCGGGTTCGCAGCACGCACCCTCCAGCGAGCGATCGATGGGTCTGGTGGCTCGGTGCAGCTCGTCTTCCTCGATCCTGAGCTCGTCGTACGTGACACCCAGCGTGACGCCGCGCTCCGGGTGGAGCGGCTCACCCCGTGGCCGAGCGCCCGGGCCATCGCGGGCGCGAGGCCCGAGGCGGTGGACGCAGCCGTCATGCACGAACGGTCCGGTGGCCCGGGGTCGACCGATCTGCTGGATGCGGAAGCATCCCTCCGCGACCTCGGGGTTGACCTCCCGCTCTTCGAGATCGGGGCTGTGACGGCGTGGTCGGAGCAGCGCATCGGCGGCGTCGATCCCAGCGGATGGCTGGGCGGAAGCCTCGCGGACGCGGCAACGTGGGAGATGGTGGCCGGCGGGGGCACGTCGACATGAAACCTTCGCGGCCGATGGGCTACGATTTCTCGCGTCGCACCTGCGTTTGCGATGGTCACGCGGAAGTGGCGGAATTGGCAGACGCGCACGGTTGAGGGCCGTGTGCCTTAACAGGCGTGGGGGTTCAAGTCCCCCCTTCCGCACCACAGAACGGCCGCCCCGAAGGGCGGCCGTTCGTCGTGTACGCGAGCGTCCACGTCCGGGCGGGGCCGCGGACGCTGGCGTTCACGCGGCGTGGAGATGCTCCAGCGCCGTGGGCTTGTCGGCTCCTTCTGTGCGGGCTCGCGGCAGGTAGACGTGGAAGCAGGCACCGGGGGTGCCGTCCTCCCGATCGGTGACCCAGGCACGTCCGCCGTTCAGCTCGGCGAGGCGACGAACGAGCGTGAGCCCGATCCCGACGCCCGGGGAGTGTTCGACGATGGAGTCGCCGCGGGTGAAGGGCTCGAAGATCCGTTCGCGGAGATCGGGGCGGACCCCTTCGCCGTGGTCGCTGACGCGGATCTGAGCGCCCCCGGGAACGGTCCGGATGTCGATCTCGATCGACGTTCCGGCGGGCGAGTACCGGTCAGCGTTGACGATGAGGTTGTCGAGGATCCGCTCGACGTGTCCGGCTTCGGCGTGCACGCGGACGGCGTTGAGGTCCAGCGCCACGTCGCGACGGTTGATCACGTCGGTGGTCTCGACCAGCCCGAACACGACGGCGCGCAGATCGATGTCCCGGGCGTAGACGGCGGCGGTGCCGCGACGCAGTCGGTCGAGGTCCAGGAGGTCGCGCAGCAGGGCGTCGAGCCGCTCCGCGTTCACCATCAGCCTCGTCAGCAGGTGTTCGCGTGTCTCGTCATCGATGCGGCCGCCGCCGGAGACGAGCGTCTGCGCGATCCCTCGTACGTTCGTCAGCGGCGTCCGGAGCTCGTGCGACACCGCGGTCAGGAACACGTTCTGGACGTCGCTCCGCTCCGTCATCTCCCGGACGTGCTCGGCTTCGCGTTCCAGCGCCGCCGCCATCTCGAGGCTCCCGCGGGCGACCATGCAGCAGTCCGCGAGGAGCTGTCGATCCTCTTCGGTGAACACGACGTCAGCGGGGCGCAGGACGACCATGAGGGCTTCGATCTCGTGGCCGTCGATCGGCTCCACGAGCGCGTTGTGTCGCACACCTCCCAGGGTGACGACGAACTCCACGCTCCGTGGCTGAGACGGCAGCCGCATCTGCGTCAGCTCACGCAGGAGGGCAGCGCCCTCGAGCATCTCGAGGCCGTGGACGGCCGTGATCTCCATGGACCGCTCGCGGATCGTGACCGCGAGCGCGCGGTCGGCGCCGACCACGACCGGGATGCTGCGGGCGATGGCCCGCAGCGCCCCGTCGACGTCGGGGTGACCCGCGAGGTCGGACATGGCTCTGGTGAGGTCGCCCCGATGTGCGGCCGCGACGGCCACGGTCCCGACGGCGCTCGCGACTTCCGGGTAGATCATCACGGTGAGTCCGCGGACATCCTGGAACGGTGCCATCGCGACGAGGACAGCGGCCCGGGTGCCGTCACCGCGCCGGATCTCACCGGGAGCGAGTACGGCGGCCGGCCCACAGGCAATGTGGTCGAGGATGTCCGGGCACAGCCACAGCGATGCAGCCATGCCGAGGACGAGGTCGCGGCGACATCCGAGGACCTTCGTCGCCGCATCGTTTGCTGACATGATCCGCATGTCCGACCCGAGCCGGATCGCCGCCGGGGCGAGATGCTCGACCTCGAACGCCGGTTGTGTGGGGCGCAGGATGGAAGCAGCGACCGGCAGAGCCGACCTGCTGTCCGAAGCGTGTTCGCCCTGCGTCTCGGCAGGTGCGGTCGCTCGGCTTCCGTCCATGGAGAGCCCTGTGTCAGATGTTCTGTTGACCCGTCCGATGGGTCATGGTCCCCGTCGGCGCGACGGATGGTGACTGAAGCGTCAGGCGGCGTCACGCTGCGACACGACCGCCGGAGCCTCGTGGTCGCGGCCGAAGTCGGTGGCGTAGATCCTGGCGGACACGGTGGCGGCGTCCGCGCGGACGCGACGACTTCGCTGCGCTGCCGCGAAGAGCGTCAGGTGGACCCCCCCGGTCAGCGCCGCGGAGATGGTCCACGCGATGTCCGACGGGAGCCAGGCGAGCATGGTCCAGCGGTAGAAGAGGAGCGAGAGCAGCAGCGACGCCGGCACGAACTCGACGAGGACTCGGCGGTCGCCCGCGGTCCAGTCCTCGAGCTCGAACACGCCTGTGCGTTCGACGGGCTGGGACAACGGGGTAGGTGACACAGACGTCTCCAAGGATCGCGCACGTCATCCCGTCGGCAGGATCGGTCGTCGGCTGGAGCGGGCGAGCGTCGCCGCAGGGCCAGCGATCGCTCAGCGCACGAGCCAAGGGGCTTGGTCAAGCGTGCGCCGCTCTCGCGACAGCAGCGTCATCTGCAACGAGGCGGTACGGACCAGCAGCGCGAGATGCAGGACCGTGGAGAGCCCGAGGGCGGCGTTGACGCCGTCGGCGCCGGGGACCCAGAACAGCAGGATCACGCGGTAGAACGAGGCCGCGACCAACATCGAGATCGGGACCACCACGAGCAGCGCGATCCACTCACCGCGGGAGAGCGGGTCTGCTCCCTGCAGTCGTGCTCGCCCCGTGGCGCGACCGACCGAGCGTGCGAGCGACGGCGCTGCCGACATGATGCGCTGCTCCGATTGGTGTCCGTGTCCGATCCTGTCGGGACAAGCCTACGGGGCAAGCTGTCTGCTTTGTCGGACGTCCGGGGCACGGATGTTCCGGGCGCACCGGGCAACAACGACAGCGCGCATGTCGCGGCGACGACCGTCCGAGCGGCCGTCCAAACATGGCCCATCAGTGCCCTGTGAACCGTGCGTCGCGCCGTTCGACGAACGAGGCCACGCCCTCGGCGGCGTCGTCCGTGGCGAAGAGCTCCGTGGCGCGACGCAGCGCGTGCGCGGTTGCCGCCGCCTCGCCGTCGCGTGCGGCGAGGCGAGCGTTCGCAAGGGTCCCCTGGACTCCCAGCGGCGCCATGGTGGCGATGCGGTCAGCGATTGCTCGGGCGGCCTCGAGCTGGGCACCCGGGGGTGTCAGCTCCTGGACCAGCCCGATGCGATGGGCCTCGGCCGCGGGCAGCGGCTCTGCGGTGAGCAACCAGCGCATGGCATCGCCCCAGCCGACCCGGGCGGGCCAGCGGAACGTTCCACCGCCGAACGGCATGATCCCGCGCGCGATCTCGAACTGGACGAACCGCGCGTCATCGGATGCGACGGTGATGTCAGCGGCCAGAACGAGCTCGACGCCGAGCGTGTAGCAGAGCCCCTGGATCGCCACGACGACCGGCTTGGAGCACGCAGGTCCGGACATGGCGAACGGGTCGACGCCACCGGCGTGCGGAAGCCCCTGCCCGGACTCGACCACGGCCGGTGCGACGTCGGCGAGGTCCAGCCCCGCCGTGAAGTGGTCGCCCGCAGCGTGCACCAGGCCGACGCGGAGGTCCGGGTCGTTCTCCAGCTCGTCGTAGGCCTCGGCGAACTGCGCGAGCGTCTCGAGCGTGAAGGCGTTGCGCTTGTGCGCGCGGTCGATGAGGATCTCGAGCACGTGACCACGACGCGTCGTCGTGATGTCGCGCGCTGCGGGGGTCAGGGTCATGAGGGATCCGGGCTGCGGTGCGAGGCGACGAGCTCGTGTGCTCGCGCGAGGATGTCGACGTCCATGGGCGCGTCGACGAGGTCGTACTCCTCGGAGAAGACCTCGATGACCGCGTCCATCACGTCGGCGATGACCAGCCCGGGAACGACGTCGGTGATCGCGCCGACCGTGGCCGGGTCGAGCTCGAGGTCGAGAGCGGCATACACGTCGGTGAGCGCGGCCCGGATCTCGTCGGTCCCGTCGACGACGATGACCGCACCGACGTGAGCAGCCGTCTTGCGCACGCGTTGGCCGATCCCGACGAGCTTGACGTCACCGTTGGAGATCGAGTGCCGACCAGGGCAGTACTCCCCGGGAAGCTGACCGACGCGAGCGGACACCCCGAGACGTTGGAGCGCTTCTCGAAGCAGGTTGGACACGTGGCCGAACCGGACCATCGTGGTGCCCTGGGGATCAACGTCGGGCACCGCGAGCGACAGCGCGAGCGTCGTGGGGCTGAAGACCGCTGCTCGGCCACCAGCGAGACGCTCCACGCCGGTGAAGCCGTGCGCGGCCGCCGCGGCGATTGCGGCGGGGTAGCCGTCGCCCGTCGTGTCCTGACGCCCGAACGCCATGACTCGCGAAGGCTCGTAGAGCCTCAGCGTGGCCGGCAGCGTGCCGGCAGCGACACGCTCGAGCACGGCGTGCGAGACGGCCGTGTCGAGGGCAGGTTCGTCCGCGTGGGACGTGAGGGCGACGTGCAGGGTGTCCATGCGGGCACTCTACTCACCCGATGCCCTCTGCTGTCAGCACCCTCGACTCGGGGATGAACGCGAACCACACGAACCAGAACGTGTCGTCGATCGCCACCGGCTGGAGCTGCGTGCCCGTGCCCGGGCCGGCGACGCCGAGCCCGCTGATGTCGAAGACGGTGCCGTCGTCACGGCGGACAGCGCCGTCCGGCGTCGATGACCAGTCGTGATCGCCGCCCACGAACGCCGCGACGGCGCCGATGTCGGTGCCGTCGTCGATGCGTGAGGTGTCCAGCGCCGACGCCGCCCCGCCTTGGTGCACGAGGATGACCCGCTCGGTGCCGACCTCGACGACGAACACGCTCAGCTCTTCGACGAGGGACCGCTCGACGGCGAGCGGATCGGTCTGGTCAGCCAGCCCGATCACCCGCGTCTTGAGCTCAAGGCGATCGTCGGTCTCGCCGCGGTAGAGGAAGGGGGAGGTCCCGACCCGGTCGTAGCCCTGGTACGGGTTGTTGCCGTAGGGACGGCTGATCCCGGTGTCGCGGCTCAGGACCAAGGCGTCGTCCCCGGCGACGTCGAGGAACTCCGCCCAGCTGAGCACCGTCGTCGGGATCCGGTCGAGCTCGGTGCCGAGATGCCCTGCGCCGACCACACCGGTACCGGTGAACTGCGACCAGAGCGTCCGGGTCTGGCGGTCGTACATCAGCAGGTTCGAGTTGAAGAGACGGCCCGACGTCCCGAAGTCGAGGACCTCGACGGTGCCGTCCGCGCGGATGATGCGGCGGTCGAACGCCAGCCCGGAGTTGCAGAGCGGGCAGTAGGTCACGACGACGGGGCGGCCGTTGACCTCGTCGTTGACGATCTCGTGCCAGGTCATGATCGCCAACGGATACGCGCGGTCGACCCCGTCGATCCGGAGCGCAAGGACCGGCGACTGCGCGGCAAGCCACGTGTCTGCGTCGGCGATCGACTCGAGGACGGGGGAGTCGATCGGGGGGATGCCGTCGGGCGGTGGACCGCCGGAGAGGACATCCGCAAGTTCGATCGTGGCGGGCGTCGTACAGGCGACCGCGTCCCAGAAGAACCCGTCCGAGCAGCTGTCGTCGACGGGCAGCGAGGCCGCACGCTCGCCAGCAGGGCTGTTCGTGCCGGCACAGGCGCTCAGCAGCAGCGCTGCCACCATGAGCAGCCCCGCAGTTCGTGAGACGGCCATGCCGGGCGGGCTCCCAAGGTCGCTGAGCCTGCACGTGGCAGGTCTCGATCCACGACGGCCAACGTCAGCCTCGTGCGTGGACGTTCCGTCCAGCTCGCCGAACTGTCAGCCTGCTGACACGTCGGCGTCGACGACACGCGCTCTGATGGTGCGCTCGAGAGTGTCGCGCTGCTCAAGGAGGGCACGCTTGGCAGGCGCCCGCACGTCGCCCGCGACGGTCGCGTTGACCCGGTCCACGAGGGCTTCGGTGGCTTCCCAGTGCGGGAACATGCTCTCGGTCCACTCGGTGGCACGGTTCTGGCTGAGCGTCGTCCAGACCCGGTCGAAGTCCGCGAAGAACCGGTCGGTGTACTCAGCGAGCACGGCGGTCTGCCCGATCCGGTTGAACCCGGTCATGATCTGCCGCGACATCGTGTGCGACAGGTCGGCGTCGTCGATCACCCGGTTCCACGCCGCGTTCTTCGCGACGACGTCAGGACGCGCAGCGCGGGCGGTGGCAGCGTTGCGTTCGCCGAGGTCGGTCTGGTCACGCCCGAGCTCCTCGTCGATGCGGGCGGCATCGACGCTGTTCGTGACCGCAAGCGAGATGACGAGATGCCAGCGCAGGTCGGTGTCGACCTGCAGGCCCGGGATGACGAGATCGCCGGAGAGGACGTTGGCGACATCGTCGCGCTGCTGGCCCCTTCGGGCGCACGAGGCCCAGTGTCGGGCCCAGGCGAGCTGGGCGTCGGAGCCGGGCCCGGCGGCGTCGAGCTGGGTGCGCGCGTGGTCGGCGAGCTTCGCCAGCTGGACGTCAGCACGCTCCGGGTCGCCGTATCGCTCGGCCGCGGCCAGGACGCGCGCGAGGATGCGCTGGAGCACCCCGATCTCCGACTCGGCAGGCAGGTTGCGCAGCACGAGGTCGATGAAGCGGCTCGCGGCGAGGCCGCCGTCGCGGACCATGTCCCACGTGGCGCTCCAGCAGAGCGCGCGGGCGAGTGGGTCGGTGATGCGCGAGAGGTGCTCGGCGACCGTCGCGGTGGAGCGGTCGTCGAGCACGACCTTCGCGTAGGTCAGGTCGTCGTCGTTGACCAGAACCAGGTCTGCGATCGGCTGTCCGACGAAGGCCGGGACGTCGGTCGACGCACCGTCGACGTCGAGCTCCTCCCGGACGCGGCGGACCAGCCCTGCATCGGTGAGGTCGTACAGGCCGACGGCGATCCGATGGGGACGCAGGTTCACCTCTGGCGACGGTGACGTCTGCCTGATCGAGAAGCTGGTGTAGCGCTCCTCGTCGGCGGTCGTCTCGGCGCCGAGCGAGGTGATGCCGGTCGTCTGGAGCCAGGCCTCGACCCATGAGCCCAGCTCGCGCCCCGACGCGGCCTCGAGGGCTGCAAGGAAGTCGGCGAGCTCAGCGTTGCCCCAGGCGTGCTTCGCGAAGTAGCGGCGGCAGCCCTCGAGGAAGGCCTCCTGGCCCACCCAGGCGACGAGCTGCCGGAGGACGGATGCGCCCTTGGCGTAGGTGATGCCGTCGAAGTTCTGGTGCACGGACTCGATGTCGACCATGTCCGCGGCGATCGGGTGAGTCGACGGGAGCTGGTCCTGCTGCTTCGCCCAGGACTTCTCGGCGTCGAGGAAGGTGACCCATCCGTTGGTGAAGCGAGTGGCCTCCGTCTGGGCGAGCATCGACATGAAGGTCGCGAAGGACTCGTTGAGCCACAGGTCGTCCCACCACTTCATGGTGACGAGGTCGCCGAACCACATGTGGGCCATCTCGTGCAGGATGACCTCCGCGCGACGCTCGCGGGCCGAGTCGGTCACCTTCGACCGGAACAGGTAGGTCTCGGCGAACGTGATGCAGCCCGGGTTCTCCATCGCTCCGGCGGAGAACTCCGGGACGATGAGCTGGTCGTAGTCGCCGAAGGGGTACTCGACGCCGTAGTTCGCCTCGAACCAGGTGAGCCCCTGGCGGGTGATCTCGAAGAACTCCTCGTGATCGACGAACTGCTCCAGGGAACGGCGCGCGTAGAGACCGAGCCTGCGGTTGCCGTGCGTGGACTCCCAGACCGAGTAGCTGCCCGCCACGACGGCGAAGAGATAGGTCGAGAAGCGCGGCGTCGTGGCGAACCGCCACATGCCGGCGTCCCCCTCGGCGGGGCGCTCCGTGGCCGAGGAGTTGGAGACCACGACCCAGTCCTCGGGGGCGTGCACGGTGAGCGCGTAGGTGGCCTTGAGGTCAGGCTGGTCGAAGCACGGGAAGATCAGGTGCGCGTCGAAGGGCTCGCACTGGCTGTGGAGGTAGACGCACTCGTCGGACGGGTCACGGAAGAAGTGCAGGCCCTTGCCCTCCTTGGTGTAGGCCATCGTGGCCTGGACGCGGACGGTGTTGTGCGCGGCGAGGGAGGGCAACGAGATCCGGGTGTCGTGGATGACGTTGTCCGGCAGCCGGCGTCCGTTGAGCTCCACGCGCTCCACCTCGTGCGCCGTGCAGTCCAGGAACGTCGGGTCACCCGCGGTGGCATCGAACGTGATCGTCACGTCGGCGCTGAAATGCTCGTCGCCTCGGGTGAGATCGAGGAGGATGTCGTAATGGACCTCGTCGCCGATGACGTCGGCGCGCTGCGACGCCTCGCGGCGCGTGAGGTTCTCGGTGACGCTGGACACGTTGCTCTCCGGAGACTGCTGGGTCGCGGTGGATGCTACGGGCGAGGGGGTGACGTGGCGAGCACCCCCCCACAGGCGTGCTGGACCTCAACGAAACGATCCGCCGCGGCCAGCCCCGTCGCTGAACCTCCGGAGTCCGTTCGACATCTCACCGGAGGCCATCGACGCAACTCCACGGTCATGCTCCGAGAGCAGCGCCTCACGGGTCGTGACGTCGAACCCTGCGCGCGTGGAGAGGAGATCAGCGCGGAGGCAGGCCTGGGGGAACGCCGCGAGCTGGTCGGCGAGCTCGAGCGCGGACGGCAACGCCTCACCCGGACCGACGACGCGGTTCGCGAGCCCGATCCTCGCGGCTTCCTCGGCGTCGACGGGCCGCCCCGTCAGGATCAGGTCCGTCGCGATCGAGAGCCCGACCAGCCGCGGCAGCCGCACCGTGCCACCGTCGATGAGCGGGACGCCCCAGCGTCGGCAGTACACGCCGAGGACGGCGTCGCTCGCCATGACCCGGAGATCCGCCCAGCAGGCGAGCTCCAGGCCACCTGCGACGGCGTGCCCCTCGATCGCCGCGATCACCGGCTTGCCGACGTGGAGCCGTGTCGGCCCCATCGGGGCGCGGTCGGAGCGCTCGAGCCGGTTCACCCGGTCCGGATGCTTGTCCAGGGCTGTCAGGTCTGCGCCTGAGCAGAAGTCCCCGTCGGCTCCGGTGAGGACCGCGACGCTCCAGCGGTCGTCAACGGCGAAGCCGCGGAAGGCCTGCTCCAGCAGATCTGCTGTCGGACGGTCCACCGCGTTGCGAACGTCCGGTCGATGGATCGTGACGACCAGCGTCGACCCGACGGTCTCGAGCGCGACGGTCATCTCCAAGCCCTTGTCTCTCGATAGGATGCGCAGGGTGCCCGAGAGCGGCCACACCGCAACGTCATGGAGAGCAGTCGATGAAGGAATACACGAGCCCGGGGGCGGTCCAGATCGCCGAGGACGACAACCTGACGCGCTCACTGTTCGACAACGCCCGAGCCTTCCCGAACCGACCGGCGCTCGCGCGCAAGGTCGGGGGAGCGTTCGTCGACATGTCGTCGAAGGCGTTCGCTGACGAGGTCGTGGCCATCGCGAAGGGCTTCATCGCCGCCGGGATCGAGCCGGGGTCGATGATCGCGATCTACTCGTCCACGCGCATCGAGTGGACGTTGCTCGACTACGCCATCTGGGCCGCAGGCTGCGTCACCGTCCCGATCTACGAGACCTCCTCCGCGGAGCAGGTCGAGTGGATCATCGGTGACTCCGGCGCCGTCGGCATCTTCTGCGAGACCAGCGCGCTGAAGGCGACGTTCGACGAGGTCAAGGGCTCCCTGGGGCACTGCGAGCACGTGCACGTCATCGACGACGGTGGCCTCGAGACGGTCAAGGCCGCGGGCAAGGACCTCGACGACAGCGAGGTCCACCAGCGCGCCGAGGCGCTCGACACCTCCAGCATCGCGACGCTCGTCTACACGTCCGGAACGACGGGTCGTCCCAAGGGCTGCACGCTCACCCACGGCAACTTCATCTTCGACTCGGCCCAGGTCGAGCAGGAGATGAGCGAGTTCTTCAAGCCCGGCATGTCGACGCTGCTGTTCCTGCCGCTCGCGCACATCTTTGCCCGGGTCATCCAGATCGGCTGCGTCCGCGCCGGCGTCCGTCTGGCCTTCTCCGAGGGCATCCCGGTGCTCACCGAGGAGCTCGGGGTCCTCAAGCCCGACTTCCTCCTCGCGGTCCCGCGGGTCTTCGAGAAGGTGTTCGTGAAGGCGCAGCAGAAGGCCCACGGCGACGGCAAGGGGAAGATCTTCGACCTCGCCGCCGAGACCGCCATCGCCTACTCGCGCGAGTCAGCGGCCGGTGGCGTCTCGCTGGCCACCAAGATCAAGCACGCCGTGTTCGACAAGCTCGTCTACTCGAAGCTCCGTGCTGTGCTCGGCGGGAAGATCGAGTTCGCCGTGTCCGGTGGCGCAGCCCTCGGCGAGCGGCTCGGGCACTTCTTCAACGGCATCGGCGTCCTCATCCTGGAGGGCTACGGACTGACGGAGACGACGGCCGGCGCGGTCCTCAACAGCCCGTCACAGTTCAAGATCGGCACCGTGGGCAAGCCGCTCCCGGGCGTCTCGGTCCGCATCGCGGACGACGGCGAGATCCTGCTCAAGGGCGGCAACGTCTTCCAGGGCTACTACAACAACCCCGAGGCCACGGCCGAGGCCATCGCGAAGGACGGCTGGTTCCACACCGGTGACATCGGCGAGCTCGACGCGGAGGGATACCTGCGCATCACCGGGCGCAAGAAGGAGATCATCGTCACGGCGGGCGGCAAGAACGTCGCGCCGGCGGTGCTCGAGGACCGCATGCGCGCCCACCGGCTCGTGTCGCAGTCCGTCGTCATCGGCGACGGTCAGGCATTCATCGCCGCGCTGATCACCATTGACCCCGAGGAGTTCCCGGCCTGGGCCGAGGAGCACGGCAAGGCCGGCAAGTCCGTCGCCGACCTGGCCGACGACGAGACGCTCCGCGCCGAGATCGAGAAGGCCATCAAGGACGCCAACAACGCCGTCTCCAAGGCGGAGGCCGTCAAGGCGTTCCGGATCCTGCCGCAGGACTTCGAGGTCGGTGACGAGCTCAGCCAGAAGATGTCCGTCAAGCGCCATGTCGTCGCCACCAAGTACGCGTCAGTCATCGATGACATCTACGGCGACAAGAAGTCGTCGACCGGCATCGGCAACTGACCCCAGCTCAGGCTGGGGGATCCACCTCGGGGACACGGCTGGTCCACCAAGCGTGATCGAGCTCGCCGAGCTCGGTCGCGGGTGGGCCGTCGTGGACGTACTCGTCGTGGATGGCTGCCCAGTCGTTGGTGGCGCGGAGCTTGCCGAGGACCGAGTTGATGCCCCACTGGATGCGGTTGAGGAGCAGGTAGTCGGGCGGGAGGTTGACCTTCCGGAGCGTGTCGAAGTAGCGCGACTTCGGGTCCATCGCCGGCGAGATCACCTCGGCCGCGAACTCCGGCGTGTAGGTGAACGGTTGCTCGGCGACGATGGGCCGCGAGTACAGCCGGAACCACTCGAGCAGGATCCCGACGTCCAGGCCGTGACCCGTCGGGAGGAATCCCGCCGTGGTCATCGCATGCTCGAACCCGGCGACGTCGCCGATCAGGACGGCCTCGTCAGCCCCCCGCATCTGGCTGTAGCGCTCTCGGCTGAAGAGCTTGACGGAGCCGTAGTCGATGAAGGCGACCCTGCCGTCGTCCTCGATCAGGTAGTTGCCCGGATGCGGATCGGCGTTGAAGAGCCGGAACCGGCCGATCGAGCCGAACGAGTACCGGAAGATGATCTCAGCGACACGCTGGCGTTGTTCGTCGGTTGAGTCCGCGACGAAGGCGTCGAAGGAACGCCCGTGCATGCGCTCGGTGACGAGCACCCGCTTGCGACACTTGTCCGCGACGACGTCAGGCACGTGGATGAACGGGTGGCCGGCGTAGCGGGTCTGGAAGGCGCGCTGGTACTGGGCTTCGCGTTCGTAGTCGAGCTCGTCGAAGATCCGGTCGCGCAGCTCCTCGAGGAGCGGCTCGATCTCGACGTGAGGGTTGATCAGGCGGGCGAGCGGACCGAACGACTCGACGTTGCGCATGTCGGCGCGGACCGCTTCCGCAACACCGGGGTACTGCACCTTGACCACGACGTCACGGCCGTCGTCGAGCTTGGCTGCGTGGACCTGACCGATCGAGGCGGAGGCCAGCGGGACCGGGTCCCACGAGGCGAAGACGGCCTCGGGCGGGGCGCCGTACTCCTCGTGGATGACCTGCGCGATCGCCTCGGGGTCGAACGCTGGCGCGTTGTCGCGAAGCTTCGCGAGGGCGTCGTGGTAGATCCCCTGGACTTCAGGTGGGACGTCGAGGTCCACGAAGCTGAGCAGCTGCCCGAGCTTCATCGCGGCGCCCTTCATCTCGCCCAGGACGTCGGCGAGCTGTTCCGCCATCTGCAGGTGCAGGTCGGAGTCGTCGGCTCCGGGGTCGCGGTACTGGCGAGCCTTGACCCGCGTGGCGGTCGTGAGGCCCCTCGCACCCGTCCGGGCCAGACGGAAGCCCCGGCCGACGCGGCCGCCGAGCGATCGATCACGAGACACGTGCTTCCTGACGAGATGCGTTGTCGGATGTACCGGGGGTTCGGGTCGGGTCGTCTGCCCGGATCGGCCCCGGTTCGGAGCCACGGGTCAGATCAGCGCGCGGAGATCTCGGACCGTCGCGCCCTCGAGCGTCGCCTGGACGGCGTCGGCCGCATCACACCGTCCCTGCGTGAAGGGCCCGGGCACCGCGAGGACCCGCATCCCCGCGCGGTGGGCAGCGGTGATGCCGTTCGGGGTGTCCTCGATCGCGACGCAGCGTGATCGCTCGCCATCGGCGACGTCGAGCCGACGCAGCGCTTCGAGGTAGACGTCGGGGGCAGGCTTGGCCCGTTCGCCGACGTCGTCACGCCCGACGACGGCGGCGAACCGCCCCTCGAGCC
>RCMY010001402.1_pt1 | contig 23082 bp, 22 predicted proteins | sample 2041341 | NCBI WGS metagenome assembly RCMY01 (sample SAMN09708234, study PRJNA481090) | Marine sediment metagenome, whole genome shotgun sequencing project.
GTTCTGGATGATCTGGCCCATGCCCGAGCAGGTCGGGCAGGTGCGTTCGACAGTGAAGAAACCCTGTTGCGCCCGCACTTTTCCCATACCGGAACAGGTCGGGCAGGTCGTGGGTTCTGCGCCGCCTTGCGCGCCAGATCCTTTACAGACATCACAGCCGACAGCCGTCGGAACCTGCACTGCTTTTTGCAGACCAGCAAAAGCTTCTTCCAATGAAATCCGCAAGTTATACCGCAAATCCGAGCCGCGCACCGCGCGTTGGCCCGCGCCTGCGCCACGGCGTCCGCCCATCATGTCGCCGAAAAGATCGTCGAACACGTCTGAGAAGGCCGAGGCGAAGTCGCCCTGACCGCCGGCGCCGGGACGTCCACCGCCCATGCCGCCTTCAAAGGCCGCATGACCAAAGCGATCATAGGCCGCCTTTTTGTCAGCGTCTTTCAGAACCTCGTGGGCTTCGTTGGCTTCTTTAAACTGTGCTTCGGCGTCAGGTTTGTCGGAGTTGCGGTCGGGATGAAGTTCTTTCGCCTTTTGGCGATAACCCTTTTTGATCTCGTCAGCCGACGCGCCCTTCGAGACCCCAAGAACCTCGTAATAATCGCGCTTTGCCATCTGGTGTCGTCCCCTTGAAACGCGAGGGCCGGCCCGAACGGGTCAGGCCGGCCCTAATCGCGTTACACGCTGATTTAGTCGCGCTTCTCGTCGTCGAGATCTTCGAAGTCAGCGTCCACGATGTCGTCATCGACACCGCGCATTTCTTCCTCGGGATCAGCGTCGCCCGAAGCTTCTTGCTGCGACTTGTAGATCGCTTCGCCCAGCTTCATTGCCGATTCCGTCACGTTCTGGATACCACCGCGGATTTTGCCCGCGTCTTCGGTTTCCATTTGCTCGGTCAGGTTGGCAATCGCCAGTTCGATGACTTCGATCGTGGTTGGGTCGACCTTGTCTTTATGCTCTTCCATCGCCTTTTCAGTCGAGTGGATGAGGCTTTCAGCCGCGTTCTTGGCTTCGACGAGGTCTTTGCGGTCCTTATCAGCTTCGGCATTCGCCTCGGCGTCCTGAACCATTTGTTCGATATCCTCGTCCGACAGACCACCCGAGGCCTGGATCGTGATCTTGTGCTCTTTGCCGGTGCCTTTGTCTTTGGCGGTCACCTCAACGATGCCGTTGGCGTCGATGTCAAAGGTCACTTCGATCTGTGGCAAGCCGCGTGGTGCGGGTGGGATGTCCTCAAGGTTGAACTGACCCAGCATCTTGTTGTCGGATGCCATCTCACGCTCGCCCTGGAAAACACGCAATGTCACGGCGTTCTGGCTGTCTTCCGCAGTCGAGAAAATCTGCGACTTCTTCGTCGGGATCGTCGTGTTGCGGTCGATCAGGCGCGTGAACACTCCGCCAAGCGTCTCGATACCAAGTGACAATGGCGTGACGTCCAGAAGAACAACGTCTTTGACGTCGCCCTGCAAAACACCGGCCTGAATAGCAGCACCAAGTGCGACCACTTCGTCCGGGTTCACACCCTTATGCGGCTCCTTGCCGAAGAACTTTGTGACTTCTTCCACAACGCGCGGCATGCGGGTCATACCACCAACGAGAACGATCTCGTCAATGTCAGATGTCGACAGACCGGCGTCTTTCAACGCAGCCTGACATGGCTTGATCGAGTTCTTGATCAGGTCCGACACAAGGCTTTCCAGCTTGGCACGCGTCAGCTTCATCACCATGTGAAGCGGCTGGCCGGTGTCTTTGTTCATTGAAATGAACGGCTGGTTGATCTCGGTCTGGCTTGACGACGACAATTCGATTTTGGCCTTTTCAGCCGCCTCTTTCAGCCGCTGAAGCGCCATCTTGTCTTGCGTCAGGTCCGCGCCGTGCTCTTTCTTAAACTCAGACGCAAGGTAGTTCACGATGCGCATGTCGAAGTCTTCACCGCCAAGGAACGTATCGCCGTTGGTGGATTTCACTTCGAACAGGCCGTCGTCGATCTCAAGGATCGTGATGTCGAACGTACCGCCACCAAGGTCATAAACCGCGATGGTTTTCGTCTCTTTCTTGTCGAGACCATAGGCCAAGGCCGCCGCTGTCGGCTCGTTGATGATACGCAGCACCTCAAGGCCGGCGATCTTGCCTGCGTCTTTGGTTGCCTGACGCTGAGCGTCGTTAAAGTACGCAGGGACCGTGATGACGGCTTGCGTGACTTCCTCGCCAAGATAGCTCTCGGCAGTCTCTTTCATTTTGCCCAAGATGAACGCGGATATTTGCGACGGCGAATACTTCTTATCGCCCGCTTTGACCCATGCGTCGCCATTGCCGCCATCAACGATGTCGTAAGGCACCATGTCCTGGTCTTTGGTGACGGCGTCATCATCGACGCGGCGGCCGATAAGACGCTTCACTGCAAAGACAGTGTTCTCGGGGTTGGTGACGGCCTGACGTTTGGCCGGTTGGCCGACGAGACGTTCGTCGTCCTTGAACGCGACAATCGACGGTGTCGTGCGCGCGCCTTCTGCGTTTTCGATGACCCTTGGCTGGCTGCCGTCCATGATGGCGACGCAGCTGTTTGTGGTACCAAGGTCAATACCGATAACTTTACCCATGCTCTAATCCTCTATTCTGGCGATTGTTGGGGCCCGGGCCCATTATGGCACCTCGAGGTCCCATCCCAAGGAAAGTGACACCCGTTCCGGGTTATCACGGCTTCGTGGGGTATATAGGGAGGTGAATATGGCCCTGCAAGCGGTTGAGGTATGGGTTTGCCGCTATTTTTGCGGATTTCCGCATAAGGCTGAACTCTTTGTAGATCTGCCGGGTGGTTCGGCGTCATTCTGAGGGCGGCGCAAGGGTGCAACAGCCCGAGAACAGCCCGGATTGGCGAAACCCGTCGGTTGTGTCGTTGTCTGAGACAAGCATGTCCAATTCGATGCCAAACGCGCGGTCCGACATGCCATCGCTGCATGCGCGCGTCCGGATCGACATCGCCACATCAAGTGGGCCTGCGTCCTCGGATCTCAGCGCTCCGCGAAAGAAAAAGCGGTCGGGTCGCGACTGAGATTTGTGCAGACCTGAAATAAAACCATCGGCCGGCGGGACGTCGATCATCGACAAGGCAATTGCCGGTTCATCATAGGTCAGGGACCAGAACGGCTCGGTGCCGCTGCAGGATCTGATGGCAGGAAACTGGCCAAACCACTGGCCCGGTTGGCGCGCGAGATACGTCAGCGATACCCACCCGGTCCCGTCGCCGACATTCACAAGGCCCCATGTAAGATCGTCGTTGGGCCGGATGACCTCGACGTCCGTGCGGCTGGCCTCAAAGGTTGCCACGATGTCGCTTGAAACCGAAGCCTCGGCGCGCACGTTCAGCACATCGTCGGATGCAACATTGGCCACATCATAAAGTGCGGGCCATCCGTCCTGAGTGGCAAATGCAGGGCCAGCAAGCGCCAGCAAAATTGTTAACGCGCGGATCATCGTGTCGCCTCCCAGCTGAGCGATGCATGCCGCGAGGTGTAGAACACACCGATAATCCCAATCGCCAAAAGCACCAAAGAGACCCAAAACGGGTACATTAGAGACGATTTCATCGGGTTGTAGTTCACGAAAATATAGCCGCGCCCCTGATCAATGATGTGAAACAGCGGGTTCCAATCGAACATCGCAATCATGTGGGCGGGCAGGGTGTTGGCCACGAACATCTTGCCGGAAGCGAACATGTTTGCCCGCGAATAGATTTGCATGATGATCTGCGACGCCTTTGGAAACCACGGCTTCAAAGCGAGCAAAATCATGCCGACCGCGCATCCCGAAAACCACGCCAGAAGGATCATCATACTGGCGCCAAAAGGCTCGAATACTTCGATCCGTTTCCAGACCAGATGATAGCCCACCAAAATCGCAAGCATCGAAACGACCTGAATATAAAGCGCGCCCAGCGCCGAGGCGCAAACCGCCACAACCTGGTTCATCGGTCTGTGCTGCATCATCGGCGATGTCGGCCCCTCTGACCCCATCACCGCGCCAACCGATTTAACGTGGGTCATAAAGACGAAAATGCCGGACATGACATAAAGCAGGAAATCGCCCCGGATCGCGAGGCCGCGCAGGCCCAGTACGTCCAACAGGATAAAGAAAGCGCCGACCATGATCAGCGTTTGCAAGACGTTAAATAAAATCGCCAAAGTCGCATCGCGGTGGCTTTTGCGGATCGACCGGACTGTGTTGTGATAGATCAACGCCAGAATCGTGGCCGCGCCCTGCAATAGCGAAGATTTGCTTTCGGCCTGAAACATCTCGTTTCCCGCTCACCTGTTGACCTGGATGCGGCGTCTTTGCGCCCTCAGCCCTTGTCGTTGCCCCTGCTGCGCAGCATAAGCCATTTAGGACAGTATTTTCCAGAACGAAGGATAGTCTGGTGGCGGATTTTGACCGAACCGACATGGTTGCAACATTTCGACGTCTCGCTCTCGAAGCCGGAGACGCGATCCTCGAAGTCTATGGCCGCGCCGATCTTGGTGTGCGCGCCAAGTCTGACGACAGCCCTGTTACCGAGGCCGACGAGGCCGCCGACGCCATCATATCCGCCGGTTTACGCGCGGCCTTTCCCGACATCGCACTGGTCACAGAAGAACAGTCGGACACGCATACTCAGTCTGTCTCGACTTTCCTCATCGTGGATCCATTGGACGGAACCAAAGAGTTCGTCCAGCGACGCGGCGATTTCACAGTGAACATCGCCCTCGTCGAAGACGGCGTGCCGACGCTGGGCGTGGTCTATGCGCCCGCCAAGTCGCGACTGTTTTACACCGCAGCGACAGGCGGCGCGGTCGAAGAAACTGGTGCGTTCAAAAAGACCAAATCCGGCGCGTTAGAGCCTATTTCCGTGTCTACGCCCGACAACGCAGCCCTACGCATTGTCGCATCGAAATCGCACAGAAGCCCTGAATTAGAGACGTATATCGACCGCTACAGCGTCGCCGATAGCCTTGCTGCAGGGTCGTCGCTTAAATTCTGCCTCGTTGCGGTTGGCGAAGCTGATTTCTACCCGCGTCTTGGACCCACCATGGAATGGGACACTGCCGCCGGAGACGCCGTGTTGCGCTCAGCCGGTGGTTCGGTCGTGGATCGCGAAACGCTAAAGCCACTCGCCTATGGCAAGGCCGATTTCCGCAACCCGCATTTTCTGGCCCTCGCGGCGGGCGTCAACCTAAAGCCGGAGTAAAGCGTCATGGCGGGGCGAGACACGGTGATCAGCGTCATCGTCGCCAGCCATCGCCGCCCCAAATGGCTGGCGCGCTGCGTCACAGCGTTGGGCCAGCTCGACTACCCCGCCTTCGAGATCGTGATCGCTGCCGATGAGACGGGGCTTGCCGCCGTCAAAGATCATCCACTTGCGCCGCACCTCAAAACCGTCCTTTGCCCCGAGGCAAATATCTCCCAAACCCGAAATGCCGGAGTTGCACTGGCACGCGGCGACATCTGCGGCTTTCTGGACGACGACGCCGTGCCGGAACCGCTTTGGCTTCGATATCACGCAGAAGCGCTAAGCCAGACCAACGCCGCCGCATCCGTCGGCTATGTGCGGGGGCGCAACGGCATCAGCTTTCAGTCCCGCGCCGAATCGGTAGACACCGAAGGCGAAACCCACCGCGAACAATCGCCCCCCGAACAGCCCTTCGTCCCTGATTTAGAGACAGAACGCGCCGTCAAACTTGTCGGCACAAACTTCGCCATTCGCCGCGATGTGCTTGCAGCGCTGGGCGGCTTCGATCCGACCTATCGGTACTACCTCGACGACACCGACCTGTCGTTGCGCCTGATGAAGGCGGGCTACAAAGCCGCCGTCGCGCCCTTGGCCGAAGTGCATCACGCCTCCGCCGCCTCCGCCCGGCGCACGCCCCAACGCTGCCCCCGCGATCTGTCGGATATCGGCCGCAGCGGCGCCGTCTACCTGCGGCGTCACAGCTCAGCATCCGAGGCGCTATTCAAACGCATCCAAGACCGCGAGAGACGTCGGTTGACCCGTCATTTGGTACAAGGCACCTGCGAACCTCGCGATATGGCGCAACTTCTTGCGTCGCTCGACGCCGGATGGCAGGCCGGGTTAACCGAGAATTTGCCCGATTTACCACCGCTCGACAGCCCCGAATCTACGCCACTTTTGATCCCAAACCGACCCGCCGGTCACTCTGTATTCACGTCCCGCCGACCGGGGCGCCAAGGCGCGATCAAGTCCGCCCAGCGCAGGGTCGCTGACGGCGAAAGAGCAAGTGTTTTCAGCTATTCCCTCACATCTTTGCGGCATCACGTCCGCTTTCTCGACAGCGGTGTCTGGCTTCAAACCGGGGGTCAGTTCGGCAAAAGCACCCGCAGTTCTCCATGGTTCAGGTGGTGCAGATTTGCCCGACGCGCCCAAGAAGAGACACGCCGAGTTGCAATGCAGCGGGGGATCGGTGAAAATTAACGCCTCGCAGGGTACAGTGGGGATGTTGACCACCCTGTCTTGTAACCAAGGGCCGCGGCATGTGTCACGGTTCGTAATCCTGTGTGAGGTTTAAGTGCCAGAGTTGAAAAGACGAGTAACCAAAGCAGTGTTCCCCGTGGCCGGAATGGGGACGCGTTTCCTGCCCGCCACCAAATCCGTTCCCAAAGAGATTATGACGCTCGTCGACCGCCCGCTGATCCAATACGCGATCGACGAAGCGCGCGCGGCCGGGATCACCGAATTCATCTTCGTCACCTCGCGCGGCAAGAACGCGCTTGAGGACTACTTTGACCACGCGCCGCAGCTTGAGGATTTGCTGGAAAAATCCGGCAAGCACGAGCTTTTGGCGACGCTGAAGTCCACCAACATGGAAAGCGGCGCAATCGCCTACATCCGCCAGCACAAAGCGATGGGTCTGGGCCACGCCGTCTGGTGCGCACGCCGTCTGATCGCCGACGAGCCCTTCGCAGTGATTTTGCCGGACGACGTCATCTCGGCAGAAAAACCCTGCCTGAAGCAGATGGTCGAGGCCTATCAGGAAACCGGCGGCAGCATGGTTGCCGCGATGGAAGTCCCAAGAGAACAGACCTCGTCTTACGGCGTGCTGGACATCGAAAGCGAAAATGGCCCACTGGTGTCGGTCCGCGGCATGGTTGAAAAGCCAAAGCCCGGCACGGCGCCATCGAATTTGGCAGTGATCGGTCGCTATATCCTGACGCCCGATGTGCTTGAAACGCTGAACCAGCAGAAAACTGGCGCGGGCGGTGAAATTCAACTTACCGACGCGATTGCGGCTGAAATGGACGCGAACCGCAAAGTGCATGCGCTTAAATTCGAAGGGCAACGCTTTGATTGCGGCTCCAAGGCCGGTTTTCTTCAGGCAACGGTTGCCTTTGCTCTTGCCAGAGACGACCTACAAGACGAATTTGCAGCTTATCTGCGCGGCATCTCCCCATTGATCCGCGCGGCCGAGTAGGGTTAAGAACAGTAAACCAACACGAAGCAGGCGCAGAATTTGGCTACCCCCGTCCTTGATCTGAGCAGGACCTTTTCGCGCCTTGGTCCGCGCGCCTCGACCGGTATTGACCGCGTCGAACGTGCCTACCTTGAAGAAACGATCCGTCGTGGCGGCTGGGCTTTGATCCGTACGCCGCGTGGGTTTTTGATGTTCGAACCAGACCGTCTTCCACGTCTGCCGGACTATCTGGACCGCAACGATCTGGACGGGGCTGACCTTGCCTCGACGATCCGCGCCATTGCATCGTCGCGCTCGTCAAGCCTGTCGATCCGCAAGATTATGTGGCGGATGCCCAACGGGCTGGCCTACATCAACGTCGGCCACACGAATATCAACAGCCAGACCTTCCGCGCGATGATGGAAATGCCCGACAACCGCAAGATCGTGATGATCCACGACACGATCCCGGTGGATTTCCCCGAATACCAGACCGAAGCAAGCCGCGCGAAATTCATCGAGCGCCTCACGGCGACGATCAACTACGCCAACCACATCATCGTCCCATCGGACGAGGTGCGCGAAAACATCGAACGCCGCATGGTCGGCACCGGTCACCGCGTGCCCGTGACGGTCTCGCCGCTTGGCATTGATGTGGGCGGCGCGCCGGCGAATATTGCAAAATCCGACAAGCCCTATTTCGTCATCCTCGGCACCATTGAGCCGCGCAAAAACCACCAGCTATTACTCGATATCTGGGACCGGATGCACCGCAAGATGGACGAAAGCCGCATCCCTGAATTGCGCATCATCGGCGCACGCGGCTGGAAAAACCCGGCTGTGTTTGACTGGCTCGACAAGTCGCCTCACGTCGGCAAAACCGTGTTCGAGATGGGCTCTTTGTCCGACAAAGAAATGAAGTCGCAGTTGGCCGGGGCGACCGCGCTCTTGTTCCCAAGCCATGCCGAAGGCTTCGGTTTGCCACCGTTTGAAGCGACTGCGATGGGCATTCCGTCGATTTCTGCGCCATTACGCACGGTAGAGTTGTTCTTGGGCGACATGCCTATTTACGCAGATCCGGCTGATATGTATCAGTGGTTCCAGGCCATACGGGGGTTGGCCACCGAAGACTTGGCGCAACGGGCAAAACGCCGCGCTGAATTGCTCGCTTATGGGCTGCCGACGTGGGAAAAACACTTCGAACGTGTCTTCGAATTAATCTGATCGCCAGGGCCTGGTTAATGGTCGCGGCGATGTGACATTGGGCAGGGCACGTGGGGATCACAACCGCGCTAAAATTCAGGATCGAGCGCCGCAAACGCCAGATTCGTGCTATCCGCAAACGCCGCGAGCTTGCGCCCGTTGCTGATCGCACAGCGCAAATCCGCCCTGACGCAATTCTGGCTTTCCTGACGATCCGCAACGAAAAAGCCCGGCTGCCCTACTTCCTCGAATACTACCGCGCGTTGGGCGTCGATCACTTTCTCTTTGTCGACAACGGCTCGACCGACGGCGGGGCCGAATACCTCGCCGATCAGCCCGACGTTTCGCTCTGGCATACCGACGCATGGTATCGCGAAAGCCGCTTTGGCACGGACTGGCTTAACTGGCTCAAATTTCGCTATGGCCACGGACATTGGACGCTGACCCTCGATCCGGACGAATTCCTTGTCTACCCTTATTGCGACAGCCGCCCACTTCCGGCGCTTTGCGACTGGCTGGAACAATCCGATATCCGCACCTTTGGCACGCTGCTGCTTGACCTCTATCCGCGCGGCCCTCTGTCTGCTCAAACTTACCGCGAGGGCGACAACCCGTTCGATCTTGCGCCGTGGTTCGATTCGGCCAACTACACCATCGCCAAGAATTCAAAGTACGAGAACCTGTGGATTCAAGGCGGCCCCCGCGCGCGCGCCTATTTTGCAAATGCACCGCATCAGGCCCCGTCGCTCAACAAAATCCCGCTGGTGAAATGGAACCGCAAATTCGCCTTTGTCAGCTCGACCCACATGCTCCTGCCACGGGGATTGAACCGGGTTTACGACGAAGCGGGCGGTGAAAAAGCCTCGGGATGTCTGTTGCACGCAAAATTTCTCGACACACTGGAAGACAAGGCGCTGGAAGAAATAGAACGCCGCCAGCACTTTGCCCGGGGCCGCGAATACGACGCTTATCATCGCAAAGACCAAGGCGCGGATGGCCTCTGGACTCCGTGGTCGAAACGCTTTGACGGTTGGCAGGGCCTTGAAAGCCTCGGCCTTATGTCGAAAGGCAACTGGGCATGAGCGTCGGCTTCGTCATGATGGCGCATGCCGCGCTGGACCGCGCGGCGCAGGTCGCGCTCCATCTGGCAGGGCAGGGCGCCACTGTCGTGATCCATGTCGACAAACGCGTCGGGGCCCCCGCCTATTTCGATCTCGTGCGCGCCGTTTCCGGCCAACCCCTTGTCCACCTCGCACCACGCATTGCCTGCGATTGGGGCCGCTGGTCACTGGTCGAAGCCAGCCGAAGCGCAAGCGCATATCTTCTCGCCCGCGCCCCCGACATCGACCACGTCTACCTGATATCCGGTGCCTGCTTGCCAATCCGCCCACTCGCGGACCTCACCACCTTCCTCAAAAGCCATCCCGAAACCGACTTTATCGAAAGCGTCACCACAGCCGATGTCACGTGGCCGATGGGCGGTCTCAGCGACGAACGCTTCACACTGCGGTTCCCCTTCGCGTGGAAACGCCAACGGCGGCTTTTTGATCTTTGGGTCGACTTTCAACGCCGCGTCGGCCTCAAACGCCGCGTCCCGAAAGACCTCACGCCGCACATGGGATCGCAGTGGTGGTGCCTCACGCGCACCACATTGGAACGCATCATCGCGGACCCCGCCAGCGCAGTAACCGACCGCTTTTTTGCGCGTGTCTGGATCCCCGACGAAAGCTATTACGCGACCCTTGTGCGCCGCCATGCCCGCCAGATCGAAAGCCGCTCTCTAACGCTGTCAAAATTCGATTTCCAAGGCAAACCGCATCTCTTTTACGACGATCACCTGCCGCTCCTGCACAACAGCCCAGCGTTCTTCGCCCGCAAAATATGGCCCGGCGCGCGCAAGCTTTATGGCGCGTTTCTCGGACCCCGCCCGCCCGCGATGCACAAAAGTTCCGCCACCGATCTCGACCGCACTTTCACCCAAGCCATCAGCCGCCGCACCCGTGGCCGCGCGGGCCTGCACATGTCCGGGCGCTTCCCGAATGGCGACTTCCAAGGCCGTCATACCGCCGCTCCCTATGCGGTGTTCCACGGCTTTGACGACGTTTACCGTGACATCAACGCGTGGGTTCATCACAGCCTTGGCGCGACCACCCACGGTCATCTGTTCGCGCCTGAACGCGCCGAATTTGCTGACGGCGCGGACACCTACGCAGGCGGTCTGACCGCCGCTCCCCGCTTGCGCGACTACGACCCCGAAGCGTTTTTGAGCAACCTCATGTGGTCCGCCGACGACCAATACCAGTCGTTTCTTTTTGCCGCCCGCGACCGACAGGACATCACCCCGTTCCTTGCCCGCGATGCCAACGCCACGATTGCGCTGATCAGCGGCGCGTGGGCACTGCCCCTGATGCGCTCTGGTCAATCGCCGTGCGCCATCCGCCGCCAAGCCGCGCGCCTGCAACAGCGCGAAACCGAACTTCTCGCACTTTTACGCGAACGCCGCACCCGCGCCCGCGTGCGCATCTGGACCCTCGCCGAAGTCTTGGAAACACCCGCCGCTCCCCTGCGCGCAGTCCTCGAAGACCACTCGGTTCCCGGCGCTTCCGGCCTCGCCGTGATGCCCGGCTTGCGCGATACCGAAGGTCTGTGCGCCTACCTCCAAAAGTTGCGCAATATGGGCATGAGCCCTCACACCGCCGGGCCGATCTTCGCCGAAGACGCTGCCCTAAATCGCCCGGATGCGCAGGAGTTGGGCTAGAATGCCGCCCCGCACGGCGCGCTATTGGGTGGTCCTTGGCGGCATGCGCACCGGTTCGAACCTGCTCGAAGAACACCTCGCGGCCTTCCCCGAAATCACGGCCCACGGCGAACTGTTCAACCCGCATTTCTTTGGCCGCCCCAAGGTGACAACGCAATTTGGCCTGTCCCTTGTCTCCCGCGAAGCCGACCCGGTCCGCACCATCCAAGCGATGATCGACGCTGGCGGCGGCTTCCCCGGCTTCCGTTTGTTTGATGACCACGACCCCCGTGTGATCGACCACGTCCTAAACGATCCGACGGCGGCGAAAATTATCCTGACCCGCCGCCCGGTCGACAGCTTTATCTCGCTCAAAGTTGCGCGCCGCACAGGTCAGTGGTGGCTCGGTGATCTCACCGCTGCCCGCTCGGTCAAAGTCGCCTTTGACGGCGCCGAGTACGTTGAGTTTCTGACCGATCTCGCCGCTTTCCAGTTCAAAATCGCCCGCGGCCTTCAAGTCACCGGGCAAACCGCATTTCGTATCGACTATGACGATCTGTCCGACGCGGATGTCATCGCGGGCCTCGGCGCATTTCTGGGCCTAACCCAACCCCAGGAAACCGGCCGCATTCGCGCAAAGGTCCAAAATCCCGGCCCTCTAACTGATCGCCTGACCAACCCTGACGACGCTGAAGACCTCCTCCGCCGACTAGACGCCCCGGACATTGGACACGCGCCTTTGCGTGAACCCGGCCGCGGCCCCGGCCTCAAATTCTTTCGCGCCTGCGCCGAAGCTCCACTTCTTTACATGCCATTGCGAGGCGCGGGCCAAGACCCTGTGCCGGACTGGCTGGCGCGGATCGACCCCGCCGCAGACCTGCTATCCGGCCTCACCCAACACGACCTGCGCCGCTGGAAACGTCAGCATCCAGGCCACCGCGCCTTTACCGTCGTGCGCCACCCGCTGCCCCGCGCCTATGACGCGTTTTGCCGCTATATTTTGCCAACTGATCACGAGTCCTACGCCGACCTGCGCGCCGCCCTCATCGACCGCTATGACGTGCCGCTTCCCGGCCATGGCGCGCAATCAAAATGGACACTCGACGCCCACCGCGCCGCATTCGAGGCGTTTCTTGCGTTCCTCAAAGGCAATCTCGGCGGTCAAACATCGCTGCGGGTCGACAACACATGGGCAAGCCAGACCGTGCTTCTTCAGGCCATCGGCGACTTCGCAATCCCAGACCGCGTGATCCGCGAAGACGCTCTGGCGCCCGGATTGCGCGACCTCGCCCGCGAAGTCGGCCTCACTGCGCCCGGCTTTGCGTCGAACTTCGCCGCAAAAGCTCCGTTCCCACTTGTCGACGTGCGCACCGATGCCATCGACAAAAGCGTGCGCGCTGCCTACCAACGTGATTTCATGATGTTTGGATTTGACCGCTGGGAGCCGTCTCAGGCAGCCTGAACTTTCTGCGTTTCCGTTAGGATGGTGTGCAGCGTGCCGGGGTCGGTATTGGCGCGCAGCTTGGCGCAAATGCTTTCATCACGCATGGTCCGAGACACCAGAGCAAGCGCTTTAAGATGCTCAACGCCCGCGTCTTCCGGTGCAAGCAATGCAAACACCAGATCCACCGGCTGGCGATCCACTGACCCGAAATCCATCGGCTTTTCCAACCGAACAAAAATCCCAAACACACTGGTGACCTCGGCCAAGCGCGCATGTGGAAGAGCAATGCCGTGGCCCACGCCTGTCGGTCCAAGATTTTCGCGCTCTTGCAACGCAGAACAAACATCCGTCAGATTGAGCCCGGTCAGCTCGTTCGCAACGTCCGCCAACTCTTGAAAGAGGCGTTTCTTGCTGGTGGCGCCATGAAGCGATTTTACCGCGTCATGGCGCAGAAGTGTGGCTAGGTCGATCAATGTTAGCATCCCTTGAGGCGGCTTTTGTACGCTGCCCCTATTGTCACTCGTCCGGATCAATCCAGCCGATGTTTCCGTCGTCGCGGCGATAGACGATATTAACGCCCGTGCTTTGCTTCTCGTTCCGGAACACCAAAACCGGGGCCCCCGCCAACTCCATTTGCATCACAGCTTCGCCGACAGACAACGAAGGTATCTTCGCCTCCATCTCGGCTATGATTATGGGCTGTATGTTCTCCGGTTCCGATTCTTCCGGCTCTGTGGTTCCGGCGAGGATATACGAGGAGGCTTGCGATAATTCAACTGGCGACGTGCGGTCTTTGTGGTGGTCTTTCAGTCGACGCTTGTACCGCCGAAGCTGCTTCTCCATTTTTTCGGAGCATCCGTCAAAAGACGAATATATTTCAGTGGCATGCGCCTTGGCTTGCGCAGTCAGACCTGTCGACAAATGCACGGTTGCTTCGCACACGTATTGATGCGCATCCCGCGAAAAAACCACCAACGCATCCGTCGGACGACCGGCGTATTTTTCGAAAACCGCAGCTAAATTTTCCTTCACATGTTCTTGAAGAGCCTCGCCAATATCGATCTGCTTGCCGGTAATCTGATAACGCATGCGGGTCTCCCTCTGGAAAGTTCGTGGTTATTCAAAGTCTCTAAGTTAGGGACTTTAACAGTTTGTTAACGGTTGAAAATAAGTCGAATGCCATCCGCAGCGTCACGGGCTGTCTGGGGCAGTCATTAAGGGACAGGTGGTCCATCATTGATCCCACTTGGCGTCAGTTTGGCGGCAGAAGTCAATGCCCCGGTTGCACAGATCAGACAATTCGGAAGCTGTCGCCTAGGTAGACGCGCTTCACCTTTTCGTCCGCCACAACCTCTTCGGCAGTGCCGCTCATCAGCACGACGCCATCGTGCAAAATGTATGCGCGGTCCACAATTTCAAGCGTTTCGCGCACGTTATGGTCGGTGATCAATACCCCGATCCCGCGCTCTTTCAGGTCCATCACGATGTCGCGGATATCGCCGACGGCAATCGGATCGACGCCGGGGAACGGCTCGTCCAGCAGCAAATATTTCGGGTTCGCCGCCAAACAGCGTGCAATCTCGCACCGCCGCCGCTCACCGCCCGAAAGAGCCACCGAAGGCGTGCGTCGCAAATGAGCGATAGAAAAGTCGTTCAACAACTCATCAAGGCGCTCGCGCCGCTTCGTGCGGTCCTTCTCGACAATCTCAAGGATCGCAAGAATGTTGTCTTCGACGTTAAGTCCTTGAAAAATAGAGCGTTCCTGCGGCAGATAGCCAATCCCCAACTTTGCACGCCGATACATGGGAAAGGTCGAAACATCCTGTCCATCGATCAGGATCTGTCCGCCATCCGGCATCACCAGACCCGCAATCGAGTAAAAACACGTCGTCTTGCCGGACCCGTTCGGCCCAAGCAATGCAACCACTTCGCCGCGCTTCAAGTCCAGACTGACGTCGCGGATAACCGGGCGCTTGCGATAGGATTTGCGCAAATTGCGGATCTTCAGACCCTGATCGCCCTCGGCAACTGTCAGGTCTGGCGTCACTGGTTGCCGCCCCCGCCAATAACGGTGCGCACGCGCCCCTCCATCCGACCGCTGCCAGAGGACAAATCAACCACCAACCGCTCGCCGGAGATCGCCGTTTGGCCCTGATTTAAAAGAACATTTCCGTCCAACGTTACGATCCCATCGTCAATGGAATACTCTGCCGTATCCGCTTCTGCGGCGTCCGTTGCAGTGACAAACGTCACCCCGCCCGAAGCCAAAAGCCGCGCAATCCCGTTCGCTGATCCGCTGCCGTCGGTCGCATAAACGATCACCACTTTGCCTGCCGACATCCGCACATCGCCCTGCACGACAAGCACATTGCCGTCAAAAACCGCTTCGCCGCTGGCCTGATCAACGCTAAGCGCATCGGCGGAAATCTCCACCGGCTGGCCGCTGTCGAACGCGCCCGTGCCCAGTGCAATTGACGTGCCTTGCGCAAAAGTCGCGGCAGGGGCCATCAGCAAAACGGCACATATGAACAAAATTCGTCTCACAGATCGCAGCTCCTTAAGGCTCGGGTGTATATATCAGGCGGACACCGTCTTTGAAAACAAGAACATAGGCGCCGTCGCTTTCATTGCGCTCAAGCCCCATCGCACCGGCCGTAATTCGCCCGCCGGGACCAGTCGCCACAACTTTGCCGCCGGTTGCGACGCGTATCTCGTCATAGCGCGCAACGATATTGGCGCTTTCAACCGTATAGCCGATCGAACTGTCCAACCGCGCGCCACCCTGCAAAAGCGCAAGATTGGCCGCCAAATCGATCGTTCCTTCGGGACTGGTAATCCGAATAATCGTCCCGCTGGGCAACTCAATGGTGGCTTCCAAACCGGACCCAATGATCTCGCTCCGTAGGCTTTCGCCGGGACGAATGGTCGCCGCACTCAAAGCCAACGCGGTCCCGTCCGCCATCACGCCACCAAACGACGGCCCCGTAATGCCCTGATCGCGCAAAAGCTTCTCTACATCGACGTCGGCGTAGGGAATTGCAGCGTCCGGATCAAAGGTCTCTGCCACCAAAAACAACGTCGACAAAATTGCCAGCGCCGCCAGAGGCAACGCCACTTTCAACCACAGCACAAGCCGCGAATATGAATTATCAACAGAGGCCATCGTAGCGCTCATATAGGGGCCAAAGCCCGGTTTCGAAACCGCCAAGCCGCACCAACGACATTTTCCCGCCGATCCCGCATCTTTGGGTCTGAAAATTCCTCGGGGGAGGCGCGCGCAACCAAGCCGGGGGCAGACAGCCCCCTTGTCAGTCTCGCTTAGTGGGAAAAAATGTCAATTTCAGGCCAACCGGCCAAATCTAGTTGCGCGCGGGTGGGGAGAAACTCAAACGCAGCTTGCGCCAATTCCATCCGTCCCTCGCGCTCTAAACGCTCGTTCAGCTTTTCGCGCATTGCGTGCAGATACAAAACATCCGACGCCGCATAGTCCAATTGCGCCTTGGTCAGATCCGGCGCGCCCCAATCGCTCATCTGCTGCAATTTTGAGATATCGACGCCCAACAACTCGTCCAGCAGGTTCTTCAACCCGTGGCGATCCGTGTACGTCCGCACCAGCTTCGACGCGATCTTCGTGCAATACACTGGCGCGGTTAGCGCACCAAACGCATGAAACATCGCGGCAATATCAAAGCGCCCAAAATGAAACAGCTTCAGCACATTTGGATCGGTCAGCAACCGCTCCAAATTCGGAGCAGACGTCTGTCCATTGGCGATCTGCACCAGATGCGCGTTTCCGTCACCACCTGACAGTTGCACCAGACACAACCGGTCCCGGTGCGGGTGCAAACCCATGGTCTCGCAATCTATGGCAACCTTATCGCCCAGATCCAAATCATCCGGCAGATCACCTTGATACAATGTATTCGTCATTTCGCCCTCACTCCGGGTTTCTTGTGCGCAGGAACAAATAAAGCGGCAACCCGCAGCTTACCCCGATGCACCATGTCGCCGGGATGCCCAAAAGCGCCAGCCAGTTTTTCCGCACGACCGTCTCTGCGATGATCCACACCGTCAAAGCAATCGCCGCAATCGTCAAATCCCACGTCAGCCCCGTCGTCGAGGCATTCACGTACCACGCGTCAATCAGTCCGCCCAATCCGGTCCCTGTTTCGCGCATATAAGTTACGAAATAGTACATCGGATGAATGGCGCCCCAAACGGCCAGTGCAAGATAAACCATCCGCAAACCCGACACTAAAGCGACCCTGACACGCCGATTCTCGCCTCGCCGCTGACGGTGATCCCGCCGGGCACTGGTTCGGGCTCGCCGTCCACACCGCAGGCCGCCAAAGCCACCAACGCTAACACCAAAAGCCGTCTCATCCGCTCACTGCCACGCGCGCGCCGCCGACATTGCCGGACACAGACGGCGAAACGCTCATCCCACCGCTGCCGAATGTCGCGCCGATTCCCAGTTGCGGGTTTTCACAGGCCGCCGTCACAAGGACAGCCAAGAGGATTGCAATTTTCTTCATGCCAGACGTTCCTTCCAGAGTTTGATCTGTGCGCGCACCTGGTCGGGCGCGGTTCCGCCATAGGATGTGCGACTTGCCACCGAATTGTCCACGCCAAGCACATCAAAGACACTCGAAGTGATCGCTCCGTGGGCGGATTTCATCTGATCAAGCGTCAAATCCGGCAAATCACAGCCCTGTTCTTCGGCCATCGCAACCAACCGCCCGGTGACGTGGTGGGCATCGCGAAACGGCAATCCTGCCTCGCGCACCAACCAGTCGGCCAAATCTGTCGCCGTTGAAAATCCAGACGCCGCCGCAGCACGCAAAGGCGAGACATTCGCCGTCATATCGCCAACCATGCCTTCCATCGCCGCCAAAGCCAGCATCAGGCTGTCAGCTGCATCAAAGACCTGCTCTTTGTCTTCCTGCATGTCCTTGGAATAGGTCAGCGGCAGCCCCTTCATCACTGTGAAAAGCCCCACCGTCGCGCCCAATATCCGCCCAATCTTCGCGCGCACCAACTCGGCCGCATCCGGGTTCTTCTTTTGCGGCATGATCGAGGATCCAGTCGAAAACCGGTCCGACATTGCCACAAACCGGAACTGCGCCGACGACCAGATCACCAATTCCTCGGCAAACCGGCTGAGGTGCATCGCGCAAATCGTCGAGGCCGACAAATATTCCAACGCAAAATCCCGGTCCGCCACTGCATCCAGCGAATTCGCCGCAGGCCGATCAAACCGCAATGCCTTCGCCGTCATCTCGCGATCAATCGGAAACGACGTGCCAGCCAGGGCCGCAGCCCCCAAAGGCGACTCGTTCATCCGTTTGCGCGCATCTGAAAACCGCGACGCATCCCGCCCCAGCATCTCGACATATGCCATCATATGATGGCCCCAGGTCACAGGCTGCGCCGTCTGCAAATGCGTGAACCCCGGCATCACCCAATCAGCACCGGCCTCGGCTTGCACCAAAAGAGCCTTTTGTAGTGCCTGAATACCGACAATTGCCGCATCACATTGATCCCGCACCCACATGCGAAAATCCAAAGCGACCTGATCGTTGCGACTGCGCCCGGTGTGCAATCGTCCCGCAGGTTCACCGATCAAATCCTTCAAACGCGCCTCAACATTCATGTGAATGTCCTCAAGCGCGGTCGAAAACTCAAACGTCCCGGTTTCAATCTCTGACAACACCGTGAGGAGACCTTCCCGTATCGCCTCTGCGTCGTTAGGTTCAATAATGCCCGTGGCCGCCAACATTGCGGCATGGGCGCGCGAGCCTTCGATGTCTTGTGCGGCAAGTCGCCTGTCGAACCCGATTGAGGCATTAATCGCCTCCATGATCGCGTCCGGTCCAGCGGCAAAGCGGCCGCCCCACATTGAATTTGCGTTATCGGTCATTCGTAATTGTCCTTCGGAGGGACCCATGCGTTATCTCTCAGCCGTCCTCTACACGGCCCTCGTCCTTGGTGCAAACGCCGCTCACGCCGATATTAAAGCGGCCGAAGCCGCGCGTGAAGGCACGATGAGAAAGCTGATCTTCTCGGAACCAAGGGACGTGTCCCCCAAGACCTTCACCGATCCGTCGGGCGGTGAATTCACCCTGGCCGATTTTGAAGGCAAACACGTATTGGTGAACTTCTGGGCGACGTGGTGTGGGCCATGCCGCAAAGAAATGCCGATGCTCTCCGAGATCCAGACCGACTTCGGGGGCGACGACTTTGAAGTCATCACCATCGCCACGGGCCGCAACCCGCTGCCGGCAATCGACCGCTTTTTCGAGGAAATCGGTGTCGAAAACCTGCCGAAATACCTTGATCCCCGCTCCGCACTGGCGCGCGACATGGCCGTGTTGGGCCTGCCGATCACGCTGATCCTCGACCCCGAAGGCCGCGAGATCGCCCGGATGCGCGGCGACGCCGAATGGAACGGCGAAAGCGGACGCGCGGTGCTGAAGGCGTTGCTGTCCGAGGATGAAAGCTAGGAAAACAGGCTCTAATAAACCGATTGTCGGGATTGTCGGCGGGCCGTCGTGCCCTCTTCGCTGCCAACAAGGATATCCACATCCACGAAACCTTTTCGCGAATAGGATGTCATGCGACTGTGCGTGCGGCCTACGGCCATCAATGTCTGGGAACTTTCGTATTCAGGGCAGGGCGAAGTATCTTTCAGCAGACATTCATCCCGACCCCGACAGTGTCTAAATCCACATGTCATAAGGTATGTCACTCAACTGGTTACAAACAAAAACAACTTAACTCCGCTCTTATAAAACATGAATGGGGCGGAAGTTGGACATGGTTAGCGAAATGTTAATTTCCGCTGCATCACAAGGCAAAGACAGAGGCTTGCACCCGCTTGCTCCGGGCTGCGCGATCCGCTTTAACCCCCCGAACCCGTAGTAGCCGAGACCACATTTCTTATGTCCCAATCCCAAGGCCGCATTGTCGCGGTGCTCGGCCCCACCAACACCGGCAAGACGCACTACGCGATCGAGCGTATGCTTGCGCATCGAAGCGGCATGATTGGCTTGCCGCTGCGATTGCTCGCCCGCGAGGTCTACGACCGTATCGTCGCGATCCGGGGTCCGTCCGTCGTCGCCCTCGTTACCGGTGAAGAGCGCATCGTCCCCGAGCGCACGAAATATTGGATCTGCACGGTCGAGGCGATGCCCGAAGGCATGGGCGTCGATTTCCTGGCGGTGGACGAGATCCAGCTTTGCGCCGACCCTGAACGCGGCCACGTCTTTACCGACCGCCTCTTGCGCGCCCGAGGCCTGCACGAAACGCTCTTCCTCGGTTCAGACACTATGCGCAGCGCCATTGCCGCTCTGGAACCCAAAGCGCAATTCACCCGTCGCGAGCGGTTCTCCGAACTGACCTATACGGGGCCGAAAAAGATAAGCCGCATGCCTCCGCGCGCCGCCATCGTGGGATTTTCCGTCGACAACGTCTACGCCATCGCCGAGCTTTTACGCCGTCAAAAGGGCGGCGCCGCCGTCGTCATGGGCGCGCTTTCGCCTCGCACCCGCAACGCGCAGGTCGAGATGTATCAAAACGGCGAGGTCGACTACCTCGTTGCTACCGACGCCATCGGAATGGGCCTTAATCTCGACATCACCCACGTCGCGTTCTCCGGCCTTCGCAAATTCGACGGCCGCCGCATGCGCCAGTTGCAACCCAACGAATTGGCCCAGATTGCAGGACGCGCCGGGCGCTACATGACGGCAGGCACCTTCGGCGTCACCGGCGAAGCGCCGCCTCTGCAAGATGACGTCGTGAATGCCATCACGTCCCACAGCTTTACGCCGATGAAGAAACTCCAATGGCGCAATTCACGGCTGGAATTCGGCTCTATCGACCGCCTGATCGCGACGCTGGAAACTGGTGCCAACGACGAATGGCTCGTGCGCGCCCGCGAAGCTGACGACCTGATGGTGCTAAAATCCCTTTCCGAAGAGGCCGAAGTCCGCGCCCGCGCCAGTGACGGCAAATCGGTGAAACTCCTTTGGGACGTCTGCCGCATCCCCGACTTTCGCGGCATCAGCCATCAAGAACACGCCCATCTTCTTGAAACCATTTTCGGCTTCCTCCACGAAGACGGCGAGGTCTCCGAAGACTGGCTGGCACAAAAGATCAACCGCATCGACCGCACCGACGGCGACATCGACGCTTTGTCGAAACGACTGGCCTATATCCGCACTTGGACCTATGTGGCGCAGCGGAATGGGTGGTGTCGGGACGAAAGTCATTGGCGTGACGCCACGCGCGCTGTAGAAGATCGCCTGTCAGATGCGCTTCACACGGCGCTAACGCAAAGATTTGTCGACCGGCGGACATCTGTTCTGCTTCGCCGGTTGAAGCAGAAGGAGGGCCTGGTGGCCAAAGTTAACGATAAAGGTGAAGTCACAGTCGAGGACCAGTTCATCGGCCGTATCGAAGGATTCCGCTTCCATCAGGACGCCACGGCGACCGGTGACGAAGCGAAAACCGTGCGCGCAGCCGCCATTCAGGCGCTGCAACCGGAATTCCACCTGCGCGCGGACCGCTTTTATAACGCGCCGGACACCGAAATGGACTTCACAGAGCAGGGCGGCCTCATGTGGGGCGAACACGCCATCGGTAAACTCGTTGCCGGTGACGACGCGCTGAAACCCCGCGCCCATGCCTTTGTCGACGACGAAGCGGGCCCGGACGTCGCCGAAAAGGTGCAACGCCGCCTGCAACACTTCATCGACCGCAAAGTCGCCGCGCTGTTCGAACCACTGATGAACATCCAGCGCGACGAAACGCTCACCGGCCTCGCCCGTGGCTTCGGCTTCCGCATGGTCGAAAACTTCGGCGTCGTAGATCGCCGTGATGTGGCCGACGACGTCAAAGCGCTCGATCAGGACTCGCGCTCTGTGCTCAGAAAGCACGGCGTGCGCTTTGGGCAGTTCACCATCTTCATGCCGCTTCTGCTGAAGCCGGCACCGACACGCCTGCGCCTTGTCTTGTGGGCGCTCGCCAACAATCTCGATGAATTCCCCGAAAGCCCACCTCCGGGCCTCGTGACCATCCCGACCGCCAAAGGCACACCGGCCAACCACGCGCTGATGGCAGGCTACAAGGTGGGCGGCGACCGCTCGATCCGCATCGACATGCTGGAACGCCTCGCGGATATGCTGCGCAAAGAAGACAGCCGCAGTGGCTTTGAGGCCAATTCCGATATGCTGTCGATCACCGGCATGACGCTAGAGCAATTCGCCAACCTCATGGAAGGCCTCGGCTACAGCGCCACACGCGGCACCCGCGACAAACCCGCGCCCGTCGACGCAGTTATCCCAGAGGCCGCCGCAACACCGGCTGATCCGGACACACCCGTCATGGATCAAGGCGGCGAAGCAACCGGCGAAGCAGCCGGTGCAGTGACGCAAACGCCCGAGACGCCAGAACCGGCCGACGTGCCGGACGGCACTGAGATGCTGATCGACGAAGGCCGCGCGCCAATCGACGAAACGCAGCAATCTGCCGACACCACCGAAGAAGCCGCCGCCGAAGGCGCGCCACCGGCTGAAACCTCCGACACCGAAGTACCAACGGGAACCGCCGCTGATGCGGTCGTGGAAGCAGACCGCACCGAAGTCTTCTACACCTTCGCCTGGGCCGGAAACCGAGGCCGCCAACAGGACAAGCAACCGCAACAGCAACAACGCCAAGGCGGTCGACCGCAGGGCAATGCGCAGGGAAAACCTGGCGGCAAACCAAAGGGCAAAGGCAAACCGCGCGGTCAAGATGGCGGCAACAAACCCCGCAAATTCGAAGCCCGCCCGCCACGCAAAGAAAAAGCTATTGACCCCGATAACCCCTTCGCCGCCGCGCTGATGGGGTTCGCCAAGAAAGACAAATAGGGCGTGAACGCTCTCGGCTTTCTTCTTGGAAAAAATACTCAAAGAGGCCCCCTCTCGGCGGCCTCCTGTCCCAAAGCATGAGCGAACCACCCGCCACACAACGCCTCGACAAATGGCTCTGGCATGCGCGCTTTTTCAAAACGCGGGGACTTGCGACAAAAATGGTGTCCGCTGGACAGTTGCGCGTCGACGGAAGCCGCATCTCTAAACCAAGCTACGCTCTGCGCCCCGGCCTGACCCTTACCTTTCCGCAGGCCCGCCGGGTGCGGGTGATCCGCGTCGAAGCGCTGTCGACCCGCCGCGGCCCGGCGCCCGAGGCACAATCGCTCTACACCGACCTCACACCCCCCGAAGACC
>RCMY010001403.1_pt1 | contig 23081 bp, 17 predicted proteins | sample 2041341 | NCBI WGS metagenome assembly RCMY01 (sample SAMN09708234, study PRJNA481090) | Marine sediment metagenome, whole genome shotgun sequencing project.
ATATCAATCCACAGGATATTGCTTCCATGCAGATATTAAAGGATGCGGCCGCAACGGCAGTTTATGGATCCAGGGGCGCCAATGGCGTTATATTGGTGACCACCAACCGTGGTAAAGTTGGCAAGACCCAAGTACGATATAGTAGCCAGGTAGGGATGACCTCCGCATCACGGTTGGTAGATATGATGGATGGAGAAGAGTATGCCGCTCTAAAAAGGGAAGCAAGACGTTCTTCTTGGGACGGAACCATTCCGCCAGATACCGACGTATTTCTTGATCCGGTAGAATTGGAATCCCTGGCCCTAGGACGTTCAACCGATTACCTTGATTTAGTTGTGGGAAATGGGTATCAGACCAATCATCAGCTCGGGGTCAGTGGTGGGTCTGAGAACACTACTTTTAATACTTCTATTGGTTACTTTAAAGAGAAAGGTATTATTAGCAATCAAGATTATGAAAGATTTACAGGTAGGGTTAATGTAGATCACCGAATAAACGATATTTTCAAAATTGGTGCGTCATTTATGATTTCAAATTCAGTTCAGAATTGGGGGTCTAATGCCACGATTGGCGAAGCCTTGGCGAACAATCCGTTAGGTGTACCGTACGATGCAGAAGGTGAACTTTTATTTCTGCCCACAAATGATGGTATTCGTACAAATCCTCTAAATGAACTAGTGCCGGGGGCTTATATCGACGAACGAAAGTGGACGCGCATTTTTGCGCCTATTTTTCTTGATATTGATATTACCGAGGGTCTTCAATGGAGGACCTTGTTTGGCCCGGATATTCGTTTGGGTAGGCGCGGCCAGTTTAGGGGAAGCCTTACCAATGACAATCGTGGAGGCCCAGGTGATGCATCTATAATTCATGTTGACAATTTTGCATACACGATAGAGAATCTATTGACTTACGACAAGGAAATCTCGGGCAACCAAAATCTAAAAGTGACCTTGTTACAGAGCACTCAAAGCTCTCGATCAGAGTTCTCTTTTGCTTCGGTTACAGGTATACCTTATGAGTCACAGGCTTTTTATAACTTGGGATCGGCCGATAATAGTATCGTAGATTCAAGATTAACGGAATGGACGTTGAACTCTTTTATGGGGCGTTTAAATTATGATATCGCTGGCAAATATTTGTTTCAAGCTTCGTTACGGGCAGATGGTTCTTCCAGGCTCGCCGAAGGCAATAAATGGAACTACTTTCCCGGAGCTTCTGTAGGTTGGAGAATATCGGAAGAGTCGTTCTTGGATGATACGTCTGTTTCCCAATTAATGCTTAGGGCCTCTTATGGCGAAGTAGGGAACACATCGGTGGCACCTTATCAAACTGCTGGTAGGTTAGAGGGTGTGGCTTATGCGTATGGCGAAGATTCAGCGCTTGGTTTTGCCCTTGATGAAATACCTAATCCTGCTTTAGGTTGGGAAGTATCCAAAACATTGGATATAGGTCTTGATTTTGGCCTCTTCAACGGCCGCATAAGCGGTACAGTAGATTGGTTTCGAACCAATACGGTCGACATCCTGTTGAACAGAAGTCTCCCGTTTACCTCCGGCTATGAAAGTATTTTACAAAATATTGGGGCTACCCGTACCCAAGGTTTGGAATTTGCAGTCAGTACAGACATCTTTGATAATCCTGAAGGTTTTTCTTGGAAAATGGATTTCAATATAGCAGGCTATTCGGAAGAAATTGTCGAATTGGCCTTGACAGATGAAAGTGGAAATCCCGTCGATGATGTGGGCAACAACTGGTTTATTGGAAAGCCGATTAATGTGTTTTATAATTACGAGAAGATTGGGATTTATCAGGCCGATGAAGTGGCCTTAGCCAATTCCCAAGAGCAAAAAGTACCCGGAGAAATTCGACTAAATGACTTGGATGGTGATGGGTTGATTACACCGGATGACCGTAAGATTTTGGGGACCGATACTCCCGATTACTATGGAGGGCTTACCAATAAATTTTCGTACAAGGGGCTGGAACTAGGAGTCTTCTTCTATTTTCGACAAGGTCAGACCGTGCAATCAGACTTTCATGGAGGTAACAATTCGCTCTTTGCCCGGTATAACAATTTAGATGTGGATTATTGGACCATAGACAACCCGACCAATGCCAACCCAAGGCCAGATGAAAATCAAGAAAGCCCCAGAGATGGTTCTACTTTGCGGTATTTTGATGGTAGTTTTATTAAGCTCAGAAATATTTCTTTGAGCTATAGTCTCCCAGAGTCATTTGTTGACAAACTCGGAATGGAAGAATTAAAGCTATCGATTGCCGGTCAGAATTTGTTATTTATTACTGATTTTGAAACCTTCGATCCCGAAGTAGCTGAAGATGACAATGACCCCGGTTCAGTAGGGAGCGGTGTAGTGCCGAGTAATAAAATGTATTCTATATCATTAAAGGCTAGATTTTAATCATGGAAAAATCTATAAAAAATAATTCGAATATTATGAAAGGAAAAATATATTTAATATGGTTTTTGGCTTTGGGGCTCTTGATCACTGCGTGCGATGACGCTCTAGAAGAAGAGTTGGTGACCGATGTTTCTGCGGCTTCATACTACACCACAGAAAAAGGCTTACAAGACGCGGTCAATGCCACCTATGCCCTACTAAAGCCTTTTTACGGGCAGGAAATTGGTTTTACTATGACCGTTTTTGGAACAGACACTTATAATAACGGTGCAGATGGGAGCCACAAATTTTTTAACTTCTATGACACCAGCTTGAATGCTTCGGCCAATTTCGCAAGGGATGCCTGGCAAACTTGGTATCGGGGAATTAACCAATCCAATGGTGTGATAAACCGGTCTACTGTCGTTGAAATGGATGAGGACGTCAAAACACAGCGTATAGCCGAGGTTCGGTTTTTAAGGGCGCTATACTACTTTAATATTGTGAAAACCTATGGTGACGCGCATCTCAGTTTAGAGGAAACGCTGGATGTAGAAATAGAGGCCAACAGAACCCCGCAAGCTGAGATTTATAATCAGGCAATTATACCGGATCTAGAATTTGCTATTGCAACGCTGCCCGATTCTCAATCTGATTACGGTCGGGCCACAAAACCAGCGGCCGAGTTTTTGCTGGGCAAGGTACTATTGACACGTAGCTATACCTCTTTTGCGGAGGGTGATGATGCTTCACGGTCAGAAACCTTATTTGGCAATGTAATCAATAACTATGATTTTGCCTTGTTGAACAATTTTGCGAACCTGTTCGATATAAGCAATCAAGAGAACAGCGAAATGGTCTTTGTTATCCCCAACTCAAAATCACAAGTGGATAGTGGCATAGATGATTTTGGACATAGAGGGCATCTTTATTTCTTACAAGAATACGATGTTCGTCGAGGAATGACGCGGGATGTTGCAAATGGTAGGCCATGGAAAAGATTTCGTCCAACCGATTTTACACTATCGTTATGGAATAGGGACGTTGACACCAGATACGATGCATCGTTTAAGCATGTTTGGTTTGCCAATAAGGAAGAACCGCCAACTGATGCAACTGCCGACGAACCTGCAAGAGCTGCCTTGGCTATTGGCGATACCGCTATTTACATCCCTGGCCCAATGCGAAACGATTTATGGCCGCAATCCCGACAAGACACAAAACCGTACATCGTAATTACCGATGATGAATATTCTGAAAGGTTGTTTCCTTCCTTGAATAAATGGATCGATCCAACCAGACCTGATCGCCAAAAAACACAAGGGCAGCGAGATTATATGTTAATGCGCCTGGCCGATGCGTATTTGTTACGTGCCGAGACACGGCTTCAGCAAAACAATGCTGCCGGGGCCGCTGAAGATATCAATGTCATTAGAACGAGAGCTGCGTTACCTGGGCAAGAAGCTGCGATGCAAGTGGCAGCGGGCGATGTGGACCTTGATTTTCTGCTTGATGAAAGAGCACGCGAATTACTTGGTGAAGGCTGGCGTTGGTGGGATTTGACCCGTACCGGAAAATTGATAGAGCGCACTCGATTGCACAACCCAACCTCTGCAGCCAATATTCAAGATTACCATGTTCTTAGGCCCATTCCGCAAGAACAGATAGATAGAACACAGGGAGGCTATCCGCAAAATCCTGGGTATCCACAGTGATGCTGTAAGCCAATTGAAGTATGGAAAAGCCAGTACATTACGTATTGGCTTTTAATTTGTCGGGAAGTAGACTCGTGATGCCGATAAAAAGCTATCCGGTCTACCAAAAACTGCCGATTAATTCTTATATTGAACATTTATTGCGTTTATTTTGACCCTTGATATATTACCATAAACAAACACTAGAACATGAAAATGACCCTCTTAAAAGCCAAAAGTCCACTGATCTTTTTTCTTCTTCCTGCGTTAATAATCCTATCCGCCTGCAACCAAACCCCGAAGGACGACACCCCCTGGGTCGACCTCTTTGACGGCGAGACCTTAAACGGCTTTTCCCAAAAAGGCGGCGAGGCGCATTACGAAGTCCGTGACGGAATGGTCGTGGGCACTACGGTACACGACACGCCCAACTCGTTTATGGCCACCGATAAAATGTACGGTGATTTTATTTTGGAACTCGATTATAAGGTCGATTCTACGATGAACTCCGGTATCCAGATCCGTAGCAACAGCTATCCATGGTACCAAGACGGCAGGGTACACGGCTACCAGATAGAGATCGATCCGTCGGACAGAGCTTGGAGCGCTGGTATCTACGATGAGGGCAGAAGGGGATGGCTGAATCCATTGCCCGACAATCCCGAAGCTCAAAAGGCGTTTAAACAGAACGACTGGAACCATTACCGCATCGAGGCCATCGGCGATACCATCCAAACCTGGATTAACGGTGTGCCAGCAGCCAACCTGGTCGACGACAAGACCGCTGAAGGTTTTATAGCCTTGCAAGTACACAGCATCCCAAAGGAAAACAAGGAAGGCACAGAGATTATGTGGAAAAACATCAAGATCTTAACCGATAGCCTATCCAAATACAACAAAAACTCACCCATCCCACCAATTACCACGAAGAACACGCTTACCCAATCCGAAATGGATAACGGCTGGAAGCTACTCTGGGACGGAAAAACAACAGACGGCTGGAGAGGAGCTCGCTTGGACGAGTTCCCCGACAAAGGCTGGAAAGTCGAGGATGGAGTCTTTAGCGTACTTTCTACGGGCGGCGAGGAATCTACCGCCGGGGGCGATATCGTAACCAAAGATCTATACGGCAATTTTGAGCTGACCGCAGATTTCAAACTGACGGAAGGCGCTAACAGCGGTATCAAATATTTTGTGGATACCGACATGAACAAGGGGGAAGGTTCTTCCATCGGCCTCGAATACCAAATTTTAGACGACGAGCGCCATCCCGATGCCAAACTGGGCAACCACGAAGGCAGCCGTACCGTGGCTTCGCTATACGACCTGATTCAAGCCGATCCGGAGAAACCCATCAATGCTATTGGCGAATGGAACACCGCCCGTATCGTCTCTGATGGCACTCATGTAGAACACTGGCTCAACGGAGTGAAAGTATTGGAATATGAGCGTAAAAGTCCGGAATACAAAAAACTTGTTTCCAAAAGCAAGTATGACAAATGGCCCAATTTCGGGGAATCGGATGAAGGACATATCCTTTTACAAGACCACGGTGATTTGGTTTCGTTCCGGAATGTCAAAATTCGAGAAATCGGAGAGAAGCAAGAATAGATTTAGGTTGGTGAAAAAGAGGGATAGATAAATCCCTCCCAAATAGAAAAACCATGGCTAAAAACAGAAGAAATTTCATCAAAAATGCTTCGGCGGGCATCTTGGGTATGGCGGCAATCAACATTCCAGAAATCGCAAGGGCATCGAGCTTTGGGAATTCTGCCAGGGTAAACATCGCCCAAGACTTAAAACTCGGCGTAGCCTCCTATACTTTACGCGAATTTTCTACAGAGGAGGCCTTGGATATGACGCTGCGTTGCGGCCTGAACCGCATAACCCTCAAAAGCATGCACCTGCCTTTAGATTCTAGTATGGAAACCATCAAAAATACGGTGGCTCTCTGCAAGGAAAAAGGTGTCGATTTCTACGGTGCCGGTGTTATTTATATGAACACCAAAGAAGAGGTCGATCAAGCCTTCGACTATGCTAAAACCGCTGATTTGCAAATGATTGTCGGCGTACCTAACCACGAACTGTTGGATTATGTGGAGGAAAAAGTAAAAAACCATGACATCAAACTGGCTATCCACAACCATGGCCCGGGTGATGATCTTTATCCCAGTGCGGAAAGTGCCTATGTAAAGATCAAGGATAGGGACAAGCGTATGGGCCTTTGCATCGATATTGGCCATACCAAACGGATTGATAGGGATCCGGTAAAAGATGTTACTGACTATTTCGACAGGGTATATGACATTCACCTAAAGGATGTAACCGCCGCAGAAGCCGATGGACAGACCTGTATTATCGGGAGGGGTGTCATCGATTTCCCTGCATTCCTAAAAGCGGTATCCGATTTGCAGTATCAAGGAACTTTGGCCTTGGAGTATGAGGCCGAAGGCAATGACCCGTTACCGGGGATGATGGAGTCTATCGGTTATGTGAAAGGGGTTTTAGCCACGTTGTAAAACGGGTTGGTAAAAGGTCCTCTTTTCTAAAGAGGGTGCGCAAAATACAAGCAGTAAAGAATTAATGATATAAACCAAGAAAATGAGCCAAAACAGAAGAAATTTCATCAAAAAAGCCTCCGTGGGGGCGGCAGGTATCGCATTCGGCGGTAGTCTTAACGCGATGTCAGTACCCAGTTATCGCCGAATATGGGGTGCCAATGACCATATCAATTGTGCGGTAATCGGTGTTCGGAGTAGGGCAAAGGCCCATTTTATGGCCATAAAGCAAGATCCGAATGCCAAAGTGCTTTACAGTTGTGATGTCGACGACAAGATCATCGAGGAACATAATGCTTGGTGCCAAAAGAATATCGGCTACATACCCAAAGTGGAAAAGGATTTCAGGAAGATTTTGGAGGATAAAAAAGTGGATGCCGTTTTTATTGCAACCCCTGAGCACTGGCATGCGCCTATGGCCATTATGGCCTTGCAGGCGGGAAAACATGTGTATGTTGAAAAGCCCTGCAGCCACAATCCGCATGAGAATCAACTCTTGGTCGACGCCCAGAAAAAGTACGGAAAGAAAGTTCAGATGGGCAACCAACAACGTTCCGCAAAAACCTCCATTCTGGCGGTCAAGGAAATCAATGAGGGCATCATCGGAGATGTTTACAAAGGTGAAGCCTACTATTCGAACAATAGGGATTCCATCGGAACTGGAAAAAAAATCGACGTTCCACCGACCTTAGATTGGGAAATGTGGCAAGGCCCGGCAGTCCGTGAAGATTTTCGAGATAACATCCACCCCTACAACTGGCATTGGTTCCGGAATTGGGGTACCGGCGAGGTGCACAACAACGGTACGCATGAGATTGATATCTGTAGATGGGCGTTGGGTGTAGACTTACCTGAAAGTGTTACTTCCTTTGGTGGTAAATATACCTTTGACGATGATTGGGAATTTGTAGATAATCAACAGCTGACCTTCAAATATCCCGACAATAAATTCATTACGTGGACAGGCCATAGCCGAGGGGTAATCATGCCCGACCAACCTGGAAGGGGCTCAACGATTTACGGCAGTAAAGGGATTATAACTTTGGGTCGTGGAGGTTACGAATTATATGACTTGGGAGGTAAACTGATCAAGGAGGAAAAAGAAGACGGAGGCCAAGGCGGAACAGATACACGTGGTGAAAGTAAGCTTGACGTGAACCATATCGGTAACTTTTTTGCGGCTATTCGCGAAGATAAATCCCTACATTCCGACATCCATGATGCCAGTGTAAGTACCATGCTTTGTCATTTGGGGAATATGGCCCAAGATGCAGGAGAGACCATAAAAATAGATCCAGCTACCGGAAAAGTAACGAACAATGAAAAGGTGATGAAAGATTGGTGGAAAAGAGAGTATGCAGAAGGATGGGAGCCCTCGGTATAAACGTTTACAAAGTTGGTTTGCGCTAAGAATTGATTCTAATTAGATTATGCTTACAAAAAAAAGACCCTTTTTAGAAGAGGGTCTTTTTGTTATGGGAGGAGTATAAGGTCAAAAAAATATCATGAAGGTTCACTAGGAACCATTGATGATTGTCAAATCGTAGTTCTTTATTCTACAAAATACCGATTAAATCTAAAATAAAAGCAATCGGTATGGCAGCCAAAATGAGTACCAGACAGAAAATCATTATTCTTAGAAAAGTATTGAGCATTTTTACACCGGGGCTGAGTTCTCGTTCCATAATCATAGGTATTGTTTTTACTAAGATACGGAAAAATTGAAAGGTGTTTATGATTTTCGATAATCTTTTCGACTAACTGTCTAGTTTTTAGTATGTTTTGTCGGTGTAAGTACGATTTTCTCGATGAGGAGATAATATGTTGGGGATTTAAAATCTGTCCCCCCAACCTCAAATCCTCTTCTTCTGAAACTGTTTGCTCAATTCTTCCAAAGACACACCTTTGGTTTCCGGCATCAAGAAGCGTACGAACAGGAGCTGCAAAACCATCATAAAGGCAAAGAACGCAAACACCGGACCAGGGCCGATTTCGGTAAACAGGAAGGGCACCAAGGAGGGAATGATCGCGGCCAGCACCCAATGTGTCGAGCTGCCAAATGCCTGCCCCGATGCCCTGAGATGATTGGGAAATACCTCGGAGATAAACACCCAAATAACGGCACCTTGACCTATGGCGTGCGAAGCTATAAATAGGAAAAGAAAGATAGGCACGGCCATTCCTTCCCACTCCAAAATAAACGCCGCCGCTACCAACGACAAGGATATGATATAGCCTACTGAGCCTATATACATAAGCTGCCTTCTACCCAATTTATCGATCAGAAAAATACCGGCAAAGGTGAAGACGATATTGGTGATTCCGATTCCGATACTGCTTAAAAGTGCCGTGCTTTCCCCGAGTCCCGCCGCCTCGAAAATCCGGGGGGCGTAATACAAAAACGCGTTGATGCCCGAAAACTGGTTGAAAAAAGCGATAAAAAATGCCAACATCAATGGAAACCGGTATTTTTTCATAAATATGTTTTCCGAGGCACTATGTTCGTCCATCCCTTGGTCCATATCAGCCTTTAGCCTTTCTACGGTCAGTTCGGGATTTATAGTGGCAAGAATGGCTCGGGCTTCCTCCGTGCGGCCTTTGGTCAACAGCCATCGCGGACTTTTGGGTACGGTGATAACAAACAAAGTGTAGATAATGGCGGGAATGGCTTCTACACCGACCATCCAACGCCAATCGTTTTCGCCGACGTTGCTCAATAATGCGTTGGAAACAAAGGCCATCAAAATTCCGAAAACGAGCATAAACTGATAAAAGCCCACCAAGCGCCCTCGGTCTTTTGCCGGTGCGATTTCCGAAATGTAAGCGGGTGCCGCAACGGTCGAGGCGCCGACACCTAGTCCGCCGATAAAACGGGCGGCCGCAAATATAATCGGGTCATTGGCGAAGGCCGACCCGATAGCGGATACGGAATAGAGTATACCGATCCAAATGAGGGTGTTTCTTCGGCCTATCTTATTGGTCGGTATGCCACCGAAAATTGCACCGACCACCGTGCCCCAAAGAGCCATGCCGATAACGATGCTGCCGTGGAACCAATCGGGGGAGTCCCATAAAAGCTGCAGTTTTTTCTCCGCCCCGGAGATTACTACGGTATCGAAACCAAATAAAAATCCCGCTAAGGCGGCAATCAAGGAGATTCTCAGTATTTTAGAATTCATCAGGCAAGGGTGTTGTTATAGCAATGTACGGACATATGCCATTATCCGCGTACTTGCCCCTTTATTTTTGGAAATATATGCTGCGTTTACCGCGCCGGTTTTTTTACGGAATTCAGGATTGTCGAGCATTTTTTTCATCAGCTCGTCAAACGTCCACTGATCGGCAACCGGGAGGATTCCTTTTTGTGCTACCAAGTTTTCGGCCTCCTTAAAACCTTCGTAATTTGGACCGATAATGACGGGAATCCCGAATACGGCAGGTTCCAAGGTGTTGTGAAGTCCGGTCGCAAAACCGCCACCAACATACGCGATATCGGCATAGCTGTAAATCTTGGTCAACAATCCGATAGTGTCTACAATAAGTACTTCACAATCACCGATGGTATTTACATCGATATTCGAGAAGAGCGTCTTTTTCTTCGTAATCGCACCGGCAAGCCCCAAGATTTTATCCTTTTTTATGGTATGCGGTGCTAGTATGTATTTGAGATTTTTTGGTGCATGGTTTATGTAATCGATCAAAATGGATTCGTCTTCCGGCCACGTACTACCTGCAACAAAACACAGTCTATCTTTTTTAAAAGCTTGCATGAAATCGAGCTGGTTGTCCCTGTCCAAAATTTCCGAAACCCTATCGAGACGGGTATCCCCGGTTACGGCACAATCCTTAATTTGGATGGATGTCAATAATTGATGGGATGCTGCATCCTGCACAAAATAATGGTCGAACTTGCGGAGGGCCTTCCTCATAAATCCGCCGTAAAATTTAAAATAAATCTGCTCTTTTTTGAAGATAGCAGAGATTAGGATAGCGGGGATTTTCCTTTTTTCAAGTTCCCGTAGGTAATTGGGCCAGATTTCATATTTGACGAAAATGGCCAGTTCCGGTCGTACCTTATCCAAAAAACGGGATACATTTTTCTTGGTATCCATAGGAAGATAGACCACAAGATCGGCAGCCGAGGTATTCTTTTTGACCTCATATCCCGACGGGGAAAAAAAAGTGACCAGTATTTTATGGGATGGATATTCGGTCCGTAACCTTTCGATAATCGGAAGCCCTTGTTCGAATTCCCCTAACGAGGCCACATGCATCCATACTACTTTATCGTCTTTGGAAATGCCCGTGGCAAGCCGTTCGAAAGTTTCCCTTCTTCCCGATATGAAAAGTTTGATTTTGGACTTAAAAAGTGCCAAGACTTTTAGGAAAGACCATGAAATTTTAACAATCAGATTGTAAATAGCGTACACTAACGATTAATTTGGAGGGCTAAAATACGTTTCTTTCCCTGTATTTGTATGAAGTCATCATGACTTTTTGTTTGGAACCGACAATTTTGGCTTCTGTGCCCTATGAAGGCTTTTTTTAGTTGCATAGCTTAAGCTGCGGAACTCAAAAAGGATAAAACTATGGTGTAAAATTTGAAAATTGTAAGTAAAAGAAAAAGTCAAGACGACTTCTTGATCTTGGTTTCGTATTTTTGTTTTATGAAGAAAATCCAGATGGTCGACTTGGGCGGCCAATATGAGGGAATAAAAGAGCAGGTAAATTTGGCCATTGCCGAGGTAATGGAAACCTCCGCTTTTATAAACGGTCCCGAGGTACAGACCTTTCAAAAGAATTTGGAGGAATATCTCGGCGTCAAGCACGTTATACCCTGCGCCAACGGTACCGATGCCCTTCAAATCGCTATGATGGGGCTAGGGCTACAGCCCGGGGATGAGGTCATTACGGCCGATTTTACCTTTGCCGCCACGGTCGAGGTCATTGCCCTTTTGCAACTGACCCCCGTTTTGGTCGACGTGGAACCGGATACCTTTAATATCGACATCAAAGCCGTCGAAAAGGCGATTACACCCAACACAAAAGCCATTGTCCCAGTACATCTTTTCGGGCAATGTGCAGATATGGAGGCCCTTATGCGATTGGCTAAAAAGCACGACCTCTTTATTATCGAGGATAATGCCCAGGCTATCGGCGCCGATTATACTTTTAAAGACGGCAGTAAGCAAAAGGCGGGAACCATTGGACATGTCGGGGCGACTTCCTTTTTTCCATCTAAAAACTTGGGAGCCTATGGCGATGGGGGCGCCATTTTTACGAACGACGATGAATTGGCCCACACGCTGCGCGGGGTTGTAAACCACGGGATGTACGAACGCTACCATCACGATGTGGTCGGGGTGAATAGTCGGCTGGATTCTATTCAAGCAGCAGTGCTACGGGCAAAATTACCGAAATTGGATGGCTATTGTGATGCTAGAAGGGATGCAGCCCGGAAATATTCCGCAGCATTCAAGGGTCAGGAGAATATTATCGTGCCAAAAACGGTCAATCATTGTGATGGTCTTTGCGAACAAAATATCTGCGATACCTGCGATTGCCATGTCTTTCATCAATATACCTTGCGGATCACGAACGGAAAACGGGATGCCCTCGTAAAACATTTGGGCGGAAATGATATACCTTGCGGTGTATACTATCCTATTCCCTTGCACAGACAAAAAGCCTACGCCGACGGAAGATATAACGAAGCCGATTTTCCGGTCACGAACCAATTAGTGAAAGAGGTGATTTCCCTGCCCATGCACACGGAGCTTGACGATGAGCAGATCAGGTTTATATCGAAAGCGGTAATTGAATTTGTGAACGAGTGAGATTTTGAACAGGATACTTGAACCCTCTTACGGCGGACAGGCTTGCGCTTAAAATTTGAATAACAACTAATAATCCCTAACAAGATTCCCGCCGAAGTTTATGCTGAGCGTAGCCGAAATGCGGGAATGACAAAAAACGAAGTTTATTTATGAAGATAGTAGTAACAGGCGGTCTCGGTTTTATCGGATCTCATACCGTAGTAGAATTACAAAACGAGGGTTTTGAGGTAGTTATCATTGACGATTGTTCGAACGCATCCGAAAAGGTTTTAGAAGGGGTCCATGCAATCACCGGTAAAATGCCGCTGTTCGAAAAAATCGATTTGAAGGATAAAGAAAAGGTCTCCGATTTCTTCAAACGTCATGACGATGTAGAGGGAGTCATCCATTTTGCGGCATCGAAAGCGGTGGGGGAAAGCGTCGAAAAACCTTTGCTGTATTACGAGAACAATATCGGAACGCTGGTCTACATCCTTAAAGAACTTTCTGAAAAAAAGAAGTCTAGTTTTATATTCAGTTCCTCCTGTACGGTCTACGGACAGGCGGATAAAATGCCTATCACGGAAGATGCCCCCGTAAAACCCGCGGAATCGCCCTACGGTAATACCAAACAGATGGGGGAGGAAATTATTCGCGACACCTGCTTGGTGACGCCCAATCTGAATGCGATCGCTTTGCGTTATTTTAATCCCATGGGCGCCCACCCCAGTGCGGAAATCGGGGAGCTGCCTATCGGAGTGCCCCAAAATTTAGTGCCATTTATTACTCAAACGGGCATTGGACTTCGTGAAGAATTGTCCGTTTTCGGGGATGATTATCCTACGGAGGACGGTACCTGCGTACGTGATTATATCTATGTGGTGGACTTGGCCAAGGCGCATGTACAGGCATTGAAGCGACTTTTAGAGGGCGAGAACCCCAAAAACTACGAAGTTTTCAACCTAGGAACGGGAAAGGGAAGCTCCGTATTTGAGGTCATTCAAAGTTTCGAACGGGTTTCCGGCGAGAAATTGAACTACAAAATCGTGGACAGAAGGCCGGGAGATATCGTTTCCGCCTATGCCGATACTACTAAGGCCAACCAAGTTTTAGGTTGGAAATCGCAATTCACCTTAGACGAAGCCATGAAATCGGCTTGGGATTGGGAGCGGAAGATTCGGGGGTAAACGGACAAACCACAAGAACAAATCACAACTGCCAAAGTCAAAATCAAAAATCAAACATAAAAATCAAACTCAAAACTTAAACCTATAAGAAGTTGATGGGTTAGAAACACTTATAAGTATATTTTGCACTATGAAAAAACTACCACTATTTCTCTCGTTATTTTCAATCTTTATCCTATCCGCCCAAGACAAGTACCTGCAATGCGGAAATATAGTCGATACCGAATCGGGCAAGATACTGTCCGAAAAGACCATTGTAGTGTCGGGAAATAGGATTAAAAGTATCAAGGACGGTTTTATCGAAGGTTCGAAGAAGGATACTGTAATCGATTTAAAGAATAAAACTGTGCTACCGGGCTTTATCGATATGCATGTGCATCTGGAAAGCGAATCCGGTCCAAAATCGTACCTCGATCGTTTTACCAATAACGAGGCCGACATCGCCTTTAATTCGGCGGGCTATGCAAAAAGCACCTTGATGGCCGGATTTACAACGGTACGTGATCTCGGCGGTAGCGGTGTGAACATTGCGCTGCGAAATGCCGTGGATAATGGACGTATAGAAGGCCCGCGGATCTTTACCGCGGGGAAGTCATTGGCAACCACGGGCGGTCACGCGGACCCTTCCAACGGAATGCGTAAGGACTTGACAGGAGATCCCGGACCTAAAGAAGGTGTAGTCAATTCACCGGAAGATGGGCGAAAGGCCGTCCGCCAACGCTATAAAGATGGGGCCGATGTCATAAAGATAACAGCGACAGGTGGCGTACTGAGCGTGGCCAAGAGCGGACAAAACCCCCAATTTACGGTTGAAGAAATCAAGGCCATAACTGAAACGGCGAAGGATTATGGAATGCTGACCGCAGCCCATGCCCATGGCGACGAGGGAATGCAGCGCGCTATAGAGGGGGGCATTAAAACTATCGAGCATGGTACATTGATGAGTGACGAAACGATGGACATGATGAAGGAATATGATGCCTATTTAGTGCCGACCATTACCGCCGGAAAACAGGTGGCCGAAAAAGCCAAGGTCGAAGGTTATTTTCCTCCAGTCGTCGCAAAAAAAGCGGCCGAGATCGGACCGATGATTCAAGACATGTTCAAAAGAGCCTATAAAAAAGGCGTTCCAATCGCTTTCGGAACTGATGCAGGTGTTTTTCCGCACGGACTCAATGCCAAAGAGTTCGGCTACATGGTAGAGGTGGGCATGCCCGTGATGGAGGCCCTGAAATCCGCAACCGTAACAGGTGCTACTTTACTAGGTATGGGTGACGAGCTCGGTCAATTGAAAGAAGGCTATTTGGCCGATATAGTTGCCGTTGATGAAAATCCGGAAAAAAACGTGGTCACTTTGGAAAACGTTGTTTTTGTGATGAAAGACGGGGTGATTTACAAGGAGTAGGTAGTGGCAGTAACAGCTGGCAGTAAAAGAACAACTCAAGACGAGCTCATTAAATACAAACACAAAAATCAAATATAAATTTGTGGTCGTTTATGAATTTGTACTTGCCTGTCCGGCAAGGCAGGCTTGTGTTTGATATTTGAATTTGTGTTTTTTCCATCTAAAACCCTGTTCTGTTCCGTACATAAAACATGGTAATGAACTTTCCCGATAGTACAGCGCTCATCCAAAGCGCCCAAGAAAACGAATTCTATCCAAAATTAATCGCCCAATTGGAAAAGGATTTCACACTGGCCAACATTCCCATTCAACTGGGTGTCGGTATGGCTCCGGAAGATTTGAAAACCGTCCTCCACGAGAAAATCTACCATTTGATCATGGAGCGTTTTTCGGAATACCTGAATCTTCTCTACATTGTAGACGTTCCCGAACAGGCATTCAAGGAAATTCGGGTTACCGATGTGGTCGAAGTAGCGGAGCAGGTATCCTTCTTGATATTGCAAAGGGAATTGCAGAAGGTGTGGTTGAAGTGGAAGTATTCCTGAATAATATCCCGAATAACATCCTGCAAATCCGCTTTAGAAATAAATCCGGACAAAAGGCATCCAAGCACTGGCATAAATGCTTTTATCATCATCATATAGCACATCATAACGAATACCGAGCGTAAAATGCTGTTGGGTATAACCGAGTCCGAAGAATAGCGCGGGGGACCAATAATTGTCCTCGATACGGACGAGCAGGTTCTCAAAACGATCGTTGATACGAAGCTGTTCGAGCTCCGCTGATATCTGTAAAAAAGGAACGGGATTGTACAGTGATAATATGCTCGCACCATAGGCTATGCGACGGGAATCCCCATATTTGGCGTAATTGAAGGTAAGTGCCGTGCCCGCGGCAAATTGCTGGTTGAACTGATAAATGGCGCTCGGCGATATCGAAGCGTTGAAACCGCCATTATTAAAACCAAGGCCAATGCCGCCACCAAAACGGACATGGTTCCAAAAATCACTATTCGAAGTCAGGTTTTGGGCGGAACAGAACGTTACCGTAGCCATCAGAAAAAAGCTCAAAAAAATACGTTTACGGCACATAGGGTATATTTTATTCAGTATCTTTCATGTTTCGCAATAATGGTCGCTAAGATACATCCAGAAATGGTAAATATTGTATTTTTGTAGACATTTGGATAATTGAGACAGAGAACCTTTCTATGGATAAGTATTCTTTTTTAAATTCCGCACACGCTTCTTTTTTTTCGGATTTATACGACAAATATCTTAAAAATCCCGATAGCGTAGAACCCAGTTGGCGTGCCTTTTTTCAAGGTTTCGACTTTGGTACCGAAAGCGCTTTGGACGAACTGGACGGATATAGTGCGCCGGATACGGTCGACAAACACACTCAAACAAGCGCCGCGGCCATCAACAACGGCCAGCAGCTGGAAATGCCGGAGTCCTTGCAGAAGGAATTTCAGGTCATTCGCCTTATCGATGGTTATCGTAGTAGGGGCCATTTGTTCACGGAAACCAATCCTGTACGAGAGCGCAGAAAATATGAGCCTACACTCGAAATCGAGAATTTCGGATTGTCGGAAAGTGATTTGGATACGGTTTTCAATGCCGGTGAGATTATCGGTATCGGTGCCAGTACCCTTAGCGAAATCATTAGGCATCTGAAAAGTATATACTGCGACGCCATTGGAGTCGAGTATATGTATATCCGAACTCCCGAACGTATCGAGTGGATTCAGAACTACTTGAATGTTAACGATAACCATCCTAATTTCGATAGCGTACGCAAAAAACGCATCCTTAAAAAACTCAATCAGGCGCTTTCCTTTGAAAGTTTTTTGCATACCAAATATGTTGGGCAAAAACGTTTTTCCTTGGAAGGGAACGAATCCTTGATTCCCGCTTTGGATGCCGTGGTCGAACGCGCCGCGGAAATGGGCGTAGAGCAGTTTGTTATGGGGATGGCCCACCGCGGAAGGCTCAACGTACTGACCAATATTTTCGGCAAGGCCGCCAAGGATATTTTCAGTGAGTTCGACGGCAAGGATTATGAACAGGAAATATTTGATGGAGACGTGAAATATCACTTGGGGTGGACTTCCGAGCGTAAAACCGACAACGGCAACCGTATCAAAATGAACATTGCGCCGAACCCTTCACATTTGGAGGCGGTGGGCGCGGTCGTAGCGGGAATCACAAGGGCAAAACAGGATGACCATTACCCCGATGACTTTTCGAAAGTATTGCCGATCATCGTGCATGGTGATGCTGCCATTGCCGGTCAAGGAATTGTTTACGAGATCGTTCAAATGGAAAAACTGGAAGGCTATCGAACCAACGGAACGGTGCATATCGTGGTCAACAACCAGATCGGTTTTACGACCAATTATCTCGATGCGCGTAGTTCTACCTATTGCACCGATGTGGGCAAGGTCACTTTGAGTCCCGTTTTGCATGTCAACTCCGATGACGCCGAAGCCGTGGTACACGCCTCTCTCTTGGCACTAGAATATCGTATGCGTTTTAACCGCGATGTCTTTTTAGATCTTTTAGGATATCGCAAATATGGCCACAACGAAGGTGACGAACCGCGGTTCACACAGCCAAAATTGTATAAGGCTATCGCCAAACATCCAAATCCTAGGGATATCTATGCGGAACAATTAATCAAGGAAGGGGTTATTGACGAGGGATACGTTAAACAATTGGAAGAGGAATACAAGGCTTCGTTGGAGGAAGAACTGGAAGATTCCCGTAAAGAGGACACGACCGAGATTACTCCCTTCATGGCCGATGAATGGAAGGGCTTTGAGAATGTGCGGGAATGGGAGATGATGGCGCCCGTTGATACCACTTACGATAAAAAGAAGCTGACCGGGATTGCGAAAGTGATTACGGAATTGCCCAAGGATAAAAAGTTTCTGCGAAAGGTAGATAAACTGATCAATGACCGTAAAAAACGCTTCTTCGAAACCGATAAACTCGATTGGGCCATGGGCGAACTTTTGGCTTACGGCAGCTTGTTGGAAGAAGGCTTCGAGGTACGTATGTCAGGTCAGGATGTCGAACGCGGCACATTCTCGCACCGGCACGCGGTCATGAAGGTGGAGGCGAGTGAGGAGGAGGTCATATTATTGAACCATTTATCCGAAAAGCAAGGCCGTTTTCAGATTTACAATTCGTTGTTATCTGAATATGCTGTCGTAGGCTTCGATTATGGGTATGCCATGGCGAGTCCGAATACACTGACTATTTGGGAAGCGCAGTTCGGCGATTTCAGCAATGGTGCCCAGATTATGATTGACCAATATATCTCTGCCGCAGAAGATAAATGGAAGTTGCAGAACGGATTGGTAATGTTGTTGCCCCATGGCTACGAAGGCCAGGGTGCGGAACATTCCTCCGCCCGTATGGAAAGGTATTTGCAATTATGCGCCCGAGACAATATGTATATTGCCGATGTAACGACACCTGCTCAAATGTTTCATATTTTGCGCCGGCAGATGAAAGTCAATTTTAGAAAGCCGTTAATAATTTTCACACCAAAGAGTCTTTTAAGGCATCCAAGAGCAGTTTCTACAGTCGATGAATTGGTGAACGGCAGTTTTCAAGAGGTCATCGACGACGCTTCCGCAGATGAAAAAAAGATAAAGAGCTTAGTGTTCTGTACTGGGAAATTTTATTACGATCTTTTGGCCGCCAAAGAGGAACACGATAGAGCCGATGTTGCCCTGGTAAGGATAGAACAACTGTTCCCCTTGCCCTTTGAACGCATGAAGGAAATCATCAAGAAATACAAAAACGCCGATGACCTTGTCTGGGCACAGGAAGAACCTCGGAACATGGGAGCATGGAGCCATTTGATGATGCATTTTAGCGATGCGCACAAACTCAGGGTTGCCTCTAGACGCTTTTATGCCTCCCCGGCCGCCGGTAGTGCGGTTCGCTCTAAAATGCGGCACCAACAGGTAATCGATTATGTGTTCGACAAGAGCAAGAACAATATGTCGAAACCAAAACCAAGGCCAAAGGAAGAAGAAGAAAAGGCGTGATTGGGCATTGACCTCACAGGTCTTGAAGACCGGTAAGGTCTTCCCGTGAAATCAATTATAACACAGCAAACAAAAACAGCATGATTTTAGAAATGAAAGTCCCGTCCCCGGGCGAATCCATTACCGAAGTAGAGATAGCGGAATGGCTAGTAGAAGACGGCGATTATGTAGAAAAGGACCAGGCCATCGCCGAGGTCGATTCCGATAAGGCCACCTTGGAACTTCCTGCCGAAGAAAGCGGTACGATCACCTTAAAAGCTGAGGTAGGCGATGCCGTCGCCGTAGGCGCCGTAGTTTGTTTGATTGACACCGAGGGTAAAAAGCCCGGCGGAGCTAGCAAGGGAGCTGATACGACCACCGATGGTGGGGATGAGGGCTCCGGCGGTGATGCGGAGAAGGATTTGGCAAAGCAGCAGGAAGAGACTCCCGATAAGAAGGAAAGCGAAAAAGCACCCCAACCGAAACAAGCCAAAGAAACCTATGCTTCGGGTGTGGCCTCGCCCGCGGCCAAAAAGATATTGGCGGAAAAAAATATCGACACTTCATCCATAAAAGGAAGTGGCAAAGATGGCCGTATTACGAAAGACGATGCGGTAAATGCCGTTCCTTCTATGGGTAGTCCGACAACCGGAGGCAACCGCGGCGAAACCCGTTCAAGGCTGTCGATGCTGCGAAGAAAAGTAGCGGAGCGATTGGTCGATGTCAAGAATGAAACCGCCATGTTGACTACCTTTAATGAGGTTAACATGTCTGCCATTTTCGAACTCCGTGAAAAATATAAGGAAGATTTCAAGGAAAAGCACGGCGTAGGGCTTGGATTTATGTCCTTTTTCACTAAGGCGGTAGTTAGGGCTTTGCAAGAATTTCCCACCGTAAACTCCATGATCGATGATAGGGAAATGATTTCCTACGATTTCTGCGATATCAGTATTGCTGTATCAGGGCCGAAAGGCTTAATGGTTCCCGTAATCCGCAATGCCGAGAACTTGACTTTCCGAGGTATCGAGGCAGAGGTAAAACGATTGGCCCTCCGTGCACGTGAAGGGGATATAACCGTAGATGAAATGACCGGTGGCACCTTTACCATAACCAACGGAGGAGTATTTGGATCCATGTTGTCGACCCCGATTATCAATCCTCCGCAAAGTGCTATTTTGGGCATGCACAATATTGTCGAACGGCCAATTGCCATTGACGGTGCTATTGCGGTAGCTCCAATAATGTTTGTAGCCGTATCTTATGATCACCGAATTATCGACGGCAAAGAATCCGTTGGATTCTTGGTTGCCATAAAAGAAGCATTGGAAAATCCCGAAGAACTCCTGATGGATGGCAATGTCAAGAAGGCATTGGAGATGTAGACGACTCTCAAGGTTTAAACAAACGCTAAGGCCCCAAAGGTTTCTTTCCGTACGGATACATCTTTGGGGTCTTTTGCAGTGCTTAGATTAACTGGACTATTTTAAGTACACGCAACTTTTCCCGTAATCGATGACTGCCTTGGCCTTGATAAGCACATCGGCACCGATAATGCCGTCAACGGGTTGGGCTTTATGGGAGGTAAGTGCTTCGTTGACGTGAACCAGGTCGAATAGTACGATTTGTAGTTTCTTTTTCTTCCATTTGCCGATTTCGATGCGGTTTTTGGTAGCAATCAGGGTTTCCATATTGGTAGCACCCGCGCCGGCCGCCTTTATTTCCGATTCCTCCGAAGTTAATTTGAATAAGTCAATTTTATCAAAACTCACGCAGGTGTTCGAAGCGCCGGTGTCCAAAATAAATCGGCCCTTCACCCCATTAATTTTTGCCGTAATCGCGAAATGGTTGGTCTCGGTAAGCACCAAGGGAATTTTAAAGTATTTTTTCTTTTTTAAAAGCTTTTTAAGGGATGCCATTCAGAGGATGTTTATTGTGAATCATGGAAAAAAACAAAGATAAACCTATTTTTGCAGGATGATAATAACGGATACCCACACCCATTTATACAGCGAGGCTTTTGATAAGGATAGACCAGAGGTTATTAAAAAAGCCATGGATCAAGGGATAGAACGTTTTTTTATTCCCGCTATCGATTCAACCTACACCGAGGCAATGTTTAATCTCCGGGATGCACATCCCGAAAATATATTTTTGATGATGGGGCTGCATCCTACCCATGTAAAGGAAAATTATAAAGATGAATTGCGGCACGTCGAAGAAATGCTCTCGGAGCAAAAGTTCTACGCCGTGGGGGAAACTGGGATCGATTTGTATTGGGATAAAACTTTTCTCGAACAACAGCGGGAAGCCTTCCACTTTCAGATTCAACTCGCAAAAAAGCATAAATTGCCTATCGTCATCCACTGTCGGGATGCTTTTGATGAAATCTTCGAGGTGCTCGAAAGTGAAATAGGGGATGACCTCTTCGGAATTTTCCATTGCTTTACCGGTACGTTGGAACAAGCGCACAAAGCAATATCCCTTAACATGAAATTAGGTATCGGTGGCGTGGTCACCTTTAAAAATGGAAAAATCGATACCTTCCTCAAAGAAATCCCCCTAAAACATATCGTGCTGGAAACCGATTCCCCCTATCTGGCCCCGGCACCGTATAGGGGAAAACGAAACGAAAGTGCGTACCTTATTAATGTACTCGAAAAATTGTCGGAGGTCTATGGCGTATCCAAAGAAAAAATAGCGGATATTACTACCGAAAACTCGAAAGAAATATTCGGAACCTGAACTTTCCATCCCATGACCAACATCCTCTTAATATACACCGGCGGCACCATAGGCATGGTCAAAGATTATGACACGGGATTTTTAAAGGCCTTCAATTTTAAGAAGTTGCTGAAGCACATACCCGAGCTTAATCAGCTGGACTGCCATATCGATTCTGTTTCTTTCGATCATCCTATCGATTCATCGAATATGAATCCCTCACATTGGGCTGAAATCGCTATGCTCATTGAACAACATTACGAAAGCCATGATGGTTTTGTTGTACTGCACGGTAGTGACACGATGAGCTATACCGCTTCGGCCCTGAGTTTTATGCTCGAAAATTTGGCCAAACCTGTCATCTTTACCGGAAGTCAATTGCCTATCGGCGATTTGCGTACCGATGCTAAGGAGAACCTGATTACATCGATACAGATAGCTGCGCTTCAAATGAGGGGCAAGCCCGTGGTTCGCGAGGTGGGACTCTATTTTGAGTATAAACTGTACCGTGCGAACCGCACGACCAAGATAAACGCCGAACATTTTCAGGCCTTTGCCTCATTGAATTATCCCCCTCTGATGGAGTCCGGCGTTCATCTCAAGGTATTCGAAGCGAATCTTTTAGTTGTTGACCCGAGGAAAAAACTTAGGGTGCATCACAAAATGGATAGAAACGTAGCCATTCTAAAACTCTTTCCAGGTATGGATGCCAATGTGCTAGAAAGTGTCTTGGCCATTCCCGATCTCAAAGGTATAATATTGGAAACTTACGGAGCTGGTAACGCCCCGACAGATCAATGGTTGGTCGAAAGCTTACAAAAAGCAATGGCACGAGGTGTGCACATTATCAACGTTACCCAATGCTCCGGCGGCAGTGTTCAAATGGGGCAATACGAAACCAGTGCGCAGCTCGAAAAGATACAAGTAATTAACGGTAAGGATATTACCACCGAGGCCGCGATTGTAAAACTAATGTATTTATTGGGTAGTGATTTAAGCGGCAAATTGTTCAAGACGGTATTTGAAACCCCGCTACGTGGGGAGATGGTTTGAACTCGTCTTGGATTCTAAACCAAAACCCAAGATGAGTTCAAATAAATACCGGTTTAAATTTTACCAACTGACATTTTTTTTGTTATTTGCCCAACCCTTAGCGGTAGCTTAGGTGATGATGAATAGAGAGGTGGCCGAGTGGTCGAAGGCGCACGCTTGGAAAGCGTGTAAACGGCAACGTTTCGAGGGTTCGAATCCCT
>RCMY010001404.1_pt1 | contig 23066 bp, 16 predicted proteins | sample 2041341 | NCBI WGS metagenome assembly RCMY01 (sample SAMN09708234, study PRJNA481090) | Marine sediment metagenome, whole genome shotgun sequencing project.
TTTTCTTCAAACATCCCATCAATTCAACATTTTTCCCTTAAATTTGTCTTCCTTATAATCAATCTAAATAAAGATTGTGAAACGATTACGATGACGGTAGCACAATTGAAAAGAGGACAAAAGGGAATTATCAGGGAGTTTACCGATGACATCCTTCCCATAAAATTATTGGAACTGGGTTGCCTGCCCGGCAATGCCATCGAACTCGTACAGATCGCCCCTTTCAACGACCCTATCTATATCAATGTCAACGGATGCCATATCGCCATACGTCGCGAAACCGCACTGCTCATAGAACTTGACATTGTCGAAGACACCCGCGCGCTGTGAGCAAGCAAATCAACGTAGCCCTCATAGGCAACCCCAACACCGGCAAGACTTCCGTTTTCAATCAGTTGACGGGCCTGAAACAGAAGGTCGGCAATTACCCCGGCATTACCGTAGAGAAAAAGGAAGGTATCTGTAAACTGCCAAGAGGCGTAAAGGCCCATATTCTAGATCTTCCCGGCACCTACAGCCTGAACACGACTTCTTTGGACGAGAGTGTTGCCGTGGAACTCCTTCTGAACAAAAATGACAAGGATCATCCCGATGTGGCCGTTGTAATTTCCGATGTTGAGAACCTAAAGCGCAACCTGTTACTGTTCACGCAGGTAAAAGATCTCAACATACCCGCCATTCTGGTCATCAATATGGCGGACCGGATGTCACGTAGGGGTATTTCGTTGGATGTCGAACTGCTGGAGCAAAAACTCAATACCAAAGTCGCCATCGTCAGCACCCGGAAGGGCACTGGCATCGATACATTAAAAGCGCTAATTGCTGATTATAGGACGCTTCCCGCTACGAAAAATGTGGATGTTACCGTGATTGCTCCCGAATATTTCGAAAACCTAAAGAAAACATTTCCCAAGCAAGACCTGTATAAGTTGTGGTTGGTCATCACCCAAGATGTCAACTTTATGCCCATCGAAAAAAAGTTGATCGAAGACACTTCATCCTTAGGCACCAAATCAAAATCGGAACTAAAACGCCTACAGCAGAAAGAGACCATTCTCCGTTACCAATTTATAAATGGCATTCTCAAGGAAACCTACAAAGTGGATCCAGCAGCAGCAAAGGGGCTTAGGGCTTCTGTTGATAAAATACTGATGCACAGGATTTTCGGCTACGTAATTTTCATGCTCATCTTGTTGACCATATTCCAAGCCATCTATTCTTGGAGCGAATACCCGATGGACATGATCGACGAATTTTTCGCCTCGGCCAGCCAATGGGTCAAAAACACCTTACCCGGTGGCGTATTTACCGATCTTCTTGCCGAGGGCATCTTGGCGGGCATCGGCGGTATCGTCATCTTTATCCCACAAATCGCCTTTTTGTTCCTGTTTATTTCCCTTTTAGAAGAAACCGGATACATGAGCCGGGTTGTCTTTTTGATGGATAGATTGATGCGGCCTTTTGGACTTAGTGGCAAGAGTGTCGTACCCTTAATGTCTGGTACGGCCTGTGCCATTCCCGCTGTCATGGCGACCCGTACTATTGAAAATTGGAAAGAACGTCTGATTACCATTTTGGTCATCCCCTTTACGACATGTTCCGCCCGCTTGCCCATATATCTCATCATCATTGCCCTCGTCATTCCCGAAGGCACATTGCTAGGGCTTAGCTTTAAGGCATTGACCTTGATGCTGCTTTATCTGATCGGTTTTGCCGCTTCGGTGCTATCCGCGATGTTATTGAACAAAATCTTGAAGATGAAAGGGCGTTCCTTTTTCGTTGTGGAAATGCCGAACTACAAGCTTCCCCTATTCAAAAACGTCGCCTACACCGTTTGGGAAAAGACCAAAAGCTTCGTTTTCGGAGCGGGAAAAATCATCTTGGCCATATCCATCGTGCTTTGGTTTTTGGGATCGAACGGATATTCCGACAATTTCAAAAATGCGGATAGCATTGTTACCGAGCGTGTTCAAGAGGATGGATTTTCAGCCTTTAACCAATCGAATATCTCCAATGAGCTCGCTGATTATCAAAAGACATTGCGGCACAATGTCAGTGACAAAACCCATACAATCACGACTACCGCAATTGAGGATTCCCTACAACAAAAAGAGGATGCATTACAACAAAAAGCACTGAATCAGGAAATATCGAGCTATAAACTCGAAAATTCGTATATCGGCAAAATGGGCAAGGCCATCGAGCCCATCGTAAAACCTTTGGGATACGATTGGAAAATAGGCATCGCCGTGCTGACCTCCTTCGCGGCCCGGGAAGTTTTCGTCGGAACCTTGGCCACAATTTATAGCGTAGGTAGTGATGAAGAAGAAACCATCCAAAACCGGATGGCGGCAGAAACGAACCCCAAAACAGGAAAGCCCTTGTTCAATTTGGCCTCCGGAATTTCGTTATTGCTTTTTTATGCCTTCGCAATGCAGTGCATGAGCACCCTGGCCATCGTTAAACGGGAAACCAATAGTTGGAAATGGCCTATGATGCAATTGGTTTTTATGAGTGCTTTTGCTTATATTGTTGCTTTGTTGGCGTATCAGGCTCTTAAATAGAAAAGAGATAAAAAAATGGAAGCTATTCAAAACATACTGGTCTACATTGTTCTTGCCTTTGCCGTTGGGTATTTGGTCAAGAAATTTTTGCTTCCGAAATCTCTATTTGCTTCAGGGAAAAGGAGTAGCAAAGCCTGCGGGGAAGATGATTGTGGGTGTCATTAGGTCGGTCGACGGCAACCGTTGCGATTGGCGACGAGAATCGTTAAATAAACAATAATTCCATACTAAAAAAAACAAAAACTGACGGCTTTGTTCGATTACTATTCCTTTTTTTGAGAAACCAACGTCGAAAGTCCATGCCGAACGCGCGAAAGCTCAATCTAATTCTTCTGCTGATTTGTGCCACCGCTACATTACAATCGCAAAATCTAAGCTCAATTATCCTCGATTCCGTTACCAAAAAACCCGTTCCCTACGCTACCGTGCAGTTGAACAACCGTGGAATGATTACCAACGAGGAGGGGCGGTTCAAATTTTCATTTGACTCAACTATCGGGGAACGCGACTCCCTTTTTATTTCCAGCATCGGCTATGAGTCCATCGGGAAACCGATCGGCGAATTTACCGATAGCATTATCGTCTTGCGGCCCAAGGTCATTGAACTGAAAGAGGTCATTGTGTCCAATAAAGAATACACGCCTAGGGAAATCATCGAGTTGGTCGAGGAAAATATCGAGAAAAATTATTATACGGATTTCACCAAAAAACGGGTGTTTCTACGGGAAACCTATCAAAACGAGGTGCTAAAGACCGATTACGAACTTAAGGAATCTACCATTGCAGCCTTTAATGAAAGTTTTCTGGACAGTGTCATCCGAAGTTTTCCAAAACAAAACACCTACTATACCGAAATGCTGGGTGACCTGTACGGCAACGACGATGCCGATGAACAGAAGCTTGACCTGATCAAGGCCTCCGAAATGTATGATAAGGACAAAAATCTGGATGTTGAAAAATTGGAGGAAAAGTTCAACCAGATAGTAAAGAAAAACATTAAGTCCGATTCCTATTTCAAGATAAAATCCGGATGGTTTTTTGGGACTAAAATCGATGCCGACGAGATGGGAGACCTTTTTAAGGAGGATATAGATTCTACCGATGTGGCTGCCCTAAACAAAAGAATGGAAGTAGAAAAAAAGCAAGAGGACGACCGTCGTAAGTCCTTTTCAGAGTATAAAAGACAGACCTTGGGCAATCTGTTCGAAAATCTTCCGATTTTCGACGATACCGATTATAACGTAATTTTTAAGCCCAGAAGGTACGATCTCACGCTAAAAAATTTCACCTATCTCGGCGACCAAGCGGTCTATGTGATCGATTACGTACCCGAGGGCTCCCCCGAATACAAGGGCCAGCTCTATATCAATGCCGATGACTTTGCCCTGATCCGTATGGATTTTGAAAATACCGAAGCCTTGCGGGATTTTAAACTGCTCGGCGTTTCCATCAACGAATATCTAGCCAAAGGCAGCATCCTTTTCGCCAAGGGCACCGACGAAAAATACCATTTGCGGTACTACGACATTATTAAAGGGGTACGGGGAGGCGTCAAAAGGCCCTTAAAAATTATAGAGAAAAACAAAAACGTAAAAGGCCGGAGAAAACAGAACGAACTGTCATTAGAAGTAGATGTTGCGTTCGGCAATGTCAACCGCTACGAACTGGTCGTCTTCGATGAAGAACCGATCAATGAAAACGAATTCGAAAATTTTAAAGAAAATAACGCAGTACTACCGACCTATATGCCCAACTACGACCCTGAATTTTGGAAAGGATACAATATTATCGAGCCCAATCAGGCGATAAAAGCGTTTACCTCGGAGGCGGAGCTCAAAGATTGAACGGGCATGGTCAAGCCGATCCCAAGAAATTGTCGGTATGTTTGCGGTGCAATCCACAGGTCAGCTAAAAATTTAGAAATAACGCCCCACGAACTGATACAGCAAAAGCCCCCATCCCACCACCAAAAGCAATCCACCTAAGGGTGTAATCGGTCCAAGAAACTTCCATGTTTTCCCTTTGGAGGCGCTTAACGTAAGTCCGTAAATACTGAACGAAAATAGAATCGTTCCGATTATGAAACAGTAGGCCATATATTTCTGTGGGGGAGTATCCAAATTGAAGTTGAAGCCGATCATTACCAGAACAATAGCATGATACATCTGATATTTGACTCCTGTCTCGAAGCTTTTCAGCTGTTCTTCCGAGAAAGACTTTTTAAGGGCGTGTGCGCCAAAGGCACCGAAAATAACGGCCAAGAGACCGAAAAGCGCACCAACGGACTGGGCGATTAGAACCATATGTTTTATTTCTATATTGCTAGCTTGCTTATCGATAGGCAAGCCGAGTGCGGCAATCTGTTGAGCATTCAATGATACAAAATTCAACGCTCAATTGTTGCTGTATTTTGATTTTTAGACGATTAGTCCATGACCTATCACCCGTTCTCATCATAAAAGAACTGCTCCTTCACGATTTTACCCTCTTTTACCTCATAAACTGCAATCTCGGACATTTTTGAACGTTGGCCGGAAGGTTTGTGGGTAGTGTCCATAATAAACCGAACCGAGAACCAGTTGTCGGCGACGAGAGGGTCGGAGACTTCTGTAGAGTGAACCTCAAAATTATCTTCCCACCATTCGCCCTTTTTTTGAATGCCCGCGAAGCCTTCAACGTAAGCACCCTCGGCCTTTCCGTCGTTTTCGATACTTACGATCTTAGGGCTGTACAATTCTCGATAAGGCTTTTCAAAATCACCCTGTTTACACAATTCGACCAATTTTTTGGCTATTTCCTTCGTTTCCATAATTTATTCGTTGCATCGATTAGAACAACAAAATACAACACATCCATTCGTAAAACAACAGATTGTGGAAACATAATGGCTATTTAACGTAACATTGAAAGCCGCATCTAGCAAGTTTTGAATTTAAATCTTGCTAAATCTATGGCAGAAATAAGATACAGAAAGATATTTCCCTATTTAATGGGTACCGATATCGATTGGTCCGAGGTAAGCTCAAAAGCACATTCGTCAAAACTTGGCGGACCGAAAGTTTTCATTTTTCCCTTGGAAAATCCCAAAGGTTCCTTTGGAATGCCGAGCATATTCGTGTCAAGCTCATCATTGTCGTTCTCGTCGTGAAAAACGGCAAGGGCATACCTGCCTTTGGGCAGGCCTTTAAGTACCACCTCCGTACTTCCCTTTTGGCTAGGTGCGCTTTCGGCCTTGAATACCTTATCGAATTTTAGGAAACTTTCTTCTGTATCGTAAACAGCAACGCTGACTTTTCCGTCGTTCGATTGAACGTTCTTGACCGTTACCGTGAGGTCGAATTGTGCCAGTGTAGAGAAGGGAAGCAAAAGGATTAGCGAAAATAATTTCATGACCATACTGTTTTTTGAAGTTCAGAGTATTCGAAATTCAAAAAACATACCACCATCAATTGGAGTGTTCCGGGAGTCTTTCAGCCAAGAACTGGTACATGTTCTGAGTTTCGATAGAATCCTTAAAATTAAGGTATAGTTTGAGGGAATCTTGATACGTAACCGCAATTTTTTGATTCGAAAAGTTATCGACAAATACGTAGACTTTCTTATCGGTGAGCGAATCTTTGAATTCCCTATAAATGCCCTTTCCCTTTTCCTGCGCCGAAAAACCGTTCAAACGTTCCATAGGTGGAATCTTTTCCACAAACTTGACGCTATCCAGTTCCGAATACTTCAATTTTTTATAGTAAAATCCGGAGAGGACTTTCATTTCGTTTGCATCTGTGGAAGTCCAGTTTTTGTAGTGCATGACAAACACCAATGAACAAATGATGATTGTCACTATCGCCAATATATTCCAAAGCCAAAGTCGCTTTTTCAAAGTATACCTTTTTTGTCATTCCCGCATGGGCGGGAATCTGTTTACTAAATCGTCACACCGTTACATTCTATCCGGTCTTACTACTCAAACTATCCAGACCGGATAATATTGTTTAAAATGGATGCTTTTTGCAGGATAAAGGTAAAAAAAGAGCCGCGGCATTGACCGCGACTCCTTTAAAGCGTGTATTATTCTCAACAGTAAGCTTAATCGAACCGATCAAGGTTCATGACCTTGTTCCACGCAGCGACGAAATCTTTTACGAATTTCTCTTTGGAATCGTTCGTGGCGTAGGCTTCGGCAACCGCACGAAGCTCGGAGTTCGATCCAAAAATCAAGTCTACCCGGGTTCCTGCCCACTTGACTTCGCCCGTTTTACGATCACGACCGGCAAAAACCTGTTCGGAATCGGAGGTCTTTTCCCACTTAGTACCCAAATCAAGTAGATTGACCAAGAACTCGTTGGTTAGCGCCCCTTTGTTTTGGGTAAAGACACCGTGCTGCGATTGTTTGTGATTAGCATTCAGCGCACGCAAACCTGCCACTAAAACCGTCATTTCGGGCACTGTCAGAGTTAGAAGCTGTGCCCGGTCGATTAGCATTTCTTCCGCGGAGATGTCGTGTGTCGTCTTATCAAAATTTCGGAAGCCGTCCGCTTTGGGCTCCAACACTTCAAATGCCTCAACATCGGTCTTTTCTTGGGTGGCATCGGTACGGCCGGGCTTGAAAGGTACGTTCACATCGTGACCAGCTTTTTTGGCACCTTGTTCAACGCCTGCACATCCTCCCAAAACAATCAGGTCGGCAATGGATACTTTTTTGTCACCCGATTGATTGCTGTTAAACTCATTTTGGATTCTTCCTAGTGTATCGAGCACATTGGCCAAACGCTGCGGCTCGTTCGCATCCCAATCTTTTTGGGGACTAAGGCGAATGCGAGCTCCATTGGCACCACCGCGCTTGTCGGAGTCACGATAGGTAGAAGCGGAAGCCCATGCGGTAAACACCAAATCGGCTACCGAGAGGCCAGAAGCAAGAATATTGGCTTTCAGCGCCTTGACATCTTCATCATTGACCAGTTCATGGTCAACGGCGGGCACCGGGTCTTGCCAGAGTAGTTCTTCTTGAGGTACTTCAGGCCCTAAATAGCGGCTGACCGGGCCCATATCACGGTGGGTCAACTTGTACCATGCTTTGGCGTATGCATCGGCGAACTCTTCGGGATTCTCATAAAAATGTCTAGAAATCTTTTCATATTCCGGATCCATAATCAAAGAGAGATCCGTAGTCAACATAAAAGGAGCGTGTTTTTTGTTCGGATCGTGGGCATCGGGTACCGTATCGGCACCTGCACCGTCTTTAGGTCGCCATTGGTGGGCCCCGGCGGGACTTTTAGTCAATTCCCATTCATACCCGAATAGCGTTTCGAAAAAATTATTGTCCCATTGGGTCGGGTTGTTCGTCCAGGCACCTTCAAGACCACTGGTAATCGTATCACCTGCGTTTCCGGTTCCGAACGAGTTTTTCCAGCCCAAGCCCATCTCCTCGATACCGGCACTGGCGGGCTCAGCACCCACGTACTCCCCAGGGTCGGCTGCCCCGTGCGTCTTTCCAAATGTATGTCCCCCCGCAATCAGGGCAACGGTTTCATAATCGTTCATGGCCATTCTGCCAAAAGTTTCTCGAGTATCACGTGCTGCTCCGATAGGATCGGGTACTCCGTTCGGTCCTTCGGGGTTTACATAGATCAACCCCATGTGCGAGGCACCCAAAGGCTGCTCAAGTTGGCGGTCTCCCGAATAGCGTTTGTCGTTTTCCATCCATTCGGTTTCCGAACCCCAATAGATATCATCCTCGGGCTGCCAAACATCGACTCGGCCGCCGGCGAATCCGTACATTTCAAGCCCCATCGATTCATGGGCACAATTACCGGCCAAGACCATTAAGTCGGCCCAAGAAAGTTTTTTTCCATATTTCTGTTTGATCGGCCATAACAGCAAACGGGCCTTGTCAAGACTGGCATTATCGGGCCAACTGTTCAGGGGGGCAAATCGCTGAGAACCGGAACTTGCGCCCCCACGTCCATCAGAAATTCGATACGTACCTGCACTGTGCCACGCCATCCTAATAAAAAAGGGGCCATAATGTCCATAGTCAGCGGGCCACCAATCTTGCGAATCAGTCATCAGGTCATGCAGGTCTTGTTTAACGGTTTTTAAATCAAGAGACTTAAATTCCTCCGCATAATCAAAATCCTCATCCATCGGATTAGATTGAGGGGCGTGTTGGCGGAGAATATTCATTTTCAATTGGTTCGGCCACCAATCGCGGTTGCTCGAACCTCCGCCGGCGACGTGATGGTTCTCCCCGCCTAAGAACGGGCATTTGGCGCTCGATTCGTTTACGTCCCAAACTTTTCCGTTTTCCGATGTGTTTTTGTTCTCCGTACTCATAATATCGTGGTTTTAATTTTTCCTATGGATAATAAGCCATCCTTATGTATTGTTTAAAAGTAATGATAAAGGGATGAAATACACCACATAGCCCATATTATAATATTATTTATTGATAGTCATTTCCTATGCCTTATATCTGTTATCCAATAGGGATGACATAGAGGATATTTTACATCAACTCAAGTAATTTCTTACGTTTATAGATTTGATGTATTTTTAAGCCACCAACCCGAAACTAACCTTGGAAACATAATCGAAAATGGGCAAGACGCTATAGATGTTCTAAATAATAGTACGGGTAAGGGTGAAAAACTTCCGTGCGTACTCTTGAGAAGGCCAAAATCTACGGACTTGAAACCAATTATTTGATGAAACCTGTTTCTGGGGATGTCCTATAGGAGATTCTTGCTTAGGGATGCTAGATTGTGAGCGAAGCGAAGCAATTTGTCGAACATTCTAGAAAGCTCAACAAATTGCCGCGTCAAATTTCACTTCGTGCTTTTGGCTCGCAATTACCGCCACTAGTCAATCTTGCCAGGCGTAAAATTTTGCGGCGCCATCTGTGGTTCTTTAATCGTGCCCGAATCGCCCGAATCATTGTATATCGTCCATTCGCTAAAAGTATAGTTCGGATTTCCATCGGTTATGTCGGCGTTTCGAACAGCCTTGCCATCCTCGAATTCGTGATTGGTGCCGGTGCCGTCCTCACCAATAACCCCGAATACGTCGACAAGCGTTCCGAACGGGTCAACAAGTTCGAGATTATCATCGCCATTGGAATCTGCGGGGCTGTTTTTGCCAATGGCCAAGTCGGGCGCAAAGCCATAGACCGACTCAAAATCGGTGGCGTTGGGCGATATGACGAGCGTACTTTCGGCACCGATCGTAAAATCGGACAGATCTGTAGTTGAGCTGATCTCGGTGTTCGCATTCGTATAGCGACGTAAGGTCCATCCTTTTAAATCTAGGGGTTCTTTAGCCGAATTGTACAGTTCCACGAAACGCGCCGCTATATTGTTATCGGGATCCGCCAACTCTGAAATAAAAATTTGGTTCGATGTAAATTCATCGATCAGTTCCGCACAGCGTTCGCCGTTGAAATCAATATCCCCCAAACTTCGAATAGCTAGCCGATACTCATCATTTTCACGCAGTAGTATACCCGTGATACTTCCGTTGCCTTCTGGAAGCAATTCGGCCTGAAAATCTGAAAATCCGCTGTTGAGCAAGACGAGCTCGTTATCGTTGCAGTCGGTCAACGTGCGCTCGGTCTCTTTGCGTTCGGTGGCAAAAGCTTTTCCGAGTTCCGCTTCTGATAGTTCAAGACCATCTACTCGAACAAGGGCATTCGTGAGATTTTTAGGGATATCCGAAAGGAATATTAGTGTGGGCGTAACCTCCGCTTTGCCATCGCAAGCTGTAAAGACATGATTACCGACTACCGTGGAAGGCAATCTGCCTACTGATTCGTTTCCGAAGGAGGTGAAAACACCGCCAATCTTAAACACATCTTTGCTTCTTCCCAAATACAAACCTTTTAGTTTGATATAGATCTTGCTGCCTACCGGATAGAATAAATGCGAGTCGCGCAGGTCCATCTCGATTTCAAATCCTTCTGACGGATTCACCGGACTATCTTGAAAATGGAGCACACTGAAGAAATTACCTGCTTCATCGGAAGAGCTTACGTAGCCTTCGATAATCAGGTCCGTTTGAATTTGGAAGGTTTGGTCTACGTAAAGGTTCTTGACTTCGGCATAGGAGGTGTTAGCGACGAGATCGGTAAAGCAATCGACAGGCGTCGAGTCGAAGTCGCGGGATTTAACGCACGAAAATAGTAATGTCGATCCTACTAAAACAATGAGATGGCGTCCGAATACGATTTTCAAATGTGCTATTATTTCCATTTGTTTTAATTAAAAGCTATACGCCAAATTCAAAAAATAAGTCCGCCCATATCCGTACCAATATTTTGGGGCGAACGAGGGCGTTCCACTGAGATTATCCTCTTTTAGCTGTCCATAATTGCCGTTTCTGCTTTGCTCGTATCCGCCGGTTCGGAACACGTTATCGAACAGGTTGTTGACACTGCCGAAAATGCTGATGTACTTGCCTTTTTTGAGCCATGATTTTCCACCAACCAGATTTAGTAAGTAAAAATTATCTAACGGCTTTTGGCCCAATAGCTTGTTTACATTTTCATCCGTTGCCTCGGGAAAAGCCTGTCCGGTTTCGGCGTCGAGGTAAAAACTTCGTGTTCTAGTGATTGCGGAAATACCGGCATAATTGTCGGCCAAATAATTAGCGGTCATGCTTACCCACCAATATTTGGGATCGCGATATTCGATACCGATGGCATAGGCCTGCTGCGGGCCCTGTGACAATCTTAAATCCTTTATGTTGGCAATACCGAGATCGCTATTACCATCCAAATTGATCAGATCTTCTTCACGACCGGCGGTATCGAAGTTTATGGTGAGGTTGGGATTACTGGCGTATAGATACTTTCCCACTCCGGCTACTCCGGTCAATTTTACGGAAGATGAAACTTGATATTCTAGCCCCAGTTCGGTACCCATATGCAGTTTGTCGAGGTCGGTAAGCACTTCCTGAACAAAATCGGAACCTACACCGGTATCTACAAAGAAAAAATTGATATCAGTAGTGTTTTGAAAACGGGTATAAAAGCCGGTCAGCCGTCCGGTCAATTTGGGAAGACGTAGATAATAGCTCAAATCAACGGTCGATACGGTCTCGCTTTGAATGTCAGGCACGATCCGATTGTTTTCTCTTGGATTGATAAACACGTTCTGTAACACCGGCGGGCGCGTCAAATAGCCAGTTTGAAGGCTCACCCCATGCCTGCCGGTCAGATTATAAGTGAATCCGGATTTGAAGCCATAATCCGAGAATTTTATTGGGTCACTATCCCCCAAAGAACTATCGGGAAACCTTTCGTTTTGAAATAGTCCTTCGCGCTGATAGTTCGTCGCCGTGTAATTTCCTGCGATAAAGGCGTTCCACTTGGTGTGGGTGTATCTGAATTGGGCGAAGCCGTCGGCTTTTGCGGCTTGCATTCTATAGTGATAGTTGAAAATAGCATCCTCCACTTTCTGAACTTCGCCGATAAGATCGTTGCGTGTGTCCGAGAACGGATCGATATCTTCATAGAAATCCGCACCCAATAAATCATGTATTTCCGCATAATTATCGGAGGTCAGGTTTTTATAGGTCAATCCGAAGTCGGCTTGTAGGCGGTCGTTGATGATCCAATTAGCAACGGTATTTCCGGTAAACTGCGTATCATCGGCAATATCATCATATAAAACATAGGCCGCTTTTTTGCGGGCATTGGCAGTGTAGACGTTTTGCCAATCAAGCTGTGGGTTTGCCAAAAACCCCTCTTTGGTGGTATTGGCACTAATAAAATTAGCGCCGATGGGGCTGTTGATATAGAAACTGGGAAGGTATCGATAATAGGTAGGATCGGGATTCGGGGCGTTATAATAGCCCAATCGGCCCCGCGCGTTGGTACCGAACTGATAGGAGATGCCCGTGTTCAAGTTGAAATTATCCGATTCATAGATATGATTTAGCATTAACATCGGTTCTGCAATCTTCCGCTCCCTTGAATTCCGGATTTTTCCATCTTGTTCGCCCCAATATGGATTGTAGCGTTTGCCGGCCAGCTCATAAACTTCGGCTGTAATCGCCGAAGAACGGCCACGGCGGTTCGAAGTCAACATTCCTGTAAAATTTAAACTGTTGCTTTCGTTAAAACGGTATTCCAAAGCTCCGAAAACCGAGTAGGCATCGTAAAGCGTGCCGTCGATATAGCCATGTTTCGCCCATCTTCGGGAAGCGGAAACGCTATAGGCAAGTCCGTTTTTCTGTAAGCTAGAAGTGTAGGTTGCCATCAAACGTCCGGCATAGGTACGGTTCGAAGCGGAGGCCGATAACCGTATGCCGGGCCGCATACCCGAAGGTCTGGTATCAATATTGGTATTCCCCAGGATTCCACCGAACGTATAATCGGAAGCGGCCAGACCGTTGCTGAACTGTTGATTTCGAGTTACATCATTTAAGCCGCCCCAGTTGTTCCACTGAGGCCGGCCGTCATAGAATTTGTTCATAGGGATACCGTTGATGAGTACCTCTCCGTTTTGTGAATCATATCCACGTACCCGAAAGAAAGCCTGCCCGAAATCAAACGCGGCACGATTGAGAAATACATCTCGTGTAGCCTGTAACAGGGCGGAAGAATTTGAATTGATCTCATCATCCAGAAGCTCGGATTCGGTCAGGCTGATAAGATTGTCGGTCTGTTCTACGGATATATCTTTGTCTAGATAAAGGATGCCCAAGTCGAGGTTTTGTCCCTCGATGACCACAGGAATTCTTTTGGTGACAAAGTCGGATGCCGCAATGTTTAAAATATAATCTCCTTTGGAAGGCATTTCGAGTTTGAAATGTCCGTTGCCATCTGTTGTGGTGAAAATCGGATGTGCCTCTATTTCGACAACGACCCCGACAACAGGCCCCTTCGTGCGCATATCTAAAACCGTTGCAGATACCGTAAAATTTTCTTGCGCCAGTAGAGTAAATGGAACGACGAAAATTAAAAGAAAAAAAGTCAAAAATCGCATCGGTTCAGGTTTGGTTGTCGACGAAGTTTGGCAATATATCGAGCAACACTTCCTTTGCACAAAAAAATCCTTTGAAGCGGTTTTTTATTCGTTAATTGGAAGAATAATGAAAATTTTTAGCGGTTTAACAGAGGAAAAATCCAATTTTAGCAGGTGATAATGTAATACTCCTTAATTGTTAAACAACTTATAATTTCAAATGTAATGGCCTAAAAACTGTAAAAAAATGAATTTAAAGTCGGCTCTTGATAAATTACATCAGCACATCCCCAGAAACTTTGGGCGGTACGTCAGTATTCAAAAACACCAAGAAACCTTTTAAAATTCTTTTTAATTATCTTCAGGGAGGCGACAGTATCAAGGAATTTTTAAGCAACTACCCCACCGTTAAGCCTTCCGATGTTGACAATATACTTGAGCTATTATCTAAATACACTATTGACATAGAGACCGATAACGAAACTTTTGCTTTAGGAAAATCTTCCCCGTAAACTTAAATAGGACTGCAATAGATACCAGATATGATTCCCTTATGAATCTCTTTCCCAAATTATCAAAACTCCTCTCCTCTGCATTGGAACCCGGTAGTATCGAAATAACTTAATCGGTGAACCCGTGTATGTTATCGATAACTCAAACCATTGAACAAATAAATCTTTTACAGCGGTTTTTTATCTGTTAATTAGCATTTTACAGCTCAATTTGATGAAAAACAACCTAATGATCGTCTTTTCGATTCTTTCTTTTTTCGCTACGGCCCAAGAAGAAAAGCAATACAGAATAAGAACCGTCGCGTTCTATAACCTCGAAAATCTGTTCGATACCGAAAATGACACCCTCATCTTTGATGATGATCGTACGCCCGAAGGGAAGGATAACTGGACCCTTGAACGTTACAACAAGAAGCTTGATGATCTCTCAAAGGTGTTATCTGAAATCGGTTCTGACCTGACCAAGACTTCGCCCGATATTATTGGAATATGTGAGGTGGAGAATCTGAAGGTTGTTGAAGATTTGGTGAATCATCCCGCACTACTGAATAAAAATTATGGCATCATACACTTTGATTCCCCCGATGAACGGGGTATCGATGTGGCCTTACTTTACAAAAAGTCGGTATTTATGCCCACATCTTTTGACAGCCGTAGGTTATTGCTTATCAACGACGATGGCCACCGGAACTACACCCGCGACCAGTTGATTGTGGGTGGACTTTTAGACGATGAACACTACTACTTTTTGGTCAACCACTGGCCCTCCCGTAGTGGCGGCGAAGCGCGGAGCAGGCCCAATCGTATGGCCGCAGCCAAACTGAGCAGACAGATTATCGATTCCGTTCAAAAATTGGATGCCTCGGCCAAAATTGTCGGGATGGGCGATTTTAACGATGATCCTGACAACGACAGCTTTAAAAAAATCCTGAATACGAATCCCGACCCTGAAGTAGCGGATAAAGCCGAGGGTGGAGTAAAGCCTAAACGCTTATGGAAATGGATAGGAAAAAAGAAGAGGGAAAAGAGCGGTGATGAAAAAGAAGGGGATTTCAATAAATCAAACAGCGACCGGAAGGCAAGTGGTAAAAAAACGGCCTCAACGGATGGTCTCCCGAAACCACCAGGCCTCTTCAACCCCATGGAGGGTCTTTACCGAAAAGGAATCGGTTCCTTGGCCTATAGGGACAAGTGGAATCTCTTTGATCAGATTTATTTTACGGAAAACGTGGTGAACCCAGATAACGGTGACTATCGTTTTTGGAAGGCCGGGGTCTTCAATGCGCCATATCTCATCTCAAAAAACGGGCAGTATAAAGGATACCCTTTTCGCACCTATGCAGGCGGGAGTTATGCCGGGGGGTATTCGGATCATTTTCCGGTGTATGTTTATTTGATTCGGGAAGTTCCGCACGACGAAGGTAAAAAGTAGAAGTCATTGCAAGCCGTGTTTACCTACGGCAGATACGTCTCGACAATCTGTTGAGCTTCTTAGCGTGTTCAACAGATTATCGCGTCGTTTCTCCTACGGCTTCACTCCGCAATTACGTCTCAATTCAGCTCTTTTAGCTTAATATTTCGCCATTTCACTTTAATACCACCGCCAGCGTGAATCTGAAGCGCAATACCACCTTCGCCTTCGCCGATTTTTTCATCGGTGAGCGTTACCATTTCGGTACCATTGAGCCATGTGGTTACCGTTTCGCCATCGACCCGTATCTTCATTTTGTTCCACTTGCCCATTTTTAAGGCTTTGTCCTTTGAAGGATCTGGCTTAATCAACCATTCTCGGCCGTAAGATTCGTAGATGCCACCCGTATCGTTCCCCGGAGGTGCTACTTCGATTTGCCAGCCGCTGATTTTGGTCCCGTCGATAGTGGAACGAATAAAGACCCCGCTATTGCCGTCGGCCTCTTGTTTGAATTCTAAGGTAAGCTCGAAGTTTTTATAGTGCTCGTCGGTTCCCAGATAGCCGTATTCAGCATCGGGGCCACTTTCGCAGATGAGCAGTCCGTCTTCAACATACCATTTTTCAGTGCCGTAGACTGTCCAGCCGTCTAGGTTTTTGCCGTTGAAGAGATCTTTCTTTTGGGCGAAGGTTAGGGTGGTAATTAGTATTGCTGCTAGGGTGAGGATGTTTTTCATACTATTAGTGTTAGATAAAGTGTTATTAATTAGATAGATTTAACTGATTCGCGCTTTCATTTTGACGCAGCTTAGTGAGCGTTCGGGCATGAAACTTTATGTCAGAAATAGTAAACGAATTCCAGTCTACGCCAGAATGACAAATAAATACCATGTTTAATTGAACCACTGTCCCCATGGGATGCGGCTTAGAATCAAAACTAGGCCGAGACCATAAAAGATGGCGATACTTTTGAACTTCTTTCTCCCTTCCATAAACTTTTTATGCCGTGACCAACCTATGGTAATCAAAACGATGGCGATGATATTGATAAACGGGTGTTCAACGGCCAATAATCTTGCGGGAGCATTCAGGCCACCCATGCCAAGGCTTTGTATCGCTTTCAGTCCGTTGGCCGAGATAAAAAATAACAAAAGCCCTACTAATAGCTGAATGTGCGAAAATATCAAGGCAAAAAGACTGAGACGCAAATCTTTTTCCATAGTGAACATCTTGTTGCTTACCCACCCCATGATGGCGTTTGCCACAGCCAAAAATAGGATGGCCAAAACAACATAAGCTAAATAGGAGTGAACGATTTGTATGGTTTCGTACATAAAATTTGATTTAAAGGCTAAAGTAATGAAATTTGTGGGACAAAAAAACCCTGGCATGAAGCAGGGTTTTGAATTTGAAATATGATAATTGCTTAGAAAGTATACCGCAAACCGGCGTTCCACGTTCTTCCGAGACCAAAATACCCCGAATTAGAAACATTTATACCCTGATACGTTTCATCGCCTGCTTCCACAAAATTAGCATCATTCAATTCGGATAGATAAATCTTATGTAATGCATTGTTGACATTTACACGAAGACTTAGACCTTTATTACTTCCAGTGGTCTTTATAAGCCTGATAGTAGCTCCTAAATCTAATAGACCAAAACTTGGTAGTTCTAAATTCTCTTTTACCGCACCAACATTGGAATATAATTTATCATAGAATCTGTAATCGGCATCAATGGAAATTCTTTCGGTGATATCATAATCAGCGCCAAGGCCAAGGGTGAATTGGGCGGCATCCCCAACTTTTCCACCGTCGACATCTTCCGATTCTTCACTAATAATGTTTCTGTCCTCATCGGTCACCCTAGTTCTTGCAGACCCTTTATATTCCCAATTACCAGCCGATAAAAATCCTCTTAAGGCTAAATTATCCATTGGTCTGGTCTTAAAATCTATTTCCAAGCCTGAATGCAATTGTTCCACACCAAAATTAGATGTAAACTCTTGAATGTCGGCATCATTAAAACTCGAGGAGGTTACGACCCTATCTTTCCAAGAAGTTCTGTATAGGTTCACATTAGCTGTGAAATTGTTCAACCTTAAGGAATAGCCCGCCTCAAGTCCAAATATTTTTTCGTTCTCGGTCAACGGATTCACTTCGTTACCAAAATTCAGATAAACATTATCGTGGTAGGGCTGTCGATTATAATACCCTGTATTTATATACACGGAATTTTGATCGTTCAATTCATAGCTGCCGCCTAACTTCACATTAAAGCCGGCATTCGATACCTTTTCTGATTCCTCATTGGCCTCATCGTACTGGTAGCGATCCCAACGAACATGGGATTGATTGGATAAAGAGCCTTGGAAAAAAGCCGAAAAGCCATTTTTAGCATACTCGATTTGGGAAAATATGCCGCCATAGTTAATCCGTTCGTCATAATCCCATTGATAACGCTCTCCTTCATCCGCATAATTGGTCAGGGCACTCCAAGGGTTTGCTTTGTAGGTCGCTGAAATCTGGTTGCCTCCCGGAAATCTAACATTTCTCGTATCATTAAAATAATCTGCTCCCAACAAATTGACAATCTGCCTAAAATGCGTGCCTTTGTAAGACCTTAGGTCGAAGCCTACATTCCAATCTAAATTCTCGGAAATTTCATAGTTGAAATTCGAAACCATCCCGTACCATGCATGGTTGTTAGCAGACGCTCTAATGGCATAGGTGGCGGAGCCATCGGCACTGTTCAGGTTATTTTGTTGGATGGCATTCCAATTGACGTAACCGTCCGCAGTACGTTCACGATTACCGACATTACCAGTGCCCCCACCGCGGCCCCAAGAGGCATAGAGTACGGTTGATAACTGAGAGCGGTCACTTATTTCAAAATCCCAGTTAAGGTTGGCTACAGGTTTATGATAGTAATTTCGTCTTTCGGTAATATATTCATCCCCTAAATATCCGTAGTTATTATTGTATTTTCTACCAAATTCCAAATAGTCAGAAATATCCTTTGAGAAATTCTGATCATGGTATTGAGGAGCTCCCGTAATCAAAAAGTTGAAATTGTGTAGGTCGTTCGGCCTATATCCAAAAGAAATAAAATAGTTTTGACCCTGCCCTTTTGTTCCATCATTATAGCCGGCACCTTGCCAGTGGCTCAATAGTACGCTGGCTCCGAAACCACTTTCGTTGATTCCAGTATTGTAAGCCATTGTTCCTTTATAATAACTGTCGTTCGCCATCTGATAAGCAGCGAACCCGCCTTGGTTCATATCAGTAGCCTTGGTCACAAAGTTAACCGTACCCCCTACAGAGGAAATCGCCAGTTTCGACGAACCCAAACCGCGCTGAATCTGAATGCCATTGGCAATATCGGACATGCCCGACCAGTTAGACCAGTACATTAAACCGTCTTCCATACCATTAATAGGCTGGCCATTTAATAGAAAGGCCGTATTATCTTGCCCAAAACCTCTTACTGCCATCCTAGAATCGCCATAACCTCCTGATTGCCCTGCAACATACACCGACGGCGTATTTACCAAAGTCATTACAACGTCTTGTGTTCCAATTTTTTCTTGGATAATCGAAGCGGGAATCGTAGATACGGCTATTGGGGTTTTCCTATCTCTGGCAAGGTCAATAATTCCGGTTCCGACAACAACGACACCATCTAACTCCTCGGCGTCAGGTTGAAGTATAATCTGCTGTATCGCTCCCGGGCCGGTGAACGGTATTCGCTTAGAAACGAAGCCGATATAAGAAACCACTAAGGCGCCCGCATTCTCTGAAATTTCTATGATGAAATTTCCATCAAAATCAGTAGAGGTGCCATTGGTTGTACCCTGAACGACAACACTTGCACCGGGCAAAGGTTCGTTGCTTTCGCCGTCTATAACCGTTCCTGTAATAGTTCCCTGCGAAAAAGCAACGGCCGTCATCAAAAACGCAGCCGTTGCCAAGTAGAATTTTTTCATTTTCTTGAGTGTTTGTTAATTTTCTTTTACGCTGCAAAAATGCTGTATTTTTAGCATACTGACATTAAGCGAACGTTAAATCAGTTCCGCAAAATTAACAGAAAATTGGGATTACCCGCGCCTGCAGGACAAGAAGTTATACCCAGGTTATCAAGAAGTATGAAATTGTAGTTACGATTCTTAAAAGACTGCAATAAGAATAAAATAGAGCAGATTAAATTAATTATTTCGGAGACCCGCGTCCATGAAAAAAAGGTTTTATTTGTTGAGCGAAGCAAAATCTTCTGCCCCAACCTCTTCTTCAATAAGTTTTTCAGGATACTCCATACAATCCAGCTGATCTTTAATCGGGGTGATGTACCCAAAATAATCGGGCTGTAAGGTCTCGGCCAAAGGTTCGGCCTTTGGAAGATCTTCTTTTAGTGGATCTACCTGACTACCGTTTCTCCAAAATCGGTAACAAACGTGGGGGCCGCTGGTGTTTCCGGTCATACCGACCCATCCGATAACGTCGCCCTGTCTTACGTATTGGCCCCTTTTCACCTTCTGCTTTTTCATATGCAGGTACTGGGTAGAATAAGTACCGTTGTGGCGAATCTTTACATATTTGCCATTACCGCCCTTTCGGGTCGATTCGGTTACGGTACCATCGGCGGTGGCCATAATCGGGGTGCCTACCGGTGCCGCATAATCCGTGCCTTTGTGTGGCCTTATACGGTTGCCATAATAACGTATCTTTCGCTTTAAATTATATCTTGAGGATAACCTTCCGAATTCAACGGGCATTCTTAAGAAAGTTCTTCTCAAGTTGTTGGCATTTTCGTCAAAATAGTCTACTATGCTTTTGAGCGAATCATTTTCATAGGCAAACGCATATATCGGTTTTCCATTGTGTTCGAAATAGGCGGCTTCTACGGGTTCGGATCCAGCATAGATGGAATCGTTAATAAACTTCTCCTTATATACCACCTTAAATCTGTCCCCTTTTTGAAGCCTTGAAAAATCTATGGTCCAAGCGTAGACATTGGCCAAATTATGGGTCACCATATAATCTATTCCCTGCTGCAATAATGCATCCGATAAGCTTGTTTCTATAACACCGGAAAGTTCCTTCTCTACAAATTTTACTTTTTTCCGCTCTCTGTATGCCCTTACACTGTCCCGCAAATCTACCACCGTATAATTTATCGCGTCGTTCTCATAAATAAAGATTTGTGCACCCTGTGTTGTGTCCTTTGATTTGAGGATGAGATAGGGATTCCCGACCCTTATCTTCCGTACGTCGAATGTATCGCGGTATTCCTGTGAGATTTTGTAGATTTTCGGATAGTCCACTTTGTGCTGCAACATCAGCTCCCCAAAGCTATCGCCTCTTCTGACCGTGTCTTGTTGTACGGTAAATTCATCGAGGTCGAACCCGAATTGTTTGATAACAGGCTTTTCAATGGGCACAATGGCAGCGATTTCCTTTTTTGATTCCAATAAGCTCTTCTCGGCATCTCTATTCTCCTTGCAGGAAAAAGATAGCGCCAGGATTAAAATGATGCCCCAGTATTTTTGCATTATAACTCCTTATTTTTTATTTGGATTAAAGATATGGTCTACCCATTGTTTTCCCCAATCATTTAACTCTTGTTTAGAATATATTTCCGGAAAAAATACGATTCTCTGGAAATCGGGCGGTAAGAATTCTTTCCAATTTGTACCTCCCGTGGCCTCTATTTCGCCCTTGTCGTTGGCCAGATGCCGATGGGCGGCCCCCATGTGCATCAAGGGCCAGTTAATGTTCGCATTGATATCCAATGTCTTTAACGCTTCGATAAGCGCTTTATTATCTTTTTTCTCCGAAGAAAGGCCAAGATATTTGTGATATATCGTATTGTTATGTACCTGTTTGGAAATACGTACCAATCGTGGGGTATACCGATACTCGAACTGTTTTAACGTAAGCGTTTTTTCTCCGGTAGCCAAATCGGTTGCTCCTTTTTTCCAATAAATTTCTTCATAGAGCTCTTCAATGCTATTTTTTTGGGAAAATTGGTCCCGTTTACTGTGGTGCACCAGGTTTTCCAGTGGTGTTGCGTAGATTTCAATCATCCGGAATTGGGCGGACTGAAAGCCGCTCGCCGGAAGCAGTGCCATTCGGTATTGCAGAAACTGTTCGCGCTCCATCCCCTTTATCATAATACCAAAAGAGGAAATCATGGCCTCATAATAGCTATTGATACGTTTAGCCTTTTGGATAAAAAAATCGAGGTTCTGTGAACGGTCGTCGACGAGTTGTTTCTGTTCGTGAAGGATAAGCTTGAAGTACAGCTCGGTAATCTGATGGTACATGATGAAAATTTCCTCATCGGGAAAATAGGTGCGCGGCTGCTGTAAGCTCAAAAGAGTGTCGAGGTTGATATAATCCCAATAGGTGAGATAGCGTTGGTGAAGCAATCCGTCAAGATAGGAGCTAAGATCTTGGCCCGAGTCCTTATATTTATCCTCAAGCCTTAGAATCTGTTCATCGATCCTCTCTTTATCCTTCATCCGTAGAAAAATAATTATTAATCATCAATCCATTATTATTTTGAACTGGTTTTTAAGTCCGTTGTAGGCTTCAAGATCCACTTTAATCGAACCCACTGCCAAATCGGCCTGTATTCTTACCGGGATGCGGTTGTCATCAGTGGAAACCCATAACGAAAGGCTTTCTTGCTCTTTAAATATCCTACCGGACTGTACCATAGGCCTAAATTTGTAACATTTCACCTTACCGAACTTGGTTTTTAAGACTTCCGTACCCATATATTTAAGCTTAAAGTCGAAAATGCCGTCATCGTCAAATAACATTTTCAATTTGACAGCCTCGCCCTCTACCAAATCTTTAGGGTCATAATTGTTTCTTAGATAATAAAAAGCGGAAAGAAGATCCTGAATGCTGTCTTGCAGATTAAAACTATAGGTTTTCTGGTTCTTTTTATCGTTCAGTACCGCAGTATCCTTTTTATGGTCAAAATGTATCTCGTAATCTTTGGTATATCCCCCCTCATTAATTTTACGGACGAACTTATAAGGCTTCATGTCTTCCATCCCAAAATAACTTTCGTAGGTGTCGTCTACCTTAAAGAATATACTCGCCAAACCGGTAGTCTCCCCTTTCCCGACCACGTGATAAACAGGCACACCGTCAATGGTATTGGATTTTACATGTAATGTGGCGTAGCTGGCATTCAATAGCCCATAATGCATACGGAATTTAAGCCACTCGCCCGGTTGAAAAGTAGATTCCTTTTTTGGGTGTTTCTTATTTTTGCTATTGGATGTGTGTACCTCAGAATTTAGCGCAAGGTCACCGGAATCGTTTTGCTGCGCATTGGCAAGCAATCCGAGCGATAGAAAGAACAGCATCAAAACATTCTTCATAGCTTTCAATTTAAAATAAAATTACAAAATGCTTTTCCAAACAATGGTTTAGTAGCTACTACTTAAACAAAAGTTATTCCAAAGTATTGTCCGCTTTTCAAGATTTACCTTAATAAAAGGATAGCGCTGTAATAAAAGGTAAAAAAAAAGCCCTGACAAAATTGCCAGGGCTTTTCCTAAATAACCAACCAAACTTTAAATTATGAAAAACCAATACTTAAAGTTGTA
>RCMY010001405.1_pt1 | contig 23040 bp, 23 predicted proteins | sample 2041341 | NCBI WGS metagenome assembly RCMY01 (sample SAMN09708234, study PRJNA481090) | Marine sediment metagenome, whole genome shotgun sequencing project.
CGGCGACCTGTTCGCCGCCGGCATCGATGGGCTTGCGAAGTCGGCGAGCAAGCGCTGGGTCGGCATGGATCTCAGCGGTCGCCTTCCACTCTCGGAGAAGTTGGGCCACGGGCGAGAAGTTCTCGACGGCGGCAGCGCCGATGAGCGTCCGAGTGAGATCCGCGACGAACAGGCTGCGATCGGGTTTGGGCAGAAACGTGACCCATGCGAAGGCATCGTCTACTGCCTCATCGAGCGCAGTGGGGTTATGGACAGCGAGGTTGCGTAACAGTCGGGCGAGGGCCCCGAATGCTTCTGAGCGATCATCATCTCGATCGGCTTGGCTTAGGCGTAGTGCCGGTGCGTTGCGGCGGCGAAGCAACACATCGTGCTCGGCCAACTCAGCCACCACATTTTTCGGCTGACGCAAGAACTCGGAGAATGGTCGCTCGACAACAGACATACAACAAGGATATCTGAACTACTTCAGAAGTCAATGTGTGAAGCGCAATCGACTTCAGCAACAACGGACGGAGGGCGCTTGCGATCATCGTGCCAATCACGATGACCGAGGCTAAGGACTATGCCTGTTCGAGGATTTCGAAGAAGCGTGATTCGTCTTCCTCGTCCATGTCATCGAGAGCGAAAACACTCAGGTCGCCCATGGGCGTTACGGCGTCGACAAGGGACTCGATGGTTGGCTCGGGGCCGACTTCGTTCAGATCTGTTGCGGTCGTGTCAGACATCCGAAGTACTCCTTTCGTCGATCCCAGAGTAGTGGAGGAGTCTGTCAGCAGGAATAGCTGCAGTGGAACTGCGTGTAGTCATTTCTGTGGGATGAGTTCGACTTGAGATCCTGGGCCAGTAAGGACGAGAACGCCATCGGTGACGATGGACCAGCCGGTCGTGCGTCTCACAGCAGCGTTGAAAGCGTCATCCGCCACTTGGCCGTCAAGGCAGAGCATCGCCGTACTTGTGCCATTGACATTGAAGGACAGTTCCGCTCCGTTCCGTGCTGCAGTACCGCTCCAGCTGTTGCACCCGTCGTTGCCCCACACCATCTCATCATCAATCCTTAGCGTCTGGATGATTGTCGGGTCCGATAGCTCAACTCCGTCCACGGTGAAGGAACGAACGGTCCAGCTGCCCGACGGCGACGTTGGCTGAGTCGTCGTGGTCACCGTTGCGGTCGTTGTTGTTGTCGTTGCCGAGTTGGCGTGTGCTGCTATCTCCTGGTCGGACTGGACGTGGATGACAATTCCTCCTTGCGTCGTGAAGTTCAGTCGGCGGGGTTTCAGGGCCGCGTCGATTCTTTGCTCCTCGCCGTCGACGTGAACAACGCGCCATTCGAGGCCGTTCGATTCTGCGAGCGCGGCAGCATCGTCTATTGGGAGTGACACGTAAACCCGCGTCTCGGCGTCGTGCGGCCCCGTTGCAGACAGCGTGAGTTGCCACTCGCTCGAGGTGAGGCTGATGGTCCTGTTCGAGTTCTCCTCGACCGATATCTCGAGGCCTGACTGCATTGGGGTGTCGACGATGCCGTCTACGGGCTGGTCACAGCCAATCAACGTGACCTCAGCATTTGGGTCGATAGGCGTGGGTTGTAGCACGGTGAAGCCCGCGTTGTTCCAGAGGATGTCGTAGCTGATCCACTCGCAATTCATGAACGCGATTTGATTGTCGCTGAAGGCAATCCGTTCGCCTTGGGATTTTTCGATGTCGGGGATGCCTTGCCGGCTTGTGACAAACCATCGAGGCGTATTCACAAGGCGACGCTGCGCGCTCGAAGCGGGGTCGACGTTATCAACGCTCGCTGTGTCTTCGAGGCCGGCGAATACGAATTCGACTGTTTCGGTCCCGTTGGTCAGGCGGAGCCCTGATGTTGTCGGAAGAATCTCGAACTCGCGCAACAGAAGATCTCCGAGTCGTTTGGCACGTGGAGGAGTGCAGTCGTAGCCAGGCGCAGCGAACCCAACCTGCTCGGAGTCTGGTGTGCGGCCCAGGCGGAACCGGGCTGTGTCGTCGGTGAAATCGATGAGGCCGTATTGAAGCCGCGGCCCGCACTCTGCGTAGATGACGGCAAAGAATTCGAATGATCCGTCTACTGGAAACGCTGACAGGTTCAGCCTCACGGCATTGGTCGTTGGGTCGCTGTCTTGAGCTACCAGACTGATGGACGGCTTCCTGTCGTCTCGCAGCCGATTGGCCATCATCCATTCGCCAAAGGACTTTTCGGAGAGTGGCCCGCCACGGTCTTGCTCGTGACCAAGAACGACCAAAGGTGGGCTATCGCTAGCAACAGCGGGCGACTCGGTTGGTGTGTCGCCGTCGCCGAATGTGGCCATGCGAGTCGACTCGGGCTGATTGAGCCAGATCCCGAAGCCGGCGATCAGGAAAACGATCGCTACCACTCCGCTGATCCTGGTCGCGGCCTGGCGCTTCTGCTTTCGGGATGCAGCGATCGTGTGAATGTGTTCGACATCGGGCGCGTCGAAATCGTCGGCGATGTTGTTGATCAGGTCTTCGACTTCGTCACTCATGATGCCAGCTCCGATGCGGGTTCGAGTTCGGTGCGAAGCTTCTTCCGAGCCTGGGAAAGGGTCGCCGACGCGGTGCCCGGCGCGACAGCAAGGTCCTTTGCGACCTCGGCCTGGGTATGACCTTCCACATGGTGCAAGATGAGTGCTCGTCGCTGCCGGTAGCTCAACTTGCCGAGCGCCGAAATCAGTTCGGCGTCCTGGTACGAGTCAGAGAAAACGGCGCTGATGCGTTGAGCGTTCACCAGCTCAGCCAATCGACCGGCTCGCCGAAATGACCGCCGAGCCTTGTTGATCGCCACCCGAGTAACCCACCCAGTTGGCGAGTCCATCTCCGAGAGACTGTCCCAACGTTCGAACGCTTTCACGAAGGCGTCAGTAGTTGCGTCTTCAACCCGCGACGAGCTGGCACCACACACGACCGTGACCGCGGCGAAGACCCGGGGGTACTCGGTGCGATACCAGTCGTCGTAATCCATGGCCCTCTCTAGCTTCACACAGGGATAAGCCCTGAGCGCGGCGAACTGATTAGTCGACGTCCACACCTTTCTTCTCGGCATGGCTCGCGGTTCGGCTGAGTGATCAATCCGATGATGGTGACGTTTCCTCGCTTGGTCGCTCGAAACGAATCGCAGAACGCTCTCGCGCAGACCCGGGCTGCCCAGGAGTCTCCGGACTGATACTCCGCAGGCTCAGGATCGGAGACCTACTGGATTTTCAACGATTTGGGCTGCCGCGAGGGGAGATCCAACAGCAAAATCCAACGGTTTCGTTGGATTTTCCGTTGGAAATCTCGAAACAAAAGAACCCCTGACCTCCCAACACTGTTGAGAAATCAGGGGTTTTCGTGGTACGCCCCCCGGGACTTGAACCCGGAACCTGCGGCTTAAGAGTCCCGGTTTTTCTGTCCAGATTGTGCTGCACAGTCCTGTTATCAACGGATTGTCTGGGTTCGTGTCCAGATTGTGCTGCACAGTCCGGTCAGTGCTGAGGAGTTTGGCACCCGGCTAGGCACCCGCTTTTGGGCGACCAGCGCGGAACAAGGAGTCGCAGCATCGCGACGACGGTCAGTCGCTCGAGCTCAAGTTTGCGAGTGCAACCCGAACTCTTTGTAGGCAGTGTGCTGCTGTGGATGTATTCGCGAGCTGGTGTCCGAGTTCCGCATGCCACGCGGCCTCGACCGTCCGTGGCACCTGCTGCTCGAGGGTGGTCTGGCTTGGAGAGAATCCGGCGATCTGTTTCACGAGATTGATGGCAGTGACGTCGATGTGCCCGGCGTCGGCCAGCGCTGCGAGGTCGTAGAGGTCGCGAGGGGTGCGCCGATCGAACCAGGCGATGAGTTTCATGGCGGCGAACCCGCTCGGTGTCGGCACCCGTATCGAAACAGACTTAGGGAGGTCGGCGTAACGAAGCTCAACAGCTTCGGTCACCACCGGAATGGCCTGCCAGCCGTGTCGCCACTGGGCCAGCTGCACTTTCACCTCGACGTCTTCGCCGCGGAGGGTCCAGGTCTCGACTTGGTGCTGGGAGCCGAGGCGGGTCCATTCGAGATTGGGAAATTCGCGTCGGAGTTGTCGCGAGATGTGTTGTCGGAGAGGATTGCCATCAGCGGGGGAGTCGATCAGTAGGTCGATGTCCTCGGAGAGTCGAAGGCCGGGAAGCCATGTTCGACAGAGCGCGGTGCCGCCGAAGAATGTCACGCGGTCGCTGCGAGGCCAGTCGGCGACTGCTGCGAGGACATGGCTGATGAGGTGATCGCGGATGATCTGTGTGTCGGGCGCTCCGAATTGGGCAGCGACCGCCTCGATCTCGGAGCGCCCAATCATGGCTGAGGGCGGTCGAGAATGGCTCGGAGCCTGCGAAGGGTCTTGACACCACGCGTTGTTTCGGCGATCTCGTCGATGAGGTCCCAGTCGATGCGGTCGGCCAGTCGACGGATCATCTCCGTGCGGGCCTCGTCGGTGCTGTTCCATGCTGGCCGGTCGCGGCAGAGATCCAACGCAGTCTGCTCGACGCTGGTTGCCCACCCCGGACCGAGGTCGGTTTCGATGCGGACGGTGTCCATCTTGGCGATGTGTCGTGTGACGAAGCGAATCTTGCCAACGATGGTCTCGCGCTGTCTCAAGGGTTTGGGTGTGGTGACGTACGCTTCGCCGAGCGCTCGTGGGTAGCAGCGATGAGCTCGAGTTGCCGATGGCCCGATCAGGGCGACTGACTCTGGGCCATAGAGGGCTGCAGCCATTCCGAGCGCAGCTCCTTCGATGGTTGGTCGCCATGGCGTGTTTTCGCGGCGTCGGTCCTCGGGAACGAGAGCGTAGAAGCCCTTCGAGAGTTGGAGCAGGCTGCCGATGTCAGTCAGGCGGCGAAGTTCGCTGTCGGGTCGGTCGAGGTCGAATGAGTCCGGTCGACCAACGCGTAGTTGTCGACGGTTTAGTTCGTCCACGATCTGAGACATGAGACGATTCTATATCATAACACTGTCCATAGACCGTGTTATAGCGAAGAAACGTAAATTTTTCGCTTGAGGATCTCCGTGATTGCAAAGCGTTCGTGATGCCCTTCCCCGGCCATCCAACAGTGGCCTAACGTGCCGTGGAACCTGGGGTGTTTCAGTTCGTCAGGCCCGCGCACGGTGCTATTTGCTTTGGGTTCGGGTGGCGAGAAGGAGTTGGGCGAACTGTGATCCGATTGCTGTGGCCTCGGTTTTGGTTGGGTCGATGGCGATGCTGGCGGCGACGCCGTTGACGAGGGCCACGATGAGTTGGGCCATGGGGTTTGGTTGAATCCAATTGGGGAGTTGTCCGTTGCTGAGTTGGGTCTCGATTTCGGCAGCGAGGATTGCGGTGAGCTCTCGGTGCAGTGAGCGAAGTTCGGCGGCGACGGTGTCGTTCGTGGGCGCCGCTGCGATCGAGTGTAAGTAGGGGCCGAGGAGGTCGGTGTTGCTATCGAGGATTTGGTAGAGCCTTTGGATGGCGGCCAAGAGTTTGGCGACGCTGTCTTTGCTTTCGTCGGCGAACTCGTCGACGACTGGTTGGATCAGTCGTCGAGCTGTGCTGGTCATTGCTTGGGAAACGAGTTCGCTCTTTGATCCGAAGTAGTAGGTGATCGACGCCAGGTTCTCACCAGCTGCTTCGGTGATCGCACGAGATGTTGCGAGCTCGGGGCCGCCGGCGTTGAGAATGTCGATAGTTGCGTCCAACAAGCGCGTACGGGTTTCGGAATCTGTTGTGGTCTCTGCTGATCGCCGCTGTTGATCTGGTTTCATACGAATGTATGATAGGGGTGTGAACTCCCAACTGAGCGGCATCATTGCTTCGGCCATCGTCATTGCTGGCGGAGTCGGCCTTGTGTTTGTTCACTACTACGGCGGATCGCCTGGCGATCCCGAGGGATGGTTCTCGGCTCTTGGCTTCGCAGCGCCGTTCCTCGGTTTAGGAACTGTCGCACTGGTGGGAATACTCCGGCAGCGACCGGCTCTCGTACTCGCAGCTGGTGTGGCGCTCATGCCGATGGCGCTTGTCTCAATCGTGCTGATCCCACTTCTCATCCCAGCTATCTTCTTGACAGTCTGCTCGGCGGCAAAACAGTTTCGTCCCGGGGATCTGGTGTTGCCTGGGCTGCTCGCGTTTGGACTGCTGGTGGTCTTTGGCGTCCTCGTCTTTCATCAAGACCCCGTGACATGGTCTACGCCCGAGGGTGGCGGCTACTCGGGGAACATCGTGACCAGCACAGAAGCCACGTTTGCTAGCGCGACAACAGCCGCCATTGTGAGCGCTGCAACGCTGATCACGGGGAGAAGCGCTCAAGATGGCTGACCCCGTTGTCCCCGTACCGGCAGGTGGCCCTAGTCGGATTGATCTGGGCTCTGCCGTTCTTGCATCCATTTACGCCGGAAGTATCGCCGGTGGGACCACAGTCGCGGTAGGAGCGTTTGTCAGTGGGTCGGGTCCGCTGGCAGAATTCGTCATCACCCTGGTTTCTGCTTCGGTCCTTGGGTCGATGGTGGGCGCGGTCGTGGCTCTTCTGCCTGGCGTGACGATCTCACTTCTCTTGCAACTGTCTCGCACGACACGGATAGCCCCAATAGTCGGCGCCCTCCTCGGAGCGGTCCTCCCTGTCTCCGTCGTAGTAACGCTGGCGAACGAAAACACGAGTTCCACCGCCGAAAAGGTGATCTCGCTGCTTCCACTAGCGGTGTGTGGAGCACTTGGCGGCGGAATCGGTGGCATTGCTTTGCACCGGTACACAACACTCTCTTGATGCCGTTGTCCCATCTCCCACGTTGAGATGTCCCTCGTTGTTGTATGTGGATCTATCGAATGTTCAGAGCTGTCGTCACGGACTGCTGTCGATTTCAGAGCCTGCGATCAGGTGCCGTAGCGAGTCCGGATATCTCGAGTGCGCTCCGCAGGCCTATCGGCGGATCTATCGGACGAAAGTTAGGCACCCGTTTAGGCACCTTTGGAGACCTGTTGGGAACGACAAAGGCCGCTAACCCAATGGATTAGCGGCCTTTTGTTGTACGCCCCCCGGGACTTGAACCCGGAACCTGCGGATTAAGAGTCCGATGCTCTACCAATTGAGCTAGAGGCGCATTTTCGTTGTTCGTCAAGCGTACCGACACCCGAAGGTGCCGGCACGATCGATGAACATTGGGTGGCTGACGGGATTTGAACCCGCGACGACTGCGACCACAACGCAGCGCTCTACCGAGCTGAGCTACAGCCACCATGAGGCGGCCCTCACTATAGAGGTCTCAGACCGTGTTGGCGACGTCGCAGATGTCTTCGTTATCGGTCAGGCTGCTGCGTTCTCGCGCATGCCGAGGTTCGCGGTCGACACGGGCATGCCGAGAAGGTAACCCTGCGCGTGGGTCACGCCAGCCTTTCGAGCCGCGTCCAATTGTTCGAGAGTCTCGATGCCCTCGACAATCACCTGCATTTCGAGCTCACGACACGCCGAACTCAGACCACGAAGCATGGCCGCTCCGCGGGGCTCGGTGAGGCGATGAGTGAACGACGGGTCGATCTTCACGGCGTACACGGGCAACGAAAGCAGGTACTCGAACGTCGACGAACCCGTACCGAAATCGTCTACGGCGAGGCGCACACCCATGTCCGACAGGCGCTCGATGGCGGGACGAGCGTTGTCCACCCGGTCGATGAGGAAACTCTCGGTCAGTTCGAGGGTGAGCAGCGAGGCATCGAGCTCGTGGAAGTCGAGTGACGCAGCGACCATGTCGACGAATTCGGGCCGGCCGACCTGCAAGGCCGAAACATTGACTGCGATCGAGATCGGCGAACCATCGGTCCGTCCTTGGTTCACCGCCGCCGCAGACCGAATTGCCTCGGTCACGATCCATTCGCCGAGTTCACGAATGAGGCCACTTTGTTCAGCGATCGAGATCATGATCGCAGGGTCGATATGTCCCTGCTGCGGGTGGTTCCATCGCAACAGTGCCTCGGCCGATTGTGGTGATTCGAGATTGTCGATGGCGAAGATTGGTTGGAACGCGAGGTCGAGAGCGTTCGCAGCGATCGCACGGCGTAGATCTCGACGAAGGGCCAGGGGAGATACGTTGTCGGCTGCGTCCGGAGATTGGTACGGCATGGCCTGGTTTCGTCCGGAGCGTTTCGCTTCGTACATGGCATGGTCGGCCATCTGCAACACGCCGAGCACCGACGAATCCGGTGCAGACACCGCTACACCAACGCTGCCGCTCAGTTCGATCTGCGTGTCAGCGATCGAGAATGGTTTGCGCAACAACGGCAGGATTCGGTCGGCGAATTCCATCGCCTGGTCGTAGTCGTCCATGTCACGTGCGACGACGACGAACTCATCGCCACCGAGCCGAGCAACCAGGTCACCGTCACGGGAAACCTCCTGCAATCGACGTCCGACCTCGGCGATCACATCGTCGCCAGCGCCATGTCCGAGCGAATCGTTCACCTGTTTGAAACCGTCGAGGTCGCACAACAACACGGCGAACGAGTTCTCCGGGGTCTCGAGCATTTCGGCAAGCGTGAGCTCGAGCGCCCGACGATTCGCCGCGCCCGTCATCGGGTCGGTCAGGGCTTCCAACTCGAGTTGGGTGTTGCGTTCGATCTCGTCGGTCACGTCCTCGGCCGAACCCACGTACTCGGGATGACCCGAAGCGCCGATGTATCGACGTACCCGGAGGCGAATGGTTCGTTCGTCGTCGTCGATCTCGTGGATGATGTCGAACTGGCCTTCGCTCTCGTCGGTGAGCAGCGAGGGCACGGCGATGTGGAGCGGCGTTCCGTCGACCGTCTGCATGTCGCCGAAGTCATCGTGAGAATGGAATTCGCGATCGAAGATGTCGTCGAGTTTGCTGTTCTTGTAGAGCAGCTGTCCGCGGTGCGACACTCGAAAGATTCCGTGAGGAACGGTCTCGGCGATGTTGCGAAGTCGCGTTCGGTGCTCTTTGGCCTGCACTGCTCGGAGGGTGTCTGCGGTGTCGACGAGCACGAAGTCGGTCCTGTCGCCGTGTGCGATGAGCGTGGCTTGAAACCATTGTTCGGTCAGCGGTTCGAGCGTGCGCAGCTGCACGCTGCACGAGGCTGCGCCGAGCGCAGTGGCGTCGACCCAGCAGTCGATCAGGGTGGACGCCGACTCACTATCGACGAGATCGCTGAGTGAGCGCTCCGACATCTCCGCTTTGTCGATCGACACGATCTCTGCGAGCGAATCGTCGATCGATAAGAGATGGAGCTGCGGGTCGCAGCTCCCACGGAAGACGGTGATGGCATCGGCCTGCGGGACATCGGTCAGTTGCCCGATGCCGTCGGTTGGGTGCAACACCAGAACGAGATGTTCGGTGCCGAGCACACTTGCCGCACTGAGATGCCAGGGGGTGCCATGCACATCGATGATGAGATGGGCAGTTCCTTCGACGCGTGCGGCCCTGGTTGCATGGATTGCGTTTACATGCGAGGCGCGACCGAGACTCCTGGTCAGCGGAGCCTCTGTGAAAGAGGCCAAGAACCAATGCGTCTCTTCGAGAGGCAACCGAGAGAGAACCGGTTCGGAAACCACGGCAACTTGCGCGTCGACATGGTCCTCCAAGAAGCGCACAAGCGCTTCGGGCAACTCGCTCGGAAAGGCCGACGGTGTCATCCTCAATAAGGTCGGCATCGGGGCTGTCTCTGGACACGGGTCATCCGGCCCAATAAACGTTGGAACATCAGGGGTAATCGGGGTCAAACGGCGGGAGCGCAACCGGGTTTGAGCCGGGCCAGCTACCCTTGCTGTGCTCGCCTCCGTGGCCAAAATGGATAAGGCAACGGGCTTCTATCCCGTCGACTGCAGGTTCGAGTCCTGCCGGGGGCGCCGTTTCACTAGTCCGTCGTCGGTGGGGGTTTGCGCCTGGTCCAGCGTGATGCTCGGCCGAGGAGCGGGGTGAGGGCAAGGGCCGAGATCGGCGCGTGCCACAGATAACCCTGACCGAACGGTACCTTGAGCTCGCGCAAGATCTGAGCTTGACGTTGACGCTCGACACCCTCGGCGATTGGCACACGGCCCTCGGTTGTGACGATCTCGAGGATCGCCTTGAGCCGAGCTTCAGCACGTTCGTCGACGTCGATCTCGGCCACGAACGACCGGTCGATCTTCACGGTGTCGCAGGGGATCTGGACGAGCCGATCAACGTTGGACCCCTCGACGCCGAAGTCGTCAATCGCAACTTTCAGCCCACGTTCGCGCAGGGTCGTCAGCGAGTTGATCAAGTCGTCCTGATGGGCGAGAAGTTTGTGCTCGGTGACCTCGAGTTGCACCATCGTTGGCGGAATTCGATGCTGACGGAGCGTCTCGAAAATCTGTCGAGTCGAATCCGAATCGCTCACATGGTCAGGCGCGAGGTTGAACGAAAGCGTGAACCGTTCGTCGACAACGCCGTGCGACAACCAATCGCTGAGTTGGGCGATCGATCGGTTCAGGATCTCGAAGTCGAACTGATCGAACATGCCCCGTTCGGTACCGGGTGGGAGGAACGACGATGGGTCGAGCATCCCGAGCACCGGATGCATGTACCGGGCGAGTACTTCGACGCCGACGATGGTGCCCTCGACCAGATCGACGACAGGTTGGTAGACGAGCCTGATCTGTTCGGGCAGGATCTCGATGTCGGTGACGCCACCTGGGTTTCGGAGACCACGACGACGCTCCTTCTCTCGATACATCGCGAGGTCAGCGCTCTTGAGAATCGAGTCTGGTGTGTCGGTGACCTTCGCAATCGCCAACCCGACCGACCCGCCGATGCGGAGCTGCTGATCGTTGACCAGGCAGTTCGTGTCGAGCGATCTCTCCACCTTGCCGGCGAGCTGGCGGGCCGCCTGGGGTTCGGCATGAGACAACACGCAAAACTCGTCGCCACCGAATCGGGCGATCAGTTCGTTGGGTCCACACGCCGAACCAAGCTGGTTGGCCACGAACTTCAGAACGATGTCTCCGCCTTCGTGGCCATGGCTGTCGTTGATGCTCTTGAAGTCGTCGATGTCACAGAACAAGACGGCGACCGGGTTGCGATTGTTCAGTGCGATCGTCAACTCCTCCATGAGGCGGCCCCGATTTGCCAAGCCGGTCAGCGGGTCGTGGCTGGCGCGATGTTGCAGAGTTGCGGCAGACCGCGACCGTTTCTCGGCCTCGCTGTGCAAACGGTCATCGAGCGACTGAAGCGTTCGTGACAACATGCCGATCTCGTCGTCGGTGGTGTCGTCGAGCGGTGAGAGCAGCCGATCGCGGTACAGCTCGTGCGCGCCGACGGCGACTCTCTTCAGGCGCGTGCGAACAAGACCAATCGGCACGAGAGCGAGAGCTCCCAACGCAAATATTGTCGGGAAGAACCAGGCCGGCGCAGCGCTTCCACCGGCATCGGCCACATCGGTCGTCGCGATCAGCACCCATTCGGCGCGAGGGATTCGGCGCATCACCACGATCGACTCCCGGCCATTGATGACGTCGTTCGTCGAACGATATTCGTCCTGACCATCGAGAACGAGGTTGATCAACTCGCTGGTTTCGTCGTCGGGCTGGCCGATTGGCTCGTCGTTGTTGTGCCGAGACGGCGTGAAGATCACCGCGTCACCGTCGGAGTTGCGGACGGCGAGAAGAACTTCGGCTGATTCGCCGGACTCTGCCGCCGAGACAGCGACGAGGATTCCCGCAGCGTTGTAGGCGCCGACAAGCACAGAACCCGGCTGTGCATCGATGGGGGTCCCAATCAGAATCCCGACGTCACCGTCGAGGAGGCGGGTCGAACCAATGGTGGTTGACGAAGCGGCTCGCTCGATGAAGTTGGCCGACGCCCCGAGTCGAGATGATGGCGACTCCTCGGTCACCACCTCGGTCGCGATGAAACCGGACTCCTCGAGTGCCGTGAACGGGAGCTGCTGACCGGGTTCGCGGTGGGCCGCCGCCACCTCCAAAAGATTTGCTGCCGACGCGAGTTCGCTTTCGATGAACGCTGCGGTCGGATCTGCGAGCGCATCAACGCTTGCCACCGTCCTGTCGAGTGATTCTGCAGCTTTGCTCCGCAGCACGATCAGTACCAACGCAGCGATCGCCACGATCACGACGAGGACGATCAGTCCAAGTCGCCGCCCCACGGTCAGGCGAAACATGACAGCTACTTCGACGGCTTCAGTTGCTCGTAGATCCTCTTGCAGTCAGGGCATACGGGAAATTCGTCGGGCAATCGTGTGGGTACCCACTTCTTGCCACAGATGGCGGTGACTGGCTTGCCGGTGACGGCGCTTTCGGTGATTTCGTTTTTGCGTACGTAGTGCGCGAACTTGTCATGATCCCCGTGGTCGGTCTCGGCATCGCGCGTCAGCGTGTCGGAGTCGACATCAGAGTTTCGAACACGTCGTAGCGTTGATGAAACGGTCGGTGATGAATCAGAACGCATTCCCTGATCGTAGGTCGCACGGGGTCAAATCACCGAACCCGCTGACGACGTTTGAACGAAAATGAGTACTCAGACCCGGATGTGCTGCAGATCGGCGGCGAGTTCGGCAACCACGTTCGCAAGATCTTCGGTGTGTTCAACGATACGATCGGCGCACATTTTGGTCGGCTCGACGAACTCGTCGTGCATTGGTCCGACCGAGGTGTCGAATTGTGCGCGCACGCTCTCGGGCGATCGGCCGCGCTCGTTCACGTCGCGGGCGAGACGCCGTTCGAACCGCACGTCGCTCGGAGCGGCTCGGAAGACCTTGTAGGCGAACCGGTCGACCAGCTCGGGAAATGCGAAGAGAAGGATGCCTTCGGCGATGATGATGTCGGTGGCAGGCAGTATGACCAGATCGTCGGCCCGCTGGTGGCGGGCGAAGTCATAAACCGGCAGCGCCACATCGAGTCCTTGTAGGAGCCCGTCGAGGTGATGTCCGAACATTTCGGCATCGAGCGAGTCGGGGTGATCGAAGTTCACCGCGTTGCGCTCCTCCATCGAGAGGTTGCGCAGATCCTTGTAATACGCGTCGAATGGGAGGATGGAGACTCGATCGTCGCCAAGTTGGTGAGCGAGGTCGGTGGCGAGTCGTGATTTCCCGGATCCGCTGCCGCCCGATATCCCAATGAGGAGTGCTGTCACGAACACGCACGGTACCGCGCCGAGCGGCGTTGGTCGGAACTGGCGGGCCAATTTTGCTGTGACGTCGCTCACTCCGTGACCGGTGGTTAGGCCTCCGGTGGGCATGTTGGACTAGATTTCGCTCGAGAAGCCGCGGCGTGCGGCTGTGCTGACGCGATTCTGAGAGCCGGATATGACCGAAGGATACGAACTGATTACGGCCGTCGAGGACGACATCGAACTGCTGATGGCCGACCACATAAGCAAACGACCCACTTGGTACGCCCACGACCTCATCAATTGGGAAGAGGGCCGTAGCTTCGTCGACGAACCATGGGACGAATCGCAGTGCACGATAAGTCCAGAGGTTCGTGAGGCACTGTTGCTCAACCTGCTCACCGAAGACAATCTCCCGTACTACCACTACGCGATCGCCAGCGGATTTCCCGCAGACTCGGCAATCGGTCGCTGGACTCGTCGGTGGACCGCAGAAGAGGGTCAGCACGCAATCGTCATTCGCGACTATCTCATGATCAGTCGGAACTGCGACCCGGTTTCCCTCGAGGACGACCGCATGGCGACGATCTCGAAGGGGTGGGACAGCCCGTGGGACAATCCCCTCGACATCTTCGTCTACACGTCGGCGCAAGAGCTTGCGACGCGAGTCTCGCACCGCAATACCGGCATCAAAGCCGACGATCCCGTCGCCTACGAGATCATGAAACGTGTTGCCGCCGACGAGAACTACCACTACATCTTCTACAAAGGCATCGTCTCGGCCGTGATGAAAATCGACCCGTCGGCGTGTCTGGTCTCGATGAAGAAGGTCTACGAGAACTTCTCCATGCCGGGCACCGTCGTTCCGAAGTATCGCCGACGCGCAGCTCTTGCTGCTCGAGCCGAGATCTACGACATTCGCATCCATGCCGAGAAAATCATCTCGCCGGTCCTGCGCGAGTGGAAGATCGACACACTCGAGGGCCTGACCCCCGAAGCCGATCAAGCCCGCGACGACTTGTTGGCCATGCCCGGAAAACTTGTCGAGCGAGCCGAGAAGCTCGAGGCGCGCGCTGCTGCCAAAGCGGCCAGCTGAGACGAGCCCCCCGGCTGGCTACGGCCCGGCGATGAGACCGATCAGCTCGTCGACACAGTCGTCGGCGATCGCGTACATCTCGTCATTCGTCCGATCCTGGATCGGGTGTTCGACAAAAACCCGCGCTGCGTTAAATCCGAGTCGTTCGGCCTGAAGCTCGGCGGCGTCGACGAACGGCGATGAGGCGACGAATACCCCTGGCAGACCGCTGCGTTCGAGGTTGTTGATGTCGTGCACACTGCACGTCGTACACGACCCTCAATCGGCCAGCGCCTCGATCACCGCGTCGCAGTGCGTGGCAATCTCGTGTCGCAGGTCCGGGGGAGCCGGTTTGGCAAACGTGGGCTTGGTGTAACGAATCACCGACGCATCGAGTGCTTCGAGTCGATTCTGCACCTGGTCGAGAAAGACGTTGCCTCGGGGTTTCGAGATGTCGAGGAGTGCAACGGTGAGGCCAGCGAGCGACTCGGGACGCGTGACGCGTTCGCGAACCTGCGGTGTGGTCTCGTCGGTCGGGTCGAGCACGGTGAGGGTCATCGGACGATCTCCTTCGTTACCGGGACACTACCCATTTCGCCGCTGACCCATCCACCGATCACCGACGAGAACAGCCCAGCAGGGCCACCTGCATGCACGAGGAGAATGCCTCCGTCGTTGAACTTCGGGAGGATGGCGCCTTCGAGCCCGAGGCCCGTCGGGATGCCTTCGTCGATGCCGTCGACGCCACGCAGGATGTCGTCGACTTCGAGATTCAGATGGCTTCGGACCTCGGTCAAAAAACGGGCCTTGTCCCATCCAGCGTCAGCGAACCGAGCCATGTGCTCAGGGCACAACACGAGCGTCGTGTCCATCCCGATGATTCGCGGATGCACATTCGCAAGCATGCTCAGCGCGATCGACTTTGTCAGCGCTTCGGCTGTCCGTGACATCTGGTCGAAGATGATGCGAGGAGCCTCACCACAAAAGGCGGTGACCGTACTCGCGGTCTCGTCGAATCCACGTTCCTGCGCAAGCGATTCCCACGGAGAGCCTTCTTCGTCCTCTGCGAAACAGAGACCGAGCTTGCCTGGTTGCCCGTGTGTGGATCGATCGATCTCGCCCGGCCGGCCCCCTCCAACGTTGCGGACGCACAACTGCACTGCCCGACCAATGGTGGCGTTTGCTCGGTTGCCCTGGCCGAGCACGTTCATCCCCGAGTTCATGGCGAGCTTGCGTCGAATCGGTCCGTTCACGATGAGGACAGGTCCGACCCCCATCGTCGTTGCGAGAACGCCGTGCATGTTGAAGACGTCGTTGCAGATCGCTTCGAGCGCGGCGATGACGACGGGTAAGTACTCGGGTCGACATCCGGCCATCACCGCGTTAATCGCAACCTTCTCGACGGACGCCTCGACGAGGTTGGGCGGAATGGTCGCCACCGTGTCGGTGCGATCTCGGCTGGTTCCGGCCAACATACGTTCCACTCGTTCGGGAGTGGGGGGAACGAGCGGCAGCCCGTCGCTCCATCCGCGATCGAACATCGCCTCGAACTCATCTTCGAGCTCGGCGAACTGGACCTGGCGGCTCGACGTGAGGGTGCCGCCGAAACGAGCGGCGAGCTCGTCGACTCGGTCGGGGTCGACGCTCATCGACCCGCAGCCCGGGCGCATGTCGGGCAGGCCTGGTCCGAGTCCCTCGACGCCGGTGAGTTGCTGCCACTGCGTGCGGCTCCATCCCACGGTCCGGTCGCGTTCTACCCCGTCGACCCGGCGGATGATCGTGGGCACGGTTTCGACGTTGTCGTGCCACGACAGCCTCAGGTCAACATCGTGGATCACATCGGGGATTGCTGGGAAGTCGGGGTCGTCTTGGGTGACGATCTGCAGCCCCAGCTCGACATGAAGCTGCTCGAGCACAGGCACGACCATCGCGCAGGTCTCGCAGTCTCGTTTGACGAATGCCACGAACCCGTCAGCCAACGATTTCATATGCCCTCACATCTGCCCAGGCTCTTCATGAACCGACTCGGTCTCCACGCACTCTGTCACAACCCCGCCCTACCGTCCCTCCCAAGCGTTTTTCGAAGTCTGACGATCCGTGTTGCATCACGACGCTTCGAAGAAGGGCGGTCCCGCTCCATGTCAACCACTTCCCCCTCGAACCACACGAGAAGGAATCCCAGTGCACGACTTCTACGCCTTCGTGGCGACTCACCATGGAGTTTTCAGCCGGGCCGAGGCAGCGGCCTTCGGCATCACGAACAACAAGCTGTCCGGAATGTTGAGGAGGGGCGAAGCAATTCGCACGCATCCGTCGACCTACCAACTGACGTCACATCAGCGAACATGGCGCTCGCATCTTCGAAGCGCAGCGATATCTGCTGAGGGAGTGGCCAGTCATCGTGCCGCAGCTGTGCTGTGGGAGATCGATGGGTACGCCGAAACGATTCCGGAGATCGTGATTGACGAGACCCGATGCATCACGCTTCCGGACATCAAGGTCCACCGATCGAGGCAGTTTGGGCGGATCGATCGACAGATCGTCGACGGGATCCCAGTGACCGGGATTGCCCGAACGGTCCTCGATCTTGCTGCGGTTGTCGGACCCCGGCGCCTCGAGCTCACCGTCGATGCCGTGCTCCGACAGCGGCTGGTCGAATGGCCCGACCTCTACGACGTGCTGGTTCGACATTCGGCAAAAGGTCGCGATGGGTGTGGACGGCTGCGACAACTCCTCGAGGTTCGGTACGGCGAGTCGGCCATTCCTGACAGTGCTTGGAACCGAATCGTGGGGACTCTGCTTCTCGATGCCGGTCTGCCCGAACCACGCTATGAAGTGGAGATTCGCGAGGGCGACAGGTTTGTTGCGAGAGTCGATCTGGCTTACGAGCGACAGAAGCTCGCGATCGAGCTCGATTCCGTCAGGTGGCATCTAAACCAGACCTCATTCGTCGAGGATCCGCGACGCAAGAACAATCTGCTTCTCGCTGGCTGGCGCGTGCTCACGTTCACCTGGACGGACTACACCGAGCGGCCGCACCATCTGGTCGACACCGTCCGGCGGGTGCTTCTGTGAAGTCTGATGATGCTGACACGAACATCAGGCTTCGAATTTGGCGGGAGCGTCGCCGGCCCTGTTCTTCGAAGTCTGATGATGCTGACACGAACATCAGGCTTCGAATTTGGCGGGAGCGTCGGCTGAGAGCGCCGTCAGAGGATGGGGTAGGAGTGGTCGGCGTCGTGGGTTTCGGTGCCGACAAGAGCTGGGGTGAACACGCACACGAATCGCATGTCCGTGTGTGCTCGAAGTTCGTGACGATCGTGCTTGTCGAGGGTATACATGACACCGGGGCCAAGCTCGAATTCCTCGCCGGTGGCAAGGTCGATCACGGTGCCGACCCCATCGATGATCAAGTTTGCCTCGATGTGGTTCTTGTACTCCATCACCTGTTGGGTTCCGGCTGCCACAGTCGTCTGCGTCATCGTGAACCCGACACCGTCGTCTCGTAACAGGTACCGAGAACTTGTCCAGGCACCGGGTTTCTCGGCGTACCGATTCTGCGCTTTCAGGTCTGCGATGGAACGAACGATCATCGCTGCACCGTAGCCGAGGCGCGTCGCGCAGTTTCAGCGAAATTCGAAGTCTGGTGATGGCACAGCCATCATCAGACTTCGAATTTGGAGGAGTAGTAAAGGGGAGGGGTGGATCTAGTTGTCGAGTTCCTTGAGTGTGTCTTCGATTCCCATGTGGAACGTCGGGTACGCGTAGATCATCGACCGAAGGGTCGCGATCGGGATCGCGGCATGGACGGCGAGCGCGAGCAAGCCGAGTACTTCGCCGCCGTGTGGACCAACCGATGTAGCGCCCACCAGGACGTTGCGGTCGGTGTCGACGACAAGTTTGATGAATCCCTCATTGCCCGACTGATGCAACCACCCACGAGCGGTGTGCGACACGAGCTTGAATGCCGTGCGGATGTTGTGGCCGGAATGGCGAGCTTCCGCCTCGGTCAAGCCAACTGCGCCAACCTCGGGGTCGGTGAAGGTCACCGCGCTCAGAGCGTCGAGGTTGAGCGGTTCGATCGGTTTCCCGAGGATGTGGCCAACAGCAACGTTCGCCTGCCGGAGTCCGAGGTGGGTGAACATGCCCTCGCCAGCGATGTCACCAACAGCCCACAGCCCGTCCTGAACCTGCATGTTTCCGTCTGAATCGAGAAACATCTTCGAGTCGTCGACGCCGAGCGCGGCAACCCCCAACTCCTTGAGGAACGTTCGCCGGCCGGTCGCTACGAGCAGCTTCTCACCTCGGACTTCTGTTCCGTTCTGCAACGTGACCGTGAATCCCTCGGATTCGGTGTGTTCGACCTTGCTGGCGAACTGTCCGAGGTGCACGGTGATTCCCTCGGATTCGAACACCTCGCGCAGCACGTCGCCGGCTTCGGGCTCGTTACGTGGAAGGAGACGGTCGGCGCCTTCGATCACCGAAACAGCAACACCGAAGCGAGCCATCACCTGACCGAGCTCAGCACCGATGGCCCCGCCACCCAACACGATCAGCGACTTGGGCAAGAACTCTGTTTCGACGATGCCATGGTTGGTCCAATACGGCGTGTCGGCGAGGCCAGGGATCGGAGGAACCGCAGCGAGTGTGCCTGTGGCGACGACGATGCCTTTGCTGGCAACATAGGTCTCACCATTTACCTCGACGGTGTTTGGGCCGGTGATGACGGCTCTCCCTCGGACGAAGGTTCCGCCTTTGCCGACGAAACGATCGACCGCGACGGTGTCGTCCCACGTGTCGGTGGCCTGTTCGCGGATGCGTCGTGCGACCGGGCCCCAGTCGGGGGTGGCGGTCGCCGAACCAGCCAACCCATTGACGCGGCGGGTTTCGGCAAGGACGTTCGACGCTCGAATCATCATTTTCGATGGCACGCAGCCCCAGTACGGGCACTCGCCACCCACGAGGGAAGCTTCGATGCCCACGACGTCGAGACCAGCCTCGCCGAGTTGTCCGCCGACAGATTCTCCGGCGGGCCCGAGTCCGATCACGATCACGTCTGTTTGGTGTTCAGGCATTGCGCTGTTCCTTTGTTCACGATTGTTTTCGTTGTTCAAGGGGAACTCTCGCACAGCGCTCAACAATCCCTCTCAATCGGAATATGTCTCGCCTGATGCGAGTTGCTGAGGTCGAATGGTCGCTATGCTGACCCTCCGCAATTCACGCGGGTGTAGTTCAACGGTAGAACCTCAGATTTCCAATCTGATGATGGGGTTTCGATTACCCCCACCCGCTCACCACACAGAGGCCCAGGCCATCGGCCTGGGCCTTTGATGTTTTCGAATGGCGTGGGGCTCTGGCGTCTACCGCCATAGAATCCAACCCCTGTGAACAGCACTCTTGAAACCCTCGAGGACAACAAGGTCAAGTTGTCCGTCATCATCGACGAAGCCGAGTTCGAACCCGAGCTCGATGCCGCGTACAAGCGGATCTCCAAAGAGGTTCGTATGCCGGGATTCCGTCCCGGCAAGGTTCCCCGCAAACTTCTCGAAAAGCAGTTCGGTCCCGAGATGGCTCGCGAAGAAGCGCTCCGTGCAGCTTTGCCCGAGTTCTATTCGAAGGCCGTCTACGAGAACGACCTCGACGTCATTGCACCCCCCGAGATCGACATCACGGGCGGACAGGCCGAAGGCGACATCAGCTTCGACGCCGTCGTCGAGGTTCGTCCCAGCGTGAGTGTGACCGGGCACGAAGGCCTTCGTGTCGAGATCCCCTCACCGATGGTGACCGACCAAGACCTCGAAGAACGCCTCGACTCGATCCGACGTCAGCACTCCGAGCTCGAAGTGGTCGAACGCGCCGCCGCCGAAGGCGACCACGTCTCCATCGACATCGCAGGCACGATCGACGGCGAAGCCGTGCCTGGTCTCACCGCCGAGGACTACGACTACGTCGTCGGGTCCGGTGCCGTCGTGGCCGAGATCGACGAGAACCTCACGGGTGCCTCCGCTGGCGATGAGCTGACGTTCTCAGCCGATCATCCCGACGAGAGCCAGGACGCAACGATCGACTTCGTCGTCAAGGTCAAGGAAGTGCAAGAACAGGTGCTTCCCGAGCCCACCGACGAGTTCGCCAAGGAAGCCAGCGAGTTCGACACGATCAACGAACTGCGCGACGACCTCAGCGCTCGGCTCGAAGACGTCAAGCGCGCCCAGGCCGCCCAGGCCCTCGAGGAAAAGACCGGCCAAGCCCTCGCGGCTCTCGTGACCAGCGACATCTCCGACGCACTCATCGAAGACGAGATCGAAAACCGAGCTCAGGACATGGCGATGCGTCTCCAAGCGCAGGGCATCGAGCTCGAGCAGTACCTGCAGATCACCGGGACGACCCCAGAGATGTTCCGCGAACAACTCGAGGAGCAAGCGCAGGTCAGCGCACGCGTCGATCTGGCACTCCGTTCCATCGCCGACTCGGAGAACATCGACGTGAGCGACGAGGACCTCGACGAAGAGCTTCGAGTCCTCGCCACACAACTCGACCAGCCACTCGAGGCAATTCGGGAACAATTGGAAGCTGCCGGTCGTTTGAAAGCCATACGATCCGACATGCGGATTCGCGCTGCACTCCAGTGGGTTACCGAACGCGCCGAAATTGTCGATGAGAATGGCAACCCGGTCGATCGAGATCTCCTCGAGCAGCCAGAGCACGATCACGATCATGATCACGACCATGCTGACCACGAGTCAGAGGAAGAGTAGGCCCCCCAGATGCCAGTCATTCCACAAGTCATCGAGAAGACCCCCCACGGCGAACGCGGATCGGACATCTTCTCGCGCCTGCTTCGGGAGAACATCATCTTCTTGGGAACCCCGATCGACGACATGGTCGCGAACGTCATCTCGGCGCAACTTCTTCACCTCGAGGCCGAGAACCCCGATCGAGACATCAACATCTACATCAACTCGCCGGGTGGCGACATCAATGCGCTCTTCGCCATCTACGACACGATGCAGTACGTGAAGCCCGACATCACCACGATCTGTTTCGGTCAAGCGGCTTCTGCGGCTGCCGTGCTCCTCGCGGCTGGTACGCCAGGAAAACGACTTGCCCTCAAGCACAGCCGAATCCTCATCCACCAGCCATATTCGGGTGCACAGGGACAGGTGTCCGACATCGAGATCGCCGCCACCGAAATCCAGCGGCTGAAGGAGTCTCTCGAGAATGTTTTGGCCGAACACACCGGGCAGACCCCCGAGAAGATTTCAGCCGACACCGACCGTGACTTCGTAATGACCGCAGTTCAGGCCAAGGAATATGGAATCATTGACGAGGTCATCGACAATCGCGACACCGTCGATACCAGCGGGCCCATTAAGGCCGTCGAATAGTCGACCGACAACTCGGTCGACGGACAGCAGATACAAACGGGGAGAATCTGAAGCGTGGCCAAATTTGGTGAAGGGGGAGAACTTCTCAAGTGCTCCTTCTGTGGCAAGTCGCAAAAACAAGTCAAGAAACTGATTGCTGGCCCTGGGGTCTACATCTGTGACGAGTGCATCGACCTCTGTAATGAGATCATCGAGGAAGAGCTTGCCGAGGCAAGTGACGTCGATTTCGGTGATCTGCCGAAGCCCGCCGAGATCCACGAATTCCTGAACACCTACATCATTGGGCAGGATCACGCGAAGAAGATTCTCGCAGTCGCCGTCTACAACCACTACAAACGAGTCGAGTTCGGTGCGACCCTCGACAACGAGGTCGAACTCTCGAAGTCGAACATCTTGCTCGTGGGTCCAACAGGTTGCGGCAAGACACTTCTCGCCCAGACGTTGGCCCGCATGCTGAACGTTCCGTTCGCGATCGCCGATGCAACCGCCCTCACCGAGGCCGGGTATGTCGGTGAAGACGTTGAGAACATCCTGCTCAAGTTGTTGCAGGCGGCCGAGTACGACGTTAAGAAAGCCGAAACCGGCATCATCTACATCGATGAGATCGACAAGGTTGCTCGCAAGAGCGAGAACCCCTCGATCACCCGGGACGTCTCCGGCGAGGGTGTGCAGCAGGCGCTGCTGAAGATCCTCGAGGGGACGAGCGCCGCGGTTCCGCCCCAGGGTGGACGCAAGCACCCCCATCAAGAATTCATCCAGATCGACACGACCAACGTGTTGTTCATCTGTGGCGGTGCCTTCGCAGGCATCGAGAAGATCATCGACCAGCGCGAAGATCGAGGTGGCGTCGGGTTCGGAGCAAGCATCTCGAACCGTCAGGAACGCGACGACCTCGGAGATGTGCTCACACGCATTCGCCCAGAAGACCTGATGAACTTCGGACTCATTCCCGAGTTCATCGGCCGTCTGCCCGTACTTGGCTCGGTCGGCAATCTCTACCGTGACGACCTCGTTCGAGTGCTCACCGAACCGAAGAACGCGCTGATCAAGCAGTATCAGAAGTTCTTCGAGTTCGAAAACTGCGAGCTCGAATTCACCGACGGAGCGCTCGGCGCGATCGCCGATCAGTCACTCGCACGCGGTGTTGGTGCTCGTGGACTGCGGGCGGTTCTCGAAGAGGTATTGCTCGCCACGATGTACGACCTTCCCAGCCGTGATGATGTGAGCAAAGTCGTCATCACCGAAGAGGTCGTTCTCGAAGGTGTGGTGCCGACGTTGCACAAGACGAAACCAACCGACAAGGACGTCGAAGAACGCCCTCGCCGGGCTGCCAGCTGAGTTTCCCGGGTTTCCCCTCCAGCAGTCGCAAACCGAGCCTGACGGCTCTCGATCCGTAGGCTGCCTCTATGAGTTTTACTGAGGCGCTTCGGTATTTGGATCAGCACATCAATCTCGAGGCGCGTGCGGGGTATTTCGAAG
>RCMY010002385.1_pt1 | contig 23024 bp, 20 predicted proteins | sample 2041341 | NCBI WGS metagenome assembly RCMY01 (sample SAMN09708234, study PRJNA481090) | Marine sediment metagenome, whole genome shotgun sequencing project.
GTGATCGTCGACTCCACCCGTGAGCTCGGCGCTGGGCAGACCACGGGTAGTCGTGGCACCTTGATGGGCGCTGGGTCTGTGGCTGATGCGTGCAAGGCCGCGATGGCTGATGGTTGCAAGGAGGGTGTGGATTACGAGGGTGAGTATCGGGTCGATTGGACCAACTCCCTGAGCGAAGGACTCGCGAATCCGATCATCCATTCGACGTTTGGTTACGCGGCGCAGCTTGTGGTGATGGATCCCGAGACCGGCGACATAGATAAAGTCGTCGCCGCCCACGACGTCGGCAAGGCAGTGAATCCGCTGCTGTGCGAGGGCCAGATCGAGGGGTCGGTTCATATGGGTCTTGGCTATGCGATGAGTGAGGGTTTCCCGTGTGATCCGGACGGGCGGCCGTTGAATACCACGCTGCGTTCGCTCGACATCATCCGGCCGAAGGACATGCCTGATGTTGATGTGATCTTGGTCGAGTCACCCGAACCCAATTCGCCCTATGGCATCAAGGGTGTTGGCGAGATTGGTTTGGTGCCGACTGCTGGTGCGGTTGCTGCTGCGATGCATGCTCGTGATGGTGAGTGGCGTAACGAGTTGCCGCTTGTCAACATGGCCAACCGCGAACGAGCCAGCGCCTGGCAGTAGCTGACGTGTGTCAGTGGGGCTTCGATGCGATGACGCCGGAGGATTCGAGCGCTGTCAGTTGATCATCCGACATTCCGAGCAGGCCACCGAGCACGTCGGCGTTGTGCTCGCCGAGCGCGGCTGCTTGATGGTCATCGGCGGGCAACGGATCGCTGCTCTTGATCGGAAAGCCGGGGATCGCCACGCGCCCGGCACGCGGGTCGTCGACAAAGCGCACCATGTCGCGTTCGACGAAGTGTGGATGGGTGACGATCTGGTTGGGGGTGAGAACAGGTCCAGCCGGGACGCGAGCCGCCGCCAAAGCGTCGAGTACTTCGTTGTCGGTTTCGAACGTCGCCATCCACGCTTCGATGACCGTGGTGAGCTCTTCGCGATGTTCGATCCGGTCGGAGTTGGATCGAAACCGGTCGTCTTCGGCGAGCTCGGGTCTGCCCAACGCCACCCAGAGGTTCGCCATCTGGGCTTCGGTCGACAAGATGACGATCCACCCCTCGGGAGCCCGAAACGCGCCCGCCGGCGACAAGGTCGGAAAGTCTCGACCCTGGCGAATTGGCTCTGGCCCATCGGAGTCCATCGACACGGTGTGAATGGTCATGTCATGAAAGTGCAGCAAGGCACCGACCATGGAGATGTCGAGGTGGGTACCTCGACCGGTGCGTTCCCTGTGAAACAAGGCGTGGCCGATGGCGCCGAAGGCGTGGGCGCCGGCATTGGTGTCTGCGATGCCGATCCCGGCAAAGGTGGGCGGCCCATCGGGATCACCGGTCATGTGCATGAGACCGCTCATGGCCTGTGCCACCAAGTCGAAGCACGGTTGCTCGGCCAGCGGCCCGCTCTGGCCGAACCCCGAAATCGACACCATGATCAGATCTGACTTGATTGCTTTGAGATCGTCGTAGCCAAGACCCTTGCGAGCCATCACCCCTGGGCTGAAGTTCTCGACAAACACGTCGACATGAGGGATCAGGTTCTTGATGATCGCGACCCCTTCGTCGGTGTTGATGTCGAGGCACACGCTGCGCTTGCCGCGGTTCTGCTGGATGTGTGCGCCCGCCCGGCGATTGATGCGCGGACGGTTCGATCGATTCGGATCTCCATAGGGAGGCTGCTCGATCTTGATGACGTCGGCACCCATTTCAACCAGCATGCGCGTGCACGCTGGTCCAGCGAGATAGCGCGTGAGGTCGAGCACGGTGATGCCCTCCAGCCATCGTTGATCGTCGTTCATTTCGTTGCCTCCTGCCGAGGTTCGCTGGACAGCTCGAGACCCGCCCCCGAAAACGTTGCGCTCGACTGTGTCAGAGGATGAAGGTGTAATGTCCGGACATGAGCCGAGCAAATCTCAAGCAGCGTCGAGCCGAAGCGGTAGCCGGGGCCATGGATGACATTCGCAGTATCGAGTCGTCGATGGGCGTGACTCGTGCGGGGGTCGAAGCCATCCGCGATCGGTTGATCGAGTTGTCGACCTGCCGCGAGCTCTTCACGTTCGAGGAATTCCCTGTGCCCGAGGATGACGGAAGCGGGCGCCGTCGAGGCGCGCTCTACCGAATCTCTCAGGACGACGACGATCGCTTCGCGCTCTACATGAACTCGACCGACGGTGAGGTGTCGACGCCTCCCCACAATCACACGACGTGGGCCGTCGTCGTTGGGTTCGAAGGTCAAGAGCTGAACAAGTTCTACGACCGGACCCCCGATGGACGGGTCGAGCAGGTGAGCGAATACATGGTCGAGGACGGCACTGGCGTTGCGATGCTGCCCGACGATCTGCACTCGATCCACCTGAACGCGCCCTCGCTCAATTTCCATTGCTACGGCCTCGCCCTCGAGCGTTTGGCGGAGCGGGAGTACTACGACGCCAAAGCCGACGACTGGAAGATCTTCCCGCCGGGAGGCAACATCCTCGAGGCCCGCCTGATCAGTGAGCTCTGCTAGCCCGATGGTCGAAACCATCGATGCCGCAACGCTGAAGTCCTGGATTGTCGACGGCGACGAACTGGCCCTGCTCGACGCTCGCGAGCTGGGCGTGTTCTTCGATTCGCACCTGTTTCACGCCGCCTGCATTCCACTCTCACGCATGGAGCTGATGTTCGGACGACAGGTGCCGCGCCAAGACACGCGAACTGTCTGGTGCGACTCAGGTGAGGATCGCAACGGTCTTGCCGATCTCGCAGCGGCTCGGGCCGAGGTGCTCGGATGGACGAACCAGTACGTGCTTGCTGGAGGCTGTGCTGCTTGGGAGGCCGCTGGGGGAGAGCTGTACTCAGGAGTCAACGTCCCGTCGAAAGCCTTCGGTGAGTACGTCGAGCACACCTACGGCACGCCACGGATTCCGGCCGCCGAGCTTCAGGCAATGCTCGACGACGACACCGATCTTGTCGTGTTGGACTCTCGTCCTCTCAACGAGTTTCGGAATATGAGTATCCCCACCGGGACCGACTGTCCCGGTGCCGAACTGGTGCATCGGGTGAAGGAGATGGCGCCCGACCCGGCGACCACCGTGGTGGTCAACTGTGCAGGGCGAACTCGCAGCATCATCGGTGCACAGTCGCTGATCAATGCCGGGCTCGAGAATCGAGTCGTGGCGCTGGAGAACGGCACGATGGGCTGGGAGATCGCCGGACTCACGGTTGACCGGGGGCGCGAGGTTCACGCTCCAGATCCAACTGACCCGAGTCGCGCCTGGTCCGAGGCGGCCGCTGCGGCGGTTGGTCGCCGGTTCGGGGTCGAGTCGATCGACATCGACCAACTCGAGCGATGGAAGGCCGACTCGTCTCGGACCACCTATGTTCTCGACGTTCGAACCATCGAGGAGTTCGAGGCCGGCCACAGAGCCGACAGTTCCTATGCCGCTGGTGGACAACTGGTGCAGGCCACCGATGAGTATGTGGCAACGCGGAACGCTCGCATCGTGTTGGTGGACGACACTGGCGTGCGGGCCACGATGACGGCATCGTGGTTACGTCAGCTCGGTTGGAACGACGCCGTCGTGCTCGACGGTGGCCTCGATCCTGGGGGAACTGGCGAAGGTTCGGGTGATCTTGTGTCCGGCCCCGAACCGCGGGTGTCGGTGGGGTCAGCACCGACGATCAAGGTTTCGGAGCTGGCATCTGCGCTGGGCGCTGACGGTCTGGTGGTGCTGGATGTCGATTCGAGCGTGAAGTATCGCAATCGGGGTCACATTCCTGGCGCCTGGTGGGGCGTGCGGAGCAGGCTGGCCGAAGCTCGCCTGGCGATCGGTTCTGCTGAGCGATTGGTTCTCACCTCGACTGACGGACAACTGGCAAAGGTGGCAGTTACAGAGGCGCAGGCGCAGTGGCCCGATGCCGAGGTGATGGCCCTTGCTGGTGGCAATCGGGGATGGCGCCACGCCGAGCACGCCATGGAGCTGGGTTTCGAATTGGCAACGAGCGAACCAAATGACGTTTGGTACAAGCCATACGACCATCCCGGAGAGGTCGCCGAGCAGCACATGCGTGACTACCTGACGTGGGAAATCGCGCTTGTCGACCAGATCGAACGAGACCCCACCATTTCGTTCCCGGCGTTCCCGGCCAACTGATAAGAAGCTGGGACTCAGCTCATTGAGGTCCGAGGATGAACGTGAAAGCAGTGTCGTGAGTCGTTGCTGGCTTGCTGTCCGGCCCGCGAACTGAGCGAGTTGCAAGGCCAGCACTGGCTGCCATGGCAGCAAAATCATCCTGTTCGAACCAGTGCAGCAGCCACGATCGCTCTGTGGTTTCGTGTTTGTCGCCGTCGATGTGCTCGTACCGCAGCTCGGTGATCTGGTCTCGAGTTGCTTCGTTGCGGACGATGTCGAGCACCGTCACCCGCATGATGGAGCCGTCGTCGGCGACGTGCTCGCTGCACTTTCCAATGTCTGATTCGGCTGGGGCTTGCGGCTTGAACAGCGGGATCAGGACCGAGCCCTCGGGGTGAAGGTGGGCTGCGATCCGCTCCAAAGCAGCGCTGGCTGTGGCATCGTCTGGCAGGAGATTGAAGGTGGCGCCGGCGAAGTAGATCGATCGGTACTGCCGACCCAAGTCCATCGCTTGGAACGTGGCGTGGTGCAGCGTCACGTCGAGGCCCTGGGCGGCCGCTGCGACTTCGAAGCGGGCAAGCATGTCTGATGATGAGTCGAGCCCTTCGACCTCGAGACCCCTGGAGCGGAGCTCGAGCATTGGATCGCCATCACCACATCCGAGTTCGAGCGCAGGTTCCCCGGAGCGTTCGATGAAGCGCGCATACGGAGCAGGATCGAACGTCTCCGAGCGAAGGTGTCGGTACAGCTCAGCGACCAGGCCGGTGTAGAAGTCCGCTGGTTCGATCGGCTCGTTCATCGCGCGACCCTAGGACTTCAGCGGATGCGCCGTCACCGCTTTCTTGCGCGTTTGGATGTTGCGCTTGCGGATACTGCTGCTGTTGCGTAGCAAGGTGTGAGGGTGCGAATCGTGTCATGGAACATCGAGCTGGGTCAGAACGTCGCTCGAGCGGCGAGCGAGATCATGCAGAGCGACCGTCTCCGGGCGCCCGACGTTTTGCTGGTCCAGGAGTTGGACCCCGTCGGTGCTACCGAACTGGCAGATCGGCTCGAGATGGGCGTTCGGTTTGCTGCGCCGGCCACGCACCCGAAAACGGGCACGCTGTTCGGTAACGCGGTGTTGTCCCCGTGGCCAATGAGTGATGTGATCGAGACCCCGATGCCTCACACGGCCGTGATCATGGGGCAGAAGCGGGCGGCGACGAGCGCAGTGGTCGACGTTGCTGGGGTCGCAGTGGTTGCACACAGTGTCCATCTCGAGACGGTGCTGCTGGATATCCATCGCCGGTCCGCTCAAGTCCGGTCGGTGGCGGCAGCGACAACAGCGAGCTCGGCTCCCTGCATCGTGGGTGGCGACTTCAACGCCGCATCCGCTCGAAGTCTCCGCAACTTCGACAAACCGTTGCACTCGGTTGGGTTCGAGCGGGCGACTGACGGCTCGATGAAGAGCTTCCGCCGTTTCGGACGGGCGTTCGCACTCGATCATCTCTACGTCCGCAATCTCGAGGTCATCTCGGCCGGTGTCGAACCCATGCCGACCGCCAGCGATCACCAACCGGTCTGGGCCGAGGTCGATGTTCTGACATGAACACCACTCCAAAGTGTCGACGAACGACCCACAGGGTTCTGACAGCGTTCTGGGCTTGACGGTCGAGATGTCGACGCCAGCAGCCCCACCGACGTCTACACGCATCCTCGTGGTCGAAGACGAGGTACGTACAGTTTCCATGCGTCGGCATCACGGGTACGTGGCGATCCGTTCACCCCACTTCAGAAACTTCGCGGTGAATCGGGATCCGTTTCGGCGGCGGCTCCGATGAACGTGTGTGGCCAAGGGCAGAGGAATCAATCGAGTCATGTTGGCTTGGGCGCGTTTGGCCTCTTTCTCGGCGCTGCTGTCTTCCTGCTGTACCAGTCGACGATCGGTGGCGCTGCGTCCGACACCGCAGACGAGCCGGTCTTGGTCTTCGAAGCGCCAGCGGCAGGCCCCGGTGCCGAGTCGCCCGAGGAAGCCGTTCGAGCGTTCCTCGACGCTGAAGTCGATGACGAGGCCGACAGCGCTTTTGACCTCCTGAGCGAGGGGGACCGGCTCACCAACGGCTCGGCCGAGATGTGGGCCTCGAGAAACCCGATGGGTGACCTCCAATCGTGGGAGTGGGCTGACAAGGGTGCGCTGGTCACGAACGTTGCCCTCGAGCCTGGTCTCTCTCGTACGAGGGGCTGGTCGCCAGCCTCGACCACCCTCACATGGTCGGTCGTGGACGAGGACGGTTGGCGGATTTCGCTGGCTGGAAGTGTCGCCGAGCCCTCGCTGGCCAACTCTGCAGCCGCGGTTGGTGCAGCAACGGCTTGGCTGAACGACCCTGCCCGCTGCGCCAAAGCAGCTGACCCGCGTCTGGTTCTGGCGACGCCTTCGTCGGCCTTCGACCAACTCTGCTCGACCGGCGGAGTCCTCGCCGAGGATTCCTCGACTCCCGTTGCCGGCCGTGTCGCCGCCGATCTCCAGCTTGCGTACGGGCCAGGCGCTGCTGTCTGGGCTCGATCGGTTCGGCTCGAGGGTGGAGTCGAACTCACCCTCGTGGCCATCGGTGATCGCTGGCTCGTCGTCGACGCCGTTTCTTCTTGAGCCCTCTCTCGACCGGCCGCTCTTTTGGCCTCCCTCGTCCCGCCAACAATGAAAGAAGCACACATGCCAGAACGATCCATCCCGATACGGACAGTTGCCGTCATCGGATCCATGCTGATGGGCGCCACCTCCGTGGCCCTCACCACCGGCAGTGGAGCCTCGAGCCATCGAGACGCTCCGCTGATCGCCGAGGATCCGGTTGCCGACAACACCGACGTTTACGCATTCATTGCGCCAGACGCCCCGAATCACGTCACGCTCATCAGCAACTACATCCCGCTGCAGGAACCCGCAGGCGGGCCGAACTTCCACAACTTCGGTGAGGACGTTCTCTACGAGATCAACGTCGACAACAACGGAGATGCCAACGCCGATCTGCGCTACCAGTTCCTCTTCACCACCGAGATCGTGGATGGCACCACGCCGCTCTACAACGAGGGTCAAATCTCCTTCAGCGGTGGCGAGTACCAGAACCTGAACGTCCGGCAGACCTACTCGGTCACCGAAGTGAATGACGGTGTCGAAACCGTTCTTGCCACTGGTGTCCCGGTTCCGCCGGCCAACATTGGGCCACGCTCCACGCCGAACTACGCCGCTCTGGCTGCCAACGCCGTGACCGACATCGAGCTCGATGAAGGCACGATGCAGGTCTTCGCCGGTCCGCGCGATGAGGCATTCCCGGTCGATCTCGGATCGATCTTCGACCTCGGCGCCCTGCGCTCCTTGAACACGGTGCACTTGCTGCCCATGGACACCGGGAACGGTGTCAATGCCACCACCGGCTACAACGTTCACTCGATCGCGATTCAAGTGCCAAAGGCACGACTCGTCGAAGACGACGCTGTGATCGGCGTGCATTCGACCACGTCACGCCGCACGACAACCACGCGGACGGCTGGTGCTTCCACCAACGCCGGTGACTGGGTTCAGATCTCTCGTTTGGGTCAGCCCCTCGTGAACGAGGTCATCGTGCCGCTGGCATTCAAGAACACGTTCAATGGCGCTCCGATGAGCGAGGGCGACAGCATCTTCTTGGAGACCGTGCAGGATCCACGCCTCGGACAGCTCTTGCCCGTGCTGTATCCCGGTGCGTTCGACGGTTGCTACCCCGAAGCTCCTCGTAACGACCTCGTGACGATCTTCCTCACCGGCATCCCCGGCGTGAATCAGCCGGCCAACGTCGTTGCGTCCGAACAGTTGCGCCTCAACACCAGTGTCACGCCGACGGCCTTCGCTGACCAGAACCGGCTCGGCCTCCTGGCCGGACAGGCTGACGGTTACCCGAATGGTCGTCGTCTCAGCGATGACGTCGTCGACATCTCGCTCCAGGCTGTTGCTGGCGCCACTCCGGTCGGCGCTTGCGCCGGACAGAGTCCGAACAACCAGCTCGGTGATGGCGTCTCCGGCAACGATCGCCCGTTCCTGTCGAGCTTCCCCTACATGCCGACCCCTCATCAGGGCTTCGAGCACGAGCACGACCACGGTGAAGGCGACGATCCCGTTTCGGCCAACCGCACCGACCAGGTCAAGCGCCTGTACCTGGCGTACTTCCTGCGTGAATCCGATCGTGCTGGACTCGATTTCTGGATCACGGACAGCCGTTCGATGCCCGAGGTGTCCGAAGAGTTCGCTCGGTCCGCAGAATTCCAGCAGCGTTACGGCGCCTTGGATGATGCGGGCTTCGTCGAGTTGATCTACCGCAACGTGCTCGGGCGGCCGAGTGAAGACGGCGGCCGAGCCTTCTGGCTCGATCAGCTGGCCAACGGCATGACCCGCGGAAACGTGATGCTGAACTTCAGCAACTCGCCAGAGTTCATCGCAAAGGTCAGCTGAACCCATGACCACCTTCGGCCCGTTGAGGCGCGATCAGCGGGCCGGTCGGGGGGCGGCGCTCATGGCGTCGCTCCCCGGTTATGTGCCAGGTCTTCTCGTCATTTGTGTTCTCGCTGGGTTCTTCCTTGCGTGGGCATCCGGCCGGCCGACCAGCGACGCGTTGTCGCTGGTCGGTCGTGCCGACCCGATTCTGATCGACGGCCTGCGTGCCGACGACACCGCACTCTTCGCCCAGGCTCACGGGATCTATCTCGAGGCTTTGGAGCAGCAGCCAACGAACCCCGAAGCGCTCCGGGGTGCCGCGATCGCCGATCTCGGACTTCACCGCTTCGACCTCGCGCTCGAGCGAGCGACTGCAGCGACCGCCTTACGGCCAGATGACCACATCGCCCTCGCAGCGGTCGTGGATGCGCACATCGAGCTTGGCAACTACGCAGCGGCCGAAGTTGAACTCGATCGACTGTTGTCTCTCCGCCCCGGCCTCGAGTCGGCCAGTCGACTGTCGTACCTTCGTCAACTCGTGGGCGATGGCGAAGGTGCGGTGCAGGCGATGTGGCAAGCCAGGGCTGCTGCTGCGGGTCTTGTGCTGGAGACAGCCCGAATCGACGCCTTGATCGGCGAGCTCGAGTTCGCTCTCGGCAACGATGGAGCAGCCGAGGCGGCATACCAACGAGCGACACGGGGCGACCCGACCCGACTCGACGCGATGGTCGGCTCCGCGGCGGTCGTGTTTCGCTCTGGTGACGCAGCGACCGCTCTGGACATGCTCGACCGTGTGTACGCCATCGATGCCAACGACACGGGTGGCCGCATCCTCGAGGCCGAGATCGCTGCGTCGATCGGCGACGTGGAGCGGGCCAGTCAAGCAGCCGATTCGGTTGCCCTCGATGCGCTGGCCGAGCACGAGGCCGGCTTCGGGATCGACCCAAGCGCAGCGTTGCCAGCCAGCTCGTGGGGAGACCCCGAGCTCGGCTTGAAGGTGGCAGAGGTCATGCATGAAGCTCGACCCAACAACGTCCGGGTCGCCCATGCCTATGCATGGGCACTCCACCAAGTCGGCCGAAGCGAGGAGGCGGTGGCAGCGCTCGAGCTGGGCACTCGTTTTGGCATCAATGACGCCATATTCGCCGAGCACGCCGCCGAGATCTTGGCGGCCTGATCAGCGGCCCTCAGCGAAGGTCGATGAGCTTGGCTCGGAGGCGAGCCAAGCCATCGCGTATGCGCCGCTTGACCGTGCCTTCCGGCAGGCCGAGGAGCCTGGCGACGTCGGCATAGCTGCGATCACCGAAGTAGGCGAGGACGATCGCCTCGCGCTGCTTGGGGTTGAGGACGTCGAGTGCGTCGACGACGCGTTCTCGGTCGAGGCGAACGATCACGTCCTCGGCAACGAGGTTGATGGTGGGAGGTTGTTCTCGATCGACCTGTTCTTCGCGTCTGGTTCGAGACTGGTCCGACCGCACGCGGTCGATGGATCGCCGTTTGGCGATGGTCGCTGCCCAGCCATGATGGCAACCGATCGACCAGTCGACTCGGTCGGACTTCATCCACAGTTCGAGCATCACGTCCTGCACGATCTCGTCAGCTTCAGCTGCGCATCGCACCTGGCGGCGGACGGCAACGCTGACGGTTCGGCGGATGTCATCGTGCCAACGGATGAATGAGTGCTGTCGTTGATCGAGCAGCGTGCCCTGGAGTGTTTCCACGAGGTCTGTTCGGAGCCCGCAGTCCGCTGGATGGCGTCAAATCTCGTACGCTCGTGGTTGCCCGCGCTGGCTCGGTGGTCGAAGATCGAGGGCGACCCTCAGGAGGTCTCGTATGGCAAACCTCAAACCCCGGGGCTTCAATGGGCCGGTGGTGAGGTTCGGGCCGGCACGTTGCCTTCCACGTCGACTCACTGGATGAGGTGTTGGAATGCATGACCGCCTCCGGTCGAGGGGTATCCAAGTGCTTGGACCGCTTGACCACGGTTTCATCCAATCGATCTATTTCGAAGGCCCCGAGGGGCTGAACCTCGAGGTCTGCACCGGATCGGACACCGACGAGCAGGCCTGGATCGACCCCGACGTCTCCGCTCTTTGTGGGATCACCGACGCCGAACTCGACGCGTTGAAGAATCCTGCTCGGTTCAGGCGGCCGGCCGATCCGGTTCCGCAGCCCAGCGAGCCCTACCCTGACAACGCTCGCTCTGCCCAATACCCCGAACGCCAGCGATTGATCGCTGCCATGTCAGGCGCCGCGGTCTGGGAGAAGTTCAGCGAGACCGCTCCGCCGGTGAACGTCGAGGACTGATCGGCGACAGCGTCCGAGTCATCGAGGTGGCTGACCCCTCACGTCAAGCGGTCGACCGCACCTCCGTGGAGCAAGAGAGCGTCGAGGTCGCGGCCGTCGACGAGGCCAGCTCCGACCACGTGCTCGACCAGTCGCTCTCGACGATCGACGGCCTCTTGACCCTTCTCGCCACGAAGCCCTGGTACCCCTCGCTCGCTGAGGCGGCGGCACAGATAGTCGAGCTTCCGGTCCAGCTTTCGTGGCGACCACCCCAGCCGGTGGGCAATCGAAAGATTGGGTGGCATGGCGGTGAACGGGGCGAGGGGGTCGGCCAGTCGTCGTTCGGCCAGAGCAGCGAGCAGCAACCGTTGTTCGACGTTCAGCCGGATGATGCCGAACGGCTGCGTCGCCGTTGCGTTTGCGTCGACGGATCGCGGTTCCGGCAGATCATCGATCTCGCTCAGAACGTACGTGAGCTCGTAGCGGGCCACGCCGGCAGCGAACTGGACCACCCCACTCGGGCCCAGGAGCGGTTCAGCCGTTCCCGGTGGCACTTGGCTTCGACGGCCCTCACTGGTGGCCACGACGAGCTCGATCGTGGTGCCATCGTTTCGGAGCCACCACGTGTCTCGGTGCATCACGAATGAGCCGACGATGCGATGCATGTATTGGTTGTCGCTGTCGATGATGAGTTCGGCCCGGCGGCCGAAGGTGAGGACATCGTCGGTCGCGACCTCGAATCGTTCGTCGATGAATTCCACCGCCAAGGGCTCTGCCACTGCCGCCCAGTGTGGGATGTCGTGGGGATCAACGCAAGGGGTTCGGTGATCATGCCAATCGGGATGTGGGGTGTTCCCCCCATTCCCAGCGTTCGTTTTATGTGGTTGTCTCGACTCCATGACCGAAGGCACTTCGACGGGCGGCAACGACTTGAACTTGGGAATCGCTGGGATTGCTGACGTCTCCGAGATCGGACGGGGCGGCTTTGGCGTGGTGTACCGCTGCACCGAGGTCGACTTCGGTCGGACGGTGGCGATCAAGCGTTTGATGGGCGACTTCGACGAGCAGAGTCGTGTCCGGTTCGACCGGGAGCGGCTTGCGCTCGGTTCGTTGTCTGGCCACCCCAACATCGTCACTGTTCACCGTTCTGGATTCACCGACAACGGCGACCCGTACCTGGTGATGGAGTTCGTACCCGGTGGATCCTTGGCCGATCACATCAATCGCCGAGGGGCGTTGCCGTGGCCCGAAGTGATTAGGGTCGGGACCGAGATCGCCAGCGCGCTGGCCCTCGCTCATGCGAATCATGTGCTCCACCGTGACATCAAGCCCGGCAACATCCTGCTCGGCGAGGACGGAACAGCGAAGCTCGCGGACTTCGGGATCGCTCGTTTGCAGGGAGCCCCGGAGACGCAGAGTGCGCTGATCACCGCCAGCATCGCTCATGCGCCCCCTGAGGTGATTGCCGGGCAACGGCCCGATGAGCGATCTGACATCTATTCGCTGGCCTCAGCGCTCTACGAGATGCTGCTCGGCCGGCCAGCGTTTGTCGGTGTCGACGAAGGCTCGCTCGTCCCGATGCTCGCTCGCATCGCACAAGATGCTCCTCCAGACGTGCGTAGCATCGTCCCGCCAGGGTTGGCCGAGGTACTCGAGGGAGCCTTGGCGAAGTCGCCAGCCGACCGGCCTCAGAGCGCGTCCGACTTCGGGTCGGCGCTGCGGTCTGCCGGTGAGCACGCCAACGCCGCACCGGACAACGGAACGACGCTGTTGTCGTCGCTGCTGGCTCACCCCGCTCTCTCGTCGAGTGGCGACTCGGTGCCGTCAGCCCCCGCCCAGGCGGCAAGCGCTGCACCGGCGTTCCACCCCGTCGGGCCACCACCTTCCGCACCTGGCCTCGAGCCGACTCCGCTCGAGGGGGGAACTCCGTGGTATCGGAGCTTCCGTCGAGCCCTTTGGTTGTGGGTCCTCGTGGTCGGCGGCATCGGCTGGGCTGTTCAGGCGGCAACCGGTCTTGGAACTTCGCCAGAGCGCCCAGACGTGCAAGAGCGAATCGATGCGCTTGGTGATCTGCCCGGCGTCACCGCTCCGGAACGAGATGCGCTCGTCGTCCCCTCCTTCACCACAGCGCCGACGATCACGACCTTGCCGGAAGACATCCAACCAATCGACACGACGCCATCCACACCACCACCGACGAACACAGCGCCAACCAACACAGCGCCGCTCGCGCCAGGGGTTCTCGATCTGTCAGACACCTCTGGGGCGCTGACCGTGTCGGTCGACAGCAACTGGGGGCAGTGGCGCAATGGTGCCGGGGTTCTCGTGGCGGCACCAGATCTGGTCGCCTACGACAATGGGGCGTTCGTCGAGGGTGTTGGCCTCGAGGCTGGCTTCGACTTCTCAGGAAACATCGACCTCGCGAGCGAGATTCTGGCCTCACCGTTGAACGACGTCTGTGTCCTCATCGATTGGGATGCCAGCGAGAACAATGGTGTGCAGAGTGCCTTCGGCGAGTTCGAGAACTGCGGCGGCACGGGTCTGAAAGTGTTGCTGACCGCGAGCTACATTCCCGCCGACGGCAGCTACTTGATTCGCAACCTGCAGTTCTTCGGGGACGGCTCCAGCCCATCGGTCCAACTTGTACTCGACTCGACCAATTTCGATCAGAGCCGGCTGTGAACGCAAAGCCGGCTGCGACCGATCACACCATTCCCGACTTCACCTTTCTTCAAGGAGTGAACTGATGCCAGACCAGTCCAGCCATCCATCTGGTGGCGTCGATCCGAACCAGACCCAGATCATCGGTGGGGCCTCCCGACCAACGCCGGCGGCAAGCCTGTCGAACGATGCAGAGGGTGAACGTCTTGCCGCTCTTCGTGAGACGAGTCTGTGGACCGATGAGGCGGTACAGGCAGCCGGCCTACACATCGTCGACGTGCCGATCGTGTCGATCGGCGGAGGACTCGGCTCCTTCGCTCTGGCCGACACCTTACGCATCGCCGGCCTGCCGAAGAGCTCGCTCCGAGTCCTCGGAAACGGGATGCATCCAACTCGGACCTATCGCTACCTGGCGACCAACAGCCAGATTCCCGACACCGAACGGTTGCGATCGGATGCCGGCTCGACAATGGACAACATCTGGGGCTTCCCGAGCTACGCATTCAGGGAAGCTGCAGCAGATCGTTCGCTTCGGCCGCTCGGTGTGGTCTTCAGCGAGCCCTTGATAGCGGACTACTACACCCCGCGTGCCGGCCAGGTCTATGACTCGGTCGACGTCGAGGCAAAGCGTATTGGTTGGTCGGAGATGCTGCTGCCCGGCGTTGTACGGTCGGTCAGGCGCCGGCACGGGGGCGGTTACTTCAGCCTGTTCACTCCGGCCACGGCGCAAGGCGGCCAGGCGGACCGCGTCGCGTATCGCAGCCGTCACGTTCACATCTCCGTCGGGTACCCGGGTGTGAAGTTCCTGCCCGATCTCCAGGCGTACAGGGAAAAGCACCGAGACTTCAGCCGGGTCGTGAACGCCTACGAACCGCATGGGCACGTGTATGAAGAGCTCCTCCGGCGACCTGGGACGGTGGTGGTCAGGGGAAGCGGGATCGTGGCGTCTCGGATCCTGCAGCGTCTGCTGGACGATCGGGAATCGAGGGGTGCTCAGACCACGGTGCTCCACCTGTTCCGGAACTACATCGACGGGCCTCAGGGCGACAAACTCACGTACCGCCGACCGGGCAAGAAGGGCTGGGCCTACCAGGGATTCAACTTCCCGAAGGCTACGTGGGGAGGGCAGCTCAAGGCCCGCTTCGAGAAGCTGGATGGGCAGGGCCGGGCTGATCTACTGAAGACGCTCGGCGGGACGAACACCCCGCCGAGGAAGGACTGGCAACAGCAGCTCGAACGGGGCCGAAGCGGTGGTTGGTACCGCGAGTTCGTCGGCTCGGTCGTCGAGGTCGACCCCGGTCCGAACCAGTCAATCGTCTCGAAGGTCAGAGCAAAGGATGGCCAGGTGCACGACCTGCGAGCGAACTTCATCATCGATGCAACCGGCCTCGAGGCCGATATCGGTGAACATCGGCTGCTCGCCGACCTTCTCCAACACACCGGCGCTCAACGGTCGGCGTATGGACGGCTCGAGGTCAACCCGAGTTTCGAGTTGGCGTCTTCCCGAAGCGACCCGGGCCGCCTATATGCCAGCGGCTCCATCACGCTTGGCGGGCACTACGCCGGCGTCGACTCGTTCCTCGGCTTGCAGTACTCGGCCTTGAAGATCGCCGACGACCTTGCGTCTGTTGGATCGGTCAAGCGCATCGGTGCCGGCCGCTCGACCGCAGAGTGGTGGCGCTGGTTCAGGAATCAACCTCCGAGGGAGGTGGTGGCATGACCCCCACGTTGTTCGGGCGAATTCAGACACGCCTGCTGCTTCTCGGAACCGTTGGCGTGGTGTGGACCCTCTTCATCGGGCCGTTCCTGCCGGCCAGAGGGACAGCCCTGAGCGATGTTTATGCGCTCACGTTCGAGGCGCTCTTGATCGTCGCCGTGGTCGGTGCGTTCGTTTGGGAGCCGATCTATCACCTGCTCCAGCAATTTCGCTGGGAGAAGGATTGGCCAACCGGTCTAGGTCTCGTGACTGGCCTGAGCGAAGGTCTCGTCACGTGGTTGGTGCTCTCATCAGATCAGGCCGTTGACGGATGGGTGTTCGTTGTGCACTTTGCGACGACCTGGATCGTCGTGTGGTGTTTCCTTCACGGGCCCCTGCGCATCGTGCTCCTTCGTTGGAGGTTCAGCGGTGGCCGAGTTGTCTGACCTCGACAGCGGTGATTTGAACAGGGCGGCGTCGATCGAAGAGGCGCTTGCTGCCGGCGCGACCGCTCGCTCGGCTTCCCGACGCAACAGGATGCGCAGGAGCCTCGCCGTCTCGGCGGTGATCACCACCGTTTGGTTCGTGTCAGTCCTCGCTCTCGGACTCTGGTCTCGGGTCGGCGAGCACTGGGTCGCGGCGCTCACGATGGTGTTCGGGAGCTTTGTCGCTGGTGCCACCCCACAGGGCGGCGGAGCGGTTGCCTTTCCCGTCTTCACCAAGGGCCTCGACATGCCGGCGGAGATTGCTCGCTCCTTCTCGCTGTGCATCCAGGCGGTTGGCATGGGAACAGCGGCTGTGTCCATCATCATCAATCGGCGGCCCGTCGAATGGAGAGCAGCGGCAACCGGAGGGGCCGTCGGGTCGGTCGCATTCGTTGCCAGCCTGTTTGCGTTCGGCGACCGCGACGCTGCCTTCTGGCCGATCGATCTTCCCGGCTCGTACGTGAAGGTGACGTTCACGTTGGTCGTGCTGGCGATGGGCGTCGTTGTCGTCATCGGCAGCCGCATCCCGATTCGCTCTGTCTCAGCGGCGCTGCCGCCGCTCAACCATCGCCTTCGGATGGCGCTCGTCGTTTCTGCCGCGTTGGGCGGCGTGGCGTCGGCGCTCGTCGGTAGCGGCGCCGATGTCATGGTCTACCTGTTCGTCGTCGTCTTGTTCGGCGTCCGAGCAGAAGTTGGCGTGCCGACATCCGTGGTCACGATGGCGGTGGTGTCGATTGTGGGTTTCGTCGTGCTCGGGCTTTTGGATGGACAGCTTTCGGTCGACCTCGATGCCGCGGGCCAAGTCGTCGCAGTCGGCGGTACGGCGCTGCCTCAGCCGACGCCACTTCGACAGGCCGATCTGTTCGGCATGTGGCTGGCGGCAGCACCTGTTGTTGCATGGGGTGCGCCCTTCGGAGCCTTCGTCGCCAGCCGATTGTCGACGGTCGCATTGGTGCGGCTTGCGATCGTTCTCAGTCTCGGCGAGGTGGTCAGCACCGTGCTGTTCCTCGAGCCGCTCCGGTCAGATCGTGGTCTCCAGATTTTCGCCGCCATCGGTGCGTTGGTGTCGGTGTCGACCTTGACGTTTGTCGCCGCTCGGCGTCGCTCGCTCTTTGGTCTGCCTGACCTGGCGTTGTCGACGCAACTCACTCGCAGCACCACCGAGGTGTCCAGCAAGTATCGACAGGAGTTCTGATGAACGGAATAGCTGACTACGTCTTCATTCGCCATCTGGGAGATGGGAACCACGGCAGCTTTTGGCTGGCTCGTCCTCCCGAGCGGCTTGGAATAACAACGGAATCGGTGGCTGTGAAAGTGCTTGGCCAGCGCGCGAACGAGGACGACTTCCGGCGCATGGCCAACGAGCTCCGCATCTATTCCCAGGTCGATTGCGTCGACCTCGTCAAGGTCCTCGATGCGGGCCACGACGATGGTCGGCTCTTCTACACGACACGGTTCCACGAGAACGGCTCGCTGGACCATCCATCACGGCCGCTGGATCGGCGGACCGTAATCAACGCCGTAGCATCGGCATCTCGGGCCGCCCATGAACTCCACGAGCACGGGATCGCTCACCGCGACATCAAGCCGGCCAATATCCTCCTCGATGGTGAGCAGGGCCGCCTGGCCGATCTTGGGCTTGCTCAGATCATCAATCCCGGGCAGACCGTCACCGGCATCGGCCCCGTTGGCACGATCGAGTTTCTGTCCCCTGAGGTGATTCGGGGCGAATCGGCAACACGGGCTTCGGACATCTGGGCGCTCGGCGTCACGCTGCACAACGTCTTGACTGGCCGGCCGGTGTACCACGGGCTTCGGACAGCGACCCTGCTCGATGCGCTCCGTCAGGTGCTCACCGATCGGCCGGTCATCGATTCGTCGCTGGAAGGAGATGAGCGGGCCATCGTGGAGCGTTGTCTGATGCCCGAACCCGTCGACCGCTTTGCAACTGCGGCTGATCTGGCCGCTGAACTCGAAGGAGCGCTCCGATGATGGAGACCGAACATCGTGGAATCGTTGTTTCCGCCGAGACATCGGCGGATTCGGTCGTGATTCGCTGGTCCGCGGGGGTCGTGGTGCTCGGGGGAGCGCAGGAAGACGTCGCCGCTTCACTGCGCTCACTTCGACCCGATGGCGAGCTGGAACCAGCCAGCGGCTTGCTGATCGAGCGGTTGCGAATGCTCCGCCATGGAGACTTCGCCGCCGGTGTGTCGACGCCGGGCGGCATTCGCTTGTTCTCGGTTGGTGAAGGCGCCGTTCTTGTCGGTCGGACACTCGGAGACGAACGACCAGCAGAACATTCGGCTTCGACCGGCTCGGTGTTGCGTGAGATCGACGTCGCCGTCAGTGCCTCGCCCATCTGGATCGGCATCGGTGAAATGGACGACGCGACGTTCGAGTACAACGCGCAGCTCACGTCGCTCGACTTCTCGAACGGAGTGGTGCCGGGTCGTGGGATCGTGCTCGTTCGACCACCATCTGCACCGCTCGACCCGCGCGTGGTTGCCGATCGCCGGTTCGACGTGGTGGATTTCGCAGCCGCTCCGGTCGAGGCCGTTCGAACGCCACTGCCGATCGAGCGACCATCCGAGAGCGAAGCGGTCCGATCAGATTCTGACGACATACAGCCTGTCGCTGACGTCGCGGGGAGGGCTCCTTCGGCCGACTCGGTCCTCGGCATCCGGTGCAGCAGGGACCACTTCAACAATCCGTCGGCGGCCTACTGCCAGGTGTGCGGCATCTCGATGGTGCACGTCACGCACCACTTGGTCCCTGGCGAGCGTCCGACACTTGGCTTTCTCGTGTTCGACGACGGAGCCACCTTTGCGCTCGATCGCTCCTATGTGATCGGCCGTGAACCCGAGGTCGGGTCGGGGTCGTCGCTTGCACCGCTGACTGCGGATGACAACGAACACACGGTGTCGCGCTCGCACGCTGAACTCGTACTGGACGACTGGGAGGTCACGATCGCTGACCTCGGGTCGACGAACGGAACGTTCGTTTGGGATGCCGGTCGCAGTGACTGGCAGCGGGTGCTGCCGAACCGACCGGCGGTTGTACCTCCGGGAACTTCGGTGGCCGTGGGTCGAAAGACCTTTGTCTATGAACCGGTCGCTCGTTCTGTCTAATATTCGGTCTTCGTAAGACTGGTGGGACCATGGGCGAGTTCGATGAGCGGCCCTCCAGCGAACCGGCCTGGAGGGTTTGTGGAACTTGGTGTGTCTGGTCTCAACATCGGAAAGACGCTCGGGCAGGGCGGGTTCGGAACCGTTCATTCGGCGCGCGACGATGACCATGGTCGAGATGTAGCGGTCAAGATTCTGAACATCTCCACTGATGACGCGGCTCGGCGCCGTTTCGATCGCGAACGACGGGCAATGGGCTCGTTGTCGTCCCACCCGAACATCGTCACGGTCTTCACGTCCGGCTACACCAACGACGAGCGGCCGTACATCGTCATGGAACTCGTCGAAGGTGGAACGCTCGGCGATCGCATCGCCAGCGGGCCGATGTCATGGGCTGAGGTGCGCATCATCGGACTCGGGCTCATCGACGCGGTGGCGGCGGGGCACCGGGCAGGTGTGATCCACCGAGACATCAAGCCAGCCAACGTGCTGTTGACCGCGGCGGGTCAAGCCAAACTCACCGACTTCGGCATTGCCGCCGTAGCGAGCGACGACTCACAACGGCTGACCGTCTCGGCGACCCCTGCGTACGCTGCGCCAGAGATACTCCAAGGTCGCGATGCGGACGAACGCTCCGACATGTATTCGCTCGCTGCCACGCTCTTCGCCTGCCTTAACGGCGGGCAACCCTACGGTGACTCCGGCGACGGCATGTTGGGTGTTTTGTCGAAGATCGTCAACGACCCCGTCCCCGATCTCGTCAACGGGGCAACCGCTCCAGCGACGGCGGTCGCAGCGCTCCGCTCGGCGATGGCGAAGGATGCAAGCGAGCGGCCGCCAGACATGCTGGCGTTCCGGAAAGCGTTCGACGGCGAACCGCTGATCGCCGGTGCTGCGTCACCCGTCCTCGATGCTGATGCTTCGCCCTTGGCGCTCACGGGAGACGGGACGGACCGAACACGGCGGCCAGCGAGTTGGGCTGACCGACGCGTCATCGGTCTTGGTCTCCTCGGGGCTGCCGCCGTCCTTGCCATCGCCGCCTTTGTCATTCGCGACCAAGGCGAGGCGATCGCCGCGGTTCCCGAAGTGGCCGGATCGTCGGTGACCGATGCCGTCTCCGACGTGAGCGCGGCCGGTTTGGCCGTCGAGCCCGTCGGACCGGTGTGTGACTCAGCGGTGGTTCGAGGCTCCAACCCGGCGAGTGGGACTGAGATCGCGGCGTCGACGTCGGTCACGCTCGACGTCGACGCGTGCATCGTGCCTGACTTCGTCGGCATGAGGCTCGACGATGCTGTCGAACTGATTCTGACCATCGAGGGGCTGTCCATCGGCTGGCCGAACTACTGCGACGACGTGGTGTTGAGCCAGTCCCCCGCGGCCGGAGCCGCTGTCGACTTCAACACCAACATCGACATCGAACTCACGCCCTGCTGATTCTTGCTGTCGACGTCAGTGGGGTGTGCCCCCTACTGACGCGGCCCGCCACCTCTGCTTCACTCCGAAGTACCAGGAGGTGCAGAGATGGATCTGCCATCGAACGAGACCCAAGCGATTTCCCACCCGATCGATCCGATGGGCACGTCGCTGCCCCCGGCGTCACCGCCTCCCGGGTTAGGAAACTCACCGTCGGAGAACACAGGTTCTGGCATGAGCGTCTTCAGCGTCGCCGGCCTTGTCATTGGCGGGATCGTGTTGATCGGAGGCCTTGTTTTCGGCGCCCGATTCGCTCTCGATGACGACGGCGGTGGCGACGTCACCTCGGTCACCGACGACCCAGCGATAGATTCCAAGGACGACGATCAGACTGCGCCGACGACCGAGCCGGGCGCCACACCGCCGAGCTCCGAGGCTCCCGTCACCGTTGTGCCAAGCGCAAATGAACTCGCCGCCAGCGTCGTGCAGATCCTCGCCATTCGGGACGGTCAGCCGGTGTGCACCGGTAGCGGAACCATCATCGATCCTGACGGGACGATCCTGACCAACTTTCACGTGGTCGAGCAGATTCCGGCATGCGCACACGACACCCTCGGGGTGGCGGTGACGCAGGACTCGAGCGCTCCGCCCGTTCTGCTCTACTCAGCGGACGTCCTGGCTGTCGATGCGGACCTGGACCTGGCCGTCATTCGGGTTGCCAGATCGATCGACGGATCGCCGCTACCGACGTTCACGCCAATCGCCATAGGTGACAGCGAGGTCATCGATCTCGGGGACCGGCTCAGAGTGATCGGGTACCCGGGTATCGGCGGCAACACCGTCACGATAACCGAGGGGCTGGTGAGCGGCTTCGTCACCACCCCAGAAGGCGGCGCCCGCTCCTGGATCAAGACGGACGCAACGATCGCCGGCGGAAACAGCGGTGGTCTGGCGACGAACGAGGCTGGAGAAATCGTTGGAGTGCCGACCATCGTCGGTACTGGTGACGGTCCGGTCGTCGATTGCCGCATGCTGGCCGATTCCAACGGTGATGGTCAGCTGGACCAGGACGATACATGTGTCCCGACCGGTGGTTTCATCAACGGCGTTCGACCGGTCGGCCTGGCTAGACCGCTGATCGAGCAGGCCCGGATCGCCACACCCCAGCCGGTGTCACCTCCGGCCGCCCAACCGACCCCTCCCCTGTCTCCGCCATCTGATCTTCCCGTGGCATTTGCTCCGATCTGGACGCTCAGAGTCGACGACACGGGCAATCCGACCGACCCGATTCTGGCTGCAGCCTCTGGCACGACGAACATCTGCTTGACCTGGCAGTACGAGCGAGTCCCGGTCGGCTCACCGTTCGATCTCGTCTGGTCAGTGAACGGCGTGACCGGCGAAGGTGACATCTCGTCGGGAACCACTGGCCCGCCCGAGAACGGCGACTTCTTCGGTTGCTACGGAAACGACGGCGGCCTGATCGACGGGCTTTACCAAGCTGAGTGGCGAATCAACGGCTCGTCGGTCTTCATCGAAGCGTTGCTGATCGGCGGCAACCGACTGTTGATCGATGTGGTTGTGGTGAACGAGTCGATCGAGCCGATCTGTGTCGTGTCCATCGCCCCGACCGAAGCCGTCAGCTGGGGACTCAACGAGCTCTCAGTGCAGTTGCAACCGGGTGAGACCTTGACGCTTCCATCGGTCACCGGTTTGCATGATGTCCGCGGCATCGACTGCCTCGGCAACCTTGTCCTCGATGAACGCGGCATCGACTTCACGACGGAGGGGATCTCTGTTGTCTTCTCGTGAGCTCACCTCTGGAGAGGCTTCAGGTGATCGCGTTGCTCACATCCTCCTCGGAGTCGGTGCGCTCGCTGTGGTGGTTGCGCTTTCCTTCCTCGCAACAGCGATCAGCGGTTCGGCCGGCAAAGGGGCCGGGGAGGGAGGAGGTGACGGGGCGCTCGGCGGACGACCCGTCACCTCTGCCCAGGCACCGGTCACCGCTCGATTTGCTCTCTCGGTCTCCGAGTCGGGACGTCCTGGCCCCCCGGTCGTGGTCATCTCGGCCGAAGAGCCGCAGGTCTGCAGCGTGCTTCTCGGCAGCGGTGCGGAGGGCTTCGCCCTCGCGGACGTCGAGTGGTCGAGAGCAGGAGTGGTGCTCGACGGCGGTGTCACGCCTGTGGTCGTGTCGACCAGCAGTTCGTCAGCGAGCAGTTGTTATCGCCCGTCAGGGCCGCTCGATGTAGGTGTGCATTCGGTCAGGTGGAGCGCCGGAGACAGTGAACTGATTGATGCGGTCGTTGTCGGCGACGCCGTTTCGACCGGCCTGGTCGAGATAGTGAACAGCACCGATGGCAGTGTCTGCACGGTGCGAATCAGCCCAGGCGAAGTCGCAACGTCCAGCAACGATCTGGTTGGAGTGCTCGACGAGAACCGCCGGACGCGCCTTGCCGTTTCCACGGGCCCCCATCGTTTCGAAGCCGAGAGCTGTGCCGGCGAGCTGGTCGGCAGCGGACAGATCGACGTGGTCTCCCGGATCACACTCATCATTCTCGGCGATCCGGTCGTCCCCATTCAGGAAGACATCGAACCAATCGACCCAGGGTCCGATCAGTCAGACGGTTCCGCAGCTCCCGAACTCGAACCCGGTCCGTTTGCGTTTGGTGCGGTGTGGACGTCGTTGGCGAGTGATGTGGGTGTGCCGCAGGATCGGTTGGCGTTTGTTGGTCCGGAGAAC
>RCMY010001620.1_pt1 | contig 23012 bp, 18 predicted proteins | sample 2041341 | NCBI WGS metagenome assembly RCMY01 (sample SAMN09708234, study PRJNA481090) | Marine sediment metagenome, whole genome shotgun sequencing project.
ATGACGAGACAACCGAAACGACAATCGGCGAAGACTATTTCGAAGACTTCGAGTACGAGGAAATGAATCCTGTGTACATCGATCCTTCCTACGATTTCTGGACGGACCACCCCGACAACTCGGTCGGCGTGTTCATGTACAGCCTCGATATCCCGATCGCCGTTGCAAATCTTTACAAGGACTCGGGCTTCATCGAGCTTGCGGAGTATGCAGCGCCGTATGACACCAAGCGTCTCGCCGCCTCAATGGCAGAAGCTTATGGCTGTGAGCCAATCGACGCAGGCGTAATGGGAGAGGGCGTCGTCCGCTATCGTCGTCCAGTACGGACGATGGATGCTGTACTCGTTCGAATCGTCGGAAGACACTGAGGCAATGGCTATCGACCAACTCGCTCATCTCCGTTCAATCGGCGAGTAGTTCGTTCGCAGGTACCCAATCAGCGGGTGAAGCGACTTCACCCGCTGGGTTCCTCAGTGCTAGAGTTTCGCTCATGCCTTCGCTCTCCTTTGACGGTGAAACCCACGACGAGATTGTGCAGCAGGTCAGACACTGGCTTGCCGCTCATGACGCCTCCGACGGTGGTAGCCCGAAGCCCGCTGACCTTGTCAACCAAACTGCGGCCTTGACCAAAGACGCCCTGCGTGTCATTGCCGAGTCGGCGCCGAACAGCATCGGCCAGTCCGACTTGTTCAAGGCGCTAACCAAAATGGGCTACAAGGCAACTGACTCGACCAAAGAAGCAGCGCTGGCCGGTCTGGGAACGCTCGAAGCGACGACAAACGGCTCGGTCGTGAAGAACGTCAGCGATCGAGGCACGCAAGCGCTGTTCGAGATGAACGCTCAGGTTGCGAAGCAGTTCCTCAAGTCAATAATGAAGGACTAGGCCTTCGAAGGTCGCTGACTAAGGGCTACATCGTTACTGGGCTCTGCTAGTCTGTCCGCTTCCAAGCGGGAGAAGGCTGTACCCATGTTGGTGTCAAAGTGACCGCCGCTACGAGCGTTGCTCGTCCCGACCAGGTTGTCCTGGTCGTCGACTTTGGGGCGCAGTACGCCCAACTGATCGCCCGCCGAGTCCGCGAGCTCCGCGTCTACTCCGAAATCGTGCCGCACGACATCTCCGCCGCCGCTGTGGCCAAGCTCGCTCCGACCGCAATCGTGCTTTCCGGAGGCCCCAAGTCGGTCAATGCCGACGGCGCACCTCGACTCGATCCCGGTATCTACGAGCTCGGAATCCCGATCCTCGGCATTTGTTACGGAGCGCAGCTTTTGGCTCACCAGCTTGGTGGCGTCGTTGGTCGTGACGACCGTGGTGAATACGGCCGTACCACCTGCACCCACGACGGTGCGTCAGTTCTTGTTCCGGCCAGCGTTGCCACCAAACAGACCGTGTGGATGAGCCACTTCGATGCGATCGTCGAGGCCCCCGAAGGTTTCGTAGCGACCGCTTCCACACCGAACGCGCCCGTTGCCGTGCTCGAAAACAATGAGCGCAAGATCTACGGCGTCCAGTTCCACCCAGAGGTCGGACACACCGACGATGGCCAAGCCATCTTGGGACAGTTCCTCCACAAGCTCGCCGGTTGCGACGACAACTGGACAATGGGTTCCATCATCGACGCCAGCGTCGCCGCTATCCGTGAACAGGTTGGCGAAGGCAAAGCCATCTGCGCATTGTCTGGTGGGGTCGACTCTGCCGTTGCCGCGGCCATGGTGCATCGTGCGATTGGCGACCGACTCACCTGTATCTACGTCGACACTGGCCTCATGCGGCTTAACGAGTCTGACCAAATCGTCGAGACTTTCGAGAAGACCCAGGGCATCAAGCTCATTCACGTGAGTGCGCGGTACTTCACCAAGCTTGCCGGCCATGTTGAGCCTGAGACCAAGCGCAAGATTATCGGCGAGCAGTTCATCCGTATCTTCGAAGAGTTCGCTCGCGATCTCGACGACGAAGAGTTCCTGGTTCAAGGAACCCTCTACCCAGATGTCATCGAGTCCGGCACCAAGGACGCCGCCAAGATCAAGAGCCATCACAATGTTGGTGGCCTGCCTGACGACCTCAAGTTCGACCTTGTCGAGCCACTGCGCAATCTCTTCAAAGACGAGGTTCGCAAGGTTGGTTCAGAGCTTGGATTGCCTGATGAGATCGTCTTGCGCCAGCCGTTCCCTGGCCCCGGCCTTGGTGTCCGCATCATCGGCGAAGTGACCGAAGAGAAGGTGCACGTGCTGCAGCAGGCCGACTTCATCGTCCGTGAAGAAGTTCGTAACGCTGGCCTCGAACGTGAGCTCTGGCAAGCATTCGCCGTGCTGCCTGACATCCGTACCGTCGGCGTCATGGGTGACGAGCGCACCTACGCCCACCCAATCATCATTCGGGCCGTTACATCCGAAGACGCGATGACCGCCGACTGGGCTCGGCTTCCGTATGAACTGCTCGAGAAGATGTCGAACCGGATCATCAACGAGGTCGACGGCGTGAACCGTGTCGCCTACGACATCACCTCAAAACCCCCCGGCACGATTGAGTGGGAGTAGCGGCTCCAAAAGCGGCCGCTTCTCGTACACGTTTTCGACGTCAAAAGCGGCCGCTTTTCTAGCTGTTCGGGGTTTCAGCCGCTCGGCCGGGAGCGAAGAGGAGGGCGATGAAGCCCACAATGGCTAACCCACCAAAGGCCAAATACGGCAACTCAAACGACCCTCTGTCATCGGCGACGGCACCTGCTGCGAACGGCGGGATAATGGCCGCGAGCCCAAAGAAAATCGTCATCAAGCCAAAGGCTGAGCCGAACTGCCTGTCGTTCAAGTGATCACGTACGTAGGTAGCGGTTAGCGTCGGATAGCTCACCCATAGGCCACCGAACAGAATCACGATGACGACGAGGGGTGCGCCGTTGAGTGTCGCTACGCCGACGCTGGCCGCGCCGATGATCGACATCACACCGAGCATTGCCGTTCGGCGCCCCAGTCGGTCCGAGATCCCCCCGATGAGCGGAGCACCGATGAGTGACGCAATTCCGAGGCCGAGGTAGATCGACGAGACACTGTCACGGCTCACGTCGCCGTCGGTTTCCAGCGCCTCGGCCAGAAACGTGGAGTAGCCGGCGGCGATGGCCCCGAACGCGACATAGGCCAGAGTCACCGGAAGCCAGCCAGGAACAGATCGAAGACCTGCAGCCGAGATCCGACCAGCGGGAAGCCGTTCGGTCTTGTGGGTGGTGAGTGATCGGCTGATGAGAAACAGAATCAAGAGTGCTCCGACACACTCGACGGCGTAGACCGGGCGCCATAGTTCGGGATTGTCGGTGAAGTTCCTAGCACCTCGTGTGCCCAAAGCGATGATCGAAGTGGCCAGCCCAATAGTGCCGGTCAACATGCCAATGACGACTCCCCGTCGGTGGGGCTCGACGCCTTGCGTGGCGAGTACCGGGGCCGACAGCCAGATGCCAGCACCACCGCTACTCAATAGGGCGAGACCAGCGAGCACAAGCGGAAACGAGGTGGCGATCGCAAGAATCATCAATCCGATTGACGAGGTCGCAAGGCCAGCTTTCATAATGCGGAGCGGCTCGTACCGACCGGCGATGAGCGTGACAATCAAGACTCCGACAAGATACGCAACGTACGTAGCGCCACCGCCGAAGCCGGCTTGGGTGTTGCTGATGTTGAGGTCATCTTTGATTGCAGGCAGCAGCAGTGGATACGTTGATCGGCCGAAGCTGTGGGACACGATTGTCGTCAGCGGAATGACGAGCGCGGCTAGCCCGATGCCCCAGCGGGCGAGTCGGCCGGGCGCCAGTTGATCGCTGCTCGGGCCGGAGGTCTGCATCGGTGGATCGTAGGCCACCGAACCCTCACCCCCGAAAAGCAGCCGCTTTTCAGGTCGAAAATAGCCCCGAAAAGCGGCCGCTTTTCTAGGCGGGTAGGTAGCGGTCGAGGATGTTGAAGGTCACTTGGTCGACCGCATCGTCGTCGCCGAGTCCGAACACCCAATCGGTCGTCCCCACGGTGACGACTTCGCCCCCTTCGGCGCCGTAGGGGCGTGCCACCGACATGGTCGCGTTGCCGTAACGAACTCGCGCCTTGGAATCGTCGGTGAGTTCGCCGTAGAGACGTGACGCCACGAACTCGAGATCGCCCTGATCAGAAAGAGCGGAAATCGACTTCGGATACTCGCCTACTGAGAGGTTGCTTGACGGAGTAAACGCCACGATTTCCATGTCTTCTGGGGTGCCGTCGTTGCCCGCACGAACCGGTAGCTGGTAGTCGTCAAACGTGATCCGGCAGCCAGCCGTCTCGTAACCGACCACTCCATGCTTGGCTCCGAGCACATCGCCATAGCGAAGACCCGTTTCGGCGAAGAGCCAATGGTCGTATCGATACACCATGAAGCCGCCGAGTCCTCGTGGCGTCGCCTGTCCAAAGCGGTGATAGAGGCCGTAGGCCGAGCCGGCCCCGAGGAAGGCCGTCTCCGGTCGATTGAGTAGCGGGTCACTCCACATGCCGGTCATTAGATGAGCCTGATCCGTCCCCATGACCGGGTCGGACTCATGCGCCGAGTACTTGTGGCACACCATGTTCTGACTGGCTGACCCCGCAAGTCGTACTTGCCAAAAGATGGTGTTGCCAGACAGGCTGACATAATTGCCGCCGCGTCGGACAAAAGACTCGACGGTGTCGCGCTGGTTCGACGACCAATATTCATCGTGCCCAACCCCTAGCACCAGCGGATAACCATCAACGATTTCGGGGTGCTGTTCGAGATCGGACGAGACGGCGTAGTCAAGTTCGATGTGTGCCGCTTCAGCCCACTCGACGAACCGACGCTCGAAGGTGAACCAGCCAGACGAGCCGATGTAGCCCGGGTAACCCCTCGCCATCCGAAACTCTTGATACTTGTCGCCATCGGCGTCCGGCTCTTCGCCCCAACGAACGGGGCGAGCCTTGCGGTCGTCACGATCCTCGGCTTCTCGGTAGAGCATGCCGCGGCCAAACGGCCGCTCGAACGAGACCTGGTTCCCCCCGGTGTAGAGACTCTTGCCGCCCCAGTTGTTGTATGCGTTGTAGGTGTTTGTTGCGATCACCAGCAGCGCCTTGGCTGTTGGTTTCGCCGCTCGAACGACGAAGCACGCGTAGGCAGTGCGGCGCTCGGGGTCGGCTCCTCTGGCGGTGAGGGTCACGAGATAGAACCCGCTTCGCCAGCTCGGTCGGACGGGTATGGAGAGCGACGATGGCCAGCCACATCCGTTGCTGTCGGCATCTTCGGGCGCTGGCGTGAACACTCCGGCGATGTCAGTCGCCTGCCATACGAGATCGATCGTCGCTCCCCATCGATGAACCTCGACGTCAAAGTGCTCGGTTGTGCACGACACATGGAGACTGACTTCGTCACCGCCCGCGTAGCTCAGCTTTCCGCAGTAACCCTCAATTGCGTCGTAGAACGTTACGTCGTCAGCCATGACTGCACAATAGATCGGATGGCTGGCATCACGGCTATTCGGTGCAGCCTCCGAGGCCGAGACACTGGGCGCCGACAATGAACGACTCGGGTGAAGCAACCGTGAGCACGAGCGAGCGGCCATCGACGAGCACAGTCGAGTCTGGGTCAAGGTCGCTGGCTGGCTGTAAGGCCGTGTCGAAGTCGTCATCGCCGAAGTACGCGATGGTTGACACTGGCTCGCCGCCTAGACGAGCGAACCCAGCGGCTGCCCTCATCCCGGGTGGTTCCCACGGCGACTTCGGCGATGCTGAGTAGAGAAACACAAGGGACTCGAGATTGTCGGTTGGGATGCGCGAGAGGACCTGCCGTATGCCCTCGTCAGTGAGCGCAGACTCGGCGTCTCCGGCGGCAACGGCGAGGATGTCTTCCATGACGTGCTGTCGCTGAGTGAACACCGACCAGCCCTCGATCACCGTTGCGTAGCCGCCGACACCCTGGGGACGACCGGGGCTCCGAAGGCTCAGGTCGACCTCGCTTCCCCAGTCGATGAATGGGTGACCGTGTGCTTTGCGGACGGTGATTCGCTCGCCCCACAACTGGTCTTGCTTGGCGGCAACAAGAAGCTCGTCGAAACTCACCGGGTTAAGCGGACGAATCATTGTGAAGCTCGCAGTCGCCGTCCGAGCGGCCAGAGCAACCGCTGCTTCAGGCAACGAGAAGCCGTACTTCTGCCGCCAGACTGCCGGCTGATCATACTCGCCCATCCCACCAGTGGCGGCGTGCAGCGGCGTCCCAGACAGGCGGTCAACGAATAATTGGGCTGCTACCCCATCAGTGCCGTCCATGGGAGCCGTCGCTCCAGCCGCCTCGGCTGCCCTTGCCACGTTCAGCAACACGATTTCACTGTCGAGCGAGGCGAACGATAGGGGGACAAGCTGTATCCAGCGTTCGTGCTCGGCGGCCACATCGGCTGGCTCGACCGCTGACGTGCAGCTCGCGAGCGCCAGCAGTACGACGAGGGTGAGGCGCAGCATGACCACAAGGGTATCCGTGACTCGTGGGTTGCTATGTCGCGGCACACGCGAGACGAGGTCAGCATGTACCTTGGCCTGGTGTCCGAGGCGATGACCTTTCATGTCTGAGCATCCGAGTGCGTTCGAGATCGTGCCGCCGAACGCGCTCGACTTCGAGACGCACTATCAGGCGAACCGGCGCGAACTGACTCGACTGGCGTTTCTCCTTCTCGGGGAGCAAGCAGCCGCCATCGAAATTGTTGACGAGGCCACGATCGCATTTGTTCGGTCCGGTTCTGAACGGCCACCGCGACTTGAACTGGCCAGGCGTGTCGTCGCTCGTTGCAAGAAGCGCGTGCAGCCGACCGAGACGCAACCAGAGTCCTCGCTCCATGGCCGGTTCTTGGCCCTGCCGATCCAACAACGCTGTGTCATCGCCCTTGATCACCTTCTCCAGCAAGACGATGAGGTGATCGCTCAGATCGTTGGTCGACACACCGGTTCGGTCAGCAGTCTTCGCGAAGACGCGATGACAGCGCTCTCTCTCGGATCCGACGAAGCCCGGAGCCTCCCATTTGATCTGCGTAGCATTGCGTCGCACGCCGAGACACCAGACCACTGGAACATGATCGACGAGCAGGTACGCGGCGCCTCTTCGGAAGGCGGCGAGGCTCGGCGCCGGTTGTTATTGCCCGCACTCCTCGCAGCAGCCGTGCTCGCCTATCTGGCACTGTCGACGGGACCCACCAGCCCAACGATCGATTCCCTAGCGCTCGATGACCCAAGTACGTCGACGACCACGACCCTTGATGACGATTCAGCATCAACGACGGCCCCACCGCCGGTCGCGACGGTGCAGTTGCTGCCAGGGGAGCAGGTTCTGGCCAGTGACCCGCTCGTTGTTCTTGGTGCTCCGGGCCCCGCACCCGCGTTTCCGCTCGATGATTTGGGGGTAGAAGTCGTGTGGGAGCCAATTGTGCTTCTGTCTGTCGCGGTGGAAAGAACCGTGGCGCTTTGGGACTCCGCTCTCGGTTCTGAACTTGGTGGGCCAGCGATAATCGAGAAGCACACGATGGTTGGGCAAATAGATGGCCGAGTCGTCTCGACGGTCTGGTTCCACGTCGACGCAGCGGAACCAAGACTTTGCGTCGGCCTGGTCATCAGTTTCGAACTGACTTCGACCACATGCCGTCAAGGAGAGCCTCTTGATGGTCAGACGTTCGGCTGGCTCCTCGAAGGAGCGACGGAAACCGCATATGCGCCCGATGGCCAGTCGGTGACGTTGTCATACCTTCCCCGTCAGGCTTCAGTCGTCGCCGCTATCGACAGTTTGGGTACGCGGATGTGGCAGCGTCCAGTAGGTGGCGTCTCGATAATCCCTGTGAATTCGGAGCAGCCGTTAGCGATGCTGGCGGTGTTGGACGCCGCAGGGGTAGAGATGGTTCCGTCGTCCGAGGACTCTGGCTAGCGACTGCGGAGTTTCGCCGCAAGGACGCGCCCGGGCGGTACGAGCAAGAGGTAATAGAACGGGAACGCAACCAGCACGAGGATCGTCGAGCTGATGAGACCGAACATGATGGTCAGGGCGAGCGCTTCCCAGAATGGGTCGGACAACGCAAGCGGGGCGAGACCAACCACGGTCGTTGCAGTTGTTGCGACAAGTGGCCTGAAACGTGACTGCACCGCGGATGCGATCGCTTCGGTATTTGACGCGCCAGCGCGCCACTCTTGGTTCGCCGCATCGGTGAGGAGAATGGTGTTGTTGACAACGACACCGATAAGTCCGATAAGGCCGATCATCACGAAGAAGCTCAATGGATTGTCTGAGGCCTTCAACGCATTGGCTACGCCGAAGAGCCCGAACGGGATTGCCAACAGAATGAGCACCGGCTGCACGATCGAGCGGAACTGAACTATCAGTAGAACCAGCATTGCGGCGAGCGCAATGTACATAGCGGTGATCGTCGAGCCGAAGCTCTCCTGGCTGTCTGACTCTTGTCCGTAGTCAAAACTAAAGGCCGCTGGGTCGAGGCCACGAGACACGAGATCGTCCTTGGGGAAGAGCGATACCAATTTGTCCTCGGCCGCTCTGTTCAAGGCGGTTGTGTCGTCGGCGTCGAAGCGGCCCCGGACCTCGATTGTTCGCTCGCCGTCGAATCGGACGACCTGTCCTTCAGTCGAGATCTTCGCCTCAACCATCGTTGCTGACTCACCATTTGCGCGGGTGACAGCGACCCCGGACAGCTGCTCAACCGCCTCGTCGGCGAGGAGCTGAGCGGCTGCTGGGTTGGCCTCCGCATTGATCTGCACCGCCCAAGGAAACTCGTCGGCTGGTGGCCCGTTGTCGACTTGCCTCACCGTGAACTCGCCACCTTCAAGAGTGTTGAGCTGAGTCTCTAGGAGTGCTGAGAGCTCGGAGGCCGTTGTGGTCCGATCGTTGAAGTCCACGAGTTGGAGTTCGATATTGCTACCGCCTGATCCCGATCGGTAGTAGCCGGCTGACTCAAGCACATTCCCGGCGGTGGCCAAAATCATTTGATCGACCGAGTCGGAGAGAAGCTGTGCTTGTTCGAGGTCGGTGCCCTCGTCAAAATCGGCAGTGATGTAGACGAGGTTGGAGTCTTTCGACGGTGGAAAGATGTTGAAGGTCAAACTTGAAAGAGTGGTGATACCGAGCGCCACGATGACGAGTGAGAAGGCAATGGCGGCGGCGGCAACAGCCAGTCCTTGAGCGCGTCTCCGTTCGATCAGCGACACCGCGTTCCGTAGAAGTAGCGCAACCTTCTTCTCGGATCTGATCACCGGATTCGACGGCACCTTGCCCCGAACTAGGAACTGGCTCCCCATCATCGAGATCAAGAGAATCGAGAGGGTGAACGAGCACAGCAGCGTAATGATCACAGTGATCGGCATGATGCGGATGAATTCACCAAGCAATCCACTGATGAACAGCATTGGCATGAAGACCAGGACGGTCGTGAGCGTGCCCGAGAACGATGCGGCGCCAACACGGTCGATGGCGACACGGACAACATCGAGCGGATCATCGCCAGCATGTCGATTGGCATCGATTGACTCGGCAATCACGATCGCGTCATCGACGAGAAGTCCGAGGGTCAGAATCAATGCGAAGAGCGTGATGGTGTTAAGCGTTTGCCCAACTAGTAGCAGACAGAGCAGTGAAGCGGCGAGCACCGTGACCATAAACGCTGAGGTGACGACGGCGACCCGCCAACCAATAAGGAGCAAGCTGACGAGGGCAACGGCGACGAGGCCAGTAAGTAAGTTCCGCTGCAGAGAACCGAGTTGGTAGTTGATCTCGGTCGCAAAGTCGGCAGAGATCTTCGCGTCGAAGCCATCGGCGAGTGGCGCCGAAGTGAGCGATGTCGTGATCAGGTCGCTGAACTCGAGTACGTCGAGTCCACTATCTGCCCTGTTGACACCGATGAGAATGCTTGGGGTGAAACCTGGATCTCCAGCATCGTAAAGACGGGCAAACGACGTCTGGCGCTCCGCGAGCTCACCGGTTGCGGGGTCTGGGGCTTCCTCGATCTGCCACTCGACGGTTGCGCTGTCGACAGCGTCGTTTAGCCCGAGATGAGCAGCAACAGCGTCAGCTTCTTGTTGAAGGTCGGGGATAGAGAAACCGTCATTAGCGATGACGGAGACAAGCAAGTCGTATCGATTGAGGTATTTGGCTGCTTCGACCGCGTTATAACTCACGTCGACGCTGTCTGGCACGATGCCAAGATGCGTTCCCTCGATGAGGGCTACGCCTTCGGCCGAGCTGAGGTTGGTGTCGAGTTCGACGAAGACGGTTGCCCGGTTAGAGCCGGCGTAGCTAACGGTTGAGGTGACGCCGTCGATCTCAAGGAGCGCCGCGCCCAACGGCTTGGTTACGTCTTGATCGACGAGCTCAGGGTCATCTGCGAAATAGCTCGCGTTGACCAACGCAAACGGCGTGTTGATCGCAGGGAATCCTTCGCGGTCAAGTCCGTCGAAGTACGCGTATCCACCGGCGACAAGTACGACAATCCAGAGGGCCAGGGTGACTCGCCAATGTCGCGCTGCAGCCACGGCGGCTCTCGTGAGCGGCTTCATTGATCTGGTTGCCTGAGGGTTGTCTGCGAGAGCTTGCGCTGGCGGCGTCATCGCCGTCGTGTGGCGTGCTGCGTTGCTCATCCCCTTGCGCCGCCTTGGCGAACGCGTTGCCCCCGTTGTACTACGCACCGGTCGATCGTAACGCTCGGGTGTGGTGGTCGTGGCTAATCGCGAATTATGACGCGATCAGTCGAATTCGTTCTTTACGCGCCTGCGGTAGTCGACAGGTAGATAAATCCGACAGCGACGATGAGGAAGAATAGCGACGCCGCTCCGGCGATCACGCGGGGTTTAGGGTCTGTCGTCCACTGCACCTGAGCGAGGTGGTGAATCCGTTCCGGGAGCTTACGCACGCGAACTTCTCGGGTGAAGAACGGCGTCGCGATTCCGACGGAGAAGGCGATGAAGACGCCAGCGAGCACGCTGGTGACAAGTGTTGCGATAAGCGCCCGCGAGCGGTCCATGCCCCATACATTCGTCGCTCGCCCGAGATACCAAAGGTCGAGTGGCGATGCGACACCGTGTCGTGCGGCGCCGTCGAGGCACTCTTCGGCTTGAGCGAACCAGCCGAGTCCGGCGTAGCTTGCTGCGAGCAACGTCCAACCCCTGGCGTTTCCCGGGTCGAGTTTGATTGCTGCTCTGGCGGCTTTGTCGGCGGCAGAGAAGTTGCGTTCGGAGAGTCGGGATGCAGATTCAGCGATGAGGCCGTCGTGTGTTCGAGTCAGCCTGACGCCGAGACGCGCCCGCACTTGTTTTGTGAGGGCTCGACGGTGCGCGTTCGCGGCTGCCTCAAGAAGCAGGTTGTCGATGGTGTGATCGTCTGGCTGAAGCTTACGGGCCGACTCGAGTGCGATGATGGCCTTTTTCCACTCCCGCGCTTCGAGGCACCGACGTCCAGTGTCGATGAGTGTCTGGGCCGGGCGGGCTGCAGCTGGCGATACTGGCGGCGCGTGAATAGCCGTCTGCGTTTGGCTCGGCGGATTGGGAGAAACCAGGGTCACAGTTGGTCTATCGGCATATTGGCACAAAGAATGAGTACTCCGAGTGGACTATAGGCCTAGGCCAAAGTGCCTACCGGTGCCCTCGCGCCCTAGGGTTTAGAGATGGTGCAACGGGACATCCTTGAAGATCTCAACAGCGCTCAACTCGACGCGGTCACCCATCGTGGGGGGCCTCTGCTGGTGATTGCGGGCGCCGGATCGGGCAAGACTAGGGTTCTGACCAGGCGAATTGCCTGGATGATCGACGAAGGGCTCTCACCTTTTGAGATTCTCGCCATCACGTTCACCAACAAAGCAGCGAACGAGATGAAAACCAGGGTCGGGTCGCTAATTGGCCCGGTCGCCGAGAAGATGTGGGTGTCGACCTTCCACTCTGCGTGCGTGCGAATTTTGCGTCGTGAGGCATCAGTTCTCGGCTACCCATCGGGGTTCACGATCTACGACCAGGCCGACGCTGCTCGCCTTGTCGGCTACGTGATTCGTGACCTCGGGCTCGACCCGAAGCGCTACCAGCCCCGGGCCGTGCAGCATGCGATCTCGGCTGCGAAGAACGACGGGCTCAACGCGGCGCAGATGGCCGAGCGGGCCCAGGTGCCGCCAGAGAAGAAAGCCGCTGACGTCTACGCCGAATACCAGCGCCGCATCCAACAAGCCGGAGCGATGGACTTCGACGACCTGCTACTCAACACGGTCAGGGTCTTCCGCGAATCGCCAGAGGCGCTCGACTATTATCGGCGCCGTTTCGGTCATGTCCTGGTCGACGAATACCAAGACACCAACACGGTGCAGAACGAACTCGTCACTCAGCTCGCATCGGAGCACCGTGGGGTCACCGTTGTTGGCGACAGCGACCAGTCGGTCTATGCCTTCCGCGGCGCCGACATCCGCAACATTCTTCAGTTCGAGGAAGCCTTCAACGATGCGACCGTTGTACTGCTCGAACAGAACTACCGCTCGACTCAGACCATCCTCGACGCGGCAAACGCTGTCATCACCAACAACTTCGGTCGCAAGCCGAAGAACTTGTGGACCGAAGCAGGAGCGGGCGAACGCATCATCAAGTATCAGGCCGACGATGAGGTTGACGAGGCCAGCTTCGTGGCGAAGGAGTTGGCTCGGCTTCACGACCGCGGCGACTATCGCTGGGGTGACATGGCGGTGTTCTACCGAACCAACGCCCAGGCCCGGGTGCTCGAGGAATACTTCCTGCGGGTTGGCATCCCGTACAAGGTTGTTGGCGGCACTCGCTTCTACGACCGTAAGGAAGTCAAAGACGTTATTGGCTACCTAAAAGCCATCGCCAATCCGGCTGACGAGGTGTCGCTCAAACGAATTCTTAACACGCCAAAGCGCGGGATCGGCAACACTACGATCGCCAAGCTCGACACCTACTCGCAGGCGCACGGTTACACGTTCATGCAAGCGATCGAGCGAGCGTCCGAAGCGGGTGTTTCCGGCACCGCGGTGAAGGGGATCGCTGCATTTCGGTTGCTGCACGAGAGCTTCGTCGCAGAGTTGGAGAAGGGGCCAGCGACCGTGTTAGAGGCGGTACTCCGAGACACCGGCTACATCGCCGAGCTCGAAGATCAGCGGTCGGTTGAGGCCGAGGGCCGTATCGAAAATCTGCAGGAACTTGTCGGCGTGGCTCGCCAATTCGAGACTGTCGACGAGTTCCTTGAACAGGTGTCGCTCGTGTCAGACACCGACGCGCTCGACGACGACGAGGCAGCCGTCGTCCTCATGACGCTGCATGGGGCGAAGGGGCTGGAGTTCCCGGTCGCCGTGCTGATTGGTCTTGAAGACGGCGTGTTCCCTCACATGCGTGCGCTCACCGAGCCCGATGAACTCGAAGAGGAGCGTCGGCTTTGTTATGTGGGGCTGACAAGGGCGCAGGAACGTCTGTACATCACGCACGCGTGGAGTCGCATGCTCTTTGGGCAGACCCAATACAACCCGCCGAGCCGCTTCCTCAATGAGATTCCGGCCGAGCTGATCGAAGAGCCTGAAGGCTCGAGGGGCACGGGAAGTCGGCTCAAGTCGACGTCGTTCGGGTCAAGCGGCACGAGCGATCGTCCCAGCGGGTTTGCCAGCGATCCTGGCTCGTCATTTGGTGGCCGTAACCGCCTTGTCGACACGGCGTTGGCGGCTCCGACACCCCAACCCGTCGTCAACGAGGGAAAGTTCAAGATCGGTGATGACGTGATGCACAACAAGTTCGGCGAAGGTGTGATTCTCGACCTGCGAGGCCAAGGCGACAAGGCGGAGGCGGTAGTTCGCTTCCGCGAAGTCGGCGAGAAGGTGCTCTCGCTCATGTGGGCCCGCATCGAAAAGCTCTAACCCCGTAACACTGCGTAACACTGGGGTCAGGTACCTCCGTAACACCGCAACACATTTCGCAGCGCCAATCAGCTGGTTTGTTACGCCGTTATCGCCCTCTAGCATGGCGGGATCGCGGAAACGGTTGCTGCTGTCCGCCGAAGAGTTCAATGACTCCGAGGCTCGAATGGCAAGACGACTAAGAACCGACTTTGACGGCGCCTGGCATCATCTGATGAACCGGGGTGCCAAGCATGAAATGATTTTTCTCGATGACGGTGACCGCTACTTCTTTGTGCGGCTCCTGAGCCAGATCGAAGAGCGGTTCGGTATGGAGATCCATGCCTATTGCCTGATGGGCAATCACTATCACGTCCTTGCTCGGTCGCAAACCGCTCGCTTGTCGGAGGCGATGCAATGGCTCGGATTCCGCTACTCGACTCACTTCAACTGGAGCCATGGATTCGACGGTTCTCCGTTTCGAGGTCGCTTCCATGCTGTGCCAGTACGGACTGACGAGCACTTGGTTGCTTGCGCCCGGTACATCCATCGAAATCCCATCGATCTAGGTGTCGTCCGATTGGTTGACTACTCGTGGTCTAGTTTGGGGGTTTTCGTAGACCAACATCATCGACAGAGTTGGCTTCACGCTGACCTAGTCTTGCGCCTGTCGGGCGGACCTGATCGATACCAACAGTTCGTGGAATCTGAGAATACGAGAGCAGATCTCGTCGTGCGTCATGAGGGTGAGGTTCGGCCCGGGCTCGAGCGCCTCCAATTCGACCCCGGAACGGGTCGCGGCGACCTGCGTGAGTTGGAGGTCAAGGTCGTCGACGCCATTCGCTGCGAGTTCGTCGAGGATCTCGACGAGACTGAGCACTCGTCTCGTTTGCTCATAAAGAGGCTCCATTGCCTGGTTGCCGTCGATATCTATCAGTGCCCGACAGCACTGTTGGCGGACTACTACGGGCTAGGCAGCCTGGCGAGCGCTCGGGTGATGGTGGGTCGTGCCCGGCGAAGCCTCGCTGAGGATCAGGTGGCGCGTGCGGTGGTCGATTCGTTTGCGTGCGGTGACCGATGAGGCGCCGGAAGTGTTGCGGTGTTACGGAGGTACCTGACCCCGGTGTTACGCCCAGTCGGGGACGAACGGTTCCTCGCCCGTGTCGATATAGCGGGTGTGAGTGAGCCACTCCCCACCGCTGAGCATGTGGATCTGATAGCCAACGGGGTCGAGCACGAGCCGGACCGGAGCGTTTGGCTTGAGGTCGAGCGCGACGTGCTGGACGGTTGAGATCCCGACTGAAGCTCTCGTCCCCGCCACCACGGAGTGGATCGGCCGGTGCAGGTGACCGCACATGATGAGGCCAGTTGGCGCTGACTCACGCAGGACGTCAGTGAACAGGTCGAGGCCCTCGAAACCGGCTTCGTCCATCCAGTCGATCCCGCTCAGGAATGGGGGATGATGTATCGCAAGCACGGTCGGCTCAGCCGAGTTGTTCAGTTCGCCGGCGAGCCACGCCGCCCGCTCGTCATCGATGCACGCTCCGGCCTGGCCCGGAATGGTCGAGTCGAGCCCGATGATCCTGACCCCGCCTGCAACGACCGACCAGCTTGCGTGGTCGGCGTCGACCCACGGCATGTCCGGAAACGCAGCACGCATGCGATCTCGATCGTCGTGGTTCCCGCCGATTGGAAGAGCCTGAATCTCGAGCGCCGCAAGCCGAGACGTGAGTTGCTCGTATTCGATGGTCGAGCCCCAGCTGGTGAGGTCGCCGGTGATCACGACGGCTGACGGTCGGGGTGACTCGGCATTGAGCGACGAAACCGCCACCTCGAGACGTCGATTGTTGTCGAGGTAGTGCTCCTCCTTAGTGCCCGGTTCAAGAATGTGAAGGTCGCTGAGCTGGGCCAGGAACATCTACTTACTCACTTTCCGTCGTGCTAGTAGTCTCATCGGCAACTCGGTCGGCAGCATTGAGGTCAATACTCAGCGTGCCGTCAGCATGCAGCATCACGGGATACGACGGTAGACCGGCGCCGTCCTCGGGATACTCGGTGCCGTCACATTTGTCGATGAAAACCCGCAGGTTGGCTTCCCATTCGACGAAACAGTCCGAGGCCGCTCCACTCGCACGAATTCCGAACGACAGCCAACCCACCTCGGCGTCGTCGCCGAGGTGTTGGAGATAGATGTCGCGATCGCGGCCAACAAGGTCGGGGAAGTAGACAGGGCCTCGCTCGGCGATGTCGGATGCTCGTTCTTCAGCCTTGCCCGCCTGGAAGACCTGTTGGTCGTTGGCTACTTGAAGCTCACCCTCGCTGGCCAGATTAAGTATCCGAGTGCCGAGAAAGACCATCGTCACGAGGCCAAGAAGGCTCACGAGACCAACGATGATGGCCGATCGGTTTATCCCGGTCTGTTGCTGTACTGGCATTGCACTCCTGGCCGGTTAGTGAAGCAAGTTCATTCGAAAGGTGAACGAACGGTCATGATCGACCTAGTATCGCAGAGTCGTGTGCTCCCGAGGCATACGGCCAGCGCGAACATCACTGAAGACTGACCAGACGGAGGCCGCGAACCGGTGGACCTACTCGAATATCAAGGCAAGCAGTTCTTTGCGTCATACGGGATTCCCGTATCTGATGGCGCAGCAACCGACAATGTCGACGAGGCTGTAGCCATCGCCGACCGCATCGGGTATCCCGTTGTTGTCAAGGCGCAGGTGCATACCGGCGGGCGGGGCAAGGCCGGTGGCGTAAAGCTTGCGGCGGATGCAACCGAAGCCCGTGAGCACGCCTCAAACATTCTCGGCCTCGACATCAAGGGCCATATCGTGAAGACGATTTGGGTTGAAGTCGCATCCGACATCGCCGAGGAGTACTACGCCAGTTTCACGCTTGATCGTGCGGCGAAGAAGCACCTTGGCATGTTGTCGGCCGAAGGCGGCGTCGAGATCGAAACAGTGGCTGAAGAGAACCCTGACGCCATCGCCAAGATCTGGATCGACCCAGTTGATGGTCTTACCGAAGAGGCTTGCCGAGCTTGGGTTGCAGCCGCAAACCTCAACCCCGAGGCCACCGAGGGCTCAGTCGACATTCTGCTGAAGCTTTACACCGCCTACGTTGAGGGCGACGCTGATCTCGCCGAGATCAACCCGCTCATCCTCAAGCCAACTGGCGAAGTACACGCGCTCGACGCAAAGGTTTCGCTCGACGGCAACGCCCTCTACGAGCACCCTGACTACGCCCAATACGAGGAGACTCAGCCACGAGACGATCGTGAGCAAGAGGCGCACGACAAGGGACTGCAGTATGTCGGCCTTGACGGAACCGTAGGCGTCATCGCTAACGGTGCTGGTCTTGCCATGAGCACGCTCGATGTGATCAACCAGGCTGGCGGCAAGGCCGCCAACTTCCTTGACATTGGCGGCGGCGCAAATGCCGACGTGATGGCGGGGGCCCTTGAGGTCATCAATAACGACAAGGCCGTGAAGTCGATTTTCATCAACATCTTTGGTGGCATCACGCGAGGCGAAGAGGTTGCGAAGGGCATCCTCGAAGCCATGAAGCGGGTAGCGATCGACTCGCCAATCGTGATACGTCTCGACGGTACAAACGCTGACGAGGGACGCGCCATCTTGCTCCCCGAGCTGAATGACAAGTTGATGATGGAAGAAACCATGCTGAGTGCGGCCAAAAAAGCCGTCGAGCTGGCGAGCTGAGGGGTCGAATCATGGCTATTTTCGTAGACGAAAACACCAAAGTTATCTACCAGGGCCTCACCGGTTCACAGGGGCGCTATTACGGCCTCCTCAACCGTGAATACGGCACGCAGGTTGTTGCCGGAACCAACCCTAAGAAGGCTGGCACCGACGTCGAGGGCATTCCTGTCTTCGCCTCCGTGGCGGAAGCGAAGGAAGCAACCGGCGCCACCGCAACCTGTATCTTCATTCCGGCTCCCGGCGTGCAGTCCGCAGTCCTCGAGGCGGCAGAGGCTGGCATCGAGTTCATCGTTGCCATCACCGAAGGCGTGCCGGCGCAGGACGAGGCCTACTTCTTCAACAAGTTGAAGCGAGACTTCCCCAACACGCGCCTGCTTGGTCCGAACTGCCCCGGCATCATCAGTCCAGGGAAGGCAAACATCGGCATTACCGCCGGTCACATTGCCAAGGCGGGTGGCCCAGTTGGCATTGTCAGCCGCTCTGGCACGCTGACCTACCAGGCGCTGTACGAGCTGAAGCAGAAAGACATTGGTGTCACCACCTGTGTCGGTATCGGTGGCGACCCCGTCCCCGGTACGAGCTTCATCGATTGTCTTGCCGCATTCGAGGCCGACCCCGAGACCAAGGCGATCATGATGATCGGCGAAATCGGTGGCTCGGCTGAAGAAGAGGCAGCGGAGTTCATCAAGAGCAACGTCACCAAGCCGATCTCCAGCTACATCGCCGGGGTCACCGCCCCTCCAGGAAAGAAGATGGGCCATGCCGGCGCCATCGTTTCCGGGGGCAAGGGAACCGCAGCGGCGAAGATGGAAGCGCTGCGCGACGCCGGAGTCAAGGTTGGCGATAACCCAACCGAGGCCGGCGAGCTTATGGCCGAAATCGTTGCCGGGCTCTAGCCGAGAAAACCACTAACGAACGCAACTGTCTCTGTCCTGGCTTCGGCCTTGGCAGAGGCTTTTGCGTTTTGGCCTGATTGACTCACGGGGTGCAGTTCCGAGCGTTGACTTTAGGTTTGTGCGTCCTCGTGGCGGCGTGCACAAACAGCGTCGATGCCGCACTTGGCGATCCACCGATAGCAAACGGCACGACGACAACAGAAGGGTCGGCAGACACCGCCACCACAACGCTGTCCGAACCGGCTCGCGAGCCGTATGTCGGCATCTCGAGAGCACTTGTGTTGGCGAACGGAATCGTTGTCCCTGTCCTTTATGAGGTCGACGACCGGTACTCCGTCCACACTCCTTGCGGGATTGCCGCGTTTATTGACAAATCTGACGACATTGTCGAGGTAGCTGGCATTGACGTCGTGCTTGACCCTGGGCACGGCGGCGATGTCGAGACCGGAGCGGTTGGCCCGAACGGGCTTGTCGAGAAGGGCCTGAACCTGGACGTCGCACGTGCGGCCGAGTCGATGTTGATCGACCGGGGCTACGCAGTCCTTCTGACGAGGACCGACGATTATCGGGTACCGCTCCGGATACGGGCGGAGATCGCAAACCTGCTCGACGCAACGGTGTTCGTCTCGATCCATCACAATGCGCCGAGCGCTAATCGTTCGCCGGTCCCTGGCACCGAGATCTTCGTCCAGTCTGATTCAGATGAGTCGATGCGCCTCGGCGGTCTGGTCTACGAGTATGTCGTTGATGCGCTCGATGAATTTGATATTGACTGGGTGGCCGCCTCCGACGCGGGAGCTCTCGCGGTCATCAACAACCGAGGAACCGATGCCTACTCGATGGTCCGTCGTCCAGAGATGCCAGCCGTGTTAGCCGAGTTCGGATACATCTCAAATGCGTCGGAGGAACAGTTTATGGCAACCGATCTCTACGTCGATACCGCAGCGACGGCGTTAACCGAGGCGGTTGTCGCGTGGCTGGAAACTGACGACCCCGGCACCGGACACGTCGCCGAGCCGAGATCATTCACGCCAAACGGATTGACGGGCGGCCAGTCGGGTTGCGTTGACCCCGACCTCGGACAGTAGCGGACATATTTCAACAGACCGTTAGCGGCGCTCTGTCGGCGCCGCAGCTAGGTTTGTCAGCGTGCGAGCCTTGCTGAGTGTCTATGACAAGTCCGGAATCGTTGACCTTGCGAAGGCGCTTCATGAAGTCGGAGTCGAGCTCGTCTCCTCTGGCGGCACGGCATCGGTAATTGCCGACTCGGGCATCCCCGTGCTCGACGTCGCTGACCTGACCGGTTCGCCCCCGATGCTCGGCCACCGAGTCGTGACTCTGCACCCGAAGGTGCACGGCGGAATTCTGGCTGACCGGAGCGACCCGGCCCATCTGGCTGACATGAAGAAGTTCGACATCGACGGGATCGACATCGTCGTCAGCAATCTGTATCCGTTTGGCGCTGACCCGTCGAGCTTCGACCATTCGGCAACCCCGTCGTCGGAAGACCTCATCGACATCGGTGGCCCCGCCATGATGCGGGCGGCGGCGAAGAACCACGCGTCAGTCACCGTTTTGGTCGACCCAGACGACTACGAGTTGGTTCTTGGAGAGCTGAAGGAGGCGGGACAGACCTCTGCTGCGACGCGCCGGTCGTTGGCTCGTAAGGCCTTCGCCCATTCAGCAGCCTACGACGCGGCAATTGTCACATGGTTTGACGAAACCGATGGCTCGGATGATCCGCTTCCTGAGACCATCCATCTCGCTCTCGAGCGAGCCCAAGATTTGCGGTATGGCGAGAACCCTCATCAACAGGGGGCCCGCTACCGGGTTAAGGGATCAGCCACCTGGTGGGACACGGTCGAGCAGCAATCTGGCCTCGCCCTTAGCTACCTCAATCTCTTTGATGCCGACGCAGCCTGGCGCCTCGCGCATGAATTTGGCGACAGGGCAACCGTTGCCATCATCAAGCACGCCAACCCGTGTGGGCTAGCGATAGGCGACAACCTCGCCGCCGCCTATGCCGATGCCTTCGCCTGCGATCCACGTTCTGCATTCGGCGGCATTGTCGCCCTTAACCAGATCGTCGACGTCGCAACCGTCGAAGCCATCGAGGGCGCAGCCCAAGCCGACCTGATCATCGCCCCCGGCTACGCGCCTGGCGTCATTGAACGCCTTATCGCCAAGCGCAAGAACACGCGCCTCCTCGTGGCCAAGCCACCGGAGTCGACCGCACTCAGCCTTCGTCCGCTCTCCAGTGGTTACCTCGTGCAGGAGACGCACAACTTTGTGTCTCAGCCCGAAGACTGGAAAGTCGTGACCGACCGCAAGCCCACCGACGCCGAGATGCGTGACGCTGCGATCGCATGGCGAACCTGTAGCCACGTCATCTCAAACGCCATCGTCCTCGTGAAGGACGGCGTTGCGTGGGGCATTGGCGCTGGCCAACAGAACCGGGTCGAGTCGGGAGAGCTTGCCGCTGGCAAGGCCGACGGGCGAGCAACCGGGGGAGCATGCGCGTCTGACGCGTTCTATCCATTCCCCGATGGCATCGAGGCGGCGGCTGCAGCTGGTGTCGCCGTCGTGGTGCAGCCTGGCGGCTCGGTCAATGATGACAAGACCATCGCCAAGGCCAATGAGCTCGGACTGGTCATGTTGTTCACCGGCGAGCGCCAGTTCCGCCACTAGACCCCCAATTCAAGGCCGTCAGGCCGAGGTCCACGTTTCGATTTCGAATAGCGCCGCGAATCCATGTCGGCTGAGGTTCCGTTGCGAGTCCCCATTGGTCGCCGCTGTTGATGCCGCCATGTCGCAGCCATTTTTCGAGGCGAATTGAAGACGGTGGCGTATGAGCGCGGCCTGCACTCCTCGGCGCCGATGGGCGGTGACCGTGGACATTCCGCCAAGCGTCGCTATTCCGTCTCGGATGGTGACGCTGGCGCACCCGACCGGGTAGTCGTTCTCCGCGTCGAACGCGACCACCATCCCGTCCCTGTCGTTGACGTAGGCCGCCGCTGAAAACAGATCAGACGCAGCCCGGCGCTCCAAACTTGTGTGCTCCCATCCCGCCGCGCTGACCTCTTGCCAAAAGGCGAGGTCTGTCTCACTAATGATTGGCCTAACGACGATGTCATCTGGTGCTGCAATTTCGGGGCCGGGGATTTGTCGAGCGGAGGCAGTCGTATCCCTCAGCGGGTCATGGACGAAGCCATAACGGCGAAGTAGCTCGACAGTCGATGGGAGTGTGAACGGTGTGACCTCGAATGAGGGTTCGACCCCCGCCGAGTGGCTGATCGAGACGATTGAGTCGATGTCGGCACTTGAGATCTCTTGGTAGATGCCAACGGCCATGGCTCGGTTTACGTACATGCCCGAGCCCGAGATAACCAAGTAGCCATCGGCCACTTGGTGAGTCTGGCTGAGGCTCGCCAGACCGGTCTGAGGCAGCGCTGCGGCGTGGGCGACATTGTTGAGTGCCCACGCCCGGATTAAGCGCTTGCCAAGTTCATCCATGCCGACAGTATGGCCTGGCAAGAGGCCCAAAACGAGGGTTGTTTGGTCCGCATCGTGGAACAATTTGCCGAATCTGCTGGCCATCTGATGTTCGTTCCTCTATGGTCACACTCAACACGATCAAGGCCGCTGGTAGGGCGGCCAAGGGTGTAGACGATTCCGTAGCTGCGAAATCGCCCGCCGAAGGCATCGTGTCAATTCCAGACAGGGACCTACCACATGACCAAGATCCATGATCTTCTTGATGCCGCTTTGCCGACTGTCAGTTTCGAGTTCTTTCCTCCGAAGGACGAACCGAGCCTGAGGCAGTTCAATGCTGCGGTACACGATTTAGCACGCCTTCGACCTGACTTCGTGAGCGTAACCTATGGGGCCGCAGGATCAGATCGAGACCGAACTCGCGACGTCGTTACTCACAGCGAGGCCGAGTTCGAATTCCCGGTGATGGCACACTTGACGTGTCTCGGACACACACGCGGTGAGATTGACGTGCTGGTCGATTCCTACGTCACGGCTGGCGTGCAAAACATTCTGGCGTTGGGCGGCGACGCGCCGAAATCCGGCCCTGCGCCAAGAGGCGACTTCCGCCATGCCAATGACCTCGTAGCGTACCTGCGTAGCAACTACGACCTTTCGATTGGTGTTGCTGCACACCCCGAAGGGCACCCCCGGTCGGCCAATCTTGACACCGACCGTCGCCATCTTGCCAAGAAGCTGAACCAAGCTGACTTCGCTATCACCCAGTTCTTCTTCGACGTCGACCACTACCGATCGATGGTTGATGACCTCCATCGCTTCGGCTGCGACAAGCCAGTGGTGCCCGGCCTCATCCCGATTACAAACGCCGCTCAGGTCACGCGGTTTGCCGAGATGGCCGGTGCGTCAATCCCGGTCGACCTCATCCAGCGCATTGAAGCGGCTGGCGACGATCAACATGAGGTTCGGAAGATAGGCGTGGCTGCGGCGACTCAGTTGGCCGCTGACCTTCTGGATGCTGGCGCCCCTGGCCTCCA
>RCMY010001407.1_pt1 | contig 22953 bp, 23 predicted proteins | sample 2041341 | NCBI WGS metagenome assembly RCMY01 (sample SAMN09708234, study PRJNA481090) | Marine sediment metagenome, whole genome shotgun sequencing project.
CCAAGAACGCAGTCTCTACAGCCGATCAAATTTCAAGCTGAACCGCGCCGCCGCTCTTGCCGAGTGGCGCGGTCTCGGTGCGGCATAAAAAGTAGCTTCGTTGTCCTTGCAGAGACTGGTTCGCATTCGTCTGACAGCACCCGTGGAAGCGGGAAGGGGGCAAGTGAGGTGATGATCATTGCCTCACGCGCCGCGGCTCCCGCGCGGGATGCCGTTGATCTAAGTCAAGTTGGCATTTTACCGAAAAAGATAAGCTCACCAAATGGGAGTGTTTTCATGAAATGGCCGACAATACGCAAAGACGAAGCAACACGCGCCGCCGCAAACCTGACAGAAACGGTGCGCGCTGAGTTTGGCTGGGACGACGCGCGCAAATTGTTGGACGGGCTGCCCGGAGGTGGGTTGAATATTGCGCACGAGGCGCTTGATCGCCATGTCACTGCAGGGCATGGCAATCAGATCGCGATCCGCTGGTTCAGCAAGGACGGCGATCAGCGCGACATCACCTATTCAGAGCTGGCCGCAGAAGCGGCACGTTTCGCAAACGTGCTGGCCGAGCATGGGTTGCAGCCCGGTGCCCGTGTGTTCGCCTTGATCGGGCGGGTGCCCGAGCTTTATGCGGCAGCCCTTGGGGCGTTAAAAGCTGGCATGACATTCACCCCGTTGTTTGCTGCATTCGGCCCCGAACCGATTAGGTCGCGGATGGAGATCGGCGAGGGCAATGTTCTGGTCACTACAGATGCGCTGTATCGCAAGAAAGTCGCCCCTTGGCGCAAGGAGCTTGGTTCGTTGAAACTGGTGCTGATCCTGAGCGATGGCGCTGTGGCTGAGAACTGTGTGGCCTTGCGCCCCGCCATGGATGGTGTTGCCGACAGTTTTGACACAGTAAATACCACGCCGGATGATATGGCGCTGATCCATTTCACCTCTGGTACCACCGGTAAGCCCAAAGGCGCGGTCCATGTGCACGGCGCAGTTGTGGCCTATGCCGCGACCGGGCGCTTTGCGCTCGACCTCAAGCCCGGTGATATCTACTGGTGCACCGCCGATCCCGGCTGGGTCACGGGCACGTCCTATGGCATCATCGCGCCCTTGGTGAACCGGGTCACGATGATCGTCAACGAAGCGGAATTCAATCTGGAGCGCTGGTACGCCATCTTGCAAGACGAAGGCGTGCAAGTCTGGTATACTGCCCCCACCGCGATCCGCATGTTGATGCGGGCGGGCAAGGATGTCGCAAAGAACTATGATTTCAGCAAGTTGCGGTTTCTCGCCAGCGTTGGTGAACCGTTGAACCCCGAAGGGGTGGTCTGGGGCCAAGACGTGTTCGGTAAGCCGTTCCACGACAATTGGTGGCAGACCGAAACCGGTGGCATTATGATCGCCAATACCGCCGAAATGGACATTCGTCCCGGCTCGATGGGCAAGCCCTTGCCCGGCATCGAGGCCGGGATTGTCAGTGCGGAAGATGGTGAACCGCGTGAATGCAAGCCGGGCGAGATCGGCGAATTGGCGCTGCGCCCCGGCTGGCCTTCAATGATGCGCGCCTATCTCAACGAACAGGCCCGCTATGACAAATGCTTTGTCGGCGGCTGGTATCTGTCGGGCGACCTCGCCATGCAGGACAAGGACGGATATTTCTGGTTCGTTGGCCGCGCCGATGACCTGATCAAATCGTCGGGCCATTTGATCGGCCCGTTCGAGGTGGAAAGCGCGCTGATCGAGCATGAAGCAATCGCCGAGGCCGCCATCATCGGCATCCCCGACGAGACCGCCGGTGAGGTTGTGAAAGCCTATGTCGCGCTGAACCCCGGTCTCGAGCCGTCCGAAATGCTCGAGCGGGATATCCGGGGCTTTGCGCGCAAACGGCTTGGCGCTGTCGTTGCTCCACGCGAAATCGTCTTTCGCAAGCAGCTTCCCAAGACCCGATCGGGCAAGATCATGCGCCGTCTTCTCAAGGCCCGCGAACTTGGCCTGCCGGAAGGCGATATTTCCACACTGGAGGCGGATGAAAAATGAAAAGCGCAACAAAACCACATCTAAGTCGCGACCATGTGCAAGACCTGCTGCGAGGCATGATCCGTATCCGCCGTTTTGAGGGAAAATGCGCCGAGCTGTACACCCATGAGAAAATTCGCGGCTTCCTGCATCTTTACGATGGTGAAGAAGCGGTGGCGATGGGTGTGATCCCGGTTCTGGGGGCCAATGACCGTATCGTTGCCACCTATCGTGAGCACGGGCATGCATTAGCGCGCGGCATCGCAATGGGGCCGATCCTGGCCGAGATGTATGGCAAGGCCAACGGCTGTTCGGGTGGACGTGGCGGATCCATGCATCTTTTTAGTTCGGCCCACAATTTCTACGGCGGTAATGCGATTGTCGGCGGCGGCTTACCGCTGGCCGCCGGTCTCGGACTGGCGGACCGAATGAACGGCGAAAAGAATGTCACCGCCTGTTTCTTTGGCGAAGGCGCAGTAGCCGAAGGCGAGTTTCACGAGGCAATGAACCTGTCGGAGCTTTGGGATTTGCCGGTGCTCTGGGTCTGTGAGAACAACGGCTATGCGATGGGATCGGCGTTGGCGCGCACGGAATCACAGACCGACATCCACGCCAAGGCCGCAGCCTATGGCGTTGAGAGCGAAGTGGTCGATGGCATGGATGTCGTCGCCGTCGAGGCTGCCGCCCGCCGCGCGGTGGCAAGGATACGCGAAACCGGGCGCCCGTATTTCTTGGAGGCGCACACGTACCGCTTTCGCCCGCATTCCATGTTCGACGCGCAACTCTATCGCGACAAAGCCGAAATTGCCGAGTGGCGGGAAAAGGGTCCGATCATACGGTTCCAGCGCTGGTTGCTGGAAAACGGCCTGACCCACGAAGCGGACATCGCTGGAATGACAGCCGGGATTGACGCCGAGATTGCCGAGGCGGTGGCATTCGCAGAGGCCGGCGCGTGGGAGCCGGTCGAGACCCTGACCAAACATGTCATGGCCGAGAACCGCCCGCCCCCGCCCGCCACACCGGAACCTGCGGGCGAAATGGTCGAGACGACCTATCGCGAGGCCGTCAAACAGGCGATCCGCCAAGCAATGACAGAGGATGATCGCGTTTTTCTGATGGGCGAGGACGTTGGTGCCTATGGTGGCTGTTACGCAGTTTCGAAAGGCTTGATGGCTGAATTCGGCGAGGACCGTATTCGCGACACGCCGCTGTCTGAATCAGGTTTTACCGGCGCGGGCATCGGTGCGGCGGCGGCGGGTATGCGGCCGATCGTTGAACTGATGACCGTAAACTTCTCGATGCTGGCTCTTGATCAGATCCTTAACACCGCCGCCACGATCCGACACATGTCGGGTGGCCAGTTCGGCTGTCCCATAGTGATCCGCATGGCGACCGGCGCGGGCAAGCAACTGGCTGCCCAGCACTCTCATTCGCTGGAAGGGTGGTATGCGCATATTCCGGGACTGAGGGTACTGGCACCCGCAACGCTGGAGGATGCACGCGGTATGCTGCTGACAGCCCTCGCAGACCCCGACCCCGTTCTGATCTTTGAAAACGTCATGCTTTACAACATGACGGGCAAGATCCCTGCGACGGCTGGTGCCGTCGATATTGACAAGGCCGCAATCCGCAGGCCCGGCAAGGATGTGTCGCTGATCACCTATGGCGGTTCACTTTTCAAGACACTCGAGGCCGCAGAGGAACTGGCCAAGGAAGGGATCGAGGCAGAGGTGATAGACCTGCGCAGCTTGCGCCCGCTTGACGATGAAACCATCCTCGCCTCGGTCGCGCACACCCGCCGCGCAGTAGTAGTAGATGAAGGGTGGCGCACAGGCTCGCTTGCAGCCGAGGTATCGGCTCGGATCACCGAAGGTGCCTTCTGGCGACTTGATGCCCCGGTGGGTCGGGTTTGTTCCGTCGAAGTGCCAATTCCCTATCCTGCACATCTGGAACAAGCCGCAATTCCGCAGGTTTCCGCTATAGTTGCCGCCGCACGTGCGGCGATGGGCAAAGAGTGATCCTATGACCATTTTTACCATGCCCTCGCTTGGTGCCGACATGGAAGCGGGCACCTTGGTCGAATGGATGATCAAGCCTGGCGATACTGTCAGTCGGGGCGATGTGGTCGCGGTGGTCGAAACCCAGAAAGGCGCAATTGAAATCGAGTGTTTTGAGGAGGGTACTGTCGAAACGCTCGACGCAGAAATCGGTGCTACTCTTGCTGTGGGTGCCCCCTTGGCAACACTCCGCGCGCCCGCAGAGGACACTGCAAGTTCGGCCCAGCCCGCTGCAGAACCCAAGAAACGCGCAAAGCCGGAAGCTGCAACACCCACCCCCGCCCCCCGAACCGAAGCGCCGCCGATGACCTCTGCTCCAGTTCTTGCCACGCCCGCCGTGGCGCGCGCTGGCAAAATCCCAGCCGCTTCTCCCGCCGCGCGGGTCCGTGCTGCCGAACGCGGGATCAATCTGGCGACGCTCATCGGCACTGGACCCAACCGTGCGATTGTTTTGGCAGATGTCGAGGCTGCGGAACCTGCCCCGGTCAAGGAAGGACCAGTTAGGGGCAGCGCCAAGCCAGGGCTCGACATGGCCGCGATGCGAACGGCCATCGCCAACGCAATGGCCCGCTCAAAACGCGAAATCCCGCATTACTACCTGACCCAGACCATTGACCTGCAAGCCGCCATTGACTGGCTTGCCGCCACCAACGCAAAGCGCCCGCCCGATACCCGTCTCTTGATGGGGGCGCTCTATGTCAAGGCCACGGCGCGCGCCGCCGCGCAAGTCCCGCAAATGAACGGTCACTACGACGCCGAAGGGTTTCACCCTGCCGAAGGCGTTAACGCTGGCGTGGTGGTGGCGCTGCGCAATGGCGGACTTGTGGCACCTGCTCTGCATGATGCCGACACCCTGCCGCTCGATGTTCTCATGACCCAGATGCGGGATATGGTCGCGCGGGTGCGCAGCGGACGGCTGCGCTCTTCGGAAATGACCGACGGCACAATCACCATCTCGGCTATGGGCGATACCGGTGCCGATGCGATGGCCGCTGTAATCTACCCGCCGCAAGTCGCCATTGTCGGCTTTGGAGCGCCGGTGGCCCGGCCATGGATTGTAGGTGAAACCATCATCCCGCGCATGACTGTCACCGTTACGCTGTCGGCCGACCACCGTGTCAGCGACGGACGTGGCGGTGCCAAATTTCTCGCCGCAATCGACACGGCATTGCAAACCCCGGAGGCCCTATGACCGATGCAGACATCCGCATAGCAATTCTTGAAGAACTGACCCAAATCGCCCCGGACATCGCCCCGTGCGACGTCGACGACGGGGATCACCTGCAAGACGATCTGGAACTTGACTCGATGGATTTCCTGAACCTGGTCTCAGCGCTTCACAAACGGCTTGGCGTCGATATTCCTGAAATCGACTATCCGAAAATCGCCACCATGGCGCTTGCGGTCGCATATCTGAAAGCGCGGATCGTCTGACGCCCTTCCGAGCCAGAAGGTATCCAATCCCAACGTGGGAACTCGGGCCACGTCATAGCTCTACGCGCCCTGATAGCCTGCAGAGCTGTCGTTGATCTTTCACAACGGGTCACGCATAAGATCATTTTTTCGACAGATAATTTGCACCTCAGGCGCGCGACTATCGGTTCTTGGCCCCACATGTCTGCCAAGATCGGCTTGAGATAATCCGCGTCGCGGTATTTTTGCTACTGCCACTGTCCGCATTGGGCCGGTAGCGGCAGCCTTCACGAAGAGCGGACTCCGGACATTCGCTGCGCTTCATCCCGATGGCAGCTATGCCGGACTTAGCGGGCTTTCGATGTCGCTGCCTTTACGTCCGCTTTCGCGGTCTGCCGTATGACTATAAGTCAGGGCGACTACGCGATTTGACATTGGTCAATTGACGCAGAGCTCCTTAATCTAGTTTCTAATCACCGGATATTTCCACCCCGAATATAAAGGATGGACATTGCCAGCAGAAATGCACTTCAGCCTTCCCAGATCATTGGGGTATTTGGTCGGCGGGCTCTGGACAGGCTGGGGCGGACGCAGGCGAATAGAAGCTAAGCAACTCCGCAATCTGAGGCGTCTCGTGGAAAAGGCGCGGCACGAATCCCCCTTGTTTCGCAGGCTTTACGCGGATCTGCGACTATCAAGCGAGATCGAACTGCGCGACTTGCCGGTGACCCGCAAACCCGAACTCATGGCGCAGTTCAACGACTGGCTAACGATCCGTTCTCTTCCCCTCGAAAGGGCCCGCGAACATCTCCGCGATATCCGGAAGGTTGGCGTGCCGATCGACGATGTCGCAGTCTTCCAGACGTCCGGGACATCGGGCGAACCTGCGGTCATCGTCTTGTCCTCATCCTTCGTGGAATACGCCTATGGAATTATGATGGCGCGCTTCGAACTGTACCATTGGAAGCTCATCCGGGATGTCCGCAAGTTCGGGGTGAGGGTGACGATCACTGGCGGAAACGGTCACTTCGCGGGAAACGGGTTCAACAAACTGGTTCAACGGTTGAATCCGCGGCTGGCGAAGGGGTTGGGATTGACGGTCATCGAGGCCGAACAGCCGATTGATCGGCTGGTTGACAAGCTCAATGCGATCCCGAACGTCGCCTGGATCGTGACCTACCCCAGCATGCTGGCGATCCTGGTCAGGGAAAAGGAAGCCGGGCGGCTGCGGATCGAGCCTGCGCTCTTCACCACTGGGGGAGAGACACTCACGGGTGACCTTCGCGCGCGGGTCGGGCGGGCATTCCCCTCGCTGAAATACGGTATTGCCGACCCCTATGGGTGCACCGAGTGTCTGGCGCTGTCGTTCGAATGCAGCCACGGGCGCAAGCATGTGAACGAAGACTGGGTCATCCTCGAAGCGGTCGACGAAGCGATGCAGCCCGTTCCCGACGGCACGCTATCGGCGACCGTTCTGCTGACCGTGCTCGCCAATGAGGTTCAGCCCTTCATCCGCTATGATCTGGGCGACTGTATTCGGTTCGATGAGGACTCCTGCCCCTGCGGGTCGCCGTTTCGCAGTTTCCAGGTGGAGGGACGCCAGGCGACGCTCGTTCGTGTGGGTGAGGTGGCGCTGTCGCCACTGGTTTTCGATCTGGAGCACGAGCGCGCCCGGCGCATCCAACTGGTCCAGACCAGCAAGAGAGATTTCGAAGTACGCATACAACTGACCGATGAGGCGGCAGCGGGGTGCGTCTTTCAAGATGTTATCGAGTCAGTGAAACAGGTGTTTCGCGATAACAGCCTGGATGATGTTACGGTGCGAGAAAGCGAAGCACTTCCCGAATTCACCGCGAGCGGCAAATTCCACGAAGTTGTGCCTTTGCGAAGCACCGACGAACGTAACATGAAATAGTGGGGTATTCGCCAGCTGGCGTCCGAGTGAGTAGCTGAGTGCGTCACAACTCCGCGCACCTAGGGAGGGCCACAAGAAGGATGAGACGAAAAAAAACTGGCGACTGTTACGACAGTTCACTCCACATCCTAGCTGGCAGGGAGTGCCATCAGACGTGTCGACAATATGAGGAAAGACCATGCCAGAATACACCTATATCACCTCCGAAGAAGTAACGCGGGTATGCGCCGATATTGGCATCAGCGATTGGTCAAACCGGACCGATGCAACCATTGATAACAGCGAGTCGGAAATCATTCGCAAGATAGTTGGCGGCGAGGCACTTGAAATCTCTCCGTCCGATTTCAGACTGGGTCTCGAGGTGGAGCTGGAACATGGGACCATGTTCTCTGACGCAAATGTCAGTAACAATCATTCCGTTCTAACGGGTCGTATCGTTCTGGCGCATCTGAAGGAAGGGCACTGTCAGAGCAAAATCGGTTGAGGTGGGCAGGGCGAACAATTAGCGTCGCTGGATGACAAAACGCAGCCCCTTCCGCTACTTCAAGACGAGCCCTGAGATCATCCGTCTGGCCGTCATGATGTATGTTCGTTTCCCGCTCTCGGTTAGAAATGTGGAGGACCTTCTGAACGAACGCGGCATCGACATCAGCCACGAAACGGTTCGGTTTTGGTGGAACAGATTTGGCCCAATATTTGCCGCTGAAATTCGCAAGAAAAGGATCAGTCAGATGCGCGCATATTCAAATTGGCGATGGCACTCGGACGAGGTGTTCGTGAAGATTAACTACGAGACGCATTACCTTTGGCGGTCTGTGGATCACGAAGGGGAAGTCCTAGAAAGCTATGTGACCAAACGCCGTGATCGCAAGGCAGCATTGAAGTTCCTCAGGAAACCCATGAAACGCCATGGTTGCCATCATAACTTTGTCACCGAAAAGCTACGTTCCTACGGCGCGGCGCTGAAAGTGATAGGCAGCGTAGACAAACAAGAAACCGGACCCTGGCTCAGCAATCGAGCCGAGAATTTACACCAGCCATTCAGACGAAGAGAGCGGGCTATGCTTCGCTTCTGGCGAATGCGAACCCTGCAGAAATTTGTCGCCGTCCACGCATCGGTGCACAACCATTTCCACCATGAACGCCATCTCTACAGTCGGCCAGATTTCAAGCTGAACCGTGCTGCTGCTCTGACCGAGTGGCGTAGTCTCTGCGCAGCCTGACAGATTGAAGTCGCTGAAGAACAGAGACTGGTTCGCATTAGTCTGACAGCACTTTCCGCAGGTCTGTGGCCAGATTCTCGTCCCCCGGCGCGGCCCGCTTGCGAAGCAATTGGAAGGATAACGCTATCTTTCATTATAAACATGAGTATCCACTATCTCTTGACGCCGTAGGACTTCATAAAATGACGCAGCTCTTAATCGTTTATCATTCCATGACGGGTGGCAGTAGGCAGATGGCCGAAGCAGCCTTTTCATCGGCATGCGATGAAACAGCTACAATTTTGAAGACCGCGGAAGACGCGGGGCCCGAAGATCTCCTGCGCGCGGACGGTTACATCTTTTGCGCGCCGGAGAACCTTGCAGCGATAGCAGGCGTGATGAAGGATTTTTATGACCGGTGTTATTATCCAGTCCTTGGACGTATCGAAGGCAACCCATACGCGCAGATGGTTTGCGCTGGTTCGGATGGGCAAAACGCAGCTCGTCAAACTGCTCGAATTGCCCAAGGTTGGCGGCTAAAGGAAGTTCAGCCTCCACTGATCATTTGCACCCATGCCCAGACGCCGGAGGAAATCTTGGCCGAGAAGCTCATTCCTGAAGACCAGCTGGCCCTTTGTCGAAATCTCGGCGCGGCGATGGGTGCGGGCCTTAGTCTTGGGGTCTTTTAATTGCATAAATCGCATTATAGTGAAGCTGACCCGCTCGCAGCACTATTGGCTGGCCTCTAAATTGTGTTCCCGCATCGGCTGGATGGGGGAGGATAAAGACCCAAACGTCGTCCTCCCAAACCAAGCGCTTGCTTTCCGGTCATTCCCCCAGCGCTCAATTCTACATTTCCATCATCTCTGCGATTTCGACTGAGCCGGATCCATCTACTACCAATGGATTTTTGGCCGCATGGGCACATGCCTTTTCGTAGCTCTCCGCAGTGATTATCGTATAACCGGAGGCGGGATTGGACCCACCGTTTTCTACATGGCCATCCTTGGACACTGTGTGCGATTGGCCGACCGGCGCTCCAGGATCGACCGTAGCAGCTCCCATTTCTTCGTACCAAGCCCCCCAGGCCGCCATGGTCTTTTCGCCTTCTTCTGGTGTCTTCGGTGCTCCACCGCCATGATATATGAATAGATATTTGGGCATTATTCCCTCCTTGGTTGTTGTGTTTCAGTCTCTCCCGAATACCCGATTCAAGCAAGCTGAAGTTGATCAGGCGGAAAAGGAGGACCGAGCATAAGCTGAAAAACGCTGCGTGATACGCAAACGGGGCAGTGTTAGAGCAGATTCGATTGAGGCGGGCAGGGTGAGCAATTAGCGTTGCGGGATGACAAAACACAGCCCCTTCCGCTAATTCAAGACGAGCCCCGAGATCATCCGTCTGGCCGTCATGATGTACGTTCGGTTTCCGCTTTCGCTTAAAAATGTGGAGGACCTGTTGCGCGAGCGCGGCATCGACATCAGCCATGAGACGGTTCGATTTTGGTGGAACAGATTTGGCCCAATAATTGCCGCTGAAATTCGCAGGAAAAGGGTCAGTCAGATGCGCGCATATTCGTACTGGCAATGGCACCTGGACGAGGTGTTCGTGAAGATAAACGGCGAGATGCACTATCTTTGGCGGGCTGTGGATCACGAAGGGGAAGTTCTGGAATGCTTCGTCACAAAACGCCGTGATCGCAGAGCTGTATTGAAATTCTTCAGGAAAACCATGAAACGTCATGGTCGCCCGCATTTCTTCGTTACCGACAAGCTACGTCCCTACGGCGCGGCGATGAAGGTCTTCTGCAATGTCGACAAACAGGAAACTGGCCGCTGGCTCAACAATCGAGCCGAGAATTCACACCAGCCATTCAGACGAGGAGAGCGGGCCATGCTTCGCTTCAGGCGGATGCGAACCCTGCAGAAATTCGTCGCCGTCCCCGCTTCAGTCCAAAACCATTTCAACCAGGAGCGCCACCTTTACTGCCGATCAAATTTCAAGCTGAACCGCGCCGCCGCCCTAGCCGAGTGGCGTCAACTTTGTTCAGCATAGGTTCCGGCGTTTGGCGGCCCACTGAGACTGGTTCGCATTCGACTGACAGCACCAACAGTCTTCATCAATTTTAGCCTGTTCATCATACCACAACGACCTTCAGGGACTGAACATTAGGCGGCGTGCAAGATCCTTGGCCAAGGCAACCGCACTGGCACGTGCCACCCCCGGCGACCCGCCATCTGCATAAAACCGCAATAGCAGCGCCTCCTTTTGCGTGGGGGGTGTTTGGAGGCGCAAACGCGCACCGTGCTTTGTCTTAGCGATAACCGTAACCAACACATCGCCCACATCCTGCAGGCTGATTGTGCCCACCACGCCGAGAGGGTGGGGCAAACCTTCGTATCTGAGCGTGTCCTGCGTGAGCGATTTGACAAGAACCGGCAATGGCATACCGTTAATGACCAGTGAAGTCTTTTCGGGCTCGTCGGCGATATGCCTTTCTTTGCGAGGTAATTCAACAAATGCGATGAGCGTCATTGAAAGGACGATGACATTGTAAACCGTCCAAAATAACACTACGGTTTTTCCCTGCCCTGCGTCATTGAAAGCAAACTGATCGGAGAATATGCCGATCAACAAACCAGCAATCGTCAGCAAAAGCAGTATCATGTAGGGCCGTAGCAAACTCCACTGAATGATGATGCGACTGCGATCACCGCCTTTTGCAGTCACCTTGAACGGGTGGCCATGCGGCTGAATTAAGCCAACAATGGCCGACTTCGCAATCGGAATGGCCCCCAATATTTGGCTGACATCGTTCAGGACCGGAATAACCATACCCCGCGCGACCGAGTTCATCGCCAACAGGATCCACAGGTAGTAGACGCCGAAATACCCGATGACATCAGCAACTTCCGCGTTCACGACAGTTATGTTGAAATACCAATAAAGCAGCGGATAGGTCAGTGCTGCCAGTCGGAAGGGAAACGTACTTAGCCAGTAGAGCACGGCGTCAATGACGCTCCAACGGTCGCGCAGGCGCAGGTTGTTACGGGCAAACGGCCCGACACGGCTGCGGGCGATTTGCATCATACCCAGACACCAGCGCGACCGTTGGGTAACGTATTCCTTTAGTCCCTCGGGAGCCAATCCTTCGGTTAGCGGTTCGTCCAGATAGGCGGTTTCCCATCCCCCATCCCGCAGAACCAGCGTCATCATGAAATCTTCGGTGATGCTTTCGGTGGGGAAACCGCCGACATCCTGTACTGCCTGCCAGCGCATGACCGATGAGGTGCCACAACAAAACGCAATGCCCCAGGCATCGCGGGCCGGCTGCAAGTGATCGAAAAAGAAACGCTGTTCATCCGGGTAAGACCGGCTAACCCCCAGATTGTGCTGCACGGGATCGGCATTGAAAAAATGTTGTGGGGTTTGCACAAGACCGATTTTGGGGTCTTTAAACAGCGCGAGCGAACGGCTGACAAAACCGCGGTGCGGCACAAAATCAGCATCAAGCACTGCGATATAGTCGGGCGGCAACGCATCCTGCGCCAGCACCCGCAATGCGTTATTTATGTTGCCGGCCTTAGATCCTGTATTGTCGTTGCGCGACACATAACGGACGCCCTGATTGTCGCAATAATCGCGCAGCCAGTCGCGGCGACCGTCATCTAGAACCAGCACTTCTTTGTTGGGATGGTTTAGCGCCTTGGCACCGACAATCGTGCGTTCAAGGACTTCAAGCTCTTCGTTGTAGGTGGCGATCAAGATGGCGACGCGCGGAGGTGTGGCCGCATCCCACCAATTCATTTGTGCCGTCGCTTCGTCCCCACGATGCCGAACTCGCGACAGGATCACGAATGAACTGAGCGAGCTGACAATCGACAGCATCTCAAGCGCCAGAAGTGACCAACTGGCCAGACAATCCCATGTCAGGCCCGCCGGTGCTATCGTTTGGGTCGCCCGCCACCAGATATACCGCAGCGCCAGCACCCCCGCCACGGCAAAGATCACGCTGCGATGCCAGCCGTTTTTCTTGTCAAAGACGAGGGGCACTATGATCGCGACACCAAACACCAGAAGGACCCGGATCAGGCTGCTTTCGATATCACTTAGATAAAGATACTCCAGCATTTTATTTCAACAGGTCTCGCGCCCAATCCAAGGGGCGCGTCTCAAAGAACACACGTCCTGTTTGCCCGACGGTGCAGCGAAGGTCCGTATCTTCGCGCAGTTCTGGCACCAACAAGGCGACGTCATAGCGTTCGAGGTGTTTGATAGACGGTGCGACTGCCAGATTGCGATAGATCGTTTCAGCACCTGCACCAGCGATGCGTGTAATTGTACCGTCATAGAGCGTTTCGGTACCGTTGAGCCTGAATTTGGCCTTCTGGCCGACACGCAAGCGGTTATAGACGTTATCTGGCACCGATAACGTGACCAAAGCTGTGTCGCAGAGCATCAATTTCAGAATATCCTGCCCGCGCTGCACGACCTCACCATTGTCGGCTAGAACTTCCCATAACAGACCATCGCTTGGGGCGGTCAGACGGGTATTGCGGAGACGGGCGACGTTTGCGTTTTCCTCCAAAAGTCGTACATCAAAGGCTGCAAGCCGCTGGCGAGCCTCGGTCAAATAAACTTCCAGTTCCGCAGCTCCGACCCGGCTATTTGTCCGCGGGCTGCGGTTTGCAAGTACTTCCGGATCGGTGTTGTCTTGCGTCGCCTCCGCTGCTGCGTCTGCACCAAAGGCAACCAAACGCCCAATCTCGGCCGCGGCAAATGCACGTTCCATGCGCAGATCGTTCAAACGCACAACGTCAACGAGCGGGTTATCTAGCGCTGCAAGGTCCTCGTCGGAATCAATAAACGTTCCGAATGGACGCATTGGCATATCCAAGGTTCCTGCAATCGGAGCGCGCAAGGTCGACAGACGTGCATTCACAACTGCATCGGAACTCACTCCGGTGATCTGTTCGCCAACAATAACCCAAAGGGCAACTAAGATCACAGTTAACCCAATGAAAAACCTACCGAAACGCATTGCACACCTCATTCATGTCGAGAGAAAACTGCTCCGAGCAGTAGACGAATCAAACCGTCATTCAGATCTGATACCCTGTTTTAAGTCCAAGATTATGGCCAAATTAATGTGGCTTCGCAGCAGTCACTATTCCCAGCGTGCAACTTACGTCGAAGACGGGACTTGCTGCGACCAAAGCCTGCCTGATGCAGGCAATATGGTCACCTTTCTGTGTAGGAAATCGACCACATTGGCGCAGTTGAGGCACTGGGCCACCTAGTCGCGTATGGGAGAGATAAGGCCCGAAAATGCGCGCCGTTGATGCCGCTTTTGCGAGGCGTTTCTGTGACGCAGATGGTGCCATTCGGCAACGTGGTGGCCATTAAGTTGCATCGGCGCGTATCTGACTTGCCAAGTGCAGTGCCCTGCGTCACGCATTCGCAATGGCCCCAATGTGTTGAGTATTCAATGTCCTTTCCTGCACCCTCCCAGCGGTCTTGCTTAGGCCTTTCAACTGCGGCATTTTTGGTCGCAATGGCATCCGTGTCTGGTGCCAGGGCGGATGGCACATTTGCGCAGTTTGACCTTTCTGAAACGACGGCCAGCGGCGTATTTACTAAGACCGTTGGTAGTTTTTCTTTCGGTATCACCGCAGTTGATTTTTCCGGTGGCAGTCGTCAGGGACTGAATGTTCTATACAAATTGCCCCTGTCATGGGGGATCGCGACGGTGAAACTGGGTCCCAGCTACGGTCGGGTCAAGCTTGACACAGATGCCAGCGCGCAGACCGAATTTGGTGCAAAGGTGGCAGTTGAACGATACACCGCCATGTCCTTTGGCAGCGTTTATTTATTGGCCGAGATGAATTCGGTAGATAATGCCGCGTTTGTGCTTGGACAAATGGGGCTCTCAGCGCCCGGGATGTCACTGGAAATTTCCTATGGGGAAAGTGACAGCTATTCTGAAACCACATTTGCTGTTTCAAAGAGAATATCCGATGGTCCGGTTTCGCTACGAGGCGGGTACCGGTTTCGGGCGGAAGAAGTTTTTCTGGGTGTGTCTGTTAACACTTTTTGAAAATGGAATGGTTCACGTGTGATTTTCGATGCCAAAGAAACTCTTCGACTTCTGCCTGCTAAAGCTATGTGGAAGCTGCGTCGCGCTACTTTATTGAAGTGATGAACGTCAGTCATGGGAAACAGCAGTCATTGGGTGCTTTCAGGTCAATGCGAACCAGTCTCTGTTCTCCAGCGATCTCAATCTGTTAGGCTGCGCAGAGACCGCACCACTCGGTAAGAGCCGCAGCGCGGTTCAGCTTGAAATTTGATCGGCTGTGTAGGTGGCGCTCCGTGTTGAAATGGTTGTGGACTGAGCCGTGGACGGCGACGAATTTTTGCAAGGTACGCATCCTCCTAAAGCGAAGCATGGCCCGCTCTCTTCGTCTAATTGGCTGGTGTGAATTCTAGGCTCGATTGTTAAGCCAGCGGCCGGTTTCCTGTTTGTCGACATTTCCAATGAACTTCATCGCCGCGTCGTAAGAACGTAACTTGTCGGTGAAGAAGATACGTGGTCGACCATGACGTTTCATGGTTTTCCTGAGAAATTTCAATGCTGCCTTGCGATCACGGCGCTTTGTGACAAAGCTTTCCAGGACTTCCCCTTCGTGATCCACAGCCCGCCAAAGGCAATACCTCTCGCCGTTGATCTTCACGAACGCCTCATCCAGGTGCCACTGCCAATTTGAATATGCGCGCATCTGGCTGACCCTTTTCTTGCGGATCTCTGCGGCAAACATTGGGCCAAATCCGTTCCACCAAAATCGAACTGTTTCGTGGCTGATGTCGATGCCGCGTTCGTTCATGAGGTCCTCCACGTTCCGAAACGAAAGCGGAAACCGACCATACATCATGACGGCTAGGCGGATGATCTCTGGGCTCGCCATGAAACAATGACAGGGGCTGTGTTTTGTCATCCACAGAAGCTAATTGCTCGCCCACCCGCCTCAACAAGTTTTCTTCTGACAAAGCCTAGCAAGGGACTGACTGAGACGCTGACACTCGGGATGGATGTTAGCGAGCCGGTCTCGTACGTTCCTGGTGTCGGTCAAAAACCTAGGAAGGTACTGGCGGAACACCCAGAATAGGTTTGTGGAGCAAAACCAAAGCGGCGTAAAAAATCATAGCAATGCTCAGGCGCGCCAAGAAGCTAAACCAGAAGTCTGGAGGATATAGAATGCCTCCTGATTTGGTGTCTTTTACGCGCGCATGCCACTCTGAGGGGCCCATCAGACTCTGCTTTCGAAGATCGATAATCTTCCTACCGAAAATGGCAAACCCGAAAAATATGCCAAACATGATCACATGTGCCAAATCTCCGTTTGGCAGCAAATGCAAACCGGCCCAAAGTGCTAACGCAGTCAGTAATGGATGACGTGTTAATCTGACGATGCCCGGGCGTGCAGGATTGAACTGGTCATTATTGGACCCGCCGAACGAAAAGGGGTTGGGGCGACCAAGTGTCATTGCGATGATGACGCAGACAAAAAACATGCCGATGTCCACGACGTAATATTGCCAAATTGCTTGCGGCCACAATTGAACGTAGGGCGCATTGCCCGCCGCCGCGATGACAAAGCCAAGCATGACAAGCGATAATGCAGAATAGGCCATCGTGAAACCAATAGAGCCCAAATAGCTCTGCAGGCGCGCTTTGACCTTGGGGCGTACAGGGATCGTGTGGGTCACAAAGAACGCGGCAAAGATGAGCGCGAACAGTGGCCAACTGATCATGCTTTTGCATCCTTTATGCGCAAGAGGCTCGGTCCGTAGCGAATGCAAAACCCAACGAAAGCTCCGATCCAGAGAGCCCCGGAAAGGCTATAGAGAGACATGGCAATGTCTGGCCAAATACCAGCGGATAGTCGGGCCAAAACGGCAGCGATAACGCTTGCGAAAATTGCGATGCTGGTAGGATCTGCGAGTAAATCCTGACCCGTATGACCCAGCGTGGCGCGTACCATAACGGCGAGCGTCATCAGGGGGAAACATCCGGCCATCCAGAGGTGCTGTGCTGACCCGGGGACCAATAGATCGGACCGCAGGATTGCAAAGCCTTCGACCAGCGCGCCGAGTGGTATCAAAAGATACGCAAGGTGCAGCACCCACAACAACGGTTCTGACACCGTGTTGAACCCTTTCCAGCGCTTCAGCCGCACCAGATGCAGCGCCGCCAACATTATCAATGCGATACCGCTTTGGAGGGCAATCGGCTGAAGGACCCAAAGGCCAAGTGCCATCGCCGTCAGAACCAACGTGCCCTTATCAAAAATCTGCATTGGCGGGACGGGGAGGTCTTTCTGCCCCTTTTTCACCATCCAGTTGCGGGTAAAGGAGGGAACAATGCGGCCGCCAATCACGGATATCATCAGCAAGACAGATGCAATGCCAAGGCGCATGCCTACACCTTGCGCCGTAAACACACCTTGTGCGGCCTCGATATGAAAGATCAAATTGGCAAGGGTGAACACGCTAAGCATTACAAGGACCACAAGGTTTTTCCAATTCTTGCCCGCAATGATTTCGCGCAGGATCAGCGCGCCCAATGCAACGGGGAACAGCAAGTCTATTACCTCGGAGATGCCAACCGGCAGCAGGGCAGACAGGGCAATCGCGACGCGCCCCAGCGCCCAAAGCCCAAATAATGCAGCCAGCTTCCAGCCGACAACGGGCAGGCGGCCTGTCCAATTAGGCACGGCAGTCAGCAAGAAACCCGCAATGATCGCCCCAAGGTACCCGAACAGAAATTCATGCGCGTGCCAAGACACTGGGTCAAGTCGCGTCGGAAGCGCAAACAGATCGGTTAGCATCATGATCCACAAGACCATAGCAATGGCTGCCCAAAGCGACCCGAACAGGAAAAACGGGCGAAAGCCATAGGAAAATAGCGCCGGCCCGCGCCATTGCCGCATTTGTTCGGAAGACGTCATTGGCTTCGCTTTGCTGTGTTACGTGAGGTTTTGATGACATTTCCGCTATCATCGCAGGTAAACCGCACGCGCACACCATCATACCAAAAGGTCAAGCGGTGGGTGCCCGCGTCGGCGTCAATGCCTGACTCGAAACGACTGGTGATGGCCGCTTCGCGCATAAGCGTGATGACTTGAGCTGCGGGGATGGCCAACAGCTTGCCCAGATCAACCGCGTCAATGGTCGGGTTTGGTTGGCTGAGATCGATCTTCATGTTTGAGCCTTGTCCATCAAGCGGCGTATGTGGCGCGCGAAGGCAAGTGTCGCAGGCACGCCAATCACTGCGCCAATCCCGATCGACCATACGAGCGACAGCACAGGCAAGCCAACCCAACTTCCGATGAGGGAGGCGAAAAAGACGTTGACCGCCATCGCCCCCGCCCCGAATGGGTAAAGCACCAAGGCGATGCTGCGGGTAGACCAGCCGTTGTTTGTCACCGCCGCGCCACCAGCCGTGCGACCAAAAAAAGGGCCGCAATCAGCGCAATCGAAGCTACGGCAAACCAGAATTCGGCCGTGGCAGATTGCGCCTGCGGGACGGGTCTATTAAAGCTGGTGGCAAGCGCGGGAAAGGGCACGGCCATTGCGCAGAGAATAGCGAGATGTTTCATGTCATGTCTCCTGAGTAAGGTGTTGGTAAATATCGGGCAACGCGCGGGTGAGGCGTGCAGGGTTGGGCAATAGCGAAAACCCGCCGCGTCCAAAGATGCGTGCGAACCAATCTTGCCCGTCTTCGTCGATAATGATCCCGTGCAAGGTTTGCCCCGCCCGCCGCGCTTCGCGTACAGCCATGTGGCTGTCTTCAATGCCGTGCTGGCCTTCGTAGTGGTCCAGATCGTTTGGCTTGCCATCGGTCAATACAATCAGCAGTTTGCGCGCGGCAGATTCCTTTGCCAGATGCGCGCTGACATGACGGATGGCGGTGCCAAGGCGGGTGTAGTGGCTGGGCCGCAATGCACCGATGTTCCGGATCACCTCGGCGGACATCGGGGCATCGAACCCTTTGCAGCGGGTCACAAACACGCGGTCCCGTTTCAGCGATGAAAAGCCCCAGATGCCAAACCGGTCCCCCGCAGCGTCGATACCGCCCGCCAAGGCAGCAAGCGTTTCGCGCGCAACCCCGATCACAGATGTGTCGCCCACTGCCGCTTCGGTAGAGCGGGACGTATCAATCAGAAACGCGACGGCCAGATCGCGTTCGACCTGACGTGACGCTTGCCAGATGCGGTCGCTGCCTTGGCCTGTTGCGGCAATCTCGGCGCGGCTGGCGATCAGCGCATCAAGATCCAGTTCAGGCCCGTCAATCTGGCGCGGGCGCAGGATGCGGCGTGGGTGCAGTGCAGCAAATTGACGTCGCACCTCGCGGATGCGCCGCGGATCAGGTGTAAACGGTTCGCCCGTGTCCATGGGCGGTGCCTCAAGCACTCGGCAGTGATCTTTCATATAGCTGCGGCTTTGGTGGTTCCATTCGGGATAGGTGAATTCGCCTGCCAGCGCCTCGTGATCGGCATCGGCGGGTGACAAATCCAGATGCAATCGCAGGCGGGTCGCGGCGCGTTTGTCGACCTTAGACAGGGTAATGTCGTCCTGATCATCCGCCGCCTTTTGCGCATTCTCGTCGTCGTCATCATCGACGGATCGATTGAGGTTCATCGACTCGACCCACGACAGGATCGACTCGAACCGGTGCAGGATAAAACTGTCCTTGCGGTTCGCCTCTCCTCGATCTTTGCGCACGCCCAGCTTGCGCTTGGTCAGGGTGGCAGTGGGCGGCGGTGCATCGGTTTCAGTGGCCTCTGTCGCGGCATCGCCGGTGGTCGGGGCGGCAAACCGCAGCCAGATAGGGACCGGTTGAAACGGGGTATAGGTGCGTGGATGGGCAGCGGGGGACGAGGTCACAGTGCAGACGCCGTTCAGCTGGTTGCGGATGGCGCATTCCATCGCGGCTTCGGCCTGGGGCAGGGTTTGCGCAGGACGGGCTGCAACGATGTGCGCGACCATATTGCCATGCGCCGTGCGAAGCCCCGTACAGCGCGTATAGGCGCGATCGGCGGCCTGCGCATTGGCCGCAATCTGGGCCGCATCGAATGCGCGCGGATCACCGTTACGGTCGGGCAGGGGCATCGCATCCAGATCAGCACAAGCGGCAACAGCGGTCAGCCAGAAATAGGCGGCGCGGTTAAGCGCAGGATCGGGAAAGCAGTCCATCACGGGGGGCAGGCGCAGGCCGTTCCCGTCATAGCTGGCAATGTGGATTTTATCGCGTTCGACCGCCACGCGGCGGCGCAGGGTGCGGCGGTGTCGGACCAGTTGCGCAGGTGTTTCCGATAATTCAACACCCGCCGCACCGCCCAAAGCACGAAACAGCATCGCAAGGCTGGTGCGTACCTGCGCGAGGGTGACAGCGGCGTCTGGATAGCACAGATCAACGCCGATCCCCTCGGCCATGTCGTGCCACAGCTTGCCGACAGTTTCCTCAGGCTCCATCAGATCAAAGGGGTGCAGGTCCATGGCGGCTATCCGAAGGTCACGGCGACAAGGTCGCGCAAAGCCTGTTGGATATCCACGTCATCGCTGAGCGGTTCAATGATTGCGGCCTCGATTGCATGGTCAAAGGACATGCCCGCATTTATGAGCGTGGCGGCATAGATCAATAGGCGGGTAGAGACACCTTCCTCGAGGTCCATTCCGGACAATCGCCGTATCGCCCCGCCCAAGCGGACAAGGCCCGCCGCACGTTCAGGGCTGATTCCGCTTTCCTCGGCGACGACTTTTGTCTCGATATCGGGCTGTGGAAAGTTAAAGCTGATCGACAGAAACCGTTGGCGGGTAGAAGGTTTTAACCGTTTCAGGACATTCTGATAGCCGGGATTGTAGGACGCCACGAGCATGAATCCTGAGGGTGCCTGCAATTCTTCTCCGGTGCGGTCAATCATCAGGGCGCGGCGATTGTCGGTCAGCGGGTGCAGCACGACTGTCACATCTTTGCGCGCTTCGACCACTTCATCAAGGTAGCAGATTGCACCTTCGCGCACGGCGCGGGTGAGGGGGCCATCAACCCATTCCGTCCCTCCGCCCTTAAGCAGGTAGCGCCCGATCAAATCCGCTGCCGACAGATCGTCATGGCAGGCAACGGTATAAAGCTTGCGACCTGTCTTGGCGGCCATATGCTCTACAAAACGCGTTTTCCCACAGCCCGTCGGCCCCTTCAGAAGAAGGGGCAAACGGTTGGCTTGGGCCATCTCGAACAAGGTGCATTCCTGTCCGGTCTGGTGGTAGTTTGGCACAGATGCGGGGCGGGTCATGTCATTCATGACCTATTCCCCCGCAATTGGCTGGGCTGGACCCGGCTCGATGATCTCGCGGTTGCGGATCACCAGCTGGCTGTAGATGAACAGCAGCGCACCGAGCACCACAGCAATACCTGCACCAAAGCGCATGATGTAGAAGATCGACAGACTGTCCTGCACCTCCATATAATAGTCACCGATCACCCGCTGCATGTGTGTCTGGATGGTGCCTGCAAAGGTCAGCACAAAGGTCATAAACGCCATCCCGCCGGTCATCAGCCAAAAGCTCGCCATGTTGAGCACTTGGTTATACGGCTGGCGCTGGCGCAGGATCGGCATCGCATAGGTAAAGATCGCGAGGTTCAAAGCCACGTAAGCGCCGTAGAATGACAGGTGCCCGTGTGCGGCTGTGATTTGCGTACCGTGGGAGTAGAAATTGACCCCGTGCAGCGTGTGCAAGAACCCCCAGACGCCAGCACCAAAGAAGGCGACAGTGCTGGACCCTAGCGACCACAAAAGTGCAGCCTTGTTGGGGTGGTTCCTGCGACCCTTCCAGACCATGACAAAGGCGAATGACATCATCAGGAAGAACGGGATTACCTCGAAGGTCGAAAAGATTGACCCGATCCACTGCCAGTAACCTGGCAAGCCGATCCAGTAGAAGTGGTGACCGGTGCCGAGGATTCCCGAGAACAGGGCGGTTGCGACAATGACATAAAGCCATTTTTCCACAACTTCACGGTCCACACCTGTCAGCTTGAGCAGCAGGAAGGCGAGTATTGCGGCCATGACCAGTTCCCAAGTGGCTTCAACCCACAAGTGAACCACGAACCACCAGTACATTTTGTCCAATGACAGGTTGTCGGGGTTAATAAAGGCAAAAATCCAGAGAAGGGATAGCAACCAAAGCCCCATCAACAGAACATTCGTAATCGCGGTTTTCTTGCCCGCAAGCACGGTCATCGAGATGTTGAACAAAAAGATCAACGCTGCGACAAGGATGCCGAATTTCACCCACAAAGGTTGTTCCAGAAATTCGCGGCCACCGTGGATGCCAACAAGATAGCTGCCAACGGCACCCAGCGTGCCGACCATCAGAATGATTAACTGCAGATAAGCCAGTTTGACGGAATAGATCTCGCGCTCGGATTCTTCGGGTACTAGAAAATAGGCCGCGCCGAAGAAGCCCAGAAGCAACCAGACAATCAGCGCATTGGTGTGGATCATGCGGATGATGTTGAATGGCAACAGTTCTGACAGGAAGTTGGGAGAGACATAAATCCACCCCGCGAGCAGACCACCGATGACTTGAATGGCGAACAGCGCCATTGCGCACACGAAATAGGCGTAGGCGACTTTCTGTGTTTCGTATTTCATGATTGTATTCCTCCTCAACCCGCTTCATTGGGCGGCCAGCCCTGCGTGTCGGTTTGATCGGCCCACCGCAAAAACTCCGCCAGACCGCGGATTTCTTCATCAGTGAGGTTAAAGTTTGGCATCTGGCGGCGGCCTTCAACGCCGCTGGGTTGGGAGTTCATCCATCCCTGCAGCGTCTCGAACGCCCCTTCGGGATCGTCCATAACGCCCCAACGAGTCATGACGTTGCCAACCTCGGGCGCGAAATATGCACCCTCGCCGTGCAATGTATGACAGTTGATGCACGAGTTACGCTCCCAGACATGTTTGCCAAGGATGACCTCTTCGCTCAACGGCATGCCTGCGGTCGACGTGTTCACCACATAACGGTGAGAATTTACCGTGAGCACGACAAAGACGACCACAAAGAACAGTGATCCTGCGTAGAAAATATTGCGTGCGCGTGTTTTCGTCAGGATTTCGACCATCCCTTAGCCCTCCAATCGCTTATATTGGAACGAGGGATAACAGCTTGATCGCGTCCGAAGTTTGCGCTGGGACAACGTTTGAAGCGATTTAAGCGGTTAGTGAGAGAACACGATAGGAGGGGCAAGGGCTCTGTCAGATTAAACTGGCTTGAGGCGGGCAGGGCGGTCCGGTAGCTTTTGCGGATGACAAC
>RCMY010001408.1_pt1 | contig 22949 bp, 21 predicted proteins | sample 2041341 | NCBI WGS metagenome assembly RCMY01 (sample SAMN09708234, study PRJNA481090) | Marine sediment metagenome, whole genome shotgun sequencing project.
GCAATTTTTGGAATTGGATATTGGTTATGGGATTCGGTGCGAAATAAAGCAAACAAAATATTAATTACTGCGATTGCTTTAATTTTTGCGGGTGCATTAGGCAATATAATTGACTCTGTTTTTTATGGGATTTTCTTTACAGATAGTTATCGCAGAGTTGCTGAATTTTTACCACCTGAAGGTGGTTATAATTCGTTATTTCACGGCAAAGTTGTAGATATGCTATATTTTCCAGTTGTTGATACTATGTTGCCAGATTGGATTCCGAACTTAAGTTTTGACATGCCGAGCTGGGTTCCTTTTGTAGGAGGAAAGCATTATTCCATTTTTGAAAATAGAAACTTTACTTTTTTTGATCCCGTTTTTAATATTGCAGATACTGCAATAAGTACTGGTGTTGGTTTGTTAATCGTTTTCAATAAAAAAGTATTTCCTAAAAAGAGAAAATAAAACGATTTTAGTGTTCTAATTTTAAGTCACTGATCAGTTCCATTAAATGATCAATTTGCACGTGATCCATAATAACTACTTTATACCATTTATTATCTCCGTTGTGTTGTTCAGGTACAAGGTCAAATTTTAAGACCAATTCTTTCGGAATATATTCCGCATGAATGGTTACAATATTCATGTGAGGTTCTCTGTAGTATTCGATTTTTAAGGCATCTAATTGCTCACAAAACCATTGAGTTCGCATTTGCAAAATACTTATTTTTTCATCCCAACCATAAGGTCCATAAGTGAATAAAATCATATAAACGGCAACAGCATTTGCTCCCGATCGACTTCCGCAAAGCGTTAAATCCATTCCTTCAACATATTCGGCTTCTTTGGTTAATACATTTTCAATAAGCCCTTTTCTACATAAATAAACACCGGTTCCGTATGGAGATTGAAGCATTTTATGAGCATCAATTGTTATAGAACTAATTTTAGGATTTGAAAAATTTATTGTAGAATTTTTATTACTGAACGGATACACGAAACCGCCGTATGCTCCATCAATATGTAATTTGTATTCTAAATTATGTTTTTCTAAAATATCTGTATACACATCTGGATTGTCAACAGACCCAAACATGGTAGTTGCCATATTTGAAATAACGATAAAATATTTTTTACCATTAGATACAGCATTTAGAACCGTTTTTTCCAAAGCGATTTCATCAATTACACGGGTCTTAAAATCTACTGAAATCTGTAATAAATCAATGTTTAAAACATTAGATCCTTTAGGTATGGAATAATGCGTGTCTTGAGAGGCAAGAATTGCGATTTCACTATTTTTAGCCTGAAAAGTCTTGTTAAAATAATTTCGAAAAACCCACATAGCTTGAATATTTGCTTCGGTTCCGCCTGGAGCAATATAGCCATCGTATTGATCTATTTCACTTTTAAAAACATCAACTGCCAAGACCTCTAAGACTTCTCGTTCAATTTCTTGCGTCCCTTTAAAAGCTTTTTCTGATGTTCCAAAAGTGTGGCATCCGATATGATTCGGGTTCGCAACATACGTTTTTAAAGTTGGAGCATCTTTTAAAAAAGGTGCGTCACTATAGAACACTTTATTGTCTAATTTCGAAGCCGGATATCCTAAAGAAGTGTCTTTTGAAAAATCGACATTTTCAGCTAAAGCTTGTTCTATTCTATTTTGAAGTTGTTCGTGGGTGAGTTTTTTCCAAAATTTCATAAGAAATATATATTTTAAATAACGTATTTTTACCTTTTGATCAAAGGATGCAAATCTACAAATAGTTAGTTGCAAAAGGGTTGTTTTTTAAGCAGATAATCTCATTACATGTTATTTTTATGAAAAAGTATGTCGTTTATATTGTAGTTTGTTTAATCACTTTTTTTATCGCCAAAAGAATATATAAAAGTGAAGAAAAAACTAATCTTCATGAAGATATTCAAATCGTTATGCAAAGTATTGATAACGTAAGTAAGCTGGTTGTTTCAGAAGGTTATTTTTCTGAAATTTACAACTTTAAGGATGCTAGAAAATATTTTTACGATACATTTGAATTTGAGAAAAGTGCTATCGTAACCGTAAATGCTAAGGTTCAAGTACTTTTTGATTTAAAAAAAATGAATGTGGAAATTGATACCATCCATAAAAAAATTAAAATAAAATATATTCCTAAAGAAGAAATTGTTATTATTCCTGATGTTAAATATTTCGATTTACAACAAAGCACTTTTAATTCCTTTACAAAAGAAGAATTAAATGCGATTAATAAAAAAAGTATCCAAAAGATTAAAGAAACGGTTGATGTTTCGAAATTAAGAAATACTGCCAAAGAAAGATTATTTGAAGAATTGACCAAAATATACCAACTTTCTGCAATTTTAGGATGGGAAGTTATCGATGAAACTCAAGATCAATTCCTAGATAATTTTTATACTGAAAAACCTAAATTTTGAAATTAGAAGTACAGATTCAAACTTTGCCGACTTCTCCTGGTGTTTATCAATATTACGATAAAGACGATAAACTGTTGTATATAGGTAAGGCGAAAAATCTAAAAAAGAGAGTGTCTTCTTATTTTACAAAAACACATGAAAACGGAAAAACAAGGGTTCTAGTAAAAAAAATTGTAACCATTAAGCACATTCTGGTCGAAACGGAAACTGATGCGTTGTTATTGGAAAACAATCTTATTAAAAAATACCAACCAAAATACAATGTGCTCTTAAAAGATGACAAAACCTACCCATGGATTTGTATTAAAAATGAGCCTTTTCCGAGAGTTTTTTTAACAAGAAATGTCATTAAGGACGGCTCTGAATATTACGGACCCTATACTTCTATAAAAACGGCAAGATCCCTTTTATCTTTGATTAAAGAATTGTATCCGTTGCGAACTTGCGCCTACCAACTTTCAAGAGAAAATATTGAAGCTGCCAAATATAAAATTTGTTTAGAATATCATATTAAAAACTGTAAAGGGCCTTGTGAAGATTTACAAACAGAAGCTGATTATGTAGAAGATATCAAAGAAATAAGAAATATTATTAAGGGAAATTTCAAAACTTCATTGCAGCGATTTGAATCTTTAATGTATGGTTTTGCTGAAAAAATGGAGTTTGAAGAAGCGCAAAAAATAAAGAATAAACTCGACCATTTAGCCAATTATCAAGCGAAGTCAACGGTTGTAAATCCATCGATAAGTAATGTCGATGTTTTTAGCATCATTTCAGATGAAAGTTTTGCTTATGTCAATTTTTTTAAAATCATGAATGGGGCTATTATTCAGTCACATACAATTGAAATTAAAAAGAAATTAGACGAAAAAGATAAAGATTTGTTAGAATTAGCAATTGTAGAAATCCGTCAACGATTTCATTCGGTTTCCAAAGAGATTTATGTTCCATTTACAGTTTCTTTGGGTAAAGATATTAAAGTTACAGTTCCTAAATTAGGCGATAAAAAGAGAATTGTTGAACTCTCTCAACGAAATGCGAAATATTATAGGCAAGAAAGATTCAAACAAATTCAGATTGTTGATCCCGATAGGCATACCAACCGAATTATGAAACAAATGCAAAAAGATTTGCGACTGAAAGACGAGCCTCGACATATCGAATGTTTTGACAACTCAAATATTCAAGGAACGAATCCGGTTGCCGCTTGTGTTGTTTTTAGAAATGGAAAACCTTTCAAAAAAGAGTATCGGCATTTTAATATAAAAACGGTGATTGGTCCAGATGATTTTGCATCAATGGAAGAGGTGGTGCATAGAAGATACAAGCGCTTGTTAGAAGAAGATAAAGAATTGCCACAACTCATTATTATTGATGGTGGAAAAGGGCAGTTATCATCGGCATTAAAAAGTTTAGATTTATTGGGTTTACGGGGTAAAATTGCCATAATTGGAATTGCAAAAAGATTGGAAGAAATTTATTATCCCGGTGATCCGGTGCCAATGTATTTAGATAAAAAATCAGAATCTTTAAAAATAATCCAACAACTTCGGAATGAAGCGCATCGATTTGGTATTAATCATCATCGAAATAAAAGAAGTAAAGCTGCCATAAAATCTGAGCTTGAAAATATTCCCGGAATCGGTGAAAAAACAAGAATTCAATTACTTCATAAATTTAAATCTGTAAAAAGAGTTACCGAAGCAAGTCTAGAAGATCTCGAAAATACTGTCGGTAGCGATAAATCAAAAAAAATATATAACTATTTTCATCCGGACAAGTAAGAGATTTTTCAGTAAATTTGTGCCATGAAAAAAATTGCATTTTTAAGCTTCTTTTTTTTACTGCCAATTTTTATTTATGCACAATATCAGGCGACACCTAACGAGGATTTAAAGGTAGGTTTGGTCTTAAGTGGTGGTGGTGCCAAGGGTTTTGCTCACGTTGGCGTATTAAAAGTTTTAGAAGAAGCAGGGGTTCGTATAGATTATATTGCCGGTACGAGTATGGGCTCAATCGTTGGCGCATTATACGCCTCTGGTTATAATGCCAATGAATTGGATTCAATTTTAAGAGTTCATGATTTTAACGCTTTGATTCAAAACGAATTACCTCGATCTTCCTTTTCTTTTTATCAAAAGGAGAATATGGGTAAATATGCCATTTCTCTTCCTGTAAAAGATTGGAAAATCGGACTTCCTTCTGCAATTTCGAGCGGACAAAATGTTTTTAATTTGTTATCACAATTAACCGAACATGTGCATACTATTAATGATTTTAGCAAATTACCCATCCCGTTTTTTTGTGTTGCAACAAACCTAGAAACCGGGCAAGAAGTTGTTTTAGATCACGGCTTTTTACCAGAAGCAATTCGTGCAAGTGGTTCCTTCCCATCTTTATTGGCACCAATAGAAATAGATGGAAATATTTTGGTTGACGGTGGTATTGTAGATAATTATCCCGTTGAAAAATTGAAGGCAAAAGGAGTTGATGTTATTATTGGTGTTGACGTTCAAGGAAAATTATTAAAAAATATAGATCTTAATTCTGCACCGAAAATATTAATGCAAATCGCACACTTTCAAATGCTTGAAGACTTGGATGCCAAAATTAAAATGACAGATATTTATTTAAGTCCGGATATTAGCAATTTCAACGATTTTTCTTTTGATAAACAAATGGAAATCATGAAAGTGGGAGAAGATGCTGCTAGAGATAGACTATATGAACTAAAAAAAATCGCAGCACGTCAAACCAATAAAGTACATCATTATGTCAATACTAAGTTCGATATGAATGATGAGATATTGATAAAAGAAATCGTTTTAGAGGGTAATAAGAATTTTACAGATAATTATTGTTTGGACAAACTCAAGATAGTTAAAGGAGAGTCTATAAGTCAAAATGCATTTCAACAAGGTATTAATTCACTATCTGCTACCGGAAATTTCAAAAGTATTAATTACAGGTTCTTGCCAGTTGAAGGAGGTACTAAAGTTGTATTTAAATTGATTGAAAATGAAGCTTCCTCATTTATTCAGTTAGGAGCACATTATGACGATTTATATAAAACGGGAATTTTGATAAATTTTACTAAAAGCCACGCTTTATTTGATGATGATTTTTTATCAGCCGATTTCGTGATTGGGGATAATTTGCGATATAATATTGATTATTTTTTAGATAATGGCTTTAATTGGAGTTTTGGAGTAAACACAAGCTATAATTCGTTTAAAGAGAATATTGCAAATATTTCAATAGGAGATTTAAGTGCCGATGAAATTGGTATTAAAATTCCAATAGAATACAATGATTTTACAACGCAACTTTATATTCAAAGATCCTTTAAAAATACGTTGGCTTTGAGAATAGGAGCAGAAGATAAATTTTTGAAAGTATTTACAGATGAGATTATTAATGATGTAAATAAGAAAATATTTTTTGAAAACAGCAACTTTATTAATGTTTTTGCAAAAGCTACGTATGATTCCTATGACACGAAATATTTTCCTAAAAAAGGCTTGTACTTTGATGCAAATTATAGGGTTTATTTACTGTCTGCAAATTTGAATCCTGATTTTAAATCATTTTCTCATTTAAATGGTCAATTGTCATTTGCCTTTACTTTTTTTGATCGATTAACGGTTCATTATATTTCTGAGGCGGGAATAACCATAGGAACTAACGGAAACGAAGTGCTTGATTATCATTTAGGTGGAAACAATGAAAATTTTATAAATACTTTTGTTCCTTTTTACGGTTATGATATTGGTGGTTTGAACAGTACAGAATTTTTAAAATCTTCATTCACAATTCGTTATCAATTATTTGAAGATAATTTTGTTTCTGCTACCGGAAACTATGCTCGTGTTAGTGAAGATTTATGGAATGCAGGTGAAATTTTTGAAGATACAAAATCAGGGTATGCTGTAGGCTACGGTCTTAATTCATTCATTGGCCCTATTGAATTAAAATACTCTTGGTCTCCAGATGGAAGAGACCAAGATTATTGGTATTTTAATTTAGGGTTTTGGTTTTAAATCGCAGCTAGATAATTATTTTACGCGTCTATTTCTTCTAATTCTTTTATCCCGGATGACATTTTTGATCGAATCCACATTTTCAATTGCATGATCAAATAAAATAGTACAGGAACTACAATAAGTGTCAAAAAAGTTGCTATCATTAAACCGTAAATTACGGTCCAGGCTAATGGGCCCCAAAACACAACATTATCACCCCCCATATAAATATTAGCATCGAATTCACTAAATAAGGTAAAGAAATTAATGTTCAATCCAATCGCAAGAGGGATAAGCCCTAAAATGGTTGTGATCGCGGTCAAAATTACGGGTCTTAAACGTGCTTTTCCTGCTTTTACAATCGTTTCATATAAGGTTTCCTTATCTAAATAATCATTATCATCAATATCTATTTCAATCTTTTTACGATCAATTAATAATTGTGCATAATCTAACAGTACAACCCCATTATTCACAACAATTCCTGCAAGTGCTATAATTCCAACCATGGTCATCATAATAACGAAAGCTGCACCTGTAATTACTAAGCCACCAAAAACTCCAATAAAACTCAAAAAAATTGCCAGCATAATAATTGCTGGTTTCGATAAGGAGTTAAATTGAAAGATCAGAATAAAAAATATCAAACCCAAACCGGTAAAAAAGGCACCCATTAAAAAGGCCATTTGCTTGTTTTGTTCTTCAATTTGACCGGTATAGTCAATTTTGATATCCGCAGGCAAATTATTATAGGTTTTCATTTCATCTTGAACCTGCTTTACAATAGCAGCGGCATCTGTATAGCCTGGAGCTAAAGCCGAATAAACTGTAACAACACGTTTGACATCTTTATGCTTAATCGCGCTAAAACCTGAACTATTACTTTGTTTAGCTACGGCAGAAACCGGAATTTCTTTTATTTTTCCTGAGGCTTGATCTCTGAAGGTTATTTTCTGGTTAAAAATAGCACTGGTATTATATCGGTTGTCTTGATCAAAACGCACATAAATATCATAATCATCACCACCTTCTTTATAAGTACCTGCCTTACTTCCAAAAATAGCATTTCGCAATTGTTGGCCGACTTGACCTGTATTTACACCTAATTCACCTGCTTTTTTTCTATCTACTAAAACCTGCATTGAAGGTTTATCTTTATTCACATCAATTTTTAGTTCATCAATACCTGCAATATTTTTACTATTGATAAAGTCACGCATTTTTTCAGCAGTGTTAATCAATTGCGTGTAATCACTACCTTGAATTTCAATGTTTATTGGTGCTCCTGCAGGTGGTCCGTTTGCATCTTTTTCAACAGAAATCAATACTCCGGGATATATTCCAACTAGTGCTTTTTGTACTTTTTGTCGCAACAATTCACTATCAGCACCACGTCGGTATTTAAATTCACGCATCGATGCTGTAATTTTTGCTTTATGTGGCATTTCGGCAGTAGAACCACCATCGGTTTGAGGGTTTCCGGCACCTTCACCAACTTGTGATACACCACTTTCTACCAAGAAATTATACTCACCATCTCTATACATTGGGTCGTTAACTACATCGAATACTTTTTTCTCAATTTCTTTTGTAATTGCATTGGTTTTTTCAATATCGGTACCTTGCGGATATTCGATATAAACAATAATTTGATTTGGCTTATTATCTGGGAAAAACTCCACTTTTGTTCTCTGTGATGCAAGGGAAGCTCCGAACGCCATAAACGCGCCAATTAATAATAAAAACGTAATGGCTGTTATAATGTAGGGTCTTTTCCCTTTAAGGGAACTTCTCAATTGCTTTTCATACCAATTTTCAAACTTGATAAGTATTTTAGTTTGAAACTGATAGGCTAATTTTCGGATGACTAATCTATAAACCCAAAGCATAATTGCACTAAAAATCATCAATATTCCAATACCTTTATAGTCGCCTCCGATAAAATAAATCAATAAACCTAAAACTGCCATAATACCAGTAATAGTTATGATATTTTTTAATGGCATATCATTATCTTCAATCGTCATAAATTGCGATACCAAAACCGAATTGAAAAAGATAGCAACGATTAATGAAGAACCTAATACGACAGAAAGCGTGATTGGTAATATCATCATAAACTGACCCATAACGCCTGGCCATAAGCCTAATGGAATAAATGCAGCTACTGTTGTTGCGGTAGAAATAATGATAGGAAAAGCAATTTCACCAATTCCTTTTTTTGCTGCTTCAATGCGAGTCATGCCTTCTTCATCCATCAATCGGTAGACATTTTCAACCACAACAATACCATTATCCACCAGCATTCCAAGTCCCATAATTAATCCGAATAAGATCATGGTATTTAAAGTGTAGCCAAGCATGTTTAAAATCATCAGGGATAAAAACATGGACATCGGAATTGCAAATCCCACAAAAATGGCATTTTTAAATCCTAAAAAGAACATTAAAACGGTTACCACTAAAATTACTCCAAAAAGAATATTATTTACCAAATCATCTACTTGACCAATAGTTACAGAAGATTGATCGTTAGAAATTGTTATGGTTAAATCTTTAGGAAATACATTTTCTATGGCATTATTAACAATTTCTTCAATTTGTATTGATGCTTCCACCATATTTTTCCCGGCACGTTTTTTAACATCTAACATCACAACACGATGTCCGAATTCTCTGGCGTAGGTTGTGATATCTTTTTCCTTAAAGGATACTTTTGCGATATCTTTTAAATAAATGGGGTTGTTATTTTCAGATTTGATAACGAAACTATTCAAATCAGTGGGTTGGTCAATTTCGCCTAATATTCGAATAGTTCGTCTTTGTCCGCTCGATATCAAGTTACCCGCCGACATGGTAACGTTACCTCTGTTAATCGCATTAATAACATCGTCGAAACTTACCTGAGCCGCCATCATTTTATAAATATCTACAGCAACTTCAACTTCTTTTTCTTGAGCGCCTCGAATATCTACTTTTTTAATCTCTTGTAAATCTTCAATTTCATCTTGTAAATATTCGCCAAACTCTTTTAATTTTTCAACCGGATAATCACCGTAAATGTCAATATTTAAAATCGGCATTTCTTCCGACAAGCTTAAATCAAAAACATTAGGCTCGACTTTTGCACCGTTGAAAGTAGGCCAATCTTCGCTAGAAGTCTCTGTTTCAATTTCATCTTTTACCTTTTGTTTTGCTTGATCTACAGTAATGTTTTCATCAAATTCAACAATTATCAACGAGTTGTCTTCTTGTGAAGTGGAGGTTATTTCAACAACATTACTCACCGTTTTCAATTTATCTTCTAACGGATCTGTAATAAGTTTTTCAATATCTTCTGCGGTGTTCCCCGGATAAATAGAACTAACATATATTTTAGTTTCCTTAATTTCAGGAAAACTTTCTCTAGGCATACTAAAATAGGCCGAAATACCCAGAAATAATATCACCACCATCAATACATAAATAGTAGTTTTATTATTTATCGCCCAAGAGGAAAGTGCAAATTCTTTATCAATAATTTTGTGTTTCTTCGTCATAATTGCAACTTATTGATTGATGATTTTAACGGTTTGCCCTTCACGAACACTTCGAGCACCTTCTTTAATAATTTCACTACCATTTTCTAGTCCGCTTAACACCTCAATAACATCACCTTGTGTTTTTCCAGTTTGTATTATAACCCGTTTTACATGTGCTTCATTTTCTGAATTTTGGTCGGTAACCACATACACATACTGTTCTCCGTTAGCATTTTCTGAAATAATACTTTGTGGAATTAATAGTGCTTTTTTATTGGTGTAATCGTTGATTTTTAATTTTGCCGTTAAGTTTGGCTTGATAGATTTATCTTTATTTGGCACAGCAACTTCAATTTTAAATGATCGGTTTGCCGGATTAATGAAATTCCCAGCTTGACGGATTTTTGCATTTAATACTTTATCTAAAACAGGAAATTCAACAATTACATTTTTATTTTTAGTGACATCATTGATGTAATTTTCGGGCACATCAACTTCAATATACATATTGTTTAAACTTACAATTCGCATTAGTTGAGATTGGCCAGGAGCCACAACACTACCTTGTTGCGTAATAATATCATCAATAACACCAGAAAAAGGCGCTTTAACAGCAGTTTTTCCGAGTTGTATTTTCATTTGATTAACTGCTCTTGATTGTGCCTCGTAATTTGATTTGGCTTGTAGATATTGAATCTCACTACCGATTTTTTGATTCCACAATCTTTCTTGACGTTCAAAAGTTGTTTTTGCCAAATCGGCTTGAATTTGAAGTTGTGCAACTTGCTGACTTAAACCGCCATCATCAATAGTTGCCAGAACTTGACCTTTACTAACGTTTTGTCCTTCTTTGACATAAATTTGTTGTAAGATTCCTGACATTTCAGGATAAATTACAATATTTTCTTTTGTTTTGACATTTCCTTGCAGCTCAAGAAAATGATCAAATATTTCTTCATGAGCTTTTATGGTAGTCACCAATGGTAATTTTTTAGAATCATCTAATGCTGAAATAGCTTCATCCAGTTGCTTTAGTTTTTCTGAGATTTCAACTTCTTGTTTTTCAATTTCAGATCGTCTTTCTCTCAAGGTAGAAAGATTTCCTTCAGCGATGATATCTTCAATAGACTTTTTATTTTCACCTCCGCAAGAAGATAAAATAACTAAGGATATAAGGAGTAAAAAAATATTTTTCATGAGTTTAATTTTGGTAGTTAACAGTATTTAATATAGTTTCTAAAGCAGCTTTTTTATTGATGATATCTAGCATTGCTTGTAAATAGTCTTGTTGGGCTGAAAACAATTGTGTTTGGGCTTGTCTCAAATCAAAACTAGAGGCAATTCCTTCAAAGTATTTGGTTTGATTTTTTTGTTCAATTCTTTCCGATAAGTTTAAGTTTTGCTTTTTATTTCTATAATCTTCAATGGCAAATTGATAATCACTTTTGGCAGTTGCAACCTGTAATTTTAATTTTTGCTCAACCTCGGTTAAATCTTCATTTGCTTTTTCTAAATTTATTTTTGCCCTTTGTGTTGCAGCAGATCTGCCAAAAGAACTAAAAATGGGTATATTCATGTTTACACCGAATAATGAAGAACCAAACCATTTTTGATTGTTATTTAAAAATCCAAAATCTTGATTGTATCCAGCATAGCCACCATTCACAAAGGCACTTAAATTTGGTAAAAATTTGCTTTTCTCTAACTTTAGCAATAATTCTTTCGAGGTTTTATCATTAAATGCGATTCTATAATCGATAATATTTTCAATATTTTCATCGGTATTTAAAAGATCTAAAACAATATTTTCACCTGTTAGAGTTTCTAAATTATCCTTTAATATAGTTTTAGAATTCAAATCTATTCCCAAAGTAATATTAAGCATTTGATAGGCGACTTTTTTGAGTCGGGTAACATTATTCAAACTACTTTTAAGGCTCGACAACGTAATTTCAAGCTGTTCGACACTTTCTTCTTCTGCTAAACCATTTATAAAAATTTTATTTGTTTCATCTAAATTTTTTCGAACAACAGTGATATTATTCTCTAGTATTCTTACGGTTTCTTCAGAAAGTAATACATTGCCATATGCATTAATTACTGCTTGACGAACTTCTAAGTCAGTTTTAATTTTTGCATTTTCCGAAATTTCTAAAAAGACTTTAGCTGACTGTAAACCAACAAGGTAAGAGCCATCAAAAATTAACTGTCGTAATGTTGCGGTGGTTGTAAGCGTATGTTTTGTACCGAAAGCGATTTCCACAAAATCACCTTGATTTCCACCTACCAATTCAGCTGGTAACAAAGAAACTTGCTGTTTGATCCAATTTTGATAATCAACGGTTGCATCTATTTGTGGTAAACCTGTTGCGGTTGTTTCCCATTTTTGTTTTTTTGCCGCTTCAATATCAAGTGCAGCATTTTTGGCTGTCCGGTTGTTTTCTAAAGCGAAATCAATAGCTTCTTGTAAAGTAAAAGATTTCGGATTTTCTTGCGAAAAACTAATCGATACAATAGTTAAGCTAAAAACAAGTGCTAATTTTTTTATCATTTTTAAATATTCTTCGTTGTTATAATTTTGGTTAAAACGTCTAAACCTTTTTCGGTGCAAATACCTCTTAGGTGGTACTCATGGAAGTTTTCCATAAGCATATTACTAGAAAAACTTTCTTGTGGAAACAACTCTTCATCTTTTAAAGCCATCATTGTATTGAAATAAACTCTTGAAATAAAATCAATATTTATACTGTTTCTATATAAACCTTGTTCAATACCTCGCGTTAAATTACTTGTGACGCAGGTTTGCATCAAATTGAATTGCTTAATCTTTAGTGATTTAAAGATTTTTGGATAATACTTTTTAAGTTGGTATTGTGGTGAAGATTTTTCATCTTTTAAATGCGCCATGATAAATAGTTTTATATCATGAAACTCTCCGATCGGATTGTGATCTTGCTTGCAAATACAATCAATTCCATGAGCAATTCTGTTAAAAACATATAAGCTTGTTGCTTCAACAAGTTTCGTTTTATTATCAAAATTTTGATAAATGGTTTTTTTTGATATGCCTAAAGAATTGGCGATATCATCCATGGTGACGCTTTTAAATCCGTAACTTAAAAACAAATCAGAAGCCTTATGAATTAATTTTTCTCTCATTGGGGCGCAAATATACTAAATAGGAAACTATAAAAACAAAAAAAGTTTCCAAAGTTTACAATTTAATAATATATGGTTTTACGATTGTTTCATTTATTTTTACAAAAAAAATCAAGAGTTTGGAAATTCAAGACTACAAATCTATATTTTTAGATTATTTATCGGAAAAGACCATTAGGGGGAATTCACTTAATGAGCCAAAAAATTTATACGATCCTATTCATTATATTTTACAGATTGGTGGAAAAAGAATTCGACCAATTTTAACTTTGATGAGTTGTGAGCTATTTGGCGGGAAATTACAAGATGCTTTACCTGCAGCCTTGACTGTTGAAATGTTTCATAATTTCACCTTAATTCATGATGATATCATGGATAAAGCTTCTTTGAGAAGGGGAAAAGAAACGGTTCATATCAAGTGGAATGAAAATATAGGAATTCTTTCTGGCGATGCACTTATGATTTTGTCCTATCAAATGTTCGAGTCATTTCCGGCTCCTATTTTTAAAAATCTTCACATACTGTTTAATAAAACGGCTTTGCAAATCTGTGAAGGGCAGCAGTACGATATAGATTTTGAAACTAGAAATGATGTGACTTTGCAAGAATATATCAAAATGATAAGTTTTAAAACTGCTGTTTTATTGGGTTGCGCCTTGCAAATGGGCGCTATGATAGCAAATGCCAAAGAGAAAGACACTCAAGAAATGTATGAGTTTGGATTAAATTTAGGAATAGCTTTTCAATTGCAAGATGATTATTTGGATGCGTTTGGAACGGATGCTTTTGGTAAGAAAGTTGGAGGTGATATTTTAGAAAATAAGAAAACCTTTTTATATTTAAAAACCTTGGAAATGGCTTCGCCAAAAGATGCGGATCGTTTGTTAGACTGGTACTGTAAAACTGAAAATACCGACCAAAAAATTAGTGAAGTGAAAGTTTTATTTTCAAAATATAAAGTTCCAGAATTACTTCTTCAAGAAATTAAAAATTATTCAAATATCGCATTTAAAAATATTGAGCGATTGTCGTTATCAGATAAAAAGAAAGCTGTATTTATTAATTTTGGTAAAAGTTTAATGGTTAGACAAACATAATGATATCCGATAATCAAAATGGATTGCAGTTAGTAACCGAAATTCAACAAAAAGAATTATTGGTTGATTTAATTCTGCAATTAAACAAAGATTTCAAATTGGTGGGACTCGATTTTTATATATCGAAAGATAGCTTACCCGGCGTTGTTGTAAATTATTTGGAGACTTATCTTTTAGAATTAATCAAAAAAGATTTTAATTCTTATATCAATTTGTTATATCGAATTGATATTCCTGAAAAGCAAGTGAAAGAAATAAATGATGTGGACATTGAAATTATTTCAAGAAAAATTGCCATTCTTATCTTAAGAAAAGAATGGCAAAAAGTATTTTTTAAAAGTAAATCCCTATAAAAGGTGTCCAAGCTGAACCATAAGCACTTCTTTCAGAATCGTAAAGAACATCATATCTAAACCCAAAAGAAAAATTGCCTGATATAAAAGAAGCTCCCAAGTAAATCGCATTACTAAAATAGGAATCATCGTATAAACCTCTCCATTCTGTTTGTAACCCCTCATATTCTGCAGATAACTGCAAAAAAGGAATTGGTCTATAAAGAGCAGATACACTTCCTCCAAATGAGTTGGAGTGATAGTTGTAATATCGGTTTGGCCCACCATAGCTAATTCCATAATATTCACCGTCAGAGTACATATACGTTACACCAATACCAGTAATAAATTGCGGTGTTAGATGATAATAAGCTTTTGGAGCAATCATAAGATCTGTTCCACCATTCCAAAAAGAAAGTCCAAGATTACCACCAAAACTCCAATATTGCTGAAAAGTAGGGGCAGTTCTTTTAATTACAGTTTGTGAAGTCGTTTCGTTACCAGATTGGTATTTGTAATTTGGGTTATTTTGAATAACTGTTTTTTGTGCACTCATTATACCAAAGGAAAGTGAAAATACCAATAAAAAAGTAATTTTTTTAAACATGCTTCTAGATTTTTAGAAATGATCTAAATCAAAAATAAGAAATAATAAAATATTATTGTACATAAAGTAAAAAAATAGTAATATTGCAGTCCAAAATTTTGGTCCCATAGCTCAGTTGGTTAGAGCACCTGACTCATAATCAGGTGGTCCTTGGTTCGAGCCCAAGTGGGACCACAGATTGAAATTAGAGTATTGTTGGGCTAGAAGTTATTCCCGCTTGTTTCGTCAAATAGGGAAGCGCTTCTGTTTTAATAATAAAATTATTTTTTTTGCAACAAAGAAACTTTGTTAAAAGGTTTTTATATATTTGCAATAATATTTTTTAAAATACGTTTATAGAAGTTAATAAAATGTTTATGAAAAGAAAATACTTGAAAGCAATTGTATTAGTAGCTTTTTTTCTTGTGGTTACCAACTCTTTCGCAGGGGGACCACCGCCTCCACCACCACTTCCGATTGACGGAGGTCTAATTGGTTTGTTTGGGGCTGCAATTTTCTATGCTGTTAAAAAGATAAAGGATAATAGAAAATAATCCTTTACTTATTTAATAATCTTGCCACATATTTGCCAATAACATCAAATTCTAAGTTAACCTTATCATTAATTTTAATTTTATGAAAATTTGTATTTTCATAAGTGTAAGGTATTATTGCAACGCTAAACGTGTTGGTTTTTGAATTTACAACTGTTAAACTAACTCCATTTACTGTTATAGATCCTTTTTCAATAGTGATATTGTTAAAGTCATGATCGTATTCGAAAGTAAAAACCCAGCTTCCTTCTTCTTCTTTAATTGCAATACATTTTGCTGTTTGATCAACATGTCCTTGCACTATATGCCCGTCTAGTCGAGCATTAAGTTTCATTGCTCGTTCCAAATTAATTTCGTCTTCAATCTTTAGTTGTCCGAAATTTGATTTGTCAATGGTTTCTTTAATTGCAGTTACGGTATGTGCATTTTCTTTTTGAGCTACAACAGTTAGACAAACCCCATTGTGCGCCAAACTTTGGTCAATTTTCAATTTCGAAGATATTGCGCTTTCCACCGTTAAGTTAATATTTTCCTTATCCGACTCGATCGCAATAACTTTTCCTATACCCTCAATAATTCCTGTAAACATTTTCTAATTTTATTTGATTAAATTTGTCAAATGGTTTTTATTATTTATATGAACCATAATTCTTTATAGAGCAAGAAAAATAAAAGAAATTATCTATTTTTCAGCTCTTCAAAATTAATAAATATAAGTAGTTTAAATGAAGAAATCTGAAAAAATAATTGTTGGAATTTCAGTTGGTGATATTAACGGAATTGGAATTGAAATCATTTTAAAGACATTTGAAGATATTCGAATGCTGGACTTTTGTACGCCGATTATTTTTGCATCTACCAAGGTTTTAAGTTATCATAAAAAAGCATTGAACATAAACACTCAAGTACACGGTATAGAAAGTCTTGAAAATGCAATATCTAACAAGGTTAATGTTTTAAATATTTGGAAAGAAATTGTTGATATTGATTTAGGAAATCCAACCGAAACCTCTGGTAAATATGCATTTGAGTCTTTGCAAAGTGCTACGAATGCATTAAGAGATAAAAAGATTGACGTACTAGTTACCGCGCCAATAAACAAAAATAATATTCAGTCTGAAAAATTTAATTTTAGAGGTCATACAGAATATTTGGAAAGTATGTTAGATGGAGAAAGTTTGATGATTTTAATGACAGATGAGCTGAGAATTGGTTTAATTACGGGTCATTTACCAATTAAAGAAGTTGCTCAAGCTATCACACCGGAATTAATAAAAAAGAAGGTGTCGATTCTATACCAAACTTTAGTGGGAGATTTTAAAATATCTCGTCCGAAAATTGCAGTTTTAGGTTTGAATCCACATTGTGGTGACCACGGTGTGATTGGAACCGAAGATGATGAAATAGTAACTCCAACTTTGAATGAAATTCAACAAACCGGCAAATTAGTTTACGGGCCATTTGCTGCCGATAGTTTTTTCGGAACACAAAATTACAAAAGATTTGACGCGGTTTTAGCGATGTATCACGATCAAGGGTTGGCGCCATTTAAGGCTCTTTCTTTTGGTAGCGGTGTTAATTTTACCGCAGGTTTAAGTGAAATACGAACTTCTCCCGACCATGGAACGGCTTATGAAATTGCAGGAAAAGGCAGTGCAAATCACAGTTCTTTTAAAGAAGCTTTGTTCAATGCTATTTCAATTTTTAATACGCGAGGAGAATATAAGCTATTAATGGAGAATAAATTAAAAACAAAAAAAGAGAAATAATTTAGAATTTTTATTCAAACTATTTTTTAATAAAGTATAATTTATTACCTTTGCGCGCTCAAATTTATATTTTGATGAAATCGTTGAATGTATATGAAATATCTTTTTTTGGTTTAAAAGAAGGGGTTCATCATTTTAAATATGAAATTGGAAATCAGTTCTTTGAAGCTTTTAATTACGATGAATTTTTTGATGCGAACATTTTAGTAAACTTAGAGTTTGATAAAAAAAGCAATATGTTAGAATTGCATTTTACCGCTAATGGTAATGTGAATGTAGCATGTGACGTATCTAATGAACGTTATGACCAACCTATCTCTGGAGACTTAAACATTGTTGTGAAATTTGGAGATGAGTTTAATGATGATAATGAAGAAATTTTGATAATTCCTCATGGTGAACATCAGATAAATGTAGCTCAATTTATATATGAGATGCTAGTTTTGGCTGTACCCAATAAAAGAATTCACCCCGGAATTGAAGATGGATCATTACAATCGGATATCATCGAAAAGCTTAAAGAATTGCGACCAAGTAAAAAAAAGAAATCAAATGAAATTGATCCCCGTTGGGAGGATTTAAAAAAGTTATTAACTGATAAAAATACATAGAGATGGCACATCCTAAAAGGAAAATATCGAAACAAAGAGGACGTAAAAGAAGAACACATTACAAAGCAACAGTTCCTCAAATAGCAAAAGATCCAACAACAGGTGAAGCTCACCTTTATCATAGAGCACACTGGCACGAAGGAAAACTGTATTACAGAGGTCAAGTTTTAATTGACGCAAAAGAGAATGCAGCCTAAGTAAAGTTGTAAAATGAAGTAAAAACCCTCATATTTGAGGGTTTTTTTGTTGATTTGGGTTAAATTTCGCTAAAAAATCTAATTTTTTGATCAAAAGCCAAAATATATTTTCATACTTTTGGTTGCTCTTTCTTAACAAATTGAGCAGTTACACTTATAGTTTTTATGTAAATATATAAAGTAAAAGTTTAATTATGACTAAAATTACTGCTGCAATAACAGCTGTTGGAAAATATCTTCCTGATTATATTCTTACGAATAAGGAATTGGAAACCATGGTAGATACGAATGATGAATGGATTACTACAAGAACTGGAATAAAAGAAAGACATATATTAAAAGAAAAGAATAAAGGAACTTCCTTCTTGGCTATTCATGCGGCAAATGATTTAATTGCTAAAAACAATATTAATCCCGAAGAAATAGAATTGGTTATTGTTGCAACTGCAACACCCGATATGCAAGCAGCATCAACAGCTGCTTACACTGCAACGCAAATAGGTGCAGTTAATGCTTTTTCATTCGATTTAGAAGCTGCTTGTTCTAGTTTTTTATATGGCATGTCTGTAGCAGCTCGTTACATCGAATCTTCCAAATACAAAAAAGTTTTATTGATTGGAGCAGATAAAAATTCCTCCATGATAGACTATACCGATAGATCGACTTGCATTATTTTTGGCGATGGGGCCGGGGCTATATTACTAGAGCCAAATGAAGAAGGACTCGGAGTTTTAGATGAATACCTTCGAACAGACGGAGCTGGAAGAGAGTTTTTAAAAGTGGAAGCAGGGGGTTCTGTAATGCCGGCAACGAAAGAAACTGTTGAAAATAAATTGCATTTTGTACAACAAGATGGAAAAACTGTTTTTAAAAATGCAGTTTTTAGTATGGCAGATGTTTGTGAAAAAATACTCAAAAGAAACGATTTAAAAAAAGCAGATATTTCTTGGCTAGCCGCACACCAGGCAAATAAAAGAATTATCGAAGCTACTGCAAATCGAATGAACTTAGATTGGTCTAAAGTAATGATGAATATTCAAAATTATGGTAATACTACCTCAGCAACTTTACCTTTGTTGTTAGCAGATTATGAAGATAATTTAAAAAAGGGAGATACCATATTATTTACAGCCTTTGGAGGAGGATTTTCCTGGGGAGCAATTTATTTAAAGTGGGCATATTCAAAAAATTAACATACCTTAAAAATATATTATGGACTTAAAAGAAATTCAAAATCTGATAAAATTCGTTGCGAAATCTGGAGCAAGTGAAGTGAAATTAGAAATGGAAGATATTAAAATCACCATTAGGACCGGTTCAGAAAAAACAGAGACTACTGTTATACAGCAACCAACTCATCAACATGGTCATGTCATGCAAAGCGCTCCTCAAAGTGCACCAATTGCAGCAGTTGCAGCTAGTTCTGAGGTAGAAGAAGAAAGCGAAGAATCAAAATACTTGATAATTAAGTCTCCTATTATTGGTACTTTTTATAGAAAACCATCGCCTGATAAACCAATGTTTGTCAATGTTGGAGATACAATTAGTGCTGGTGATACGGTTTGTATCATAGAAGCAATGAAATTATTTAATGAAGTTGAATCAGAGATTTCTGGTAAAATTGTTAAAATTTTAGTAGAAGAATCTTCTCCGGTAGAATTTGATCAACCCTTATTCTTAGTTGATCCATCCTAAAAATTACTTTTAGAAAGTTTTATTTAGAAAGAGTTTCATTTTTTTAATTGCTAAATTATGTTTAAAAAAATATTAATTGCTAATAGAGGAGAAATTGCACTCCGAATTATAAGAACCTGTCGAGAAATGGGTATTAAATCGGTTGCTGTTTACTCTACTGCTGATGCTGAAAGTTTGCATGTTAGATTTGCAGATGAAGCGGTATGCATAGGACCTCCTTCGAGCAGTGAATCTTATCTCAAAATATCAAATATTATAGCTGCTGCTGAAATAACTAATGCAGATGCGATTCATCCCGGTTACGGATTCCTATCCGAAAATGCCCGATTCTCGAAGATTTGTGAAGAGCACGGAATTAAGTTTATCGGTGCCACAGCGGAAATGATAAATTTGATGGGGGATAAAGCTTCGGCTAAAGAAACCATGAAAAAAGCGGGAGTTCCAACTATACCTGGTTCTGAAGGACTTCTAGCTTCTTTTGCTGACGCCGAAAAAACGGCTAAAAAGATTGGTTATCCAATCATGTTAAAAGCTACAGCAGGCGGTGGAGGTAAAGGTATGAGAGCAGTATGGAAACCTGAAAATTTGCAAAATGCATGGGATTCGGCGAGACAAGAAGCGAAAGCTTCTTTTGATAATGATGCCATGTACATGGAAAAGTTAATTGAAGAGCCACGTCATATTGAAATTCAAATTGTTGGAGATTCAACGGGGAAAGCGTGTCATTTGTCAGAACGCGATTGCTCTGTTCAAAGAAGACATCAAAAATTGACTGAAGAAACTCCTTCTCCATTTATGACCGATGCACTTCGCGAAAAAATGGGAAATGCAGCGGTAAAAGCAGCAGAATTTATTAAATATGAAGGTGCAGGAACAGTTGAATTTTTAGTGGATAAGCATCGAAAGTTTTACTTTATGGAAATGAATACACGTATTCAGGTAGAACATCCTATCACAGAGCAGGTTATTGCAAATTTTGACTTAATTAGAGAACAAATTAAAGTTGCATTCGGGGTGCCTATTTTGGGAATAAATTATTTCCCGAATATGCATGCAATTGAATGCCGAATAAATGCGGAAGATCCATATAATAATTTCAGACCTTCTCCAGGGAAAATAACTATTTTTCATGCTCCTGGCGGACATGGGGTTCGATTAGATACGCATGTTTACGCAGGTTATGTAATTCCACCGAATTACGATTCTATGATTGCAAAATTAATTGTTACAGCGCAGTCTCGTGAAGAAGCAATTAGTAAAATGAAAAGAGCTTTGGATGAATTCGTAATTGAAGGTGTAAAGACAACTATTCCGTTTCATCGTCAATTAATGGAAGACCCAAACTACATTGCAGGAAATTATACTACCAAATTCATGGAAGATTTCGTTTTGAAACCACAATAAGAATATTTGGTTACATATAATAAGTAAAATAAAAGGATATGATTTTCATATCCTTTTATTTTTTTACTTTTACTTGTAAATTTAAACATATGAAATGCCCATTTACAAAACTCAAATCAAATGAAAAATGTTAATTCAGGCATTCCATCTGACCATTAGAAAACAATAAATATTAACAGATGAAAGACTCCACGATTAAAATTGACGGAATTGATAAAATAATTCTCAATCATTTGATGGCAGATGCTCGAACACCCATTTTGAGCATTGCCCGAGAAATTGGTATATCAGGTGCAGCAATTCATCAAAGATTGAGAAAATTAGAGTCGTCCGGTTTGATTTCAGGATCTAAATTTGTCATCAACCCAAAAGTTATTGGATATAAAACGGTGGCTTTTGTCGGTATTTTTTTAGACAGCTCAAGTAAATATAAAGATGCCATCAAACGAATGGAAGAAATAGATGAAGTGATTGAAAGTCATTATACTACAGGTAATTATGCCATATTTGTGAAAATAATCTGTAAAGATAATGAGCATTTAATGCAGGTATTGAACCATCAAATCCAGCATATAAAAGGTGTTGCGAGAACAGAAACTTTTATATCACTGGATCAGCAAATCGACAGACAAATTAAAATCTAACTTCTACTATTATAAATATTTAAATAGTAAATTAAAGTGGCAATAGAGCTAATTGCAGCAACTAAATAGGTTCTTGCAGCCCATTTTAAAGCATCTTTTGCGCCATCATGTTCTTCTTTTGTAACCATTTGCTTATTTTCTAACCAAACCAAAGCGCGATTACTGGCATCATATTCCACGGGGAGAGTCACAATGCTAAAAACTACGGTTGCGGCAAAAAATAGAATTCCGATAAGTAAAAGTGACGGAAAAATATTTACCGTGAAAATTCCGGCAATCAACAAAAACGATGCAAGTTTCGAAGAAATTCCTACCATCGGTACCAATTTAGAACGTAAATTTAACCATCTATAACCAACAGCATGTTGTACGGCGTGACCACATTCATGCGCCGCAACAGCTGCTGATGCTGCATTTCTCTGACTGTAAACTGATTCGCTTAAATTGACCGTTTTATTTAATGGATTGTAATGATCGGTTAATTGCCCCGGAGTTGATATGACTTTTACATCGCGAATACCATTATCTGCAAGCATTTTTTCGGCTATTTCTTTGCCACTCAATCCATTCTGAAGCTGCATTTTAGAATAATATTTGAATTTACTTTTCAATTTCCATTGAACAAGCATTCCGCCAAGACCAATTAAAATAATAAGAATATATGAACCAGACATATTTATAATTTATTTTTAGATTTAATTAATACTTTTACAACATCAAAAACAAAATTGTTCAAGATGCATGCAAAAATACCAAATATTTTATTGATTTATACCGGTGGAACTATTGGAATGGTAAAAGATTATAAAACAAATTCATTAAAGGCGTTTAATTTTAATGAAATTCGCGATAGAATACCGGAATTACATTTATTAGATTGTACCATTCAAACCATTTCATTTGATAATCCAATAGATTCTTCTAATATGGATCC
>RCMY010001409.1_pt1 | contig 22938 bp, 16 predicted proteins | sample 2041341 | NCBI WGS metagenome assembly RCMY01 (sample SAMN09708234, study PRJNA481090) | Marine sediment metagenome, whole genome shotgun sequencing project.
CTGCGCGGAGGATGATGGCGGCGGCGAGGGCGGCCCGGCAGTAGGCGATGAGGCCTTGCAGGCGGACGGCGTCCATGGCGCCTTTGGTTCCGGTGCGGCTGAACCAGTCGCGGCCGGTGCGCAAGAATTGGGTAAAGGCTTCGCCCCAGGCCAGGTTTTCCGGGTCGCTGAGCGTGCCGTCAGTGCTGTGCGTCCAGGGCAGGGTAAGCACCCAGGAGCGCGAGACCAGGGTGGGCAAGAGGCGCTCGCGCTGGGGCACGGTGAGCACAAAGACGGTGCCGGGGCAGGGTTCCTCAAGGGATTTGAGCAGGGCATTGGCGGCTTCAATGGTCAGATTCTGGCTTTCGGCCATGACCACCACGCGGCGGCCGGCTTCTCGGGGCGGGTCGCCGATGATTTTGCGGATTTCGCGGACCTGGTCGATTTTAATGCTGGCGGCGCGGCCGTCCAGGAGGAAAAAATCGCGGTGGCTGCCGGTGAGAAGGCGGGCGCAGGCCGGGCAGGCCCAGCACGGCCCGGAGTCGCTCATAAACTCGGGCAGGGAAGCGTCACGGCGCGCCGTGCAGTTGAGCAGCCCGGCCCAATACAGGGCGGCGGCCAGGCGGCTTGCGGCCGTGCCGCCTTCCATGAGCAGGGTTTGAGGCGGGGCTTGTCCTTCATAGGCGCAGAGCTGCTTCAGCGCGCCGCGCACAGAGCCCAGGGGGTCGGCTCCGGCTTGCCCGCCGGGCGCAAAATTCACCAAGGGCCGCAGAAAGGAAAGATCCGGCTGTTCGCTGCCGGGGTCAACTTTCTCGGCGCTGTCTTTGCTTTTGGGTGCGGCCATGCATTTTTTCCTGGTTTAAATAAAATATATGCAGCTTGCATATATTTGCGCAAAACACTCACGCCCACATTGATTTTTTGGCTTTATGAATTCAAACTCCGCCCCCTGCCTCTTCATTCAACTGTGTTTTATTCAGCCCGGAAGGAGGCGGTCATTTTTTATATAACCCTTTCCCAAGCCCCCAATCGGGGTTCAGGAGGGGAGAGGGTCCGGGAGAGGGGAACCTAAAGGGGCTCAGCTCCTTTGGGTTCCCCTCTCCCGGCGCGTTTACGCCTTGCCTAATCTTCGTAATCAAAAGTCTGTTCGCGGTCCGGGCCGATGGAGATGAGGCCCACGCGCACGCCGAGGAGTTCTTCGATGCGGGCGATGTAGTTGCGGGCGTTGACCGGCAGGCAGCCCCGGCACTTGGCGGCGGAGATGTCTTCTTTCCAGCCGGGCATGGTTTCGTAGACGGGGGTCACCTGGGCGAGGCCGTTGTCCACCTGGGGCGGGTAGAGGATTTTTTCGCCGTTGTATTCGTAGGCCGTGCAGATTTTAAGCTCGTCAAGGCCCGAGAGCACGTCGAGCTTGGTGAGGACCAGTTCGGTAAAACCGTTGAGGCGGGCGGCTTCGCGCAGCAGCACCATGTCCAGCCAGCCGCAGCGGCGGCTGCGCCCGGTGGTGGCGCCCACTTCGGCGCCCTGTCGCTGCAGGTAGGCGCCGGTGGCGTCGTCGAGCTCAGTGGGGAAGGGCCCGGCGCCCACGCGGGTGGAGTAGGCTTTGACAATGCCGATTATGCGGTCAAGGGCCTGGGGGCGCACGCCGGCGCCTACGGCCGCGTTGCCGGCCACCACGTTGGACGAGGTCACAAAGGGGTAGGTGCCGTGGTCCACGTCGAGGAAGGTGCCCTGGGCGCCTTCAAACATAATGGTTTCCCCGGCGCTTTCCGCGGCCTGGAGCACGGAGGAAACATCGGTGAGGTAGGGGCGCAGGCGCTGGGCATGGGGTCTGATTTCGGCCAGCACTTCATCCACGGTCAGGGCCGGGGCGTTGTACAGGGAGGTGAGCAGGGCGTTTTTTTCCACTAACGCGCGCTCGATTTTGCAGCGCAGCACTTCTTCGTCCATAAGGTCGGCGGCGCGCACGCCCACGCGGGCCACTTTATCTTCGTAGCAGGGGCCGATGCCGCGGCCGGTGGTGCCGATTTTGTCGTCCGGGCTTTTATAGTTTTCGCGGGCAATGTCCAGGGCCTTGTGGTAGGGCATGATCACCTGGGTTTTATATGAAATTTTCAGGCGCTGCGGCCCGGCGTCAATGCCCTGGTCCTTGAGGGTGTCTATTTCTTTGCAGAGCACGGCCGGGTCCATGACCACGCCGTTGCCGATGAGGCAGATTTTGCCGGGATGCAGGATGCCGGAGGGGATGAGGTGCAGGATATATTTTTGCCCGCCCACGATGACGGTGTGGCCGGCGTTGTTGCCGCCCTGAAAGCGGACGATGTATTTGGCCTCGGCGGACAAAAGATCCACCAGTTTGCCTTTGCCTTCATCGCCCCATTGGGAGCCCACAATAACCAAATTTGACATCTGCTTCTCCTTGTGAGAAAAATCGGGTGCAAAACCCTTTTAACATGCATTGCCTTTAACCAATATATGAAAAAAAACCGGTGGGCAATGTTTAGGGTTTCCCTGGGAGCGGCGCTCCTTAAGACAAATCCCTTGCGCGTCGTGCGCTTTGGCTTTTGGCCTTTACAAGTAAAAAAGCAATAATTAACTTGGCCTTAAGGGAATTTGTTTAAGGAGAACACCGGCTTCATAGAAGAAAACCATGCGCCGGGCGTATCGCGCTTTCAAATCACGATCTTTCGCCCGCCCGGCTGTTTCTTTCTTTTTGCGGCTTTGCGAATTGCCGCGCCGGATCGTCAACACCGCTCTCAGAGCACACAATTCGCGCTATCCAATTATGACACAAACATCCAAAAGTCCTGTTTTACAGGCAGGGAAGCGACTTCTCGCCGTCGCTGTCGTGGTGTTGTTGGCGGTTTTTGGCTACTGGTACGCCAATCCCTGGCAATACGCCAACCCTTTCCAGAGCGGGGATTCGGAAGTTGTGGTGCCTTTGCCGGCCGCGCCCGAGCAAAGCGTGCATTTTCAAGTTTATCAGGCGGTGGAAGATTTCCCGGTGGTTTTGCGCGTGGCCAAGCCGCCGCGCGTGCGGCTTATGGGGCTGATTTCACCCTTTGGGGCCGGTTTTGAGCAAGACTTGCTGGCCCGATTTGCCGAAGACTACGGCTTTACCATTCAAAACCGGGAAGTGGCCGGTTTTGCCGAAGCCTACGCCCTGCTCAAAGCCGGCAAGGTCGACCTCATTGTCGGCTTTGAAGGCGACGAAGCTGTGACTGACGACGAAGATTTGGCCTCTTCGCCGGGCTACCGCCAGAATCATGCGGTGCTTTTGTCCACGCGACGCGGCTCCGCGGCGCAAGGGGTGCTGGTTTCCGACCCCGGCCTAGTGAACGCTTTGCCCGGCGCTGGCAAGCAGGCCGAGGCCGATAAAGGCGCCCCCGCGCCCCGCGCTGTGCAGCCCAACGTGCACGATATTTTCGCCGAGCTGGATGAGGGTTCCGCGGGCGCGGCCCTGCTTGACGCCACATCGTCAGCGCTGATGAAACCGTTCTTTTTGGGTGTGAAAACCAAAACCAGAGAATTGAGCGCTAAAACCGAACACCGTTGGTATTGGCTGAAAAACAGCGCTTTGCCCGATCTGGCCCTGTCCGCCTTCTGGCAGGATAAAGAAACCAATGCCCTGCTCACCGAACTGGAAGAGCGTTATTTCGGCTTTTTGCCCAAAGGCGTGAACGCGCCTATTTTAGAGTCGCTTATGGCCACATTGGGCGATGAGCTGCAACGCTATCACGAAACCATTGCCAAGGCCGCCCGGCAATATTCCCTGGACCCCTTGCTGCTCACGGCCGTGATCTTTCAGGAATCGCGTTTCGACGCCAATGCGGTCAGCCCCACCGGGGCCAAGGGTCTTCTGCAGTTTACCAACGCCACGGCCCAGGCCATGGGCGTAAACCGCGCCGACCCGGTGAGCAGCATTTACGGCGGCGCCCGCTATTTGCGCAAATTATGGGATTCTTTGGCTGAGTATGACATGCCCTTCTGGGACCGTTGGTTCCTGGCCCTGGCCGCGTATAACCAGGGCCCGGCCCACTTGCAGGATGCGGTGGCTCTCGCCGAGCGCCTCAAGGGCGACGGCGGCTCCTGGGGCAATGTGAAAAGCGTGTTTCCGCTTCTGACCAAGGGTGAATACGCGGCCAGGGCCAAATACGGCGCTTGCCGCGGCGCCGAAGCGGTCAATTTTGTGGAAAATGTGCGCTATTATTATTACGTGCTTAACGGCCTAGTCGTCCTTGACCGTCCTGAAGCTGAGCACCTTGCCCCGCTCCTGGCGATCAACGCCGGCGGAAGCAACAGGAGCCGTTCCGGAGGGTCGTGACCCGACGTCTTCCGGTTTATGCAAAGAAAAGACCGGGAGCTGATCGGTCGGCAGGGGATTGGAGTCGGCTTTCAGGGATTCAGACCAATGATGGTTGAAGAGCTGGTTTTTCCAGCGCATGCCCTGGATTAAGGTCAAAATGATGGCCGCTTCTTCCCATTCGCGGGAAGGCTCGAAGCGGGCGACTTTGCGGGCGTAACGCTCCCAGAGTTCCATGAGCGAGGCTTCGTCAAAATCGCACAGCTGTTTGGCTATTTTTTGCAGCATGCGTTCCACTGCATAGTCTCCTTTAAGTGCCAAAAATAAATATCCAAAGCGCCGGACATAAGTCCTGGCGCTTTTTTGCGCCAGCGCCTTTACCATAAGCGCAAAATTCGCTTCCGGCAACACCGGAAAAGACGGCGCGCGCATAAAATTGACCGTGGCGCGGGGGCCGGCTCCAGATGCGAAAGACGAGGCTTAATTTAGGATTTTTCCGCCTCAGAAATTGCGCCCCGGCCCACCCTGTGTTATACCGCTTTTTCTTCAAATGACTACATTTTTATGCTGGAGCGAGCCATGGCCCAACTTAAGGATATGTACAGGACCATTCAGACGGATATTTTCCCCGAAACTTTAAGTCTGCGCCTGGGCGAGGAAGAATTGCGCTTTCGTAAACGCGTTTGGCGTCTTGAGGGTGAAACTTTAGGCCTGCGCTACGGCGAAAATCCGGACCAGCCGGCCGCGCTCTACGAACTGGAACAGGGCGAGATCCATCTGGGCGGCCTTGTATGGCGCGGACCGGGCAGGGGGCTGGTTTCCGCCGTGAGTGAGGAGCATATGCTTCAGGCGGGCAAGCACCCCAGCAAAATCAATTTTACCGATGTGGACAACGGGGCCAATATTCTGCAATACCTCACCGACCGCCCGGCCGCGTTGATTTTAAAGCACAATAACCCCTGCGGTGCGGCCTGGTCGCGCGCTTCCATTCACGAGGCTTTGCATAAAGCGTACAACGGCGACCGCATCGCCGCCTTCGGCGGGGCCGTGGTCGTGAACAGCGCGCTCACTAGGGAAGCGGCGGAACTCATCAACAGCGCCTATTTTGAAGTGGCGGCCGCGCCTGAATTTGAAGAAGGCGCAGTGGATATTTTAAAGCAGCGCAAAAATCTGCGCATTATTCACTTGCCCGGTCTGGGGCGCCTTGGCGAGCTGGCCGGCGTGCCGTTTTTGGATATTAAGTCATTGTGCGACGGCGGGCTTATTTTGCAGCAGTCCTTTGTCAGCCGCATTCGTACGGCAACGGATTTTATCCCGGCCAAAGCGGAAAAGGACGGCGTAACCGTTATTGCCCGCGCCCCTTCCAGGGAAGAGGCCGACGATCTGGTCTTCGCCTGGTCGGTGGAGGCCGGGGTTACTTCCAATTCCGTGATCTTTGTCAAAGACGGCGCCACCGTGGCCATCGGCACCGGGGAGCAGGACCGGGTGGGCTGCGTGGAGCTGGCCATTCACAAGGCATACACCAAGCATGCCGACAACCTGGCCTTTAACGAGCTGGGACTGTCTTTATACGAGCTTAAGCGCAAAGCGTTGGAAGATGAGGCGCTGGCCGCGAAACTTGCGGATATTGAAGCCCGGACCACAGAGGCCAAAGGAGGCCTGGCCGGTACCGCGCTCGTCTCCGACGGCTTTTTTCCCTTCCGTGACGGTGTGGACACGGCCATTGCCGAGGGCGTTTCCGCCATTGCCCAGCCCGGCGGCTCCCTGCGCGATCACGAAGTCATCGCCGCAGTCAATGAGGCTGTGCCGCAAGTGGCCATGGTTTTTACCGGCCAGCGCTCATTCAGGCACTAGGAGCTTTTTTCCGCCGGCCCTCTTTCCTTTATGGATCTCCAGCGGGGGAGCTTAAAAGAAATCGTGGGCCGGTTGGGGTGATGGCCAATAATTTTGCAAAACAACAGTCCGTTGGTGTGAATCAAGCTGCGCAACCTGCCCGGTTCATGGCAACGCTTCAAAGTATGCGACCAAACAGGTCCGGGTTATGGTTAAAGTTCAAGGATTGATTCAGTATCCCAGCGTGGGCTGCGTTGTGGAGTTTATGCTCGGCAACAAGCCCCAGCTCGCCTTTGTGCTCGAAGAACAGAAAGATTCTTTGCGAGTGCTCACCGCAAACAAACGCGAAATGCGCATGCCGCGCAACCGCCTTTTACCCTGGTCCGGGCCGCACCACAATAACGTGCCCGATCGCCAGGGCATTCAGCATATTCTGGAAGAACACCAGGAGCGCCGCCGGGTGATTGCCCAAAGCATCGATGCCATGCAGCTTTGGGAAATGGCGGAAGGGGAGGTGGGCAAAGCCACGGCGCAATGGTTTGCCGAGCTTGTCTGGGCCGAGCCCGGCGTGGACGAAGTAGCCGCCGTGGGGCACGTGCTTCTGGATTGCAAAGTGCATTTCCGTTTTATTCCGCCGGAATTTGAAATTTTTTCCAGCCAGGAAGTGGAGACGCGCAAAAATGCCCAAGTCGCCGCCGAACTGAGAGAGCGCCTTATCGGCGGCGGCCGGGAGTTTCTTCAGGCTTTATGGGAAAAGCACAACCGCCGGCGCAAAGACAACCTGCCGGATATTGCGCCGGATACCGCCGCCCGCTTGGAAGCCATGTTGCGCACCCGTTTGCTGGACCCGGAAGATCATGAATCCGCTTCTTTTTGGGCCGAGCTTTCCAAGGGCCTGCCCGAACTTGCGCATATGCCGCTGTTTTTATTGCAGGCTTGGGGCAAGGTGCCGCCGCATTACAATTATTTGTTGGGCAGGGCCGAATACGACCCCGCTGAAGCTTGGGCCGTCGCCCATTCTGAAGAAATAGCCGTTGTGGCCGCCGCCGCGCAAAGCTGCGCTTCACCCTCCGCTGCGGACGCGCCGACCGGGGAGGCAACTTTTGCAGACTTGCCCCTTTTCACTATGGATGCGGCCAGCACCCAGGATATAGATGACGCCGGCCACTTTGAGCAGCGCCCGGACCAAGGCTGGTCCATACGTTTGGCTTTCGCCTGCCCTGCTTTGGCCTGGCCTTTCGGCTCGGGTCTGGACAGGGCCGTTATGCACAGGGCCAGCAGCATTTATTTGCCGGAAAGCACCCTGCACATGCTTCCCCTGCCGCTGGGCACGGAAATATACAGCCTTAAGGCGGGTAAAACGCGCCCCGCTCTGTTGCTCAAGCTGGAGCTCAAGCCGGATATGGAGGTGGAGAGCGCGGATTTTTCGTTAGCCTGCGTGCGGGTAACGGATAATCTCGCTTATGAGGACTGCGAAGCGGCGCTGCGGGGAGAGCCGTCGCCCGTGGCCGAGTCATATTTGCCTGTGCTTAAGCAGGGGTTGGAGTTGGCGGACAAGCTCAAGCAGTGGCGGCTTAAAAACGGGGCGGTAATTATTGAACGCAATGACCCGGAGATAGTTTTGCACGGCGAGGGCGCGGACACGGTGGTGGAAGTGCGCCCCGCCACGGAAAACGCGCCCGCCCAGAACATTGTGGGCGAGTTGATGCTGCTGGCCAACACTGTGGCCGCTGCCTGGGCCGCGGAGAAGGGCGTGCCGCTTATTCACCGTACCCAGGATGTGGCGGTGCCCCAGGAATACTACGGCGTCTGGACAACGCCCCAGGATATCGCCAGGGTGGTTAAAGTTTTGCCGCAAGCGGTTTTGTCTGTTCCGGCGCGGCCGCATGTGGGCGTGGGGTTTGCAGCTTACGCCACGATCACTTCGCCGTTGCGCCGCTATTGCGATTTGGTCAATGAAGCCCAAATTTTGTCTTTTTTAAAAACCGGCGCGCCTGTTTACGACGCCGAGCAATTGAGCCGCCTGGTCCTACAGTTGTCCGCGCGTTTGGATGCAGTTTCCCAGGTGCAGCGGTTCAGGCCGCGCTATTGGAAACTTTTGTATTTGAAGCAGCAGGGTGATAAAGTTTGGCACGAGGCCGTGATTACCGAGGAAACCGATACGGTGGTGTTTTTATCTTTGCCGCTCACGCAGATTATTTTGCGCGGCAAGCGCTCTTTGTTCGGCGAGCGGGTCGGGGCCGGACAACACTGGCTGGTGCGCGTAGGCAAAATAAATCCGGTCAGCAACGATATTCAGGTTTTGGAAGCCCGCAGCAGGGAAGAGCTGGAATAATTCTTTACCTCCGGGTAGTTATGGGACATTATAAATACCTGCCGCGTTCAGGCGGCTTAAGGGCTTTATTTTAGAATTTATGCAGGAAAAACAGTTATGTACCTGTTATTGAAAATTTTATGGTTAGCCCTGACCTATGTTTTGGGCTCCATTCCGTTCGGCCTGGTGCTGGGCCGCGTATTTTGCAAAATAGACATTCGCAAGGCCGGCAGCGGCAATGTGGGCGCCACCAACGTGTCTCGCCTGTGCGGCACGGGCTGGGGCGTGCTTACGCTTTTGCTCGATGCGGCCAAAGGCGCCGCGCCCGTGGCTGCGGTTTTGTATGTGCTGCCGCATTACTGGCCGGAAATGTTCGCCGCCAAAGGCCCGGCCGGATTTGCTGGACTGACGGCTTTGGCGGCTATTTTGGGCCATTTGTATTCTGTTTTTCTCAAGTTTAAGGGCGGCAAAGCCGTGGCCACCACAGTGGGCGTCTATCTGGTGCTCCTGCCCGTGCATCTGATTATCTCCGCCGTGCTGTGCATTGTGGTCATCAAGCGCTGGGGCTATGTGTCCCTGGGGTCCATAACTCTGGTTGCCGCCATGCCGGTGCTGCTCATTTTCAGCGGCATGTTCACCCGCAATTTTGAGTACATGCTTTTGTCGGTGTGCATTCTCGTCCTGGTGCTCTACAGCCATAGGGGCAACCTCGGCCGTTTGATGGCCGGCGAGGAAAAACCCTGGCAGAAGCGTGGTCCGGCTGAGGAAACCATTCCTGCTCCAGCGGCTTCAACTTTACAAGATGCTGTTAAGCCCGCGCCGCAACCATCGGACGCGGCGGAAAATTTCTCCTCGGCCAATGCCTGCCCGCCGATAGAAGATCAAACCAGGCAAGGCTTGAAAGGAATTTGAGCATATGCATGACGCAAATATCTTTCCCGCCTACCGTGGAACCATGGAATACGCGTGTCTGGGCTGCGGCAAACGTCTGCCCATGGACGAGTTGCACTACACCTGCCCGGCTTGCAAAGGCGTATTTTTGCTGGAGAATCTTAAATTCTCCGACCTGGCTGAAACTTCCCCCGAAGAGTGGCGGGAGCGCTTTGATGCCCGCGCCGCAAGCAAGCGCCCGGCCTTGCGCGGCATATTTCGTTTTTATGAACTCATGGCTCCGGTGCTGGAAGAAGACGACATCATCTACCTGGGCGAAGGCAATACGCCTATAATTCCGGCTGCGCCCGCGCTGACCCGCCGGCTTGGCGCGACATTCGCTTTTAAAAACGACGGGCAAAACCCCAGCGCTTCGTTTAAGGATCGGGGCATGGCCTGCGCGTTCAGTTATTTAAAGGCTTTGGTCCGTAAACACGGCTGGGACGAAGTGCTCACCGTGTGCGCGTCCACCGGTGATACTTCGGCTGCGGCCGCGTTGTATGCCGCTTATGTGGGTGAGCCCATCCGCTCGGTGGTTATTTTGCCTAAAGGCAAGGTCACGCCGCAGCAGCTTTCGCAACCTTTAGGCAGCGGGGCCGTGGTTTTGGAAGTGCCTGGCGTGTTTGACGACTGCATGAAAGTGGTTGAGTACCTGGCCGAGCATTACCGGGTGGCCCTGCTTAATTCCAAAAACGCCTGGCGCATCCTGGGCCAGGAATCATACGCATTTGAATGCGCCCAATGGTATGATTGGGATTTGGCCGGCAAATCCATATTTGTGCCTGTCGGTAATGCGGGCAATATTACTGCGATTATGGCCGGGCTGCTGAAACTGCATGACCTGGGCATTATTGACGAGTTGCCGAGGCTTGTGGGCGTGCAGTCGGAACACGCCGACCCGGTGTTCCGCTATTACGCGCAAACGGATCCCGCCCTGCGGGAATATCATCCGGTTAAAGTCACGCCCAGCGTGGCCCAGGCGGCCATGATCGGCAACCCGGTGTCTTTTCCCAGAGTCAAGCTGCTGGCCGAGCGCTATATCGACAAAGGCGGCGAGTTCGCGGTGGTGGAAGTTACGGAGCAGGCCATTATGGACGCCATGCTTGAGGCCAACCGGCACGGGCACATTGCCTGCACTCAGGGCGGCGAATGCCTGGCCGGTCTCTTGCGCGCCAGAGAATTGGGCCTGCTCGGTCCCAAGGACTTCGCCGTTCTGGACGCCACGGCCCATGCCCTTAAATTTGCCGATTTCCAAACCATGTACTTCAGCAACAGCTTCCCGCCCGAATATGAGGTTACGCCGAGGCGGGAGCTGGCCAATCATCCGGAGCCGGTCATTTCCGAGGCAGAGCGGCAGAGGGCCGGTGAGAGCGGTTTCGCCCGCGCGGCGGCCGTGGCTGTGGCCAAACGGCTTGATCTTAAAAGCCTGCATTGAACGTGAAATTTTGTGTGATTTCCCCGCAAGGCTTAGAGACAAAAGCATTTCTGGGGCAAAAATCCTGGAACGCGGCTTGCTTTTCCCGGCGGGGCGGGTAAGAACAAAAAACACGCTTTATTTTAACGGAAGAGGGGCACAGACGGAAACCGTTTTTCCGTCTCTTTTGGAAGAAAGGTTGTCACTAATAGTTTTTCCGGAGGTTATATGAAACGTATTTTTGCTTTGTCCGCGGCTCTGGTTTTAGGGCTCGCGCTGCTGGCCGGCCCTGCCCTGGCCAAGACCCTGGTAGTGGCCCACGACACCAACTTCAAACCTTTTGAATTCAAGGATGAAAAGGGCAAATACACCGGCTTCGACATTGAGTTGTGGCAGGAAATCGCCAAGCGCCTGGGCCTGGAATACAAGATGCAGCCCATGGACTTTAACGGCATTATTCCCGGCCTGCAAACCTCCCAGGTGGACGTCGGTATCGCAGCCATGACCATTACCGATGAGCGCGCCAAAGTGGTGGACTTTTCCGATCCTTACTATGATTCTGGCCTGAGCATCCTGGTCAAGGCCGATAATGACAAAATCACCAAGTTGGAAGACCTGGAAGGCAAAGTGGTGGCCACCAAGCTGGGCACCTCCAGCCCCGATTTCCTGAAGGCCAACGTTAAGACCAAGGAGCTCAAGCTCTTCCCCAACAACGACGGCATGTTCTTTGAACTCTTGGCCGGCCGCGCCGACGCCGCATTCTTTGACCTGCCCGTGGTGCAGGAATATGCCAATACCGCCGGCAAAGGTAAAGTGAAGGTTGTGGGGCCGGTGTATGAAGGTCAGTCTTACGGCATCGCCTTCCCCAAGGGCAGCGAGCTGCGTGACAAGGTGAATACGGCCCTTAAGGAAATGAAGGACGACGGCACTTACGAAAAATTGTACGTGAAGTGGTTTGGCGAAGCGCCCAAATCCAAGTAATAATCAGCTTTTAAACGCGCCCGCCGCGTCGATTTTCCGACGTGGCGGGCCTTATTTTAAAGAGGCGCCTGAGCATGGGATTTACATTTGACTTCAAGGCTATGGTGGATGCCCTTCCGCTGCTTATGGGGGGCTTGTGGCTGACCATTGTGCTGACTGTGGCCGGCCTGGTTGTCGGATTCATTTTAGGCACGATTACGGGTCTGGCCAAAGTGAGCCGCAGCCAAATCCTGCATTTCATCAGCATGTTGTATGTTGAGTCCGTGCGCGGCACTCCGCTTATCGTGCAGGCCATGTTTTTGTATTTCGGACTGCCGCTTGCCCTGGGCTTAAGCATTCCGCCCATTACCGCCGGGGTCATTGTCATCGCCATCAACTCCGGAGCGTATATTTCCGAAATTGTGCGCGGCGCCATCCAATCCATTGACAAAGGGCAGGTCGAGGCCGGGCGGTCCATCGGCTTAACTCGTTTCCAAACCATGCGTTACATCATTTGGGCGCAGGCTTTCCGGCGCATGATTCCGCCTCTTGGCAATCAATTCATCATCAGCCTCAAAGACACTTCCCTGTTAATGGTTATCGGCGTCAGCGAACTCGCCCGGCAGGGACAGGAAATCATTTCCTCCAATTACAAAGCCTTTGAAGTCTGGCTGACAGTGGCGATTATTTATTTGGCCCTCACGCTGATGCTGACCAAGCTTCTGCGCGTGGTGGAAAAACGCCTGGCCCATTACAGCGGGCATTAATCGAAAAATTTGCTTTCAGACAAACGCGGCTTCGGCCGCGTTTGTCTTTTATAGCATTTCACACTTGGCAAGGGAGCGTATCGCTGTAGTCCGCACCACAGGCGCGAAGGCTTGCCTGATGGCCGCGTTGCGCGCCGCTGGAAGCAGTGATGAAAACAAGCGCCCGCTCCTTTGCCGCGGGCGGGGGTACGCGTTGCGCTGCACCGCCAGAGCATTTTTGCCGGTAAACTATTTCCAGGGTTAAATGCTCCAGGCGCGAAAAAAACCGGGACAGGGTGGGGGAGACCCTGTCCCGGCTATATAAAGCACACGGTAGTTTGCGGTTTTCACGCCCAAAGTTGGTATAGGCTTTGGGCTTCAGTGTTGGGGGGAGGAGTATTTTATGATAGCCGCCGCCGTGCGCAGATTGGTCTTATATCTACTTATTCATCCTCAAGCGCTTTGTCCATCATTCTCGGACCGGGTCCGTCGCCATCCCAACCGTGGCGCGGGCCATAGCCGTGACCGCCCATACCCATGCCCATGCCGCCAAAGCGGGGTTGCCATTCAGGATGAGCCTGCTTATAGGTCAGAGCGGCATCCAGCCAAAATGCTCCGATCTTGTTGCGGATATCTTGAATATCTTTTTGCAGGGCTTTGGCCTTGCCGGCGTCAACGCTTTTTTCCGCGAACAGGTCCATCATTTCAAAGTACTTGTCTTCCATGTTGCGGTGCATCTGGCGTAGTTCTTTGGCTTGGGCCGAATCAAGGGGAATATCCCTGAATCCTCCGTGTCCGCGGGCAAAAGAGTCTTGCAGGCCCACACCGAGAATTACCGCCAGAGCCAAAGCGGCCAGGCCGGCGCTATATACTTTTTTCATGGTCATCTCCTTCGGTTTTATTCTCCATATTTGGGGGGAGAATGGTTTTTAAGGCCGGTAAAAAGGTGCGCGCGAATATTTTACCGGCGGAAATTTATGGTCGACAACAGGTCTTCAGCGGCGATTATGCTGTCCGCTTCTGTTTTGCCCGCCCATATGCGACTGCGGAGGGCGATAGTCCCGCGTCTGGCGGGGCGAGCGGAGTTGGTCCCGCCCGCGGATCTGTTGCGGCTGTCCCAGCTGCGGCTGATCTTTTTGGTACCTTTGCTGTGGGGCATAGCGCGGCGGCTGTCCGGATTGCCTGTGTTGCGTGCGCGGTTGTTCCATACGCTGCGGTCCGTCGCCATGCATGCGCTGGGGCGCCGGGCGCATCTGGGGTCGCCCCTGATGGTGCTGCGGAGGCCTTTGCCCATCGCGGTGATAATCTTTGCCCCGGCCGTCGCCGCGGTGGTAATAGTCGCCTTTATGGCGATAGTGATCGCCCCTATGCCGGTAATAATCATTGCGGTGGTAATAATACGAACGCCCATACGGGCCGTAATAGTAACGCGCCGGCCACCAGGCGTTGTAATAGCCGCGATAGGGGTAATAAGCGTGGCCGCTATAGTATGATCCTCCCGCATAGTAATGTCCGTACCGCGGTTGGCAGCCGCTGACAAAAACAACAAGCGCAATGGTTGTTGCTATAATTAAAAAGCTTGCCGGCTGAAAAGATCTGTCGTGGCGCATGGTTGCCTCCTCGGTGAACTACGCTGTCCTGATCGGGGAGTGCCGCTCGAAGCGGACATCCTCGCCGTGCAATAGTCATCTAATTCATTTTTAAGTTAAAAGAATTAATTTGCTGCAAACTATTGTAAAGAACTGTTAACCTTTGGGCTATACCGGCAATGCTTAAAATTTTGCCGGCAGCACAAAAGTTTTGCGTTTAATAAAATTAAAAGGCTAAGGCCGGACTCAGGAAATCTTGTGGACTATAGACTTATTCGTAAGCATGGACATGAGTCTGACAAGAGTATACAGTTCTTTTCCGCAATTTTTGCAAGATTGGGGATAGCGCATGTCGGAAAAAAAACCGCGTTCTTTACGCCTGCTGGCCTTGGTTGTGGTCGGGATCAGTCTGGCGGTGTTCACTGTTGTATTGCTCGCCATATTCTACACGGCCATGCCCAAAATGCTTTTGCAATCAGAAAACAGGTATCTGGCCAAGCAGCTTGATGTGGTCAATGGCCTCCTGCGCGAAGCCATGCATAATACTTACGTCATGGCCGACGATATCGGCATCAGAGAAGATGCCGTGCGCTTTGCTCAGGGGGAGTTTCCCGACTTTATCCGCAGCAATTGGCCGGACATTTCCATGCTGCAGGCCTATAATTTTAATTTCGTGGTCATCAGAGATCTGGACGGCAAAGTGCTGCACCAGGAGTTTTTTGACTATGTCAATCGCCGCGAATTCCCTAGCCCAAAGGGCTTTGTCCGGTATTTGGACACAATATCCAACGGCGTGCTGGATATGTATAAAAGTCCCCATAATCCCAGCTTGCCTGTTGAAGAACTGGGCAAAGGCGGGATTATTTTCTATGAAGGCGTGCCTTATTTTGTTGCGGCCATGCCCATCATACATTCGCGGGGCACGGGCAGCCCGGCGGGCACAGTTATTTTGGGCAATATCCTTAATGATGAATATTTTCGCAATCTCACGCACTATGAAACTTTGAGTTTCGAGCTGATCCCTTCTCAAGACGCGGACGCCGCGCATGAGGCGCGAATTGAGCACGAAACTCCGGACATGGTCTCCATTACGCTACCCCTTAAGGACATTGAAGGCAACACTGTGCTTCTGCGCTTGAACGACAGTAGGGTAATTTACCAGGAGGGCAGCAGCGTTATTGTTAATGCCGCGATCATGCTCATTTTGGCCATGATTTTGTTCGGCATAGTCGTATACCGCATCGCGGTGCGGATGTTTTTGCATCCCCTTGAAGACCTGGTTCGGGATATCGACAATATCGCTCCGGGCAGCCTGCTGGAGGTGCAGAAATATTTCACCAGCAAAGAACTTGCCGTCTTAAGCGCCTCCATCAATGATATGTTGCAGCGGCTGAATCAGTCCGGAATTTCCATAGCGGTGCTGCAGCGTATTCTCAATGGTCTGGATGTATATCTTTATGTTACGGACCTTGAGACCGACGAATTTTTGTTCGTGAACAGCAAAATGGCGGAAAAGTTCGGCATGCAGGAGGACATGTCCGGCCAGACCTGTTTCAGCACGCTGCGACTGGGCGCGGGCAAACGCTGCGCCTTCTGTCCTAAGCATCAGCTTATACGCGATCCCAACAAGGTGGTTGTCTGGGAAGAATACAACGCGGCCAGCGGCCAATATTTGCGCAACACCGACTGCCTTATTGAGTGGACGGACAAGCGCCTCGCGCACCTGCATCACGCCGCAGACATCACTAATATTAAAAACGCTGAAGCGGCTTTAAAGAGGCGTCTGGAGCAGCAGGAACTCATGTCCGCCATGTCGCAGACATTTATTTCCGCAGAAGACGTCGGCCAGTTGATCCTCAACGCCCTGGACATGGCCGGTAAATTCATGGACGTAAGTAAGATATTGGTCTGCAGCGGCAACAAGGAAGACAAGATTCTTAAGCCTGAATACAGCTGGTACAATGAATCCCATAAGTTTCGGCGTGTGGAAACGGAAGGGGTGGCCTTCCGGCCGGGAACGGAAGAATACGACAGCTTTGTTGTCGCGAGGCTCCCCTGGCTTGTTTACGACGATGTCAGCGGCCGGGAAAATTTTGTCCTGGCCAGGGAATATGGAATAAAATCCGTCGTCAGCATTCCCGTGTATATGGAAAGCGCCTTTTGGGGTATCTTAAGTTTTTGTTCCTGCGAACATCACCGTAATTGGTCAGAGAGCGATATTCAGCTATGCAAGCTGATCAGCTCCATCATTTCCGCGGCCATAACCCGGGGAGCCACAGAAACGAAGCTTGCGCGCATGTCGTCCATTGTCAACAGCTCCCCGCAATACATCTCTTACATTAATGTCGAAGGCGGTTTTGAGTACTTCAACCAGGGAGTGATGAACATTTCCGGCTACACGGCGGAAGAACTTAAAGCCGGCGGCATTGATATTTTGTTTGAGCCCGATATCATCAAAGCCATAAAGGAGGAGATGATCCCGGGCATTCTGAAACAGGGGCGGAGCGAGCTTGAGCTGCCCCTGCGCCGCAAGGACGGCCAGGTTCGAATCATGGCCTTTTCTTCCTTCAAAACCGACTTCAGGGCCGTAGGCATCGGCTCCATCGCTCTGGACATTACTGAAAAAAGGCGCCTGGAAAAAGAGCTGCTGGTGGCCAAGGAGCAAGCCGAACAATCCAGCGTGGCCAAGAGCGAATTTCTCTCGCGCATGAGCCATGAAATGCGCACCCCGCTCAACGCCATCATCGGCATGACCAACATCGCAAAAGGATCTTCGGATATCGGCAAAAAAGAGTATTGCCTGGATAAAATAGACGACGCCTCCAAGCACCTTTTAGGGGTGATCAACGATATTTTGGACATGTCCAAAATCGAGGCCAACAAATTCGAACTATCCTTTACAGAGTTCAGTTTTGAGAAAATGCTTCTGCGGGTAATCAATGTGGTCAACTTCCGCGTAGATGAAAAAAACCAGAATTTGATCATTCATGTGGACCCCGACGTGCCTGCATATATCATTACCGATGAGCAGCGCATGGCTCAGGTGATCGCCAATCTCCTGTCCAATGCCGTAAAGTTTACCCCTGAGCGCGGCACGATTTCCGTAGTGGTCAGCAAGCTGGATGAAAAAAACGGTGTGTGCACCTTGCAGGTTGAAGTGGCCGACACCGGCATCGGCATAGCCAGAGAGCAACTGGGCAAGCTGTTTCGCTCTTTTGAGCAGGCGGACGGCGGCATAGCCCGCAAATTCGGCGGCACGGGGCTTGGCCTCGCCATTTCCAAGAGCATTGTGGAAATGATGGGCGGAAGCATTCGGGTGGAATCTGAAGAAAATAAGGGATCAAGCTTCTTTTTCACCATTAAGGCGCAAAAAGGCCGGGACAGCAAAACGCCTCTGCTCAGCCGCGACACCAATTGGAAAAACATGCGCGTTTTGGTGGTGGACGACGCTTCCGACGTGCGGGAGTATTTTCTCAATTTTGCAGAGTCCATCGGGCTTAACTGCGAAACGGCCGCGGACGGCGACGAGGCTTGCGAGCTTATTGACCAGAATAAAGACAGGCCTTTCAACATAGTGTTCGCCGACTGGAAAATGCCGGGTATGAACGGTATTGAGCTCACCCGGCACATTAAGGAAAATTTCGGCGCCAAGGTTGTGGTCATTATGATTTCAGCCACACAGTGGAGTGATATTCGTGAGGAAGCCCACGCTGCCGGGGTGGACCGCTTCCTGCCTAAGCCGCTGTTCTCTTCTTTGATTGTGGACTGCATCAATGAATGCCTGGGGCTTACCAGGACTGAGCAGGCCGCCGCAAAAGGCGCAATGCGTGAAAATCTGTCCGAAGAAAATATCTTTGCGGGCCGCAGGGTGCTGTTGGCCGAAGATATCGAGATAAACCAGGAAATAGTCAGCTCTTTGCTGCAGCATACGGGCGTGAGCATTGAAGTGGCGGTAAACGGCCGGGAGGCGGTGGAGATGTTCAAGGCCGACCCGTCTCGCTACGACATGATTTTTATGGACATTCATATGCCGGAAGTGGACGGCTACGAAGCCACCAGGATGATTCGAAGTCTTGATGCGGCAAGGGCCAAGGCGGTGCCGATTGTGGCCATGACCGCCAACGTTTTTCGCGAAGACATTGAAAAGTGTCTGGCCAGCGGCATGGACGACCACGTGGGCAAGCCCATTGATATGGACGAAATTATTGCCAAAATGCGGCGTTTTTTAAACTAGCGTTACCGGCAAAAAAGCGCCGTATGCGGAAAGCCGGGTTATCTTAGTCCGCAGGGCGCTTTCAGGCGAAGAATGAGCAAAAAAGCGTGCCGGCCCTGCTTCAATATAGGCGTTTGCCCGCTAAAGCGGCCTTTTGAAACAGGGGCGCAAGCAGTAGTCAGCAAAGCCTAAGCTTGGGGCGACTCGTGGCCGGGTGTTTTTTGCGGCAGTTCAATCACGACGCAAAAACCGGGCGCGTCATTGGTGATAATCAGCTTGCCGCTATGCCCCTCAATAATTTTTTTGCTGATCGGCAAACCCAAACCGCTGCCCGGCGCGGCTTTCTGCCCCCCCCGGTAAAAAGGCTTCAGGACGCCCTCCAGCTCTTCAGGGGTCATTGGGGGCGCAGTATTGCATATTTCTAAACGCAAGCGCAGGTCCGCCAAATTTTGCTTGTCGTTTTTTTTGCTTGTTGCCGGCTCAGGCGCGGCTAGTTTGGCTCTGACAACAACCTGCCCGCCGGGAGCGGCGTATTTGACCGCGTTGTCCAAAATATTTTCCAGGGCAACGGTCAGGGCGTCCACATCCATGCGCACCACGGGCAACTCTTCAATATTTGAGGTTAAGCTTAAGTCGCGCGCGTTAAGCACTTGGGCAAAGCTTTGCGCGACTTCCGCCAAGAGGCTGTCCACCCGGCAAGGAGACAGTTGCAGCGGATGCTCCTTCAGATCCAGCCTGGAAAAGAGCAGAATTTGGCCGATAAGACCGTCCATGCGGTCAATTTCACCCTGCAGCAGGCCGATGTGGCGGGTAATGATATCATCTTCCGCATCGGCGGAATCCTTTGCGCGGCCTGCGGGTAAAGGCGCGGAAGGCTCCGAACGGGTTTTGCGGCGTTCCAGATCATCCCGCAAGAGCTCAAGCGACAGACGCATGCGCGTAAGCGGAGTGCGCAACTGGTGCGAGACATTGGACATCAGCTCCCGGCTGCCCCGGATCATGCGTTCCAGGCTGCCGGCCATGCGGTTGAAGGCCCGGCTCAAATCTCCCAATTCGTCATTGGCATTGACCTGGACTCTGGTGCTTAAATCGCCCAAGGCCATATTGGATACGGCATTGTGCAGGCTGCGCAGGGGCCTGGCAATAAACCAGGTCAGCAAAAACATAAGCACCACGCCGGCCAGCAGTACAGGCGCAAGCCCCCGCAAAAATAAAAGCTCCGGCGCGTCCCTGTCCCGCAGCCGGTTGCTTAAATACAGAGTGTATTCCTTGCCGGAAAGAATCATGGGCACGGCGGCCACGGCTTCAGTTTCGCCTTTATGAATTTGGTATAAAGTGACCTCGTTGATCCCCCAGGAGCGGGAATGCTCCAAATGTAAAGCTTCAGGGGGAATGTCCCCGTCAATGGAACTGGCCACGGTTTTACCTTTGTCATTGGTGACCCAGGCCATAATGCGTCCGGAGCGGCCTATGGCGTTGAGGGTTTTGGGCACGTTGTTGCGGCCGGTTTCTTCCAAAATCAATTTGATGATCATGGCGTTTTTGGCCATGTTTTGGTAGCCGGGCTCATAATCCTGGCTGGAGCGGAACAGACCGAAAACCAGAAGGCCGATCATGGCCAAAATAAGCACAAAGGAGACAAATATTTTTATCCCCAGGCGGTTGAAACGCATCATGGCGTGCCTACGAATAAATATCCCGTGCCCCAGATAGTGCGGATGCGGTTGGTGTGTTCGGGATAGGGCTTTAGAAGCGCCCGCAGATGGCTGATGTGCACATCGATGTTCCGGTCGTAAGCCTCAAAATCTCTGGCCCAAACCAGGCTCATAAGTTCATCGCGGGAAAAGATGGTATCCGGGCGCCCCATGAGTGTGGCCAGAAGCCGCGCCTCAGTATAGGACAGCTCTTTGCGCGCGCCGGCCACGCACAGTTCCTGGCGGGTCAGATCCAGAGTAAGCCCGCCGGCTTCAAGGCGGGAGGGTTTGTCTTCTTCCTGGTTGGCCGGTTCAGAGCGGCGCAGCACGGCGCGGATGCGGGCCAGCAGTTCTCGCGGGTTAAAGGGTTTGGGCAGGTAATCGTCCGCGCCCAACTCTAACCCGACAATGCGGTCCGCATCATCGCCTTTGGCGGTGAGCATGATTACAGGCACCTGGGTGTGGACGCGCAGTTTTTGCAAAACCTCAAACCCGTCCGGGCCTGGCATCATCACGTCCAGAATAATCAAGTCCGGGGCCGAGGCGGCCACTGTTTCCACAGCCTTTATGCCGTCGGGCAAAGTATCGACCGTAAAGCCGTAGCCTTTAAGGTATTCTGTAACCAGGTCGCGCAGAGGTTCATCATCGTCAATAAGCAGAATGTGTCTATTTTTATGCATGTCCATACTGTCTCCCGGCATAAGCCCATAATTTTTTTATGCTTAACAGCTGGCGCGGCGGCGCCGGGCTTTGCGCTAAGGTTTGCCTCGTGCCCGGCGGGCATTTTGTTGCATGCCGCCGGGTTTATTCTACCAAGATATTTTTCCAAGGCAAAAGGACTCCAGAAGCCAAAGATAGCAGTTTTACACCTTAAGTTAAGTGGTTTTCGGATATCTTAACATAAATTTACACTATCCGCATATTTTTTACGTCTTGCCCCCCGGGGTCAGGTTTTGTTAAAAAACAAAAGGCGCCGGCCCCTGCGGAACCGACGCCAGGATAGCATCAATAGCGCGGATTTTTATCCGATGTCGGGCGCTCCGACCATATGTGCGGCTTCCGCAGCGCGATGGGCGGCCATGAGATCTTCATATAATTCCAGCTCCAGGGCGACCACCGCATCAATATGGTAGTGCTCATGCGCAAATTTTCTGGCATTGCGGCCCAAACCTTCCGCGAAGTCGGGGTCGTCCAGAAGTTTTTGCAAACCGGCGCGGATTTCTCGGGCGGAAGTGCCGCACAAGAGTCCGGTGCGGTTGTCGGCAATAATATCGGCGATGCCGGCTCGATCTGCGCCCAAGACCGGAGTCGCCGCGGACATGGCTTCGATAAGTTCTTTGGGGTGGCCTTCGTAATGCGAAACGAGGGCGAAGACTGCCGCGCGGGCGAGGTGCCCGGGCAACAGGCGGTGCTCAATTCTGCTGGCCAGGTGCAGATTGACGCCTTGCGCGCGGGCATGGGCCAGAAGGGCGTCTTTTTGCGAGCCTTCGCCGATGATTTCAAGCTCCACATTGAGCCCGACGCAGGCCTCAATCAAGGCAAAGAGGTTTTTTTGCGCTTCAAGGCGCCCCACAGTGCAGATGCGCGGCGGAGTGCGGATGGGGTGGCGCTTGACCAGAAAAAAGTCTTCAAGCACATAATTGGGGATAACTCTGATTTTTGACTCCTCCACGTTATGCTGCGCCATGACGTATGCCTTCATGGCTTTGCTGGTGACCACGTTTATGTCGGAATCATTAAAAACCAGTCCTTCCAAGGCCAAAGCCTCATCAAGGCCCTGCGGGTTTTCGTGGCTTTCAAACTCAGATAACAGATAGCCGCAACGGGCAATAAACGGAATTTTAAAGCGCTTGGCTATGCGCAAGGCCACGCGGGAGCCGCTGATTTGACGGCTTTTTATAACATTGGCGCGCGCCAGGCATTTGCTGTGCAGCCAGGGAATGGCGCGGGCGTAAATCTTATCCGGCAGCTTAAAGCGATTTACGGCAATATGAATGCCGGGAAGCTGGCTTTGATACTTAAGGTCTTCTGTACCGCCGTAAGAAATTACAGCAATGTTGCCGCCCATTTCAGCCAGCCGGCGCCCCACAGCCATTTCCCGCTGCAAGGAGCCGTTTCTGGCCCAGGCGCTGAGCGAGCCTCCGTGCGGCAGCAGTAGAACTAAACGCAGATCTTGTGCTGTCATACTGACCCCCAAGTCATGATTCATCAGTTGCGCCGACTAAGGACAACCCCCGTTTTCCCGGCCGGCGGAGAATAATGGCTGCACCGCCATTTATCTATATAAACACTAGCACCTTAAAAAATAAAAGCAATTGTTCCGGAGCGACAGCCCCGCCGCATGATGGCGGCAAAATCGGCATCGGCATCGGCATCGGCTGCGGGGCGTGCCGCACAGACCTTCCGTGCCGCACGGAGCATGCCCGCAGGCGCAAAAACCAAATAATGTCCGAAAGGCAATTTTACAGCAATTGTTCTTGGCAGAACGGCCGAATCAGGGTAGGAAGAGTCAGGTAAGGGCGCGCGGCCAAGGGGCGAATGTTTAGTTTACTATAACCCTGTCCTTTAACCATGAAGTGGTTCACGCATATTTTCGGGGCGGCCAAGTACTCATTGGAAGGCATCTGGGCCGCTCTACGCACGGAAGTCGCGCTGCAGCAGGAAGTCCTTATTCTGGCGGCGCTTTTGATTCTGGTGCCGCTCAGCGGACTGGATTTTTTGACCGGGGCGTTTGTTCTGTTCGCCTGGGTTATGGTTATGGTGGTGGAGTTGGTTAATTCCGCCATAGAAGCGGCTCTGAATCGTTTCGGCACGGAAATTCATCCGTTGACCAAGCGCGGCAAAGATATAGCTTCAGCCGCCGTATTTTGCGCGGTGTCCTTTAATGTGATTCTTTGGGCGCTTTTAGCGTACAGGTTATATTGGGCGTAATTTTGCGGCGGCCTGCAGTTGGAGCTTGGTAA
>RCMY010001476.1_pt1 | contig 22935 bp, 20 predicted proteins | sample 2041341 | NCBI WGS metagenome assembly RCMY01 (sample SAMN09708234, study PRJNA481090) | Marine sediment metagenome, whole genome shotgun sequencing project.
GGCGGCATCGTCGATGGTCTGACCGAGCAGGCGGTAGCGGCCGTGATCCTGCATCTCGATCAGCATCGAATGACCGCCCGAGACGAGCAGGACCACGAGCGGGAACTCCAGCGTCGGGTCTTCCAACGACGCCGCATAGAGGTGCGCCTCCATGTGATTGACACCGATGAACGGAACGTCCCATGCCAGCGCCAAGGACTTCGCTGCCGACACACCGACCAGCAGCGCCCCGATCAGGCCGGGACCGACCGTGCACGCCACGACATCGATGCGTGAGTCCTCGACTCCTGCTTCGACGATCGCACGCGCGATCACCGGGTTCAGGACATCGAGGTGTGCCCGCGACGCGATCTCGGGGACGACGCCACCGAACTCGGCGTGCAGATCGACCTGCGTCGACACGACACTCGACACGACGTCGTAGCCGCCCATCACCAGGGCCGCAGCGGTCTCGTCGCAGCTCGTCTCGATGCCGAGGATCAGCGTCGACTCGTCGACATGCTCAGTCATGGTTGATCTCCCCGCCACGTTCACTCTTGATGCGGTCGAGCTGAGCCCGGTACGCATCGGATTGGATGTCGTGGCACCACATCACGATCGCGTCCTCGACGTTGTCGTAGTACTTCTGGCGCACACCGGCAGACTCGAAGCCGAACGCACCCGAACTCGAACGCCGGACTTCGAGCGTCCACGCTGTGCACTCCCGCTCGATGACGACACCGGCGAGGTGAGCCATGAGTGCGCGCGCAATGCCCTGCCGGCGGTACTCCGGCGAGACGGCGACATTGGTGACGTGGGCCTCGCCGGCGGCAAACCACAGGCCGGCATAGCCGGCGATCGTGCCGTCGATCCGGGCGACGACGTAGTACCGAGTGCCCGACCGCATCTGGTCGATCTCACTGACGAAGACATTGTGCGACCAACCGACCGGGTAGGCCGTCACCTCGATGTCGAGGACCCCCTGACGGAGATCGCGTTTGCGCATCGGGGAGATCGCGAGGCCGGCATCGTGCTCCCGTCCGATGAGTCGTTCGAGCATGCTCATGGCCGCGCCGCTCGCGTCGACCAGTTGATCTGCGCGTCGGGTGCGCGCAGGTAGACGGGCTCGATGTCGCGTGGGTTCACCCATTCCTCGCGCATCGCACGAGCATGCGCGAGCTGCACGAGTTGGCCGGCCGACGGGTGCGCGTCACCACCGAGTTCGCAGTGGTAGCCCTCGAGGATCTCATCGCTGTACCGCACGGCGCCATCGCCCACCAGGAGCACGTCCTGGCTGCGCGCCATCAGATCGGCGACGAGGTCGACGACCGGGCCGACGGCAGGTTCGGCGACCTGCTGGATCCCGCCCGGGACCTGGCGATACATGGCGTAGAAGACCTCACCCTTGCGAGCGTCGATCACCGGCACGATGACGCGTTCGGTGTGGCGGCACGGGAATGCCAGCAGGTCGAGCGAGGTGATGCCGATCATCGGGATCCGCAGCGCCTGGGCAATGGCCTTGGCCGAGGCGAGCCCGACGCGCATGCCGGTGAAGAGGCCGGGCCCGACATCGACGGCGACGACGCTGATCTCGTCGAGTCCGATACCCGCTTGGGTGCAGACGAACTGGATCGCCGGGACCAGCGTCTCGGCATGACGGCGGCCCTTGGTGATCTCGAACAGGCCGATGACCCCTTCGTGTCCACCGATCGCGACGCTGACGCGTTCGGTTGCGGTTTCGATCCCCAGAATCAGCATGCGTACCCCACCAGACTGTTGCGCAGCGCTTCCCATCTTCCGGCCCAAGTCGGACCCGTGCCGTCGATGCTGACCAGGCGCGCCCGATCCAGCGCGAGGTCGTCGGTCTCGTCGTCGGGATCCTGCTCCAGGTGGACGGTCAGGTGATCGCCGAAGATGCGCTCGACCACGTCGCCCCATTCGACGAGCACGACGCCACCGAATTCTGCGAGCTCACCGAGCGCGAGGTCAGCGACCTCGGCGGTCCGATCGAGCCGATAGAGGTCGGCATGGTGCATGGCGCGAAGCCCACGTACCGGCACCGGCAGGTCGTAGCTGTGGACGAGCGTGAAGGTCGGTGAGGTGATCGGCTCGACGATGCCGAAGGCGCTGCCGAAGCCCTGGGCGAATGCGGTCTTGCCGGCGCCCATCTCCCCGGCGAGCACGATGATGTCGCCGGAGCGCGCCAGGGCAGCGATTGCAGCCGCGACAGCGTGCGTGTCGGCAATCGAAGATGTTCGGAGGTGCAACATCAACCGTCGATGCTACGGCGCGGGAACCGGGGCACACGGGACGACATGCCGCAGACGATCTCGTAGCCGATCGTGTCGAGGCGGTCGGCCCAGTCCTCGGCGCGGATCGTCTCCACACCGTCCGGGCCCTCCTGGGAGCCGATCAACACGACATCGTCGCCGACGCGGACTTCGTCGTCACCGCAATCGACCATGATCTGGTCCATGGTGACACGCCCGACGATCGGGCGGCGGCGTCCACCGATCAGCACCTCGCCGCCGTTCGACGACAGCCGCCTCGGCACCCCGTCGGCATAGCCGATCGGGATCGTCGCGACCGTCGTGTCACGGTCGAACTTGTGCACCCGTCCGTAGGAGATCCGGCTGCCGGCACGAGCCATCTTCACGTAGCTGACCCGAGCGCGGAGCTGCAGCGCCGGCTGGAGATCGGTACACAGATCGTCGACACCGTGACCGGGCGAGACGCCATACATGGCGATGCCGACACGAACCATGGACCGACGGGTGTCCGGGTGTGCCAGGGCACCGGCGGAGTTGGCGAGGTGGACGAGCGGCACCGAACCGACTCGTTCGAGAACGTGTTCGAGCGCTCCATCGAAACGCTCGACCTGCCGCGCCGTGAAATCGTCGGACGGATCGTCGGCGACGGCGAGATGGCTGTAGACCCCGGCGAGACGGACCGCGGGCGCTCGCTCCGCGATGGATTGGGCCAGTGCTGCTGCTGCGTGCGGATGGACGCCGACGCGCTGCATCCCGGTGTCGATCTTGAGATGGACCGGCAGGCCGGTCGGGCCTTCGGCGACCAACGCGTCGAGAAACTGCCGGCTGTACACCGTCGGTGTCAGTCGGTGCTCGACGATGTGGCCGGCCATCTCCGGTGGCTGTTCGCTCAGGATCAGGATCGGCGCGTCGATCCCCGCTCGCCGCAGCGTCAGTCCTTCGGCGACCAGGGCGACGCACAGCCCTTCGGCGCCGGCGGCCATCGCTGCTCGTGCGACATCGACGGCACCGTGGCCGTAGCCGTCCGCCTTCACAACAGCCCACACGGCGGCAGGATCGGCAACGGAACGCAGGTGGGTGATGTTGTGCTTGATCGCGTCGAGGTCGATCTCGATCCATGCCCAGCGCGTGTCACTCATGGCGCGGTCATGTCCGTTCCGTCATGCTCGTCGCCATCGGCGCCACGACCATCAGCCAAGACCATGACGTGAGCGTAGGCCAGCGAGTGCACGAGGCAGCGCGTCGACGAGGTCGCCGGCCAGCAGACCCCACCGTTGCTGCACGGCGCCCGATTCGGCATGGAGCCATGCGCTTGCCGCAGCGGCTCGGAGCGGCTCGATTCCTGCAGCGAGCGCCGCGGCGATGATCCCGGTGAGCACGTCACCCGAACCTGCAGTGGCCAGACGCTGGTCGCCGTGGTCGACCAGGAGGACCTCGCCGGCCGAGTCGGCGATCACGGTCGTCGGCCCCTTCAGCAGGACGACACAACCGAATTCAGCGGCAAGGGACCGGGTGGCTCCGATGCGATCAGCAGCAGGGAGTGCGCCGGACAGAAACCGGAACTCGCCGTCGTGCGGAGTCAGCACCGTTGCTGCGCGACGACCGGCGATCATCTGGCGGAGGCGCTGGTCGCCGTCGGCATCCTCGCCGGACAGCGCGAACAGCCCATCACCGTCGACGATGGTGGGGATCGTCGCCGCATCGAGCACCGTGCGTACGCATGCGACGGTCGACGCATCGCGGCCCAGCCCGGGGCCGATGGCGAGCGCTCCGAAGCGTTCGAGGTCTCCGAGCACCGCGGACGACCAGTCGTCGTCGGTCAGCGGGTCCTCCATCACCTCGGGGCGCGCTCCAGCCCGTGCGCCGATCGCTGATGCCTGCACCAGGCCCGAGCCGGCACGGGCGGCGGCGTCGGCGCACAGGGCGCCGGCACCGGTCATCCCCGAACTTCCCGCCACGACTCGGACGGCACCCTGCCACTTGTGGGCGTCAGCGGCTCGCGACGGCCACCAGGATGCGACATCGGCACGCTCGACCACGTGGCAGCGGGTCGTTCCGAGCTCCAGGCCGATGTCGACCACACGCACTCGGCCGGCGAGGCGCGGCCCGGCACCGAAGAGCAGGCCCGGCTTCAACGCCTGGAAGGTGACCGTCCGATTCGCCGTGAGCACGTCGGTGGACGTCGAACCATCGAGCGCGTCGAGGCCGCTCGGGACGTCGACGGCGAGCACCGGTGTTCTTCCGACGTCGGGCGGCGACCACGAACCACTGCGGAAGCCGGTGCCGTAGGCAGCGTCGATCACGAGGTCGGCGGGGGCCAGGACTGCGGGCAGGTTCGTGGCGTCGATCACTTCGACCTGGACACCGCGCCGCTGCAACCCCTCAGCGGCGACCCGCCCGTCGTTGCCGTTGTTGCCCTTGCCGACGATGACTCGGACGACGCGTCCGTAGGACCCACCGAGCATGTCGAGCGCTTCGCGCGCCACCGCCCGGCCTGCCCGTTCGATCAGTTCGGCGACCGGTACCGGTGCCGCAGCATCGACCGCTGCCATCTCGGCGGGCGTCAGGACGGGCTGCATCTGGCTGGTGTCAGGCCGTGAGCGTCTCGCGCAGCTCGCGCTTGAGGAACTTGCCGTTGGCGTTGCGCGGCAACGGCTCGCCGAGGATCCAGATCCGCTCGGGGATCTTGAACTTCGCCAGCGAGGTGCTGAGGAAGTCGCGCAGTTCGTCATCGGTCAACGACGCACCGGGGGCGAGCACGATCGCGGCGCCGACGAGTTCGCCGAGCCGATCGTCGGGGACCCCGAAGACCGCAGCCTCGGCGACTGCAGGATGGTTGTAGATCGCCGTCTCCACTTCGGTGCAGTAGATGTTCTCTCCGCCGCGCAACACCATGTCCTTGGCCCGGTCGACGATGAACACGTAACCGTCCTCGTCGATGGTGGCGATGTCGCCGGTCCGGAACCAACCGTCCTGGATCGCATCAGCGGTCGCCTCTGGCCGGTTGAGATAGCCCTTGATCACGATCGAGCCGCGCACACACAGTTCACCGGTGCCGCTGTTCGGGACGTCGTTGCCCAGCTCGTCGATCAGCTTGCCGTCGAGGGTCGGCACGATCCGACCACACGACGCCGGCTTCGCGACGTAGAGCGCGCCCGAGTTGGCCGTGACGATGCCGTGAGTCTCGGTCAGCCCGTACCCCGTGCTCGGAGCGGTGCCCGCCTGGGACTTGTCGATCTTCTCCACGAGATCCGGCTGCAGCGGAGCACCGCCACCGCCGAGACCGACGAGTGTCGAGGTGTCACGGGTCTCCCAGTCCGGATGCATCAGCATCTCGCGGCTCATCGTCGGCACGCCCGAGAAGTTCGTGACCCCTTCACGCTCGATCAGTTCGAGGGCCCGGGCCGCATCCCACTTGTAGGTGAGGACCAGCTTGGAACCCGAGATGGTGGCCGGGTGCAGCAGACAGTTGTTGGCGGTCACATGGAACAACGGCGTCGGAGCCATGAACACGTTCTGTTTGTTCGGATCCGCAGGCGCGGCTGGCGGTTCACCGGCAGCAGCGGCGACCTTGGCGGCAGCGGCACCGGCGACGCCGGTCATGAACGCCAGGTTCAGCAGGTTGTGCACCGAGCCCCGGTGGGTGAGCTGTGCGCCCTTCGGGAAGCCGGTGGTGCCCGACGTGTAGAAGATGCAGGCGTCGTCGTCGGGGTCGATGTCGGCGTCGGGCAACCCGGCAGGTGCATTCGCCGGGTCGATGACGTCGTTCCAGTGGTCGGCGCCGTCGGGCAGCTCGATGCCGGAATCCTCGGAGCGCACGGCGATGAGGTGCATCGGAGCCTTCTCGCGCAGCTTCGACAGAATCGGGATGATTCGTTCCAGCCGCTCGCTGTCCGCGATGACGACCTTCGGGGCCGAGTCCGCAAGGCCGTATTCCATCTCGTCGGTCGTCCACCAGGCGTTCATTCCGACGCAGGCAGCGCCGAGCGACACGATCGCCCAGTAGCCGAACACCCATTCCGAATAGTTGCGCATCGCGAGCGCGACCCGGTCGCCGGCGCCGACGCCGTGGACATCACGCAGGTGATGGGCGAGGGCGCGGATGATCGCATCGGACTCGGCGTACGTGTACCGCTCGTCTTCGTAGACCACGTAGTCACGGTCGCCGTATCCGGCGGCCAGCTCCCAGACGAACCGCATCGACGGTGGGGCCGCCTCGAAGATCCGCATCGGGACGCCCCGCACCTCGATCTCCTTCATCGCGAACTGCGCCCCCGGCGCCGTCAGCTCTTCCCATGACTCCTGAAACTCCGCAAGCATGGCGAAAGTGTCGCACTCGGCTCGACGCCGTCACCAATCGGCGGGATGTGTACGAATGCTTCGATTCCGACGGCGCTATTCACACACGACGTAGGCGGCGGCGACGAGATCGCTGTGCGTCAGGCTGAGGTGCCAGCGCGTGACACCGGCCTCGGTGGCGAGTTCCGCTGCACGGCCCGAGAACGCAAGGCTCGGCACGCCGGTGGTGGCCCGTTCGACCCACACCTCGTGGAAACCGAACGCTCCGAGTCCGAGCCCCAACGACTTCATCACCGCTTCACGCGCCGCGAAGCGTGCGGCAAGCGACGGCACCTGGTCGACCTGGGGGGCGACGTAGTCGAGTTCGACCTGGGTGAACAGGCGCTCGCGCATCGACGGCGTCCGCTGCAGCGAGGTGCGGAAACGTTCGATGTCGACGACGTCGATCCCGATGCCGATCATCGAACCATGACCCTCAGAACTTGCACGTCTCAGCGCTTCCAGCGGTCGGCGGTGTCGGAGATCGGCCCGATCAGCAGTTCTTCGACGGACAGCTCGCCGAGCTTGGCATCGTCGAAGGTCCCCTCGGTCTCGGTGACCCAGTCGACCAGCCGGTCGTAGCGGCGGTCGTAGCCCTGCAGGACGGACCGCATCACGTCGGCCGGTAGGCGGTCGTGGAAACCGACGTGCAGCAGGGTCAGGCCGATCGCCTCACCGCCCTTCATCTCCGGCACGAAGATCAGCGTTCGCCCGTCGCTGCGTCCCTTGCCGACCAACACATCGCCTTCGGTCGCGACGCGGTGCTTCGTTCCACGCAGGACAGCATTGCCGTCCACCCGGCTGGTGAGGTCGCGCGAGATGCCACCGCGATCGACGATCGACACCGAATCGCCGTCGATCCCGTAGCGGGTGTACCCGTGGACAGCGGCGACTGCGGGGTCGAGGTCGGCGAGGATCTTGAGAGTGCGGTAGCTGAGCACGTCGCGCCCTGCACCTGCCTGGATGACGGCCTGGACGAGCGCTCGGTCGATGACCCCTTCGTCACTGCGCGAAATGCCGACCGTGACCGTCTTCGCCTGGTGCTTGATCGTGTCGACAGGCCGCGTGAGCTCTTCGATCGCCTTGGTCAGGGCGCTGACGAAGTCGTCGATCAGCGCGATCGGCGAGCCGACCTTTCCGGTCTGGCGCTGGTAGGCGTGAATCGGACGGTCGGACAGCACGTGACCGAACATCATCGAGAGCTGCACCGCGGTGGACGCCTCGAGGTGACCGTCGTACAAGCTCGACCGGATACCGTCGAAGTAGGCCGATGCCGAGACGGGCATCGCTGCCGCGATCCGGGTGAGTGCCTCATCGCCGGTCAGGTCGAGGCCGGCGAGCTGCTCGATGGCTTCGCGTGCTTCGCGCAGGGGCAGCGCGGATGCGTCGATCGCGAGTGCCGCTTCGTAGCCGAAGAGGTGACCGACCATGGCGGAGAGGATGAATCCCAGCGCAGGGTCGACGGCGGGCACCTCGATCGTCGCGTCGGCGTGATAGCGGGTCTCACCATCGTTGGCGACGACGATCGGTGTCGCCTTGTGTGCCTTGAAGATGGCCACTTCCTTGGCCACGTCGTCAGCAGTCGACCCCTGGAGACCGGCAGCACAGACGAGGATCAGTGGCTCGGACGACAGGTCGATGTGCTTCTTGTCCTCGGTCGAGTCACACGCCATCGACTTGTAGCAGAGCTCACTGAGCTTGATCCGTACTTCCTCGGCAGCGACCTTGTTGGGGCCGTTGCCGACGACTGCCCAGTACCGCTTGGACGGCGCGAGACGCTGCGCGGCGTCGGCAATGGCCGGCCGCCGTTCGAGCACTTCGCGCATCGCCGTCGGCAGCTCACGCAGGGCCGTCAGCAGTTCGGAGCGACGCTTCGCCGAACCGAGCGACGCCGCTTCGGCGATCGCGCAGGACAGGACCGCGCCGGCGGCGACCTGGGCGTAGAACGCCTTGGTCGAGGCGACCGACATCTCGACGTCGCGACCGTCGGAGGTGTAGAGGACACCGTCGGCCTTGTCGGTGAGGTCACTGCCTCGACGGTTCACGATGCCGATGACCGCCGCACCACGCGCCCGCAAAAGATCGACCGTGCGGTTCGTGTCGGTGGTCGTGCCCGACTGACTGACTGCGATGGCGAGTGTGTCGCTCATGTCGAGCCGCATCTGGAAGCCCGACAGCTCGGTGGCGGTGATCGCGTCGACGTCGAGCGAGGACTCGGTCAGCTCTTCGAGGATCGCGGCCGTGCTCTGACCAGCAACGGCAGCGGTGCCCTGGCCGATGACACGGATGCGGGTGATCGTGCCGGCAGCGAGACGAGCGACGATGTCTGCGGGAAGCGCACGCTCTCCGACGACTGCACGGAGAACGCCGTCGGACTCGACGATCTTGCCGCGCAGGGTCTTGGCGAAGCTGTTCGGTGATTCGGTGATCTCCTTGAGGAGAAAGTGCGGTGCGTCGCCACGGTCGATGTCACGAGTGGTCACCTCGGCGACCGTCACGTCGGGGTCGCCGACCGGGAGCTCCTTGCCGTCGTACGCCAGGCGGGTGATGCCGGCGAGGTCGCCTGACTGGTCACCGTCGAGGACGACGATCTCGCCGCCGTGTTCGCCGTCCATCCGGACGTATTCGGCGGTCTCTTCGACGACGCCGTACGGCTCGCTCGCCACGACGTAGCAGTCGTCACCGAGCCCGATGTACAAGCCCTGCCCGCTGCCGCGCAGTGCGAGGAAAAGCGTCGACGGCGCCGCTGCGGTTGCCACGCCGATCGCGATCGAGCCCTCGAATGCCGAGACTGTACGTCGGAACGAATCCGCAGGCGCCACCCCGTCGGCGAGGTGACGGGACATCAGCGTCGGGATCACCTTCGCATCGGTCGTGATCGGCGTCGGAATGCGCAGGCCGTGCTCGATCCGCAGGTCGCCGTGGTTGTCGACATCGCCGTTGAGTGCCGCGACGACATACGGGGCGGGTGTCGTGCCGGCGGGCCGTTCGAGCTCGAAGGAGTTGAGCGGGTGCGTGTTCGGCTCGGAGATGATGCCGACGCTCGCCCAGCGGGTGTGTCCGAGCAGGGCGACACGGGCGTTCGGTGATTGCAATGCACGCCGCAGCAGTGCGTCGGCGGACAGTGCGGCGCGCAGTGCCGCCGTGTTGTCGCCGAGTTCACCGATCTCGGCGGCCGCCTTGTAGACGAAGGACAACGAGCCGTCGCAGACTTCGACGGAACCCGATTGGAACAGCGGGTCGGTGCCGCGTTCGGCGAGCAGCGTGGCGAGGGCGCTGGCATCGATGTCGTGGCCCCACACGTACAGGTGGACGCCGGCCGAGTCGCGGCCGCGGACTTCGAGCCGATCGATCGCGGAGAACGCCTGCTGGGCGACGAGGTAGCCGGACAGCGACGATGCTGCCGCCCCCGGACCGGCGAGCTTCGCGACTTCCCGCGCAGTGCGCAGCCGGTCGTTGCCGATGGTCCAGATCGAATCCTTGAGCGTGATCAGGTCAGCATTGGCGTGCTCGAGCGCGTCGGCGTCGAGACGGCCGGCAGCGGTGTCGTCGGACGAGGCCGCGAGCGCCGAGGCGTCCAAGTCGGCTTCGATCTCGGCCGAGAACGCGTTGAGCTGATCGAGACGACTGGTGATCGAGGCGACGAGGTCGACCTGGCCGGCCAGGGCCGTGACGCCCGGAAGCCCTTTCAGGAGCGCGTCGACGGCTGCCGCCTCGCCGGCAACGGCGAGTACGTCGGGTCGGGCAGCGAGCGCGGCGTCGAGCCCACCGAGGATCTGGCCAGCGGTCGGGGTCTCCCGCGTGGGGGGCCGACTGACGATGCCGATGATGCCGCACATAAGGCTTGCAGGCTACCGACCCGCCTGCGTCTGGCGCTGGCAGCGGCCCGCCGGGCGGGATCGTGGTCGGTTCTCGTTCACCCGAGGAGAGCGAGGTCCCGCCGGATGTACCGAAGGTGGGCCCATTCTTCCTCGAGGATGACGCGCACACAGTCGCCGACAGTCGGATGCCAGTCCCCGCCACCCCACGGATTGTCGCGCTGCTCGGCGAGCACCTCCGGTGCGACCGTGCGGAGGAAGGCGGCCACCAGCTGCTGTCGCTCGGCGCGCACTGCAAGAATTTCCTCGAAGGTCGGCGCATCGGTCCGGAAGATCGACATGTCGAAGCCCATCTCGGACGCTCCGGCGAAGATCTGGCCGATCGCGTGGAACGGCTGCTCGATTCGCATGATCCCGCCGCGGAGCCAGGCGTCGGTCACCGACACGAGATGACGCAGAGTCTGGGCCAGCGACCACTCGTCCTCGACGCGGGCGTCCACCAGTTCCGGGGGCGTGGTCGTGGTCGTGGTCTCCCACGCAGCCTGCACCGCCACCCAACCGTCGCGCAGGCCGTCGGGTGTCTGCGCCTTCTGCAGCTCGCGACCGGGGAACTGCCGGTCGAGTTCGGCGTCGACGAGCGGCACGACGTCGACGCCGTTGACGATCAGGCTGCCGAAGAACACGTCGTGGCTGCTCCTCCACGCTGAGCGCTCGTGTCGATGGCTTTCCGGGCGGTGACGTTCGTGGGTGACCGAACGTACGATCTTGTTCAACTCTGTGACAGTACAGATGTACTCTGGTTTCATGTTGGTGGATCGTCTTCGGGACGAGCGACTGAGCCGGATCACCGGCGTGCTGAACTCCCACCACGCCGCGCTCGTCGACGAGACTGCCGACCTGCTGACCAACGAAGACGAGTGGGTCGGCCCCGGTGTCTGGTCGATCGAGAGTTACCTCCAGTGGCGGGCGGGCGTCTCACTCGCAACGGCTCGCCAGGTCTCGACGATCGCCCGCCGCATCGAGGATCTGCCAGTGTCGACGGCAGCGTTCCGCCGCGGCGAATTGACGCTCGATCAGATGGCGACGATCGCCCGCCGCGCCCCGGGCTGGGTCGATGAACAAGCACTGGAGTACGGCGTCTCACTCACGGTCAACCAACTCAACCGAGTGCTCCGTGACTACCCGTTTCCGACCTTCGACGCCGACGGCAACGAGGTCGTGCCCACTGGCCTGATCGACACCACCGGAGACGACGGCGCGGAGTCGACCGAGCACGACGACACACCTGACGTCAGTCCCACAAGTGGCGATGGCCCCACACCTGGCCCCTCCCCCGACAGCAACGATCCAGAGCCCGACGAGTACTGCTGGTACACCTACGGCGACGACGGCGTGTTCCGACTGCACCTCGCCACCGACTTCGAGACCGGCAACATCATTCGCTCGGCACTGGACGAGGCCCACGACCGACTGTTCAACGCCGGCCAGCAAACGCTCACCATGGTCGACGCGATGCGCGAGGTGGCCGAGGCATCGCTCGGCACGGTCCAGGACGCCGCCCGCTCCGCTCGGTTCAAGGTCAGCGTCTTCCTCGACACCAGCGCCACGGCCTCCGACACCGCTGGGTGGACGGTTCCCGATGCGATCCGGCGCTACCTCACCTGCGACGGTTTGCTCTCCCCCGTCCTCGTCGAGAACGGCGTACCCGTTTCGGTCGGCCGCTCTCAGCGCGTCGTGCCCGATCGCACCCGGACACTCATCGAGCGTCGCGACTCGGGCTGCTGCGCGGTGCCCGGTTGCAGCCGAACCGTTGGCCTCGATGTCCACCACATCATCCACTGGGAACACGGCGGTGACACCGACACCTGGAACCTGGTGCTGGTCTGTTCGCACCATCACCGCCGGCACCATCGAGGCCAGTTGGGCATCACCGGCAACGCCGACCTGCCCGCTGGAGCCCCCGGCGCCCTCGTGTTCACCGACCGCACCGGTCGAAGAATCTTGCCCTCCGGGGCCACACCGATCACGCCGACAGGGCCAATACCCCCATCGGCAGTGCGCTACGAGCATCCACTCGGCGAACGCCTCCACCCCGGTTCGATTCACTTCTCCTCGCCGCTGCCACCGACCGCTCAGCGACCCGGCGCCGCCTGATCCGCTGCGACGCGCAGGGGCCGTACAGCCAACGGCTCCGACCTCCGGTGGTCTCGCAGGCGTCAGATGTCAGATGTCAGATGTCAGGATGGACCGGTGCTGACGCTTGCGCTCGATGTCGACGGCGTCCTCCTGGACCCGGATCGGAACGGGAAGGGTGATTGGACGAACGTCCTCACGACCCGATTCGGCATCGGGCGCGATCAGATCGATGCAGCATTCTTCAGCCGGATGTGGGCCGACATCATCGTCGGCCGACAGTCGGTGGAGGATGGCCTGGCCGAAGCCCTCGACGACATCGGCTCGACGGCTGATGTCGAATCCGTGCTGGCCAGCTGGTTCACGGCGGACTTCGTGCCGTTCGATGAAACCCTCGACCTCGCCCGTCGCGCCGCCCGAGCCGGGCATCGTGTCGTCCTCGCCACGAACCAGGAGCACCGACGGGCTGAGTACCTCCGGCAACACATCGGCGCGGTCGTCCCGATCGATCAAGTGCTGTACTCGGCAGACCTGGGCCACCAGAAGCACGACCGCCGCTTCTTCGAGCTCGCATCGGAGCGACTCGGTGTGATCGCTGCACGGCGTTCCGACCTGATCTTCGTCGATGATGCCCTCCACAACGTCGAGATGGCCCGATCGTTCGGGTGGCGAGGCGTTCACGCGGAGGGTGATGGGGCCTGGCGTGAAGAGGTCGCGACCCTGCTGGGTCTCGACGACATCGCCACCGCTTGATCGAACACGCCAGCGGCTGTGAGACCTTCTCCTTCTTGTGTCGCCGCCACTGCACCCGCAGCATCGCGCCGACAACCTTCTTCATTCGACGGCACTGCTCGGGCGAGAATGAGCCCATGGATGAGGTGATGGATGAGCCAATCGATGAACCGGACCGGCCAGGTCAGACGACGCAGATCACCACAGCCGATCTCGAGTGGGGCAAACTCGGAGCCGTTGGAGCGCTCGACGTCGACGTGCTCCCCGTCGTCGTGCAGGACGTCGACACCGCCGAGGTGGTCATGATCGCCTACCTGTCGCAGGAGGCACTGGCCGAGACGGCTCGAACCGGGCGCGCCGTGTTCTACTCGACGTCACACTTGCAGCTGCACTGGAAGGGCGCGACCTCCGGTGATGTCCTGGAAGTCGTCGAACTCCGAACGAACTGCGACACCAACTCCATCCTGATGACCGTGCGCAAGCTCGGAAGCGGTGCCTGCCACGAGACGAACGACGACGGGCAGCACTTCTCGTCCTGCTTCTTCCGCCGACTCACGGTGCCCGACCCGGTGATCGAAGGCCACTAGGCGTCGCGGTCAGCTGAAGCGGGTGCGGGCGATGTCGGCGAGGCGGTCCGCAGCGGCTTGGGCCTGCTCGACGGTAGGCGCTTCGACCATGACCCTGATCAACGGCTCGGTGCCGCTGGCTCGAACGAGGACACGACCGGCGCCACCACTCGAGCTCATGAGGTCGGCCTCGACCGTGGCGATGTCGTCGGCGAGTTGCTCCGCGATGTCGGCCATCCGCTTCGCCACGCGCACGTTCACGAGCACCTGGGGCAGCGACGTCATGGCGGCGGCAGCGTGATCGGCAAGCGGCCGACCGGAACGCTTGACGATGTCGACCAGCGCAACCGCCGTCAGTAGCCCATCGCCCGTGGTTGCATGGTCGGCGAAGATGACGTGGCCGCTCTGCTCGCCACCGAGCGAATGACCGCCGGCTCCGAGCGCTTCGAGGACGTAGCGGTCACCGACACCGGTCTCGACGACGTTGATCCCTGCGGCTTCCATGGCCAAGCGGAAACCCAGGTTCGTCATCACCGTCACGACAACGGTGTCGTTGGCGAGTCGGCCACGATCGCGCAGGTCCGCAGCGCAGATCGCGATGATGTGGTCGCCATCGACGACGGTTCCCGTGTGATCAACGGCGATCAGCCGGTCGGCATCACCATCGAGGGCGACGCCGAGGTCAGCACCGTGCTCGACGACCGCGGCAGCCACCAGTTCAGGGTGCGTTGCCCCACAGCCATCGTTGATGTTCCGACCGTCAGGTGCATCGGCGATGACGATCACGTCGGCCCCCGAGCGTCGCAACACGTCGGGGGCGATCGCGCAGCCAGCCCCGTTTGCCGCATCGAGCACGACCTTCACACCCGTGAGATCGCGGCCGTCGAGCAGCGCCAACACGTGGTCCGTGTAGGGGCCCGCCTCGTCGTGGGTACCGATGCGACCCGCCGCCGACGTCGGAGCGACGAGCGCACTCAGCGCTGACTCGATCGCTGCTTCGACCTCGTCGGGCAGCTTCGTCCCACCCGGAGCGAACAACTTGATGCCGTTGTCGCTGTACGGGTTGTGCGACGCCGACACCACGGCGCCCATCACACCGAGACGCTGCGCTTCGAACGCCACCATCGGAGTCGTGGCCGTTCCGAGATCGATCACGTCGATGCCCTCGGCAGCGAACCCCGCTCCGAGCGCTGCCCGGAACATCGGCGTCGACTCACGCGTGTCACCACCGATCACCACGACATCGACCAGCGACCCATCGGCGACAGACCCATCGGCCGGCGCCGTATCGACCAGCGACCCAGTCCCCAGACGCGAAAGAACCTGGGCCGCAGCGCGACCCAGGTTCAATGCGAATTCGGCGGTGAGTTCGGTGTTGGCGACGCCACGGACGCCGTCGGTACCGAACTTCATCAGAACTCCAGCGGAATCAGCGCTTGGTGAACTGCGGTGCCTTACGAGCCTTCTTGAGGCCGTACTTCTTGGATTCCTTCTTGCGGGAGTCGCGGGTCAGCAGACCGGCGGACTTCAATGTGCCGCGGCTCTCAGGATCGAGTTCGAGCAGCGAACGGGCGATGGCCATGCGCAGTGCGCCGGCCTGGCCGCTGATGCCGCCGCCGTGGATGCTGGCCGTGACGTCATAGGTCTCGGTGGTCTCGGTGACCGTGAGGGCTTCGGTGACGACCATCCGCGAGGCGGCGGTCGGGAAGTACACGTCGAGTGCCTTGCCGTTGATCAGGAACTGTCCCGTTCCTGGGCGGAGTGACGCACGTGCGACGGAGCGCTTGCGACGGCCGGTGGTCTGTGTGAGGGGTGCTGTTGCCATTGTTCTGTGTCCTGTTCTCAGCGACGCTTCGCGCCAGCGATTTCGAATGCGGCGGGCGACTGTGACCCATGCGGATGGTTCGGCCCGGCGTACACCTTGAGCTTCGTCAGCTGCTGGCGACCGAGGGGGCCCTTGGGGAGCATGCCGCGTACCGAGCGACGCACGGCGTCGGCAGGCTTGCGAGCATGGAAGTGAGCGAACGACTCGCTCTTGATGCCGCCCGGGTAGCCCGAGTGGGTGTAGATCATCTGACGATCAGCCTTGTCCGAGGTCATGATGACCTTGTCGGCGTTGATGATGATCACGTGATCGCCGGTGTCGATGTGCGGGGAGAAGATCGTCTTGTGCTTGCCACGCAGCAGACGGGCGACCTCCGTCGCCATCCGGCCGAGGACCATGTTCTCCGCATCGACGATGTGCCAATCGCGGGTGATTTCGCTTGCTTTCGGTGAATAGGTGGCCATGGCCGTCCATCTCTGTGTGTGACCCCCGAGTTCGGGAGCGCTCGTGTGCGACTGCTCACCGATTGCTCGGCTGCACAGCATCCAAGGACAGGAGATCACACGTCTGACGCGCCGACCTGCTCCAGGGAACCGCGCAATGATACGGGACGTCGATGCTCACACCAACGCGTCGAGCCAGCAGGTTCGCGGAGCTCAGGTCCGTCATCACTCCCGAGTCATCACTCCCGAGTCATCACTCCCGAGTCATCACTCCCGAGTCATCACTCCCGAGTCATCACGGAACGAAACTCGTGGAACGGGACTCGCTGAGGACATCGGCAACCCACTCCGTCACTCGCCGAGCCATCGCCGCCGACGAGAACTCCGCATCCACCCGTTGCCGGCAGCGCAGTCGGTCGATGGTTCCGATGCGGTCGACGGCGGCTGCCAGGGCGACCACGTCGTCCGGTGGGGTGACGAACCCCGTCACACCGTCGAGCACGATCTCGGCCGGGCCGCCACGGTCATAGGTGATCACCGGCACCCCGGTGGCCATGGCTTCGATGGCGACGTTGCCGAACGCCTCGATCCACTTCGGTGTCATCACCAGTGCAGCGCAGTGCCCGAGTTCGGCCTGCATCTCATCGGTCGGCAAGAACCCCTGATAGTCGAGCCGTGCATCGGGGTGCGCAGCAACCACACGGTCCCAGTAGGCCTGATCCTGCATCATGCCCCACACCCGGACCGCCCGGCCCGTGAGCTCGGACAACGCAGCGATGTCTTCCAGACCCTTCTCGGGTGAGATCCGTCCGACGAAGCCGAGAGCAGCAGTCGGCTCGACAGTCGCATGCAGGTCGTAGCGCTCGGTGACGATGCCGTTGCCGAGGATCCTGAAGTCGCCAGGTTCGGCAAACGTGTCGGCCTGGGCCTGGCTGTGCACGCCGAGTCGCCCGGACACGCGCCGAGCGAGTGCGGCGAGTGCGCCGTCCATCACGTCGTTCACCGATCCCATCGACACCAGGTGGAGCACCGGCGTGCGGAAGAAGTCGGTCAGATAAACGGGTAACCAGTCGTACCCGAGGTTCATGATGACGTCGAACTCGTCCTGGAGCGCAGCGGCAGTGGACCACATGGCAGCCAGCACCCCGCCCGTCGGCATCTCGATCGGTGCGTCGCGGCCGACCATCTGGCTGCTCGCCTGCAGCGTGCCGTCGATCTGGTGGACTCGCTTGCCGATGTGAAGGGAACCCGACGGCGCCACCACCTCGATGTGGTGGCCGGCTTGTCCCAGCCCGAACACCAGATTGTGCAGCGTGAGTTCGACGCCACCACCGATGCCCGACCCCAGCGGGCCCACCGGGGTCGACACCAGGAGCATGCGGAGTCCGGTCACGCACCGTCCAACCCATCCTGAGTTCGAATATTCCGGCAAAGTACTCTCACGTCCAGTCATCGGCATGTCCAGATGCTGCGATCCGGACAAGCATCGGTCCAGACAGGAGTCAACTGAGAAATGTCAAAGTTTTCTCAAGGCGACCCGTTCGCGCGCCGATACTCCTTCGTGAGGATCGCCGACGACACCATGCCGGTCCCGTCGATCGACGGGCTCGGCGACCCTGTGATCGCCGTCGACACCGGCGGGATCTTGCGCTACGGCAACGAGCGCGCCATCGAAGTCCTGGGCTGGGACACCAACATCCTCGGTGAATCCGTCCTGGATCTGGTCCACCCCGACGACCTGAACATCGTGATCGCGTCCTTGGACACGGTGCCGGGCAAGTCCTACGGCCAGCTCCTGCGGATCCGCGCTCGACACGGACGGGGCACCTGGGTTCACCTCGAACTCCGCGGCTCGATGCAGACCCTCGACGGCGAAGATCTGATCGTCCTCGTCGCTCGCGACACCACCGACCGCCATCAACTCGACTTCGATCAGGGCGATGTCGGCATCCTGCGCTCGGTGATGAACAACATGCACGGCATGGTCGCCCTGTTGACCGAGGACGGCCGCGTTCGTTCGATCAACGGTGCGGTCACACGACTGCTGGGCCACGACCCGGAAGTGATCCGCAACCAACTGTTCCTCGATTTCCTCCACGATGACGACCGGGAACAGGTGCTGCAGGCCGTCCAGCACCTTCCACCGACATCGACGGTCGACTTCGACGCTCGCCTCCGGTCCCTCGACGGCAAGCACCACGTGTGTGAGTTCACCGTCAACAATCTGCTCGACGACCCCGTCGTCGGGAGCTACATCGTGAGCGCGCAGATGGCGACGGCGCTCACCGACGCCCGCAACCGCGTCGACTTCCTCGCCGAACACGACAACCGGACGGGCCTGCTCAATCGTGACGGCTTCATGCGTGCGGCGGGCGAACTGATGGAAGATGGCGGCGGGCTCGGCCTGATGATCATCGACATCGTCCACTTCCGCTCGATCAACGAGCTGTACGGCGAGCCCGTCGGCGATGCAGTTCTCACCGCCGTTGCCGAACGCGTCGATCAGATCAGGTGGCCCGATCTGGTCACCGCACGATTCGGTGGCGACGAGTTCGTCATGGCCGTGCGGTCGTCCAGCGAAGCGGCGATCGAGATGCTGCGCGAGCGGATTGGACGCGACATCGCCCAACCGCTTGCGGTCAACGGCCACGAAGTGAACTTCGCGATCCGCACGGCCACCGCCTTCGAAGCGCAGCCACGTGGGCTCGATTCACTCCTCGTCAGCGCATCGAACGAGCTGATGTCGATCAAGCGTCATGCCGACCCCGAATCGGGTGGCATCTCGTTCGATGCGATCAACGAGCGGCGCGCCCAGCTCGACCAACTGCGCTCGGCGCTGGCGAACGGCGAGATCCAACCCTTCTACCAACCGATCGTGGACGTGGACGGCCGCGTCAAGGCCGTCGAGGCGCTCGTTCGCTGGGTCCACCCGGTGCGCGGGATCCTCGGCGTCGGAGAGATCCTCCCGCTCGCCCAGATGGCCGGACTCGCCGAAGCCGTCGACGAACAGGTCCTCGCCATGTCGCTGCAGTTCGCCAGTCGGCTCCAGCGCGCCGGCCACGGTGACGTCGAAGTTCACGTGAACGTCGACCCGAAGGTGATCGCCCTGCCGTCGTTCGGGCATTCGTTCCTCGAACGATGCAGCGAGTACGGCGCAGACCCGGGCCAGCTGGTCGTCGAGATCACCGAAACGGACCTGCTCGCCCCCGGTGCGATCTCGCTGTCCAACATGGACAAGCTCCGCCGAGCCGGTACCCATGTGTCGATCGATGACTTCGGCACCGGCTACTCGAGCCTCGCCCACCTGCTCGAACTCCCCGTCGACGGTGTGAAGATCGACCGGCGTTTCGTCGCCGGCATCGACATCGACCCAGCAGCCACCAACCTCACCAGGGCCATCTTGAGCCTCAGCGACAGCCTCCGACTGACGTGTGTCGCCGAAGGTGTCGAACAGCCGTACCAGCGGGACCGGCTGGCCGAGCTCGGCTGCGAACGGTTCCAGGGCTGGCTGTTCGCCGCAGCGACTCAGGAAGACGAACTCCTCGCTCTGCTCCCGAGAATCACACCGTCGATCGCCGACGACGCGCCACGTCCCGTCCCCATCAGCTGACGGTCGGATCCTTTCGCCTCACGGCACCGGCAGGTGTCACCTCTGCCTCGTTCTGCAACGCCGCCTTCAGGCTCGGCGTGGCCTGCAGGGCGATGATGTCGGCCGGCATCTCGATCTCGGCTTCGTCGAGCCGACGCTTCACCGCAGTGATCGCGGCGTCCTTCAGTCGCAGTGAGTCTCCCCGGCGGCTGTCGACCCAGAACATGACCCGTATGTCGACTGTCGACACCCCGAGTTGTTCGACGAGCGCCAACGGCGCCGGGTCCTGATCGATGCCGGCCACGACGGTGAGCGCGTCGACGATCTCTGCGGTCGCCTCGTCTGCGTCGTTCTCGTAAGCGATGCCGACGACGAAGTCGATCCGGTGGCGGTCATTGTGGGTGTGCACGTCGATCACGTTCTTGTAGACGTCCCGGTTGGGGATGACGACGAGTTCGCCGTCGTATGTCGTCAACCTGGTCTCCCTGATCGTGATGCCTGCAACGGTGCCCGAACGATCCATCACGGTGATCTGGTCACCGGATCGGAATGGTTGACGAAAGAGCAGCAGGATGCCGGACAGCGTGTTCTCCAAGATGTCCTGGAACGCGAATCCGAGGGCCACCGAGAAGAAGCCGAGACCAGCGAGCAGGTCGACCGGCTTCACCGACGGGAAGGTCACCGCGATGGCCAGCAGGACGACGACGAACAGAATGATCCAACTCACGACCTTGCTCATCACGAGCGCAAAGCTCGGTGTCTGACGGCGCTTCCAATAACGATGGAGCCCCAGTCGAACCAAGCGCGAGATACCCCACCCGACTGCGATGATCACGACTGCAGCGGTCAGACGCGGCACGGCGTCGAGCGTCGTCTGCCACAGGCTGTTGGCCGACTTCGCGATTTCTTCGGACGCTTCGGCGGCCGGATCGTCCGCTGCACGAATACCCAACACAGCACTGACGAACGACATGGCCAGGCTGTACCCCGACCCTGTCGCGCTCAACCCCGCTCGGGGTCAGTGATCCCAGCGGGGGCCGTCGAACGAGACGTTCCACAGGGTCAGGCCCGTGGGCGGCGCGACCTGACCAGCGCCGCTGCGATCCTGCGCGGCGAGGATTCCCGCCATCGCCGCCGGCTCGACACGGCCGTGCCCGACCGCGATCAGGGTGCCGACGATGCTGCGCACCATCTGGTTGCAGAACGACGACGCCGTGATCTCGAAGCGCAACAGCGGCGAGTCGTCGGGTCGGGTCCACGCGGCCGACTTCAGCACCCGTCGCATGCTCGGCGCTGCATAGCCCGGTCCGGGATCCGGTCGTCGACAGAACGAGGAGAAGTCGTGATGGCCCAACAGCTGGGCCGCTGCGGCGTCCATCGCCTCGACATCGAGACTTGGGCCGACGTGCCAGACGTTGCGAGCCAGCAGCGGGTTCGGCGAGCGGTCGTTCCAGACGTCGTACCGGTAGGTCCGAGACGTCGCAGTGAACCGCGAGCTGAACGAGCCATCGACCCACTCGGGTGCACGAACGCTGATCTCCGGTCGCAGCAGCCGATTGATGCTCGTCACGAGCCGGTAGTGATCCGTGTCCGCCGGTACCAGGCCGTTGACGACCTGGCCCCAGCCATGGACGCCGGCATCGGTGCGGCCGCCGAGTTCCAACTCGACCGGCCGGCGAACGATACGTTCGAGTGCTCCGACGAGTTCACCCTCGACCGTGCGGACGCCCTCGCTGTGCGCGAAGCCGCGGAAGTCGGTGCCGTCGTACGCGACGAGGAGCCGCAGGTTCCGAAGCAATTGCTCCGGAGCGTGCGGCTCCTCGACGGCGTTCATGTGTTCAGGTCATTCGTGCGTGTTGCGGCGCTCCGGCGCGAACCGGAGGCGAACTCAGACGAGTTCGATGCGGGCCATCTCGGCGTTGTCGCCGTGACGCGTCCCCATCTTCAAGATGCGGGTGTAGCCACCCGGGCGCTCCATGTAGCGCGGAGCGACGTCGTGGACCAGCTTGTAGGTCATTTCGCGGTCACCGAGGAACGCCTGGATCTGACGGATCCGGTGGACCTGCATCGGGCCCTCTTCTTGAGCCTTCTTGGCCTTCGTGATCAGCTTCTCGGCGATCGGGCGGAGGTGCTTGGCCTTCGCCTCGGAGGTCGTGATGGCCTCAGCGGCGAACAGTGACGCTGCGAGGTTGGCCATCATGAGGCGCTGGTGCGCAGCGGAGCTACCGAAACGGCGGGAGCGACGGGGTGTGGGCATGATTCAGTCTCTTCTTTTCTTGTGCGTTCCCAGGCCACGCAGGCCATTCTCCGCAACGTTGATCTTGTGTGTTCGACCGACTGCTTGATCAGCCGCGAAGCTGCAGGCCACGCTCGTCGAGCTTGGCCTTCACTTCGTCGAGGCTCTTCTGGCCGAAGTTGGTGATGTTGAGCAGATCGTCTTCGGTCTTGGTCAGCAGTTCGCCGACCGTGTTGACCTGGGCCCGCTTGAGGCAGTTGTTCGGACGCTCGGACAGATCGAGGTCTTCGATCGGCAGATCGAGGTCGGGCGAGCTGACCGTCGTGTCGACGATCTCGCCGAGCTCGAGGCCCTGCGGCTCATCGGCCATCGAGGCGACCAGTTCGGTGAGCGCAGTGAGCGTGGCGCCGGCCGAAGCAAGAGCATCCGCCGGGGTGATCGAGCCGTCGGTGTCGATCTCGATGACGAGACGGTCGTAATTGGTGGCCTGCTCGACCCGAGTCGGCTCCACGGTGAACGACACCCGGCGGACCGGGCTGAAGATCGCGTCGATCGGGATGACGCCGATCGTGCGGATCTCTTCTTCGCGGTTGCTCGATGCGTAGCCACGGCCCTGCTCGACGGTGAGGTCGATGGCGAGACGGCCCTTGCCGTTGATCGTGGCGATGTGGAGATCCTTGTTCAGGACCTCGACGTCGGCCGGGCACTCGATGTCGCCGGCGGTCACGCTGGCGGCACCCTTGATGTCGAGACGCATCGTGACGGCCTCGTCGGAGACACAGGTGACCACGACGTCCTTGAGGTTCAAGATGATGTCGGTGACGTCTTCGGCGACGCCGGCGATGGTGTCGAACTCATGGAGTGCTTCGTCGAAACGAACCGAGACGATCGCTGCGCCGGGGATCGACGACAAAAGAGTGCGGCGCAGGGAGTTACCGAGCGTGTGGCCGAAGCCGGGTTCGAGCGGGCCGACAGCAAATTGCTGACGGTTGTTCGACTCTTCGCC
>RCMY010001410.1_pt1 | contig 22928 bp, 23 predicted proteins | sample 2041341 | NCBI WGS metagenome assembly RCMY01 (sample SAMN09708234, study PRJNA481090) | Marine sediment metagenome, whole genome shotgun sequencing project.
ACTCCGCCAACATTGAGTCGCAGTAGCCGGCGCGTGCCCGCCCACATCGACTCATGCTGGACATCAGCATCGGCGACCACACGAAGTGCCACGGTGTCGCCGTCATCGACGAGCGCCGGAAAGGCATCGACGGTCTGACCCGCTGCGTCGGTCCGAAACTGTCGGGGGATTTCGCCGAACACCCACGTCGTCGCACCTTCGGTCACGAGGCCGTGGTCACCCGATGCCAAAACGTCGCGTACCTCAGCAGCCAGTTGATCTCGAAGTGCATCGAGGTCTCGACCCTGAGCGAGAAGCTCCCCGTCGACATCGACCACACGAAACACCGGCCGAAGATGACTTGGCAACCTGTCGACGACCAATGCATCGGCTGGCAACGCTTCCCCACCGAGCTCTCGCAACGCCTGACGAACCGACTCGACGAGGTTTCCTTCACTCTCGATGAGCGAGGGCATGATCGCCGACACCGTGTCGGGAATCGGCACGAACGGTTTTCTCACGACCTTCGGCATGGTGCGCAACAATGCCGTGACCAGCTCCTCGCGCAAACCCGGCACATTCCACTCGAACGCCGCTGCGTCGAGGTGGCCGAGCAGCGACACCGGGACCGACACGGTCACACCATCGTTGGCCGAGGTCGCGTCGAACTCGTAATCGACCTCGAGTTCGACGGCACCGGCTTTCCATACCTCGGGGAACGAGTCGTCGTTGACGACATCCTCGGCCTCGAAGATGTCGTCGAGACGCAGGTCGAGCAGTCGCGGATCACGCTTTCGCCGCTTGTTCCACCAGCGGTCGAAGTCTGCTCCCGAGGTGACCGTGGGCGACACGCGCTGATCGTAGAAGTCGAAGAGCACGTCGTACTCGACGAAGAGGTCCCGACGTTGCCGGGCGCCGAGACGCCGCACTTCGTCAAGCACCGATTCGTTCTGCGCAAAGAACGCGTGGTGGGTTTCCCAGTCGCCCTCGATCAACGCGTGGTGAATGAAGAGCTGCCGGGCAACGTCGCCATCGACCTGGCGATAGTGCACCCGTCGGCCTGCGACCAGCGGCACGCCGTACAAGGAGACACGCTCGACCGTCATTGCCGAGCCTCGATCTCGATCCCACTCGGGTTCGTCGTAGCTGCGTTTGGTGACGTGTTCACCGGCCCGCTCAGCCCACTCCGGTTGAATTTGAGCAGCGCTGTGTGCCCAGAGCCGATTGGTCTCGACCAACTCGCCCGCCATGACCCAGTTCGGTGGTTTCTTGCCCAGCGCCGAGCCTCGACTGATCAAGAACCTCGCGTTGCGACCGCCGGTGAATTCGCTCGTGGATGCGTCTTTAAGACCAACATGTGAGAGCAACCCGGTAAGGAGCGCTTGGTGGACGACGTCATCGGAGGCCGGCGTCTGATTGGACTTCCACTGGAAGGACTGTGCGGTTCGTTCGAGTTGGCGGACGATGTCTTGCCACTCGCGAATTCGATTGAAGTTCAGGAATTCGCGCTTGCACATCTTGCGAAACTGCCCGGTCGATCGCGCACGTCGCTCCTCGTCGAGATACCGCCACATGTTCAGCCAGGTCAAGAAGTCCGATCCCGGCGCAACGAATCTCACATGGTGTTGGGCGGCTTCGTCTCGTTTCTCCGACGGTCGCTCGCGGGGATCTTGCACCGAGAGGCCGGCGGTGATGATCATCACCTCTCGAAGACACCCGGTGTTGGCCGCTTCGATGACCATTCGTCCGAAACGGGGATCGATGGGCAACCGGGCGAGCTCTCGTCCGATTGGGGTGAGCCACTTCTTCGTGCCTTGTTCGTCGGGGTCGACGGCGTCGAGCTCTTCGAGCAGCGCCACTCCATCACGGATGTTTCGCAGCTCCGGGGGTTCGACGAACGGGAACCGCTCCATGTCTCCGAGGCCTAATGACGCCATCTGTAAGATCACCGACGCAAGGTTGGTGCGCGTGATCTCGGGCTCGGTGAACTCGGGGCGAATGTCGAAGTTTTCCTCGGAATACAACCGGATCGCGATGCCTGCCGCAACTCGCCCGCACCGGCCCGAACGCTGGTTGGCCGAAGCCTGCGAAATGTCCTCGATCGGCAGGCGCTGTACCTTCGTTCGATTGCTGTATCGACTGATGCGTGCCGTACCGGGGTCGACGACATAACGAATTCCGGGCACGGTCAGCGATGTCTCGGCAACATTGGTCGCGATGACGATTCGACGTCGCACGCCGCCGCGCTTTCGTTCGAAGACCCGGTGTTGTTCGGCCGCAGACAACCGGCCGTAGAGCTGCACGATCTCGGTGTCGCGCAGCTTTGCTTCGGCCAGCGCATCGCTTGCTTCGCGTATGTCACGTTCGCCGGAACAAAACACCAAGATGTCGCCCTCAGCCTCGTTGTCGAGTTCGAAGACGGCTTCGACGATCGCCTCTGCCTGCGACAAAGGCTCACCGCTGCCTTCATCTTCCGGAGGCCGATATCGGATCTCGACGGGGTACGTGCGCCCAGACACCTCGATGATCGGGGCGTCATTGAAGTGTTCGGAGAATCTGGCAGTGTCGATCGTGGCCGAGGTGACGATGATCTTGAGATCCGGGCGTTTCGGGAGCAGCTGCTTGAGGTACCCCAACAAGAAGTCGATGTTGAGGCTTCGTTCGTGTGCCTCATCGATGATGATCACCGAATACTTCGACAACATCCGGTCGTGCTGCATCTCTGCGAGCAAGATGCCATCGGTCATTGTCTTGATCGCAGTCTTCTTCGACACCTTGTCGGTGAATCGAACCTTGTATCCGACAATTCCTCCGAGTTCGTCTCCGAGCTCCTCGGACACTCGTTCGGCTATCGATCGGGCCGCAATCCGCCTCGGTTGCGTATGTCCGATCCAGCCGGCTTCGTGAAGGCCGAGTTCGAGACACATCTTCGGGAGCTGCGTGCTCTTTCCCGAACCCGTTTCGCCAGCGACGATGACAACTTGGTGATCGCTGATTGCCGCGAGGAGTTCCGCGCGTCTCTCTGCGATTGGCAGGTCAGGTGGATAGTGCACATTCACGGGTCACCGTTCAGTCTCGAGCTGACCCCATGCGTTGTTCAAGAGCCTCGATGGCATGCTCGGCCGCATCGAGATCGCCCGTCTGGATCTGATCCATCGCGCCTTGAAGGTCACGGAGTCGGTCCTCGAGCTCGTCCACATCTGGGCTCGCCGACGTGGGAGGCTCTTCGACGACGTCGCCGTCCGCATCATGTTCGATCATGGCGCTGAGTGTAGCGATATGACCTCGCAGGCCGGTTGCCGAGCCGATCCGCGTCTCAGAGAGCGACGGCGATTGCCTGCGCGAAGTGTTCGGTGTGTGTGAGCGTGATTTTCCACTCCGTGATACCCAACTCCTCTGCTTTGGCCGCTGCCGTGTCGTGCAACACGATCGATGGTGCACCCGACTCGGCCTTCACGACCTCGATGTCGGACATCGTGATGGCGCCCAGGCCGACGCCCATGGCTTTCATCACGGCCTCCTTGGCAGCCCATCGAACGGCGTACCGCTCCGTCGGATCGTGCTTCGTGTCGGAGTACTCCTGCTCACGCGCCGTGAAGGATCGTTTCTTGATGGTCGGTGTTCGCTCCAGCGTCGTCCGAAACCGATCCAGCTCTACGAGGTCCGTGCCAATTCCAATCACAGATGGATCGTAGAGGAATACCGCTCGATGCTCGAGTAGTTTGCGCAGGTATGGCCGATCACCAGTGGGGATTTCGAACACGGGCGCTTCACGCAGGAGCCCGACCTGACCCACACACCGGGGCGCGAGCAGTGCCGATCTATCAGTCGACCAGCTTCGTTTTCGAAGATACCCAAGACGCCGCCGACCTGTTCGCACTCCAAAAGTACGGAACGATCTACACCCGAATCTCGAACCCGACAATCGCAGCTTTCGAGGAACGGATTGCGAGCCTCGAGGGCGGCATTGGTGCGGTGGCTTGCGCCAGCGGCCAGGCAGCGGAGTATCTCGCCATGACCGCACTGGCCGGAGCAGGCGACAACATCGTCGCCAACAGCTCAGTCTATGGAGGTACGGTCACCCAGTTCGACGTCACACTTCGTCGACTTGGTATCGACACGCGGTTCGTCAACACCAATGATCCCGGTGCGGTGCGAGACGCGATCGACGAGAACACCAAGGCGGTCTTCACCGAGATCATCGCCAACCCTTCTGGCGAGATTGCAGACCTCGAGTCGATCTCGGCGGTCACTCGCGAGTTCGGGGTTCCGTTTGTCGTCGACAACACGTTTGCCACTGCTTACCTGTGTCGCCCACTCGAATGGGGTGCAGACATCGTTGTTCAGTCAGCGACGAAATTTCTGGGAGGTCATGGAACATCGATCGGTGGAATCATCGTCGACAGCGGCCGATTCGACTGGGGGAATGGCCGGTTTCCGTTGATGACCGAACCCATTCCGAGTTACAACGGGCTCCGGTGGTGGGATAATTTCGGCGAATACGCCTTCGCCACCAAACTTCGGAGCGAACAGCTTCGAGATGTCGGTGCGTCGATGTCGCCTTTCAACGCGTTTCTCATACTTCAAGGCGTCGAAACACTCCCCCAGCGCATGAATGAGCATGTGGCGAACGCCCAACGCGTGGCCGAGTGGCTCGAGGCTGATTCGCGCGTCAGTTGGGTCAAGTACAGCGGGCTTCCCACGTCACCACATCACGCCGATGCCAAGAAGTATCTCCCGAAGGGGCCAGGTGCAATCTTCACGTTCGGTGTTGCTGGTGGACGCGAGGCCGGCTCCACGTTCATCAACTCGCTTCAGCTGATCAGCCACCTCGCGAATGTTGGCGATGCAAAGACGCTCATCTTGCACCCCGCGTCGACGACCCATCAACAACTCAGCACCGAGCAACTCGCAGCTGGCGGGGTCTCCGACGAAATGGTTCGCATCTCGGTTGGACTCGAAGATGTCGAGGACATCATCTACGACCTCGATCAGGCGCTCACCATTGCTGGGGGCAGGCAATGATCGCGAACGACCGACCGACCGTCGACGGGTGGACACCCCCGACGCCACTCGAACGCAAAGCGATCCTGGATCGAACCGACTCGATCGCCATCGTTGGGGCGAGCTCGAAACCGGGCCGTGCATCGAACTTCGTCGCCACGTATCTCTTGTCGAGCTCGGCGGACTATCGGGTCTATCTGGTCAACCCGCGGGAGAACGAAATCCTGGGCCAACCGGTGTATGCCTCGCTCGAGGAACTGCCCGAGGTCCCCGACCTGGTCGATGTTTTTCGCAAGAGCGAGGACCTTCCGGACATCGCCTCGGAGGTAATCGCCGTGGGAGCCAAAACATTCTGGGCACAACTGGGCCTGTGGAGCGGCGAGGCGGCCGGTCGAGCAGCCAATGCAGGTCTCGACGTCGTCATGGACCGATGCACGAAGATCGAACACGCGCGGTTTGCTGGCGGCCTTCACCTCGCAGGCTTCGACACCGGCGTCATCTCGTCCAAACGGCACGGCTGAGCCAAACGGCCGGCGGCGTCACATCCACGCATGGCGGTCGGTTTCGACGACATGTAGCGCACGATCTCGAAGCGCACGGGCTTCGTCGATGCCGATCATGCCAATCGCGATCGAACCCGCAGCGGTTTGCACGGTCACCGTGGCGAGATCACGCTTTCGCTCGAAGAGTGTCTGTGATACACGCACGCCATTGGTCTTTCGAAGCAACACGTCGTGTCGCGACCACCCGACGAACTCGCCACGGTCGATGAGTTCTCCGGCGGTCACACCCCATCGGCGGAGGCGCACGCGCCGGCGGGTACTCAGCCACGTGATCGGTACGAGTAAGAAGATGAGCGTGGACCACCAGCCGAGGGGCACGAAGAGAGCGGGAGCCAACAGCACAGTGCCGATCGACGTGTTACGAACCGCCTTGAAGACCTGTTTGTTCGAGACGCGACGATCGAGGGAGTCGGCCACGGCGGACCCAGCGAGAGCGATCGAGCGGATCTCGTCGACCTGCGCTCGATCGCAGCCATGGATCACGAAGTTTCCCGATCCGATCGTGTGCAGAACAACCGTGTGCAGGCGAGCCATCCGCTCGAGGACGCCTTGGCTGACTTCGACGCGCTGAATGCGAGGAACGCTGCTCGCAACACTCGTGGTTGACAACAGGCCAGATTCGCGCCGAAGCCCGGCTGCCGTCGACGTGACGGTGAGGTCCCAGTCGACGAGAATGACTCGGAGAAGATTCAAGATCACACTGACCACGACGATCGCGAGAACAGCGAGCGGAATCGCCCAGATCAGCCAGCTGCCCAGTGAGGGTTCGTCGACCGATGGGACTCCGAATGGCACGAAGTCGGCCGCTTGATCTCCAAGGGCAATCAGCGGGGCGATCACCGCGAATCCAGTCAGTGGCATCTGTGTGAGGGCTATCATCACCACCCGCTGAATGGGATGACGCAACACGACACGGTCGGGCCGCTCCGGCGGAGGTGGCCCAAGCAACCGATCCCCATCGTCGGCCGCATATCCGGCCTCGGTCGCACGACTGGCAGAGTCGCGTCGTCGATGGTCGGCGGCTGCGCGCTGCAAGGCGTCGGCAACCGGCCGGTCGACGGCGTCGATAGTGAACTCGGCCGTCTCGGTTCCGGCTGTATCGAGCGAAACCTGTACCAAACCGAACGGTCGATGCAGCAGCTTCTGTTCGAGTGACACGCTCTGCACACGGTCGAGCGGCACACTCAGCGTCTGCTGTGAGAAGACGCCCTTGTGCACGTGGAGTTCCCCGTCGACGACACTGAACGTGTACCGCCACCAGCTGAGACCGGCGAAACCAAGAAATGCCAGGGCGACGAGCGGAATGATCACCAGGAGATAGAAGACAGATGGTGACCGCGACAGCGCAAAACCGATACCGACAACGAGCTGCACAACCCCGATCTGACGAACTGTTCGAAAGGCCAAGAACACGATCGCCATCAACGATTGCCGCTGTGGTTCGGCGAGTGACACCGCGGCGCTGGTCGGTATCACAGCTCTTCGGAAAGTTCGCCAGCGCGTTCGACGACGAGCAGCTTGAGCTTCTCCGAATCGTCTGATCCCAAACCATGAATGTGCAGATCTGGGCCCGCCGAGTTCACCTCGAGCGTTGCAAGATCGAACGCTCGTTGGATCGGACCTTGTCGAATCCGAGCATGTTGTACACGAACGAAGGGCACGGTCTCAACGGTCTTGACAAGAACGCCCGATCGATACGACAGATCGTGTTCGCGCACCTGGTAGGCGATGTTGTTGACCTCGAGCACCTTGAGCGCCGCACCGAGCGCCGTGAGCACGAGCAGACCACCGGCGACGGCCAGGGGTATCCACGATTGTGAGGGGACTCCGATCGCGACGACGACACCGACGACGATCACGATCGCCGCGAAAAGCGCCCGGCCAATCAGCGCGACCCGCAAGAAGTTGGGGTGCATGGGCACGAACGACTCCTGCGCGAGGACCGGGATTCCCGACACATCGATCGGCTCATTCGAAAAGACGTCCTCGACCACGCCACAAAGCTACCGGGGATGTCGGGCGGAAGTCCCGACGTGTTACCGATGTCGGGCGGAAGTCCCGACGTGTTACGGATGTCGGGCGGACGCCCCGACATGTGATCGGGCGGAAGTCCCGACGTGTGATCCGGCGGACGTGTTACAGCCGCCAGCGGTCGGCAAGTTCCTGGATCGATGCCCACAACAGTTCGCCGACAGGTTCCTGGCCGAGTCGATCGAGCCGGAAGGTCTCCTCGGTCTCGGTGACCGCTCCGTGGAGCGCAGAAAATCGATTGCGATACCCCTGGAGGACCCCTCGCATCACCTCGGCGTCGAGATGGTCGTGAAGTTCCACGTGAAGCAGGGTCATCCCGATCGTGTGGTTGTCCTTGACCTCGGGGATCATCATGATCGGACGACCATCGGAACGGCCTTTTGCCACGAGCACTTCCCGCTCCTCGGCGACACGCTGTTTTGTTCCTCGTAGTGCTGGTGCCCGGTTAGTCCGGCTCGGGATCGTCAACGAGATTCCGCCGCGGTCGATGACGGTGATCGTCCCCGACTCTCCATCGGCAGCGTCGATCGCGTACCTGGTCCAACCAACGACTTCGGAGACAGCGGGATCGAGGTTCGCAAGCGTCCGAATTGTCGAATAGGTGAGGCCGTCGCGCGGCGCGCCGGTTTCGAGAACCTGGGCGACGAGAGGGACCTCGAGCAGCGTCTCGTCGGTCCTTGATATACCGACCGTGACCGTCTTGGCCTGATGTTTGATTGCGTCGACGGGACGAGTGAGTTCGTCGATCGCCAAACCGAGCGACAGCGTGAGGTCCTCGATGACGATTGCGGGTGTACCCACCTTGCCGAACTCGAGCTGATAACTGTCGAGGGGCGCGGTGCCGATCGCAAATCGGAATCGCGCAGCGAGCTGCACAGCGGTGCTCGCCTCGAGGTGGCCATTGAGGGAGCCGACTCGCAACATCTCCATGAACTTGTTGGCGGCGGGCTCGAGGCTCGGTCGAATCCGGTCGAGAAAAGCTTCACCCGAGAGCTGGCCCCGGGTTTCGTCGATCAACCCTTCGATTGCGGCTCGCGCTTCTCGCAGCGGCTGAGCCTGTGCATCGATCGCCAAGGCAGCCTCGTACCCGAAGAGATGTCCAACCACCGTCGAGAGCACGAACGCCAGACGTGGATGGACAACGGGCACGTAGATCACATCGAGAGCACTCGAGAACCGTGTCTCGCCTTCGTTGGCAATGACGATCGGGGCCGACTTGTGCGCCCGAAAGATCTCGACCTCTTTGCCGACATCATCGGCTGTGGAACCCTCGAGGCCCGCAGCGCAGATCAAGATCATGGGCTCGGACGAAAGATCGATGTGTTTCTTGTCTTCCGTCGAGTCCGCAGCGATCGACTTGTAACAGAGTTCAGAGAGTTTGATTCGAAGTTCGCGCGCCGCAATCAAGTTCGGCCCATTCCCGACGCAGGCCCAGTAGCGGCGAGAGGGAGCGTGCGCTGCCGCAGCGCGTGCGATGTCGGGACGAGTACCGATCGTCTCGGTCATCCGGTCTGGCAGATCCCGCAGTCCCTGCAGGACTGCTTGGCGATCAGCGGGCTCGACTCGGTCGGGCATGGCGAGGTCGGCGATGACGATCGCGAGGAGGAAACCTGCGGCAATCTGTGCGTAGAACGCCTTTGTCGATGCGACCGACATTTCGACATCGCGTCCATCGGACGTGTACAGAACACCCTCCGCACGATCGGTGAGGTCGCTGCCTCGACGGTTCACGATGGCGAGCACCGACGCGCCACGTTGCTTGACGATGTCGACGGTCCGGTTCGTGTCGGTCGTCGTGCCCGACTGCGAGATAGCGATCACCAACGAGTTCGACATGTCTTTCCGAAGCCCGAAGCCGCTCAGCTCGGTGGCTGCAATTGCTTTTACGGCCAAGTGTCCGTCGACCTCGTCGATCAGCGCTTCGGCAACGGCTTGACCGGCAACAGCAGCCGTGCCCTGCCCGATGACGTAGATGTCGGTGATCTGACCGCTTCGCAATTTGTCGGCAACTGCAGTGGGCATCGTGGAGGTGCCGACGACAACGCCCAAATGACCATCGGTTTCGATGAGTTTGCCACGCAACGTCTTGCGGAAACTTCGCGGCGACTCGTTGATCTCCTTGAACAGGTAGTGCGGATAATCGCCCCGGTCGATGTCTCGCGTCGTGACTTCTGCGGTCGCAACGTCGGCGGCGGTGACCGGGAGTTCTGTGCCGTCGTACCCGACCCGCGTCATTCCCTCGATCTCACCGGCAGAACCCCCGCTCAGTCGCAAAATTTGGCCGCGGCTGGCGCTGGGGTTGTCGGGGTTTGCGGGTGTTTCGCCATCCATGCGTACGTAGGAGACGGTTTCCTCGACCACGCCGTATGGCTCTGAGGCAACAACGAAGCTGTCCTCGGCGAGGCCGACGTAGATCGACTGCCCACTGCCTCGCAATGCGAGAAGGATGTCGTTTGGTGCGTCTTCACTCGAGAGACCGATGGCGACGGACCCCTCGAAGACCGAGACCGCACGTCGGAAGGCCTCAGTGATGTCGTGACCCTCGCTCAGATGTTTCGACGTCAATGTTGGAATGACCTTGGTGTCGGTCGTGATGTCATCGGCGATCGACAGGTTTTCCGATCTGATGAGGTCGCCATAGTTGTCGACGTCGCCATTGAGAACCGCCGTACAGTACGGACCCTGCGTGCCCGTGACCAGATCTGAATTGACCGGATGAGCATTCGGTTCTGAAACGATGCCAACACTCGCCCATCGGGTGTGGCCGAGCACGACGACCTCGGCAGTTTGGTTGTCGAGAGCCCTGCGGAGCAACGCATCGTTTCGAATGCTGTTGCGCAACGACGCTGTATTGTCTCCGAGCTCGCCAATCTCGGCTGCGACCTTGTACACGAAGCTCAAACGGTCCCCTACCGTGCGAACCGCTGAGTTGGTGAAGAGCTCGGCCATCCCGGCCCGCGCCTCGATCGCCGAGACCACCAACGGGTCGTTCACGTCCAAACCATGGTTGCTCACGAGCAGATGAACACCGGCCGAATCACGTCCTCGGACCTCCATCCGGTCGAGCGCAGACAATGCCTGATGGACCGAGAACATGGCGTCTATGCCAGCTCCGTGCACATCGCTCCCGCCCAAGTCGCGCACCACGTCGGCGGCGCGGAGGCGATCTCGTTCGATCGCCCAGACCGCGTCGCGAACGCGAACGAGCGAGGAATTCACGGCTTCGAGATCCAACGATTCGACGGTGGCCTGGGCATCGAGCTGCTCCTCGAGCCGGTCGAGAATGGTGGTGACCGAACCGAGTTCGAGTCGGAGCGCATCGCCGAGGCCTGGATCGGCCAACATGGCACGAATCCCCGGGGTGCCGCGAAGCAAACGGTCAGCGGTCGCCAGTCGGTCAGCAACAGCGATCAATGGCGCATCAGCAGCGGCAAGCGCAACCCCGTCGAGCTCGGCGGCCGTTCCGTCAACAAGCGCCATCACGTCGGCTCGCGTTGGAGCGGTCCGCATCGAGGGCCGCCTGACGACGGCAATGATTCCGCACATGTTTGGGGCTCACTTTCGACAGCTCGCTCGTGGTCGCGAGCTGCGCATCACAGGATTCTAGGAATCACTTCGGTTGGAGGGTGGGAAGGCCTGAGAGCTTTGCCGCACGGGGAGAAAACCTCGGTAAACGTCCAAGTGACGGATTCAGGCGAGTTTCATGACTTCGGCAACAAGTCGCGATGCCGATTGCGCCGCGATGTCAGCCTCGGCTGCTTCGACCATGACTCGGACGAGGGGTTCGGTTCCGGACTCGCGAATCAACACTCGACCCGAGCTACCCAAATTTGCTTCCTCGCTGGCCACGGCCTCGGCGAGCTGGCTCGACAAATCAGGGATCTTCGCTGCCATACGAACGTTCTCGAGGACCTGTGGGTATCGAGTCATCACCGACGCCGCCCACTCGCCCAGGTCGACATCGCGTCGAATCGCTGCGTCGAGGAGTTGGACGGCGGTGAGCACACCGTCGCCCGTGGTCGCCAAATCGCGATGAATGACGTGGCCGGATTGTTCACCGCCCAGTGAAAACCCGCCGGCATCGAGCGCCTCGAGCACATAACGATCACCCACCGGAGTCTCGATCATGTCGATCCCCGCAGCATCCATCGCCACACGAAAGCCCAGGTTGGCCATCACGGTGATGACCACCGTGTTTTTCGTCAACGCTCCACGATCGCGGCGATCGAGCGCGCTCATTGCAATGATCCGGTCACCGTCGATCACCTCGCCGTCGGCGCCGACCGCGGCAATTCGGTCTGCATCGCCATCGAACGCAAAACCGGCAACAGCTTCGTGCTGACGTACTGCCGCCTGCACGAATTCGGGATGGTTCGAACCAACTCCTGCGTTGATATTGCGACCATCTGGTTGGTCAGCGAGGCTGACGACTGTCGCACCGAGCCGTTGGAAGATCGTTGCTGCGGTGACCGACGCTGACCCGTTGGCCGAATCGAGAACAACCTTTTGTCCCTCGAAACTGCGTCCGTCGATCGAGTCGATGACCGCGTCGATGTATCGGTCGATCGCTCCAGACCGGACATCGAGCTGAACGAGCGGTTCGTGCTCACGATCACCCTCAATGTCGAGAAGTGATTGGTCGAGAAGTGATTGAATCACGTCTTGATCGGTGTCGCTTAGCTTCCGTCCCCCCGCCGAGAACAACTTCACACCGTTGTCTTGCCAGGGATTGTGTGATGCGGAAAGCATCGCCCCAGGAAGGTCGTCGGCAGCACCGAGCCAGGCCAGGGCAGGCGTCGGCACGACACCGAGGTCACGCACCCTGACACCCTCGACGGCGCAGCCTTGCGCGAACGCACGCTGAAGTTCGGGTCCGGACTCTCGCGTATCTCGACCGACGATGATCTCGTCGCTGGCCAGCACACGCGAAGCAGCTGACCCGAGCGTTCGAACGAACGCTGGAGTCAGCTGAGTCAGAGCTTCGGCACGAACGCCATCAGTTCCAAATCGGAGCATGGGTTCGTATCGGCGAACGAGTCGGCCGATTAACGCTTGCTGTACTGCGGTGCCTTACGAGCCTTCTTGAGGCCGTACTTCTTGGACTCCTTCTTGCGGGAGTCACGTGTGAGAAAGCCAGCCTTCTTCAGCAGATCTCGAAAATCGGGATCGATTTCGAGCAGAGCACGGGCAATTCCAAGACGCATGGCCCCGGCCTGGCCGGTCGGCCCACCACCGTGCATGGTGACACTGACGTCCCAGGCACCTTCGGTTTCGGTCACTCGGAACGGTTCACTGAGCTGCTGGCGGTGCACTGCGCTGGGGAAGTAGTCCTCGAGCGTGCGGCCGTTGACCGACATGGTGCCGTCACCGGGGAGAAGACGGACGCGAGCGACTGCACGTTTGCGTCGACCGGTGGTCTGAATGGGTGAAATAGTCGTTGCCATTGGTCTTGTTCCTTCGGCTGGGCCTAGGCCCGGTTCTTGGCGTGTTCGATGATGAGTGGCTGCGGGTTCTGGGCCACATGTGGGTGCTCAGGACCGGCGTACACCTTGAGTTTGGTGAGTTGCTGGCGACCGAGTCGAGTCTTGGGGATCATGCCGCGCACGGAACGACGAACCGCTTCGGCCGCGTCCTTCTCCATTGCATCGGCGTACGTGGTCTCTTTGAGGCCGCCGGGATATCCGGTATGGGAGTAGACCATCTTGCGTTCGGCCTTGCCAGCGGTGAGCACGACCTTGTCGGCGTTCACGATGATCACGTGGTCGCCCATGTCGAGGTTCGGGGTGTAGGTGGGCTTGTGTTTTCCGCGGAGACGGATGGCAACCTCGGTTGCGAGGCGTCCGAGAACGAGGCCTTCAGCATCGACAACGTGCCATGCACGCTCGATCTCTGAACCCTTAAGTGAATACGTGGTCAATGTCCGACTCCTGCAACGTGCCGCGCAGTGTTTGGGGCGGCCTCAGTCCGAAGATCGAGTCTAGATGGGGTGAGTGCACAAACCAATACGAAACCCGCCTATTCGCGCGAGAGTTTGCTGCGTGCCACGCAGATCTTACAAGCTTGCGAACACTGGGGAAGTCCCAACATGGGTACCGGGTTCCGTTCTACCGTGAAGGATGTGTCGAAGATTCTTGTCGTAGATGACGAACCAATGGTGCGCGAGGTGCTCTCGCAGTACCTGTCTGCCGACGGCTTCGATGTGGTCGAAGCTGGTGATGGAGACGCCGCCGTGGCCGTGGTCACCGACGCCCAACCCGACCTAGTCTTGCTCGATCTCATGTTGCCCAAACGCAGCGGCCTCGACGTTTTGGGCTTCATTCGCAGTACGTCGACACTGCCGGTGATCTTGTTGACCGCGCGCGGCGACGAGGCGGATCGGGTTCGAGGACTCGAGGCTGGCGCCGACGACTATGTCGTCAAACCGTTTTCGGCCCGCGAGGTCGTCGCCCGCGTCCGTTCGGTCCTGCGTCGGACCCACGATCACATGGCCTCTGCTGCAATGTTGACCGAGTTCGGCAACGTGTGCGTCGACCCGTCGCGCTGGGTGGTGACAAAGAACAGCAACAACCTCGACCTCCCACGCAAAGAATTCGAACTCTTGAACTGCTTTCTTGCTCATCCCGGAGAGGCGCTGACCCGCGAAGATCTTCTCCAGAAGGTCTGGAGTTCGTCCACCGAGTGGCAGGACCCTTCGACGGTCACGGTTCATGTGCGTCGACTTCGCGGCAGGCTCGAGGATGATCCCTCCAAACCCCGGCACTTCGTGACCGTCTTCGGCGTCGGCTACCGGTTCGACCCATGATCCGACGACGCCCATGAGACGCTGGACCACACTGATCATCGCCTTGGCGGCACTGGCGACCCTCGCCGGCATTGCCGCAACCGTTGCAACCGAAGTGGTGATGGTGCCCACTTCGAGCGAGCGGACACGACTGATCGCTTTGCTCGTATCGATCGCAGCAGTGTCGATCGCCATTGCAGTCGTTCTGCGACTGTTCGCTCCTCGTTCGTTGACGCGCCGCATGCTGGTCGCTGCGATTTCAGGTCCCGTCGTCGTGGCGGTCGCATTGAGCGCCGGCTCGCAGTCGATGTTCCTCAGCGAACACGACCTTCAATTCCTGTTGATTCTCCTGGCGTTTGCCACCGTTCTCGGACTCGGAGTCATGCACGCGCTCGCCCGTCCACTGACCGACGACCTCGCCGCCCTCACCGAGGTTGCACGCCGAATTGGCGCCGGAGACCTCGACGTCAGAGCCGAACTCGAGCGAATGGACGAGGTTGGCGACCTCGCGTCGGCGATCGACTCGATGGTCGAACAGATCGCGAACTCTCGCGCTGCACGCGATGAAGCCGAAAAAGAACGGTCGATCACCCTGGCATCGCTCAGTCACGATGCGCGAACACCCCTCACCAGCATGCGGCTGGCAACCGAAGCGCTGCTCGACGGCATCGCACCGGACCCCGAGCGTTATCTCCGCACGATTGCCTCGGACATCACTGCGGTCGAGACGCTCATTTCGGATCTCTTCACCATTGGCCAACTCGAGGCAGGTCGCCTCGAACTGTCTGCGGGCCCCATCGATGTGATGATCACGGTGCACGATGTGATCGAGTGCATGGCCCCCATCGCTGCCGAGAAGTCGGTTCCGTTGGTGGTGTCGGGACCCGAGCACGCGCTGGTCACCGCTGATGCCCCGCAACTTCACCGCGTGTTGTCGAACCTGGTCGCGAACGCCATCCGGCACTCCCCCTCCGGGGCGCCGGTCTGCATCGAAGTCGATGGGTCGACGAACCGGATCTCGGTCGTCGACCACGGTGCCGGGTTCCCTGCCGACTTCACCAGCGAGGCGTTTCAACCATTTCGTCGAGACGATGAAGCTCGCGAACGATCTCAGGGCGGCGCAGGACTCGGTCTCGCAGTCTCCAAAGGCATCGTCGAAGCCCACAACGGAAGAATCTGGGCAGATGCAGGACCAGGCGGAGCGGTCCATATCGAGCTGCCGTAGTATCTTCCTTCCTATCCTGGAGGCTCAGATCACCCCAATGACCGACCGCACAACCGACCCTTCATTCGCCGTACCTGATGGTTCGAAGTTCGTGGGCGAGCTGGCGGGACTTTTGCAGTTTCCTCGCCTCGCAGTTCGTGGCCCGCTCCTCGCACTGCTCCCGAGGGGGAATCAAACCGTCGTCACATTCCCGGGGTTTGGCACCGGTGATATCTTCACGTCGCCGTTGCGCGCCGCGCTACGAGCACTCGGACACCGGCCGTTCGGTTGGGGATTCGGGATCAACCGTGGCGATGTCGAGGAAATGATCGATCGTGTCTCACAGATGGTGCGCGAACGGGCCGACGAGGCCGAAAGCCCCGTCGCTCTCATCGGCTGGAGCCTTGGAGGTATCTTCGCTCGAGAGATCGCTCGAGACGCGCCCGACCTCGTCACGCGTGTCATCACGTACGGCACACCGGTTATTGGAGGCCCGCGCTACACACGCGGTGCCGATGCGTACGGAGCGGAGCAGCTCGCACACATCGAATCGGTCGTCGACGAACGAAACCAGATTCCCATCGATCGCCCGATCACGGCGATCTACTCCCGGGCCGACAGCATCGTCGACTGGCGCGCATGCATCGACACCCTGAGTCCTCTTGTCGAAAACGTCGAAGTGCGCTCCACACACGTCGGCATGGGCATCGACCCCGATGTGTGGTCGATCATCGCCAAAGAACTCGCACGATCGCCCAGCCCATGAAACTCGAGGGCAGGGTCGCTGCGGTCACGGGCGCTGCGTCGGGAATCGGGCGGGCACTGGCTCGTGCACTGGTGTTGGGTGGCTCCGATGTTGCACTGAGCGACGTCGATGGTGCTGGCCTCGAGCAAACCGCACTGATCTGTGAAGGCGCGGGACGAAAGGTTTCGACATCGATCGTCGATGTCGCCGACCGAGACGCGGTCTTCGACTGGTCGGCCGAAGTCGTGCGACACCACGGCCAGGTCAACCTCATTGTCAACAACGCCGGTGTTGCAATGACCGGCGCGGCTGCGCATCAGTCAATCGATGACATTCGCTGGCTGATGGACGTCAACTTCTGGGGGGTGGTGTACGGAACCGAGGCCTTCCTTCCTCACCTTCACGAAGCGGGAGCGGGGCACATCGTCAACATTTCAAGCGTGTTCGGCCTGATGAGCATTCCGTCGCAATCTGCCTACAACGCCTCGAAGTTTGCCGTGCGTGGGTACTCCGATGCACTGCGCATGGAGCTCGAAATGGATGGAGCACCCGTGTCGGTCACCACTGTCCACCCTGGCGGAATCAAGACGGCGATCGCTCGAAATGCCCGCAGCTCGGGCACAGGCTGCCCGGCGCTCTCGGCCGGAGGCATCGACCACGGCGCCGCCTCCGCGCGATTTGACGACGTTCTCGCCCGAACCGATCCAGACAAGGCAGCTAGGCAGATCCTGCGAGCTGTCGAACGCAATCGTCGACGAGCGCTCATCGGCCCTGACGCACCGTTCTTCGACGTGGGAGCTCGCCTACCCGCGGCGGTGATTCAGCGGATCACGATGATGGCTGCGCGTCGAGCGTTGGGTAGTGCACTTCCCAAAAAGTGAGGCCGTGTGGAGGCGCCACGTCCCCTGCTGCCTTTCGACTCTTCGCGTCGATCATCGCGGGGATGTCTTCAGGGGCGAATTGTCCAGCGCCGACATTCACGAGGGTGCCGACAATCGATCGGACCATCTGATGACAAAAAGCTGAGGCCTGAATCCAGAACTCGAACACATCGTCACCAGCATCAACCCAATCGGCCGCCAGCACCGTTCGATCCATCAACTTCTCGTGTGCGTCGGGCCCCACCTTCGGACGTTTGCAGAAGGAGCTGAAATCATGTTCGCCGATCATGTGCTGAGCGCCTCGCTGCATTGCCTCGAGGTCGAGCGGATCCCAGACGTGCCACACATGGGGTCGTAACGGATCAGGGTGCCGAGAAGTCAGCACCTGGTATCGATACCGTCGCCAGTCCGCAGAAAACCTCGCGTGAAAGTCATCGGGAACACGTTCGATGTTGCTCACGACGATCGCTGAGCCGCAAAGTCCGTTGATCGATCGCTCGAGCTTGTGTGCTTCGACCGCGTTCTGCCGAATCATCTCGGGAACCACAAAGCTGATCACCTGACCGCGAGAATGCACGCCCTTGTCGGTCCGGCCAGCACCCATGATCTCGATCGGTTCACCAAAGATGACCGAAAGCGCGGTCTCGATCGAAGCTGTGACAGTCGGAACGTCCGGGTTGGGCGCAAAACCGTGAAAGCCACTGCCGTCATATGCGACAGTGGCTTTCAACTTCATCTCTGAACCCTACCGAGCCGTCGCGGCCTCGATGTTTACGAACGGCTTAGACGAGTTCGATGCGCGCCATTGGCGCGTTGTCACCCGAACGTGGGCCGAGTTTCATGATCCGGGTGTATCCACCCGGACGCTCGACATACCGAGGGCCAATCTCATCGAAGAGTTTGGTTGCCATCTCCCGGTCGCCCAGGAAACGAACTACCTGACGGTGGTTGTGCACCCCGCCCTTCTTGGCCTTCGTGATCATCTTTTCGGCGATTGGTCGCATCGCCTTTGCTTTTGCCTCGGTGGTGGTGATCCCCTCTGCTGCAATCAGAGAAGCAACGAGGTTAGCCATCATGGCTTTTTGGTGTGAGGAACTACCGCCGAAACGGGGTCCCTTCTTTGGACGTCCTGGCATGGTGGATCAGTCCCTCGTGCGGAGCGTGAGACCACGCTCGTCCAGCTTCTCGATGACTTCGTCGAGTGACTTCTGGCCAAAGTTCGTGATGGCAAGAAGGTCGTCTTCGGTCTTTTCGAGTAGCTCTCCGACGGAGTTGACCTGCGCGCGCTTGAGGCAATTCCGAGGACGCTCTGAGAGATCGAGATCTTCGATCGGCTTTTCGAGGTCAGGCGACCCGGCTACCACCGGGCTCATCTCACCGAGCTCGAGGCCCTGGGGCTCGTCGCTCATTTCCTCGACGAGTTGCACCAACGTCCGCAGCGTTGCGCCAGCTGATGCAAGAGCATCGCGAGGTGTGATCGAACCGTCGGTCAGGATGTCAAACTCAACCCGGTCGAGGTCTGCCTGCTGGTCGACACGCGTTGGCGTGACGACGAAGGCAACACGACGAACCGGTGAGTAGATCGAATCGATCGGAATGACACCGATCGTCTCAGATGTGTTGTTCCGATCAGCACTCACGTACCCAGCGCCCTGATCGACGGTGATGTCGATTGCAAGGTGACCCTTGCTGTTGAGCGTGGCGAGCGGGAGATCTCCGTTGAGGATCTCGACGTCGGCGTGCGGATGGATGTCGGATGCAACGACATCCTTTGGTCCCCGAACATCGAGACGCAAGGTGACGGGCTCATCGGCATGAACTCGAAGGACGATGTCCTTCAGATTCAAGATGATGTCGGTGACGTCTTCAGCGACACCGGGAATGGTGTCGAACTCGTGAAGCGCATCATCGAATCGGACTTGGGTGATCGCGGCGCCGGGAATAGAAGAGAGCAGTGTTCGACGCAGTGAGCTTCCGATCGTATGACCCAATCCTCGTTCGAGGGGGCCGATCGCAAATCGCTGCGCATTGCTCTCTTCTTCTCCGATCGCTTCGACCGTCGGACGCTGAATGACCAGCATGTTTTCTCCTCGGAACTTCGAAGGCGACCCCCGAGCAGTGCTCGGGGTGTTACTTGTGGTTGATAGGTATTATTTCGAGTACAGCTCGACGATGAGCTGTTCGCGAACGGGGACGTCGATGTGCTCACGCAGCGGAAGCTGGTGCACAACGGCTTCGAACTGATCTGCGCCGGCGTCGAGCCACGCAGGCTTCGAGCGGTCGAGAACGTCAATGTTCCACTGCAACGTGACTCCCGTGCGTGACTTTGCACAGACCCGAATCACATCGCCCTGACGGACGCGGTAGCTCGGGATGTCGACACGTGAACCGTTGACTTCGATATGTCCGTGGTTCACGAACTGGCGAGCCTGGGGACGAGTTGCCGCCCATCCAGCGCGATACACGACGTTGTCGAGACGAAGCTCGAGGAATCGAAGCATCGCCTCACCAGTGACGTCGTTGCCTCGACTCGCCTCGGCATAGAGGTTGCGGAACTGCTTCTCGGTCAAACCGTAGGTGAAGCGTGCCTTTTGCTTCTCCTGCAGCTGGAGCAAGTACTCGCTGACATTGCCACGACGGCGGGTGCGGCCGTGATCGCCCGGAGGATAGGGTCGCTTGTCGAGAGCGATCGTCTCGCCCTTGGTTCCCCAAATGTTGGTGCCCAAGCGACGCGAAACGCGTGCCTTTGGCCCGGTGTAACGAGACATGTGTCAGACCCTCCGACGTTTTGCGGGACGGCAACCGTTGTGTGGAACGGGGGTGACGTCTTTGATACCAGTGACTTCGATGCCAGTGTTCGTGATCGAACGGATGGCGGTTTCACGACCGGAGCCGGGGCCACGCACGACCACGTCGACACGACGGACCCCGTGTTCCATCGCTCGACGAGCAGCCTGCTCAGCGGCCATCTGTGCGGCGAATGGGGTGGACTTGCGCGAACCCTTGAACCCCACGTTTCCAGCCGATGCCCAAGACAGCGTGTTGCCGGCCTGATCGGTGAACGTGATGATCGTGTTGTTGAACGAGCTCTTGATGTGTGCCACGCCGTGCGTGACGTTCTTTGACTGCTTGCGCTTCTTGCGCTGTGGCGTTGGTGCCATGATCAGGCCTTCTTCTTTCCGGCGACGGTCTTCTTCGGGCCCTTACGGGTGCGAGCATTGGTGTGCGTGCGCTGGCCACGAACGGGAAGGCCACGACGATGGCGGAGACCCTGGTACGAGCCGATCTCCATCTTGCGCTTGATGTCCTGGCTGGTCTGACGGCGAAGATCGCCCTCGACCTTCAGGTGCTCTTCGATAAATGCTCGAATCTGCGCAACCTCGGTGTCGGTGAGATCACGGACGCGGGTTGTGGGTTCGATCGAGAGCTCTGTGCAGAGATGCTGCGCGGAGGTGAGCCCGATCCCAAAGATGTACGTGAGCGAGATCTGAACCTGCTTGTCACGTGGAATATCGACGCCGGAAATACGTGCCATGGCGTTCAGCCCTGCCTCTGTTTGTGTCGGGGATTTGTGCAGATAACCATGACGCGACCGTGGCGCTTGATGACTTTGCAGTTATCACACATTGTCTTGACGCTTGCGCGAACCTTCATGCGTGCGTCCTTTCTCGTAATACGTTCTTTGCCGCTACTTGTAGCGGTAGGTGATCCGGCCTCGTTCGAGGTCGTAGGGAGTGAGTTCTACCTGGACGCGATCGCCCGGGAGGATACGGATGTAGTGCATCCGCATCTTGCCGGAAATATGAGCCAAAACTTTGTGACCATTTTCGAGTTCAACACGAAACATGGCGTTTGGAAGGGGTTCTGTGACAGTCCCTTCCAATACAATCGCGTCTTCTTTTGCTTTCGCCAAGAAATCCTCCTGTAGGGGCAAGCCGGCGCAGCAATGCGCGCGTCAGGCCAGCGGTTCACGTTAGCGGGCGCGTGTGATTCAACCAACTGGAGACAGAAACAATCGCGCAAACGAAATCTTTGTCGTACTGCCCGGATCGCCGCTCCCTGCGCGACCTTTGGCCGCGCGCCGGTCCTGCCCGCTCACCATGAAGGGCCTTCGCGACATACGCTCCGTCAGGTGAATCCGATCGCTACAGACGAGTTCGAACGTCAGGTGGCCAAGGCGCTCGACCTCCTGCCCACCGAACTCAGCGACCTCATGGACAACGTGGTGGTCGTCGTCGAGGACCACAACGTCGACGAACCCGACTTGCTCGGACTGTACGAAGGAATTCCCCTCACCGACAGAGACGGCTACGGGTTCTTCGATCTCCCCGACCGGGTGAGTGTGTACCGCATTCCTCTGTGCAACTTCTGCGACTCGTTCGATCAGCTCGTCGAGGAGATCAGAGTGACGGTGATTCACGAGGTGGCCCACCATTTCGGAATCGATGACGACAGGCTAGAAACGCTCGGATGGGACTGAAGCCGTGCTAAGCAAGCGGCATGGATCAGGACATTCCGCAACCGAATGACAACCAGCCGCCCTACCAACCGGTGCCCCCGGCGCAGGGAATGATGCCGGGCATGGTCTACCCCGAAGAATCCCAGGCTGTTCTGTCGTTGGTGCTCAGCATCATCGGCTTGGTCGTGTGCGGTGGCGTCTTGTGTCCAGTCGGCTGGTATCTGGGGAGCAAGGACCTTGCGGCCATCGATGCCGGTCGCCGAGATCCATCGAAGCGCGACATGGCGCAGGCGGGAAAGATCATCGGGATCGTCGGAACGGCGATCGTTGCACTTGTGATTGTGGCCGTTGTCGGCTTTGCGTTCCTAGCCATCGTGATCGGTGTCGGATCGTCGTCCTGAGCGAGCCAAATGAGCGTGGGGCTGAACAACCCAGGCACCTAGTCCAAATGACTCATGAAGCGGTGCGTACTGCCGACGTGGTTCGTGGAGCCGAGAGGTGGCGAGAACCTCTCTAGAACCCGAAAGGCACTCCCACACAATGAAAATTCAACGGCGGAAACACGCAGTGGAGAAATCCAGAGCGAAACACATGATGTTTGGCATCTTGGCGGTCCTTGGCCTTTTTGCCGCGACCATCGACGGAACGATTGCAGGTGCAGACGAAACCGGATCATGCGGAGAGTTCAACTTCGGTTTCACCGGAACAAATCTGATCAACGACGGCATCAGCGACAGCGCTGGACCGTTCCCCATCGAGCTACCGGCCGGCACCTATGACGTCACGCTTCGCAGCGAGGACGATCACACGATGAAGGCTCCTGATGATCAGCCAGGTGAACAGTGGTACGTCGCCCTCGACAATGGCTGGCAATCAGAACTCAGCGACGACATTCCCGATGATGCGGATATGTCGACAACAACCTTCTCCGGCGTGACGATCGAGGCTGCTACCGCCATCTCTGTCCACCACGCTGGTGAAGGAAACGTCAACTCTCTGCGTGTCGTATGCGTCGGTTTCACACCATCTGGCGCGAACGGCGAGGCTAGTGCTGACGAGTGCGCCGTCGATGACGTCGAGATGACCGATGACGACGCCGCAGTCGAAGACGAAGCCATTGTCGAAGACGAAGCCATTGTCGAAGACGAAGCCACTGTCGAAGACGAAGCCACTGTCGAAGACGAAGCCACTGTCGAAGACGAAGCCATTGTCGAAGACGACACCACAGACACGTCCGGTTCAGCCTCACTGCAGGTTGAGGACGAGGCAGCTGAGGAAGTC
>RCMY010001411.1_pt1 | contig 22922 bp, 32 predicted proteins | sample 2041341 | NCBI WGS metagenome assembly RCMY01 (sample SAMN09708234, study PRJNA481090) | Marine sediment metagenome, whole genome shotgun sequencing project.
GCAACTCCACGACGATCTGATCGCAGACGGGGCACGGTTCGTCCAGAACGAGTGCATCGCGGAGACCAGCAGCACCTGCCTTCACCCGAATATTGGTCCGTTTTTCCTCGAGCGCCCCGAGATGGGCTACGGCCGAAGCCTCGGCGGTCGTTTCAGCTTTCAACGTCTCTGCGGTCTTTTTCGCTTCGGCGCAAGCCTCGATCGTGCGGGCGTCGATGTTGTTCGCCTCGGCGTGCAACTCCACGAGTCGCTCGAGTTCAGTGGTTGTCGACAGTTCGGCCGCTCGTTCGTTGGCCGAAGCCAATTCGGCTGCGGCCGCCTCTGCAGCCTTGCGCGCGGTGTCGCGTTTCTTGTCGAGTTGGGTGAGGGTGCGTTCCAGTTTTCCTGTCGCGGTCGGTGTCTTCAACGCCGCGAGCAGCTCGAGTTGTTGATCGGCGCGGTCAACTCGCGACGAAGCGTCGGCGACTCCTCGTTCGGCCGTCGTTTTGTGCTCGACCTCCTCGGTGATCAGGTCTTGAAGTGCGGACAGTTTCTCGAACTCGGCGACGGCGTCAGCCACCACCTCGCCGGTCACGATGGGTCGATCTGTGCGCTGCTCGACCAGCGCAGCCGCTTTTGTCGTGGCGATGCGTGCTCGTTCTCTTGCGGTGCTCCCCATCGATCGATACAGCTCCATGCCGAGCAATCGGCGAAGCAGACTCTGGCGAGCCTCTGGCGCTTCTGTGAGAAACCGGGCGAATTCACCCTGCGGTAACACGACCGTCTTGGTGAATTGATCGAAGCTGAGGCCGAGCAGACCTTCGATAGCGTCGTCGAGTTCACGGGCGTTGCCAGCCAGGACTTCGCCATCGGACTCGAGCCGAGCCTCCTTCGTCGTCGCCCCCTTGGCCGTTCTGCGGACCACTCGGACCGCGGTATACATGCGGTCGCCCACACTGAAGTCCAGGCGGATGCGGGCCTCGTTGGACAACTGGTTGATGATCGGGGCGACCACGTTGCTGGCCTTGTATCGAACGACCGATCCGTAGAGGGCGAAGATGATGCCGTCGATGACGCTCGATTTACCGGCCCCGGTGGGGCCGACAAATGCCACGAGATCCGCGTCGGTGAAGTCGATCACGGTCTGATCGCGAAACGTGGAGAACCCTTTCAGCTCGAGTCTGATCGGTCGCATCAGTCCAATGCCCCCAACTCGTCTTCGAGCAATTCGACAAAGAGCGTCCTGACGCGGGCATCGTCGACGCCGAGTTCACCGAGATAGGCGTCGAAGAGTTCGATCGGATCGCGCCCGACCCGACGCTCTGGACGCTCCTTCGTCGTGTCGTCCGTCGTGATGATCTGCACGTCGACAACCCGGTCGCCGAGCAGGTTTCGCACGTCATCGGCCAGATCCGCGCGGCGCGGCTCGTCGAGTCGAACGCGCAACCAGGCCGGGTTGTCAGCCGCATCGTGTTCGTCTGCAGCGATTCGTACCTGCTCCAGCGTGCCGGTGAGGGTTCGAAGTGGCCGTCCCGCGGTGAGACGGATGGCATCGACGGCAGCTGGTGCGGCTGGTTCGACATCGACCACGTTGACCTGTTTGTGCTGTTGAACGTCGCCGAAGTCAAGTTGCAGAGGTGAACCGCAGTAGTGGATTGGCGCCGGGCCGGCGATCTTCTGGGCGCGATGGAGGTGACCGAGCGCAACGTAGGACGCTGCTGCCGGGAACGACTGGGCCGTGACCGCGTATTCCTCGACGAGGTGGGCAAGGCGTTCGCCACCACCGATGGTTCCCCCCTGCACGAACGCGTGCGCCATGATCACATTTACCGCATCGGGCGAGAACGGTTCACTGAGCAGTTCGATCAGCGTCCGAACACGTGCCGAGTAGGCATTGGCGTGTTCGAAGGCCGCCTGGTTCATGAGGTCGGTCGCCCGCACTATGCCCCGCTGTGAGACGAACGGCAGCATCGCCAGGTTGAGCAACGTGCCACCGACGTCAATTGTGCGGACGCCGCCAGCGTCGGGGGCGACGGCCTCGGTCAGTAGGTGGATGTTGCCGAGCTCGAGGAGCGGCCCGATCGCTGCGAGGCGGCGAGCATTGTCGTGGTTGCCGGCGATCACGGCCACGTGTGCGCCGGTGCGGGCAAATGCCAGGAGTGTGCGATACACGAGGTCTTCGGCCTCGGGCGGCGGTGAAGCGGTCTCGAAGAGATCACCGGCTACCAACACGACGTCGACCGACTGTTCCTCGGCGATGCCGACGATCTCTCCGAGCACGGCCTCGTGTTCTTGATGACGAGAGTGACCGCGGATCTTCCTGCCCACGTGCCAATCGGAGGTGTGCAGCAGGCGCATCAGAGTCCGCTGAACGGATCGTCCAGCTGGTCGGCATCGGCGGGTGCTCCGGCCTCGGCTGCTCGTGTTGCCCAAGCGGGGAACGGGAACTCGATGAGCAAGGGGATCGGAAGGCGAGGCTGGCTGAGGTACATGGTGCCGGGTTTGAGGATGGTGGCTCGCTGCCGCTGGACGCCGGGAAGAAACCCGTACTGATCGCGGCCTGCTTCCGCAGTGTCGAGCCGGCCAACCACACGGATGGCACTGTTGGCCACGACTCGCCGCTCGACTTCGCTCGCCGTTTGCTGCGCTCCGATGAGGATGATGCCCAACGAACGACCGCGCTCGGCGACATCGAGGAGGATCTCTTTGATCGGGCTCGATGAGTCACGAGGTGCGTATTTGTTGAGTTCGTCGAGAACGATGAACTGCAGCGGCTTGGCAATCCCCGATGCTTCCTTCGCGTCGAAGGCCTGTCGCAGAACCACACCGACGACGAAACGTTTCGCACGATCGTGAAGCTGATGGATGTCGACGACGGTCAATTGGTTGCGATCGAGATCGAGAGCGAAGTCCGGCGCGTCGTCGATGTCGGCTCGGATCAGGTGTTCGATGTGGCGCACCGACGAGCTCAGCCGTCGAACGAACGCGTTGATGCTTCCTCCGCTGACGGCTCGGCCCGTCCATTTCTGGTCAACGGGGTCGTCGGGGTCGTCGGGGATGAGCTTTGCCTCGATGAAGTCGACGAGCTGGTGAAATGTTCGGATGGTGACACCCTCGATCCGCACAGCACCATCGGACGACGGCTCGCCTCGGGTCGCGGCAACGAGTTGGGCCGCAACCGATTGCACGACGATCGTGTACTGCTGGCGCTCGTCCTCCGCATCGGCGAAAAGGAAGGGCAATAATCCGTCGCGACAGAATGTGTCCAGCGTCCAAAAGAATGGGCTGACCCCTACCGATCGGGCACCGGTGGCCGGCGTTGCGTTTGGGTCACCCTTTCGGGGTGGTGCCACGATCCCGACGCTGCGAAATGGTGCTGGCTCGAGACCCAGATGCGAGTATCGGTCCGCCTGTTCTTTCGTCAGGTGGCTGTTCGGGGCATCGAGAAACAACAAGTCCTCGCCCTTCACATTGAAGATGAGTCCTTTGGTATTCGCAGCCTCGGGACCGAGTACACCCGAGGTGAACAGCGAGTACAACAGGAACGTGGCGTAACTCGTCTTGGTGGCCACACCACTGATGCCGCTGATGTTGATGTGTGCACCTTTGGTGCCGTCGACGAAATCGAGGTCGAGGAAGATCGGCTCGTTCTCGCGGCTGAGCCCTGCTGGCAGTCGACGCGTCACACTGTCGAAGTCGAGCGCTGCATCTCGTTCGTCGTCGGTGGCCCGTCGGACCTCCGACCCCGGGAGCGGCGGAACGAAGGTCTCGGGCACGATGCGCGTCACTTGGACCAACGCGGCCTCAGCCACCTCCGCCGGCAGGATGCCCTCGACGATGAGAAAAACATCGCTGTCGAAGGTGGCGCCTTCGTGGCGTGCCCGGACTTGATTCACGATGCCGTAGATCGAGATCTTCTCTCCGGTGGGCAGCACCCGATCCAAGGCGACCACGTCATCGAGTTGCAGGTGCGCACCCGGCGCAATTGCGACCCAGAACTGCAGTGGAGTCGCTTCGTCGGTACCGAGAACGAGGCCCACCATTCTCGGATCGGATTGCTGAGGTTCGTCAACGTCCATCGACGCGGACTCTACAGCGGCCGTACCAGCTCATCCTCCTGTGGTGTCGAGCGAGTGGCGCTCCTCTGGACCAGGCGGCAGATGTCGGCCACTGTGGCTCTCGGGTGGCCTAGCGTTTCGGCGTGGACCAGATCGACCTCGACGCACCGCGTCACTCCAAACCGAGTTACCCATCGGTGGCTGCTGCCATGGGCGTGGTCATCGAACACCGCGGAACCGGCACGGTCGGCGCAATCGTGCGATTCAAACCCCAAGAGGTGGTCATCCGAGATCGCCACGGTCGTGATCACACGTTGGTCCCTCGCGATGGATCGTTCCTGGTCGATGGGCAACCCATCTCGCTGCGTCAACCAACCCAACACGAAGTCGCCTCAGAACCACAGTTCACGGCGTCGGGTTCGGTGGACCTCGGGGCGGTACCGGCACGGATGGCTCGGGCGAGCCGTTTGTGGGTGGAGGGTATTCACGACGCGGAGTTGATCGAGAAGGTGTGGGGGGACGATTTGCGTATCGAGGGCATCGTCGTCGAGCAGATGGACGGCATGGACGACCTCGTCGAGCGAGTTGCCCGCTTCGGACCACGTTCTGGCCGTAAGGTCGCCGTCCTTCTCGACCATCTCGTCGAAGGATCGCGTGAATCGCGAGCGGCAGCAGAGATTTCCGATCCGAACGTGTTGATCGTGGGGCATCCATACGTCGATGTCTGGCAGACGATCAGGCCCGAGATCGCAGGAATTGATGAGTGGCCGACGATTCCCAAGGGAATCGATTGGAAGACCGGAGTGATGCAACACTTCGGCGCAACCGGCGAGCCAGGGCTGTTCTGGAAACGGCTGCTTGGCCGGGTGTCGTCCTTCCGCGATCTTGAAATCCCGATGGTTGGTGCGGTTGAGCAGATGATCGACTTCGTCACCGCCGAACACTGACTCTCACTACTTGTCTGGACCTCGCCATGCCGCTCACCGCCACAGAAGCCGTCACCAGCCGTCGTTCGATCCGCGCGTTCACCACTGAGGATGTTCCACGAGAAACACTCGAGGAAATTCTCCGCGACGCCTCCCGCGCAGCGTCGGGGACCAACATCCAACCCTGGCATGTCACCGTTTTGCAGGGTCAGGCAAAGGACGGCCTCATCGATGTCGTGCAGGCTGCGTTCGATGCGGGCGAATCATCGGGCGATGACCTCTATTACCCTGCCGAATTCGTCGAGCCGTATCTCGCTCGACGACGCAAGATCGGGTGGGACATGTACGGGTTGCTCGGCATCGAGCGGGGGGAATACGCCAAGATGGCTGCGCAAGCGAGGAATAACTACGAATTCTTCGGCGCACCCGTCGGGCTCATGTTCTGCCTGCACGAGACCATGCGCTCGGGTGGCTGGCTCGACCTTGGTCTCTTCATGGGCAACATCATGACGCTGGCCCGTGCCCACGGCTTGCACACCTGTCCGCAAGCCGCATGGCAAGAATTCGACCAGGTGGTGCATGCACACCTCGGGCTTCCTGACGACCAGCGTTTCATCGTTGGTATGGCCCTTGGATACGAGGACACCTCTGCGGTGATCAACGAGCTGCGCACCGAGCGCGCTCCGCTGAGCGACTTCGTCGACTTTCGAACGTGACACGCACCATTACCCAGCAGATGATCGAAAAATCGTGCGAAAAGCGAATAGGAGCGCGTCCAGAGCGGGTTGCAGCCACATGACCAGCGCGAGTCGATCATCGTTTCCAGAACTGCCAACGCAGCAGCGAGGGCAACGACGTTTGCGCGCCCGTTATCTCGCTGCTCCCGCGTTCGCTCTGATGCTTGCCGCGTGTGGGGGCTCGACGACGGTTGCATCTGACGCCGCGTCGCCCGAAGCTGGCGTGAACGAGAGTGCCGAGGTTGCGGCAGCGGAGAACCTTCCGAACCTGCAGAGCAGCGAGACCGTGTTCGATGTCGAAGTCCTCTCGGTCGCCGACGGATCGGTTTCATCACTTCGAGATGCCGTCACGGGTGATCGGCCGGTGCTCGTCTGGTTCTGGGCCCCGCATTGACCCACGTGTCGACGTGAGTCGGCCGACGTCGAGCAGTTTGCTCGAGACAACAAGGACACGGTGCAGGTCATCGGCCTCGGAGCACAAGACGACTTCGCGCTCGCCAGAGACTTCATCGAGAGCGGTGGGCTTGCGACACCCGACATGTTGTGGGATCCCAGTTTCTCGACCTGGCAGACATTTGGGGTGACCGCGAACTCTCAAATGATCATCCTGTCTCCCGACCTCCAGCAGGGGAGCGCCCTGATCTACGGCTTCGACGACACCCAGCGCGAGCAGATTCTCGAACTCGTCAGCAACGTCTGACGCTCTCCGTGCGCGCGTTCGCCGATGTGTGGACGCGCGCCCCGAATGTTTCAGTTCGGTGACAAACTGTTACCGTTTATTGGTCGAGCGCCGAAATGGCGCCCCGATGCTTTACGAAATTTGTGTAGAGCCTGAAGTTGAAGGTCTTGAACATGTTGCAATTCTCCCGCCGTTTGGCTGCCGCCGCTGTCGTGGCACTCACGGCATCGTTGGCCGTGGTCGCTCCCGCAGCTGCTCAGGTGCCTGATGGATTTTGTCTCGGTCTCACCCCCCAGCGAGCAGAGGACCTGGGCTTCCAAGTACAGATCGGCACCGACGGCACGGATGTGCTCGTCGGTGGGAACACCACCCGTGATCTGATCATCGGCCTCGCTGGTGACGACATCCTCACCGGCGCTGGCGCTGGCGACGTGATCTGCGGGGGTCCCGGAGATGACATCATTACTGCAGGTGCGGGCGACGACCGTGTGTCGGGTGGCCCGGGCAACGATGACATCACACTCGGAAGTGGGAACGACAAGGCACGCGGCGGATGGGGCGAAGATCGTATCGTCGGCGGCGAAGGCAACGACGTCATTCGGGGCAATGGTGGCGCTGACCGAATCTCGGGCGAAGCCGGTTCCGACAGACTGCACGGCAACCTCGGCCCCGACGTGATGTTCGGCGGCGAAGGCAACGACCTACTTCGCGGATTGCGTGGGCACGACAAGATTGCCGGCGGGCCAGGGAACGATCGTCTCGAAGGTGGAACCGGAAATGACATTGTCTCGGGCGATTCGGGATCCGATGTCGTCTTCGGTGGACCAGGGACCGACACGCTCGACGGCGATGCAGACACGGACCGACTACACGGCGGGACCGGGCGCGACCGATGCGACGTTGCCGATGGTGATGATCACCAACTCTGCGACGTCGATTTCGACGGCGCTGCGATCGACTCGACCGTCCAAACGATCACGCTGGACGATTCCCAACCCGACGAGGTCGAAAATGTGACCACGCCAGTCGGGTCCGCGGTTCCTGCTGATCAGGCCCCGCAAGGCGTGAACAAATACGGATGGCCGTTGCTGACCGACGCTGGATTGCAGGCAATGCTGCAGTGTGAGTCAGGTGGGAACCACGAGATAGACACCGGCAACGGCTTCTATGGTGGTGTGCAGTGGCTCCCGACCACCTGGAATGCAGCTGCGCGAGGCGCAGGTTTGGACCAGTACGACGGGGTGCTTCCACATCTCGTACCCAGTGAGCACCAAGACGAGGCCACAGCGTGGTGGTGGTCGGCGACTCGTCCGAACACGCAGTGGCCGCACTGCCATGTCCTTGCACTCGAGGCAATGAACGTCCAAGCGCCCTAGGCCTGCGGTCAAACGAGGGCGAGCAGCAGGGGACCTTTCAAGCCGCTGGATGCGAAAGTTTCTCGAACGGCAAGAACATCCCGTCCAGCTCGTGCGACAGTGCTTTCAGATTCGTCGACGGGGGCACGGCGCAGTGTTGCTTGATCAGATACTGGATGACGCTCTTGGGTGACCCGATCGCTCGGGTGCCATACATCTTCACCGGCGTGTCGCTCTGCTTTGACAGGAACAACGCGCCAAACACCTTTGCCTCGCCTCCGACGAGATGACGAACCGTGTCGACCCGAGCGTCCAAGCCGGTGAGCAGAATCTTGCAACTCACACCCCCGACGATCACGTTGTCCTTCGTCACGCGGACACGACCGCGGAGTGGAGTCGACCGAATCACGGTGACGGCGTTGTTCCCGATCACGACATGCTCGATCGAACCATCCGAACCCGGAACAAGTCGATTGCTCAGCACTTCGATTTTGTTGACGGCGACCTTCCGCAGCGCATCATCGACTCGACTGTCGGGATCATGGGCTCCCTCGGCTTCGATGGTCTCGATCGCTGGCCCGGTGGGTGGAGGCGGAAGTACGGGGTCAGCCGATCCAGGAGGGTGGAGTTCGGCGGCAGTATCCATACTTGAGAGTCGACCAGGACCCATCAATTCTTGAGTGACAATCGGGCGACTTGAGTGACAACTTGATTGCGGTTTGGACTCAGGAAGTTTCAAGGCTGGCTATGTGGACGAGCGCATCGCCCTTGTTGCTGAGCGGATACATCGTTCGCCCGACCACCAACCCACCGCGACTTGCGCGAATCGTGCTCAGTTTCTTGCCAAAGGCATCGATGATCGTTCCCATCTCTTGGCGATGAGTGACCTCGTCACCGATGTCGCTGTCGAGTCGCACGACACCGCTTCGTGCTGCTCGTACCCAGGCCGAACTCCGCGACTCGCGTACGACGCCGGCTTCGGGTCCATCCCAATCGGCCATCTCGAGGTGGCGAAGCACGCGGCGAACGCCGGCGACACCCACGGCGATGGCCTCATTGTTGAAACGAAGAGCTTCGCCCGCCTCATAGAGGAGCACGTCGGATCCGGCCTTACTTCCTGCGTGACGAAGTGATCCCGAACGTTCTTTTGAGTGCATCATCACCGTCGCACCAAAAACTTCGGCGAGTTCTTTGGTCTCGGGGTCGTCGAGATCCGCTCGAATCTGAGGCAGGTTCGTCCGGTGGTCACTGGCGGTGTGGAGATCGATCCCCACGCTGCAGTGCTGCACGATCTCCTTCATGAAGAGGTTGGCGGTTCGGGAGGCGAGAGAGCCCTTGGCGCTGCCGGGGAACGATCGGTTCAGATCCCGCCGATCGGGGAGATACCGGTCGCCGGTAATGAAGCCATGCACGTTCACCACCGGAACAGCAAGCAGCGTTCCGTGCAGTTGCTTTGGGGCCATCTCGGCCAGGACCCGATTGACGATTTCCACGCCGTTGAGTTCATCGCCGTGAATCGCCGCACTGATCCATATGGTTGGACCGTTCGTCGGGCCGTGAATCACGGTGACGGGCATCGACATCTGTGCTCCCGTGATCAGGCGCGACACCGGCAGCTCGACCTGGGAGCGGGTGCCCGATTTGACTTCGGTACCCCCGATCACGAACGGTGCTCTTCTTGCCACGATGGTCTCCTCACAGGGTTCAGTACTCGGGTTGAGTAGGTTCTGCTGTGTCCAGTGGTGAAACCACCCGAAGAGCAGGAGTGTAGTGAGGCTCGCGATCCTTTCCCGAGAGCCGAGAAGCTATTCGACGCAGCGGTTGAAGACCGCGGCGATCGAGGGCGGACATCAGGTTCGAATCCTCGACACTCTTCGGTTCGCGATCGATCTCAGCAGCGAAGACGGGCCCGACCTGCACTATTCGGGAAATCAGCTCTCGGACTACGACGCCGTCCTCCCGCGCGTGGGATCGTCGGTCACCTATTTCGGAACTGCGGTCGTACGACAGTTCGAACAGATGGACGTGTATACGCCGAACACCTCGGCGGGCATTCGAAACAGCCGCGACAAGTTGCATGCCCATCAAATTCTTGCGCGCCACCGGATCCGCATGCCGGCGACGACCTTTGTTCGCGATCGCACCGACATACTGCCCGCAATCGAACGGGTCGGTGGTGCGCCGGTCGTGATCAAATTGCTCGAGGGAACCCAAGGGGTCGGCGTGATGCTCGCACCGGATCTGACGGTCGCTCGGGCAATGATCGAAACGTTGCAGGCGACCCGACAGAACGTCTTGGTCCAAGAGTTCATCGCAGAGAGCTCGGGAACCGATGTGCGGGCGTTCATCGTTGGTGATCAGGTCATCGGGGCCATGAGGCGTTCGTCGGGAGGTGATGACTTTCGATCGAACTTGCATCGAGGAGGAAGCCCTGAGGTGATCGATCTTGCGCCCGAGTACCGCGATGCGGCGATCCGGTCAGCCCAGATCATGGGATTGCGAATTGCCGGCGTCGACATGCTCGAGAGCAACCGGGGTCCGCTCGTCATGGAGGTCAATTCGTCGCCTGGATTGCAAGGGATAGAGAAGGCGACGGGGCAGGACCTTGCTCGGGTCATTATCGATTTCGTCGACAATCAGGTTGCGTTCCCCGAGCTAGACGTGCGACAACGGCTGTCGGTCAGTCGGGGATATGGCGTTGCAGAGCTGTTGGTTCGAGAGGATGGCTCGTTCATTGGGCGGCCGCTCGGACAGGCAGGATTGCTCGACAACGACATCTCTGTTCTCACGGTGCAACGTGGGACGACAGTTATTCCGAACCCAAAGTCGGACCTCGTTCTCGAGGCGAACGATCGATTGTTGTGTTTCGGCAACCTCGAGGCGATGCGCTCGATGATCCCCAAGCGCCGCCCACGGCGTCGGCGACTTGGTTCATCGGTCGAGTTCTCGGTTTCCGATCCGAGCTGAGTTTTCCGCAGCGCTCGGGTCCGCCGGGCCGGTTGTCGTGATGTGGGCGGGTTGTTTTCCGCAGCGCTCGGGTCCGCCGGGCCGGTTGTCGTGATGTGGGCGGGTTGTTTCTCCGCAGCGCTCGGGTCCGCCGGGCCGGTTGTCGTGATGTGGGCGGGTTGTTTCTCCGCAGCGCTCTCCGACGACGCAGACAACATCGGTCGTCGAGTTGGTGTGTTGAGGAACCTTGGTTAGAGTTATCGAGCTGTGCATTCGACGTTGTTGGCCTCACGGGCGGCAACAGCCGAAGACCTGAGTCTCTCAGAACACAATCGACGTCCAGCTAGGCCTTCGGGAACCGGCAGGCAAAACTTCAAATCGCGCTCCGCTGGGCCTTGCCCATGCGGAGCGTTCGCGTGAGTGGGCTATCCCACACAGGAACTTCCAACAAGGAACGAGAACCATGGCCACCAAAGCCATCGTTGGTGAAAAACTGGGAATGACGCAGGTCTGGCGTGACGACAAGGTCGTCCCCGTGACCGTGCTCAAGGTCACGCCTTGTCGCGTCGTGCAGATCAAGCACCCCGAGACCGACGGCTACTCTGCCGTACAGGTCGCGGTTGGCACCCAAAAAGAACACCGACTGATCAAGCCAGAGCTCGGCACGTACGAAAAAGCAGGCGTCGCTCCAGGGAAGAAGCTCGTTGAGCTTCGTCTCGACGATGTCAGCGAATTCGTCGTCGGACAAGAGATAGGGGCCGACGTGCTCGCCGAGGGTGAACTCGTGGATGCGACCGGGGTGAGCAAGGGTCAAGGTTTCACCGGCGTCATGAAGCGTCACAATTTCAAGGGCCACAATGCCAGTCACGGCGCCCATCGAGTGCACCGCATGCCTGGCTCTGTGGGTCAGTGCGCAACACCCGGCCGCATTTTCAAGGGCAAGAAAATGGCTGGACGTTCCGGTGGGATCAAAGTCACCACACAGAACCTGACGATCATCGAAGCCAACGCCGAGGAGAACTTGATCCTCGTGAAGGGCAACGTTCCCGGCCCCAAGGGCGGAACGGTGTTGCTTCGTAATGCAGCGAAGATGGAGAAGGGCAAGTCATGACATCTGTCGACGTGAAGACTTCCGCTGGCAAGAAGGCTGGCACCGCAACACTCGACGAGCAGATCTTTGGCATCGAGCCAAACCTGCCCGTCATGCACCAGGTCGTCACCGCACAGCTCGCAGCACGCCGTGCAGGTACGCACTCCACCAAAACTCGCGCCGAGCGCAGAGGTGGCGGCGCCAAGCCATGGCGTCAGAAGGGCACCGGTCGAGCTCGTCAGGGTTCGATCCGCTCGCCTCAGTGGCGCGGCGGTGGCATCGCTCACGGCCCAAAGCCCCGTGACTACAGCCAAAAGACACCCAAGAAGATGATCAAGCTCGCACTTCGTTCGGCATTGTCCGATCGTGCAGCTGACGGCAAGATCCTGGTCGTCGATGCCTTTGGGTTCGACGCTCCGAAGACCTCGACAGCGGTCAAGGTCATCAGCGACCTCGGCCTCGCCGAAGAGGGTCGCATCCTCTTGGTTCTCGACGAGAATGACGCAAACGCTGCGTTGAGCTTCCGCAACATCCCGAACGTGCACGTGTTGCCGACCGGTGAGCTGAATGCCTACGACGTGCTCGTAAGCGACACGGTCGTCTTCACCCAAGCAGCACTGCCTGTGGCCGAACCCCACAGCCGCAAGAAGGACGCCGCAAAGCTCGCCCCGCAGGACGCCGCTCCAGCCAAGGCCAGCGCTACGAAAGGCAAGCCCGCCTCTACCAAGGACGCCGGGCCGACCGAATCGAGCGCTGCGGAAAAAACAGACGCCAGCCCGGCCGAATCGAGCGCTGCGGAAGAAACAGACGCCAGCCCGGCCGAATCGAGCGCTGCGGAAGAAACAGACGCCGGGCCGGCCGAATCGAGCGCTGCGGAAGAAGCTGCCGAAGAATCATCCCAATACGGCGCTGATTCACACGCACCGCTCGCCGATGACTCGATGCCTGAAGGTTTCCCCGTGAAGGGCAATGCCGATTCGATGAAGTTCCACCAGCCCGATGGTCGTTGGTATGACGCCACGGTCGCCGAGGTCTGGTTCACTACGGCGGAAGCAGCGGCTGCCGCCGGTTTCATTGAAGCCGGTACCAAAGCTTCGAGCGCTTCTGAAGAGGAGGAGTAGACAATGGCATCCGATCTTCGCGATATCCTCATCGCCCCAGTGGTCTCAGAGAAGAGCTACGGCCTCCTCGAGGACAACGTGTACACCTTTACCGTGCGTCCCGACGCCACCAAGCCAGAGATCAAGCAGGCTGTCGAATCGATCTTTGAGGTCTCAGTCCTCAAGGTCAACACGATGAACCGCAAAGGAAAGCGCAAGCGCAACCGCCGCAACGGCACGTTCGGCAAGCGCTCCGACACCAAGCGAGCAATGGTCACGCTCGCTGAAGGTGACGAAATAGACCTGTTCGAGGTGTGATCAGATGACTCTGCGCAAGCGCAAGCCAACAAGCCCGGGACGTCGTTTTCAGACGACGTCGGACTTCTCCGAGATTACGAAGACGACACCGGAAAAGTCGTTGCTTGAGAGCAAGACTCGCACCGGTGGCCGCAACAGCTACGGTCGCAAGACCAGCCGTCACCGCGGTGGCGGCCACAAGAAGCAGTACCGCAAGATCGACTTCCGTCGCAACAAGGACGGAATTCCAGCAAAGGTCGCTGCGGTCGAGTACGACCCGAACCGCTCGTGCCGGATCCTTCTGCTCCACTACTTCGACGGCGAGAAGGCCTATGTGCTTGCCCCCGAAGGCGTGGGCGTCGGCGAGATCCTGCAAAACGGCCAAGGGTCCGAGATCAAGCCTGGCAACTCGTTGCCATTGCGCTTCATCCCGGTGGGTACCACGCTCCACAACGTCGAGCTTCAGCCCGGCGGCGGCGGCAAGCTGTCCCGATCTGCAGGGTCGAGTGTGCAGTTGGTGGCCAAGGACGGCCCCTACGCCATCCTTCGTCTGCCAAGTACCGAAATGCGCCGTGTTCCCATCGACTGCCGCGGTACCGTCGGCACTGTTGGCAACGCCGAGCATGAGCTCATCAAGATCGGCAAGGCCGGTCGTAACCGCTGGAAGGGCGTTCGTCCACAGACTCGTGGCGTTGCCATGAACCCTGTCGATCATCCCCACGGTGGTGGTGAAGGCAAGACCTCCGGTGGTCGCCATCCAGTATCCCCATGGGGCAAGCCAGAGGCTCGCACCCGTACCGACAAGAAACAGTCCGACCAGATGATCATTCGCCGACGCCGCAAACGCGGATCGCGGAGGTAAAGAACCATGCCACGCAGCCTCAAGAAGGGCCCTTTCGTCGACGAGCACTTGCTCAAGAAAGTCGACGCACTCAACGACAAGAACGAAAAGGCGGTCATCAAGACCTGGTCTCGTCGTTCGACGATCATTCCCGACATGCTCGGCCACACCTTGGCCGTGCACGACGGGCGCAAGCACGTCCCCGTGTATGTCACCGAATCGATGGTCGGGCACAAGCTCGGCGAATTCGCTCCAACGCGTACGTTCAAGTTCCACGCTGGTCAAGAACGAGGAGCTCGCCGATGACCGGTGCAAAGACCAACGAACGTCCGGGCACTCGTGCGTCGGTGCAACACGTCCGTGCCTCGGCATACAAGGCACGTGAAGTACTCGACGAGATCCGAGGCCTCCACGTCGCCGACGCTGCCGACTACCTCGATCTGTGTGAGCGCGGTATCGCTGAACCGATTGGCAAGTTGCTCGATTCGGCTGTCGCCAACGCCGAGCACAACGATCTCCAAGATGCTGAAGAGCTCTTCGTCTCGGCGTGTTACGCCGACGAGGGCCCAACGATGAAGCGCTGGCGCCCACGTGCACGTGGCCGGGCAACGCGAATTCGCAAGCGAACCTGCCACATCACGCTGATCGTCTCCCGCTTGGACGATGACAAGCTCGAAATTCGCCGCAATCGCGCCGAACGACGTGCAGCTGGCACGTCGGCTCCAAAGGCCGACCGCTCCGCTCGCGTTGCAAAGTCCAAGGCTGCAAGCGAACCAATTGAGGAACACGAGGACGAGTTGCTGGAGACCAGTACCGACGAGACCGAATCGACCGCCCCTACAACCGACGCCGGTCCCGATGAATCCAACGGCGCGGAAGAAGAGGAAGAGTAGACATGGGTCAAAAGATCAACCCCTACGGCTTTCGTCTCGGAATCACGACCGATTGGAAGTCGCGTTGGTTCGCCAACCGCGAGGACTACGCAAACTTCGTCATCGAAGACTCGACGATTCGCAAGTTCATCATGAAGGACCTGCCACACGCTGCGATCTCGCGTATCGAGATCGAGCGCAAGTCAAGTCGTGACAGCCTCCGTGTCGACGTCCACACCGCACGTCCCGGCATCGTCATTGGCCGCAAAGGTGCCGAGGCTGACCGCCTTCGCACCGGGCTCGCCAAGATCACGGGCAACCAAAAGGTGCAGCTGAACATTCAGGAGATCAAAACTCCTGAGCTCGACGCTGCGCTCATCGCCCAAGGTGTGGCCGATCAGCTCCAGGGTCGCGTGGCATTCCGTCGTGCGATGAAGCGAGCGGTGCAGAACGCACAAAAGGCCGGCGCCCTCGGCATCAAGGTCCAGACATCGGGCCGCCTCGGCGGTTCGGAAATGGCCCGCCGCGAGTGGTACCGAGAGGGTCAGGTTCCGCTGCACACGCTGCGCGCCGAGATCGACTACGGGTTTCGTGAAGCACACACCGCTGCTGGACGTATTGGTGTGAAGGTGTGGATCTACACCGGCGAGCGTCTTCCGTACAAGAGCGAAGCGCAAGACAAGATCGAGCGCGAAGCTGCAATGGCCGTGGGAGAGACCTCTGGTCAGAACAAACCACGCCAAGTTGTGTCGAGCCCATCGGCTCCACGCAAACCCGAGGCTCCAGAAACCGATGCTCCAGAAGAACTGGCGCCCCTGGTCAAAGAAGCCGATCCTGAGTTCGAGAAGCTGCTTGCTGCGGAAGAAGAGATCGACGCGTCGACCCGCACCAAAGATCAAGCTCCCAACTTCCGTCCCGGCGACGCGGACTGAGAGGTAGGACAACAATGTTGATGCCCCGCAAGGTTGCACATCGAAAGCACCATCGTGGTCGTATGCGTGGAAACGCAAAGGGCGGCACCGAGGTGACGTTCGGCGACTACGGTCTCCAGGCTCTCGAGCCTGGTTGGATCACCGCTCGTCAGATCGAAGCCGCTCGTATTGCCATGACCCGTCACATCAAACGTGGCGGCAAGGTATGGATCAACGTCTTCCCGGACAAACCAGTCACCGAGAAGCCGGCCGAAACCCGAATGGGTTCGGGTAAAGGCAACCCGGAACGATGGGTCGCCGTTGTGCGCCCCGGACGTGTGTTGTTCGAGCTGTCATTTCACGACGAAGACGTTGCTCGTGAGGCAATCGATCGTGCGATCCAGAAGATGCCGATCAAGTGCAAGTTCGTCAAACGTGAGGAGGGCTTCTGATGGCGAAAGCAAAGAAGCTGGCCGAACTTTCAGATGCAGATCTCTTGACGCGTCTCGAAGAAACATCCGAAGAGCTGTTCAACCTGCGTTTCCAGAACGCCACAGGACAGCTCACCAACGTCCGCCGTCTGAGCGTCATCCGCAAGGACAAGGCCCGAGTTCTCACCGAGCTTCGTGCTCGTGAGATCGCCGCGGCCGAGGCACTCGAAGCCGAGGAGGTCGCATCGTGACCGAAGAGACAACCACCCGCGAGAACCCGCGTAAGGTTCGCGAAGGCATCGTCGTTTCGACGTCGATGGACAAGACCGCCGTGATCGAATCCGTCGACCGGGTCCGCCATCGTCGGTATGCCAAGACCGTCCAGCGCAGCACGAAGTTGTTTGCTCACGACGAGTCCAACGATGCAAACGTTGGCGATCTTGTTCGTATCCAAGAGACTCGCCCACTTTCGAAGAAGAAACGCTGGCGTCTCGTCGAGATCATCGAGAGGGCCCGCTAATGATTCAGCAGGAGACCCGACTCAAGGTCGCCGACAACTCTGGTGCAAAAGAAGTTCTCTGCATCAAGGTGCTCGGTGGCACACGTCGCCGTTACGCAAGCATCGGCGACGTCATCGTCGCCGCAGTCAAAGACGCCACCCCAGGTGCTGGTGTCAAGAAGGGCGAAGTCGTGAAGTGCGTCATCGTCCGTGTCAAAAAGGAAATTCGTCGTCCGGATGGCAGTTACATCCGCTTCGACGAGAACGCTGCTGTGCTGATCAATGAGAACAGCCAGCCTCGTGGAACCCGCATCTTCGGCCCGGTCGGTCGTGAGCTTCGTGACAAGAAGTTCATGCGTATCGTGTCGTTGGCGCCGGAGGTCCTCTGATGAAGATCAAAAAGGGCGACAAGGTTCGTGTCCTCGCCGGTAAGGACCGTGGCAAGGAGGGTGAAGTGATGTTCGCTTTTCCCGAGAAGAACACGGTCATCGTCGAAGGCGTGAATCTCGCCAAGAAGCATCAACGGCCACAGGGCGAAAGTCAGCCTGGTGGAATCATCGACAAGGACATGCCAATGCACGTCTCGAATGTCGCCGTGATCAGTCCCAAGGACGGTAAGCCGACCCGTATTGGCTTCAAGTTCCTCGAAGATGGCACGAAGGTTCGTGTTTGCAAACGAACGGGAGCCGAGATCGATGGCTGATACCGCGACCATGACGCCAACACTGAAGGCTCAGTACTTCGGCGAAATTCAGGCCAAGCTCCAAGAGCAGCTCGGTCTCGACAACATCATGCAGGTCCCACGCCTCGAGAAGATCTCGGTCAACATGGGCGTCGGCGAAGCTGCACTGAACAAGAAGGCCCTCGAGGGAGCGCTCGTCGATCTGGCGATCATCACCGGTCAGAAACCTTCGGTCACGAAGGCAAAGAAGAGCCTTGCAAGTTTCAAACTGCGTGAGGGCCAGATCATCGGCGCTCGAGTCACCTTGCGTGGCGATCGTATGTATGACTTCCTCGATCGGGTCATCTCGCTCGCCACACCCCGAATTCGAGACTTTCGAGGTCTTCCAACGAAGAGCTTCGACGGCCGAGGCAATTACACCTTCGGCGTAACCGAACAATTGATCTTTCCCGAGATCAACTACGACAACGTCGACGTCGTTCGCGGCATGGACATCACGATCGTGACCACCGCAACGAACAACGAGCACGGCAAAGCACTGCTCGACGCATTTGCATTCCCATTCCGGAAAGAAGGCCAGTAATGGCAAAGAAGGCGCTGATCAATAAACAGCAGAAGACGCCGAAGTTCAAGGTCCGCGCCTACACCCGGTGCCGCAAATGTGGCCGTCCGCGCAGCGTGTACAAGAAGTTCGGTCTGTGCCGCATCTGCCTTCGGGAGATGGGCCATGCCGGCGAAATTCCCGGTCTCAAAAAGGCCAGCTGGTAGGGGAAGGAACACACCATGACAATGACTGACCCCATCGCCGACATGCTCACGCGAATCCGCAATGCCAATACGGCAATGCACGATGACGTGTCGATGCCATCGTCCAAGCTCAAGGAGACGCTCGCCGAGCTGCTCAAGAGCGAGGGCTACATCACGAATTACACCGTTGCTGACAACCCGTCCGGTCCAGGTCGCGTCCTCAGCATCGACATGAAGTACTCACCGGAGCGCAAGCGAGTCATCTCGGGCATCACCCGAGTGAGCAAGCCTGGCCTCCGGGTGTACCGCAAGTCCACAGAGGTTCCTCGAGTGTTGGGTGGTCTCGGCGTTGCCGTTCTCTCCACCAATCGTGGCCTCATGACCGATCGCGAAGCCCGTCGCCGCCGTGTTGGTGGCGAGGTGCTCGCCTACGTCTGGTAGGAGCAATCGATGTCACGAATTGGAAGCAACCCAATCACCATCCCGTCCGGAGTAGATGTCAACATCTCCGGAACAGATGTGACCGTCAAGGGTACGAAAGGGGAACTGTCGATCACGCTCCCCGGAGAAATCACCGGGTCGGTCGATGACGGAGTCGTTACCTTGGTTCGTCCCAACGACACCGGTGATCACAAGGCCATGCATGGCCTCGCACGCACATTGGTCGACAACATGATCATCGGTGTGAGCGAAGGTTTCACCAAAAAGCTCGAGATCGTTGGCGTGGGTTACCGCGCCGCGGCCAAGGGCAACAACGCCCTCGAGATGCAGCTTGGTTTCAGTCATCCGGTGCACATCCAAGCGCCGGACGGAATCGAGTTCGACGTGCCGGTGCAGACAGAAATCATTGTCAAAGGCATCGACAAGCAGCTTGTTGGTCAAGTCGCCGCAGACATCCGCAAGTGGCGCAAGCCCGAGCCATACAAGGGCAAGGGCATCAAATACGAGGGCGAGCGGATCATCCGCAAGGCCGGAAAGGCGGCGAAGTAATGGCAAAGAATGTCTCGTCGGAACGCCGACGCAATCGCCAGCGCCGTCACTATCGAATCCGCAAGTCTGTCCACGGAACACAATCGCGGCCGCGTTTGGCGGTGTTCCGTTCCAACCGCCACATCGTTGCGCAGGTCATCAACGACGACACCGGCCTCACTCTGGCTTCGGCAAGCACGGTTGAAAAGGGTTGGGACGGTCGTGGCAACACGGTCGACGCAGCCACAAAAGTCGGTGAGCTCGTCGCAAGTCGAGCAAAAGATGCTGGCATCAACTCCGTCGTGTTCGATCGCGGCGGCAATCTCTATCACGGACGTGTCGCTGCTCTGGCTGACGCGGCTCGCGAAGCAGGACTGGAGTTCTGATGGCGTACGAAAACAACAACCGCAACGAGCGTGGTGGTCGAAACGACCGCGAGAACGAGGGTGGTCTTCGTGACTCCCGCGTGATCCACATCAACCGCGTCGCCAAGGTCGTCAAGGGCGGTCGACGCTTTAGCTTCACTGCACTTGTCGTCATCGGCGATGGCAACGGTCAGGTCGGTCTCGGCTACGGCAAGGCCAAGGAAGTGCCGCTCGCCATCCAAAAGGGCACCGAGGAAGCCAAGCGCAACCTCTTCTCCGTACCGCTCGCCGGAACGACGATCGTCCACCCTGTCCTCGGTTCCATGGGCGCCGGCAGCGTCCTGATGAAACCAGCAGCTCCAGGTACCGGCGTCATCGCTGGTGGCGCTGCGCGTGCAATTCTCGAAGAGGCCGGAATCCAAGACGTGCTCTGCAAGTCACTCGGTTCGCCGAACCACATCAACGTTGCACGAGCAACGATTGCTGGCCTGAAAGACCTGAAACGCCCGGACGAGATTGCTCGTCTTCGTGGTCTCGATCCCGAGGACTTCGTTCCCGCTGGTCTGCTCAAGGCATACAAGGAATCGGAGCGAGACGCTGACGATCCTGCAACCGCCGGCGTTGTGACCGGAGGCAACTGATGGCCGATCTCCAGATCACTCAGATTCGATCGACGATCGGATGCAAACCAAAACAGCGCGGCACGATCCGTGCGCTCGGACTCGGCCGTATCGGCCGTACCGTCACCCATCCCGACACCCCTACGGTGCGCGGCATGATTCACCGGGTTCCCCACCTGGTATCCGTCGAGGAGGCGTAATGGCCATCAAGGTTCACGATCTCAAGCCCGCTGAGGGCTCGACCAAGAACAAACAACGCAAGGGCCGTGGTATTGGTGGCAAGGGCGGCAAGACCGCAGGCCGCGGTACAAAGGGCCAGCACTCACGCGGTCGTGGCAAGGTCCGCCAGGGCTTCGAAGGTGGCCAGATGCCACTGCACAAGCGGGTTCCGAAACTTCGCGGTTTCACCAACCCGTTCCGTGTTGAGTACCAGGCGATCAACCTCGACACCATTGCCGAGAGTGGTTTGACCGACGTTTCTCCAGAGACCCTGCTCGAGCTCGGGCTCGTGGGTAAGAACTCGCTGATCAAGATTCTCGGTCGTGGCGAGCTGGCTTCGGGAGTGACGATCAAGGCGCATGCGTTCTCGAAGAGCGCGGAGGAAGCCATCACCGCAGCCGGCGGAACGATGGAGATTTTGCCCAAGCCATGGGGAGACGCACCTCGTCCTCCGGCCAAGGGCAACCAGCACACAAACCGCTGAGCTCCTTCGCCGGAAATCGAATCCGCGGCCTCAAACCGGGGTTGCGCAGCTACCGTAATCCCATTGCTTTGAGGGAGAACTCGTGATTTCACGAATCGCAAACATGTTCCGGGTCCCGGATCTTCGTAACAAGATCCTGTTCACGTTGTTCACTTTGGCGTTGTACCGACTCGGATCGTTCATCCCTTCCCCGGGAATCGACACGCTCGCGGTGCAGCAGCTCCGCGAGAACAGCAGCCAGCAGGGCGGCATTCTGGCCTACGTGCAGCTGTTCTCGGGTGGTGGCCTCACAACCTTTGCGATCTTCGCGTTGGGCGTGTTGCCCTACATCACGGCGTCGATCATCATGCAGGTACTCGGTGTTGTTGTGCCTCGAATCGAACAATGGCAAGAACAAGGCGCCGTTGGGCAACGCAAGATCACCCAGTGGACGCGGTATCTCACCATTGCGATTGCCATCATCCAGTCGACGAGTTTTTCGTTCCTGTTCAACCGTTCGGACGGTCTGGGCGGAGGGTTCGTTTTGTTGCCCAAGTTCAACGTCTGGACGGTGCTGCTTGTTGTGCTGACACTGACCGCCGGTACAGCACTCGTTATGTGGATGGGCGAGCTCATCACACAAAAGGGAATCGGCAACGGGATGTCGTTGATCATCTTTGCGTCGATCGTGAGCCAGTTCCCCGCTCAATTCAGTGCACTTTGGACGAACGAGGGTTTGGTTGCGGTCATTGCATTTGCAGTTATTCTCGGCATCGCCCTCGTTGGCATCGTGTTCGTCGAGAACGGCCAGCGCCGAATTCCGGTCAACTTCGCCAAACGCGTGGTCGGTCGCAAGATGTACGGCGGCCAGAGTACGTACATCCCGCTGAAGGTCAACCAGTCCGGCGTCATCCCGATCATCTTTGCGAGCTCGGTGTTGTACCTGCCGAACCTCATCGCTGTCGCACTACCCGACACAGGGTGGGGTAACGGCATCCGGAACTTCGTAAACGACAACCTGGTGAACCCTTCGTCGCCGCTCTATTTGGTCGTCTTCGGCTTCATGATCGTTGGTTTCGCGTACTTCTACACTGCGATCACCTTCGATCCAGCCAAGCAGGCCGACACGATCCGTAAACAAGGTGGCTTCGTTCCTGGTATTCGCCCAGGTCCACAAACCGAGCACTATCTCGCACGAATCCTCACTCGAATAACACTTCCCGGCGCGCTCTTCATTGCAGCGGTTGCCTTGTTGCCGAACCTGTTGATGCGTGCCATGGGCTTCAACCTGACCAATACGAACAGCGGTGGGCTCGGGGCGGCAGGATTCGGCTTCATCGGTATCTCGATCCTCATTGCAGTTGGCGTGGCCCTCGAGACCATGAAGCAGATCGACAGTCAACTGATGATGCGCAACTACGAGGGTTTCCTCGGCAAGAAGAAGTAGGTATCCCGTGGCGCCATACATCGTCGTTCTCGGCAGACAGGGAGCAGGCAAGGGCACACAGTGCGCTCGCCTCGTCGAAGAGTTTGGAATTGTCCACGTCTCGACCGGCGACATGCTTCGCGCCGCGGTCGCCGCAGGTACGCCGCTGGGTCAACAGGCCGACGCGGTGATGAAGGCTGGCGAGCTTGTTGGCGACGACATCATGAACGGCATTGTTGCCGAGCGGCTCGCTGCTCCGGACATCGTGGAGAACGGTGTTCTCCTCGATGGTTTTCCTCGCACGCCCAGTCAGGCTGATGCACTCGAGACAATGTTGTCCGATCAGGGCAAAACGCTGACCGCAGCGATCAACATCGACGTCGCAATCGAAGAGGTCACGGCGAGAATGATGGCCCGTGGTCGTGAAGACGACACCGCAGAGGGCATCGCCCGCCGCCTCGAGCTCTACGAAGAGCAGACTGCGCCGCTTCTCGAGTGGTTCGCCAAGCGAGGCAAACTCGTGGTCGTCGATGGCCTCGGCGAAGAACAAGAAGTCTTCGCCCGGGTCCGTAGCGCCCTCGGCCTCTAGCCACCCCGGTTACCAACGCGGGGTCGCGCCTCACTTTCTCCTAACTCGACGTGGGGTCGCGCCTCACTTTCTCCTAACTCGACGTGGGGTCGCGCCTCACTTTCTCCTAACTCGACGTGGG
>RCMY010003445.1_pt1 | contig 22909 bp, 17 predicted proteins | sample 2041341 | NCBI WGS metagenome assembly RCMY01 (sample SAMN09708234, study PRJNA481090) | Marine sediment metagenome, whole genome shotgun sequencing project.
TTTAGCACCCATGACGGAGAGCTTGCCTGCGGTGATAACGAGGTTGAGGCGGCTTCTTGACTAAGGTTTATAGAATTATTCACAATGATACTGACTGTATTGGACGCTCATGATTTGGGCGTTAGTAATAGGAATGAAACTCCAATAGGATGTAACCTATTAGTTATAAAACATTATGATGGTAGCACATTGCAAGCTGATCTCTGGATTCAATGTGTCATAAACACGTACCTATAAGGAATCAATATAAATATTATATAACGACAACTGCTGACGTGTTAATAAACTCGGCACTTGTTTCTTACCGATTATTTTTCTACACTACATCCACAGTACCGTTTGTAAACAATAATTTAGTTATGGAATGATTATGACCAAGTCTACCAATCCTTATACCGATAACGCTTTTGATAGCTCAGACCTCAAAACTATCATGCATTCCAAACGCGCTAATATCTATTACCTATCGCATTGCCGTGTCATGCAAAAGGACGGTCGTATTCTCTACCTTACCGAAGAAGATAAGGCCAACCTGTTCTATAACATTCCCATCGCTAATACCACTTCCATCTTGCTTGGCACTGGTACTTCTATTACCCAAGCAGCGATGCGTCTATTATCACAAGCTGGCGTGTTAGTCGGCTTTTGTGGCGGTGGTGGCTCGCCCTTATTTATGGGTGCAGAACGTGAGGTCTATGTTGAGTGGATGACTCCGCAAAGTGAATACCGTCCAACGGAGTATATCCAAGGCTGGATGAGCTGGTGGTGGGATGATGACAAACGCTTGATGGCGGCGAAACTGTTGCAACATGCTCGCCTTGCTTATTTACAAAATGTGTGGAGTAAAGACAGTGATTTAAAGCGTTGGGGCTTTGATAGTAGTATTGACGCTGTGCAAGCGCTCATCAAAGACAATATCCGTCAAATCAATCAGCAAATGGAGGTCATGCATTTACTGCAATTAGAAGCAAGACTGACTAAGCAGCTATATAAACTAGCAGCAAAGAATACGGGCTACGATGGCTTTACCCGTGAGCATGAGGGTATTGATAAAGCTAATGGCTTCCTTAATCATGGCAACTACCTAGCTTATGGTTTAGGCGCTACTACCGCATGGACGTTAGGCATTCCGCATGGGTTTGCAGTGATGCATGGCAAGACTCGTCGCGGTGCCTTGGTATTTGATATTGCCGATATCATTAAAGATGCGCTCGTGCTACCTCTCGCCTTTATCTGCGCCGCTGAAAACTTAAGTGAGCAGCAGTTTCGGCAAGAATGTCTAAATATGTTTACTAAGCACAAGGCTTTGGACTATCAATTTGAAGTCGTCAAGCAGATTGCGATGACCAAAGAGTGGTGAAAAGCGTATAAGTTTTGACTTAAAAACCCCTATGACTAAACGGATAGTAATAAAACTATGATTGTCACTTTTGTCTCGCAATGTGAAAAGAAATCTCTTAATCGTACACGGCGCATCTTAGATGCCTTTGCCAATCGTATCGGCGATAAAGTTTGGCAAACGGCTATCACTGAGGAGGGTCTAAAAACCGTTAAGCAGCTATTACGTAAGTCGGCAACTAAATCTACGGCGGTCAGCTGTCATCGTAATAAAACTCGCCAGCTGACTGAGCTGGTGTGGGTGGTGGGCAATAAGCGTAAATTTAATGAGGTTGGTGTGGTTCCGGTGAACGTTACAGAAAGAGATGTCTCTATTTATCAAGACAGTCATCATTGGCGTACTTCAACTATAATGAGATATGCTTCAGCGATTGCAGGTCTATTCCACGACTTCGGTAAAGCCAACATACTATTCCAGCAAAAATTAAATCCAAAGTTAAAAACAGACTCGTTCGAACCTTATCGTCATGAATGGATATCTCTGCGTTTATTTGAAGCATTGATTGATAAAGGTAATACTGACCAAGCTTGGTTAGACAAATTGATTAATGGCGATAAGCCTAGTTTAGATAACTTATACAAAGATGGCCTGTATAGAGAGAATGAATTTACTAACCCTCTCGTTAGCCTACCTCCGTTTGCTCGATTAGTAGCATGGCTCATTGTTTCACATCACAAATTACCGTCTTATCCAAAATGGAAAAATGAGCTTGGAAATGAACCAAATTTTGATGATATTAATCAATGGTTAGATAATTTTAAGCCAACTTGGAACTCACCCAACTGTTTAGATATAGAACAACAAAATCGTTTGACTGATAATTGGGAAATGAACAATCATGGTTTGCCTTACAACAGTTTACAGTGGACGTCCTATGCTTGTTTATTAGCGACAAAAGCCAAGCAAGCACTATTACCACAGCTACTGGAAACAACTGACTTTTTAAAAGACGAATTATTCACAGCTCATATATCAAGGCTAGCGTTAATGCTCGCTGACCATCATGTCTCATCATTTAATATTACAGAAACCCATGAACAGCTAAGACAACGTGGCTGGAAAAGTGAGCGTTATCCTGTTTATGCTAATACTCGTATGGTAGATGAGAATACAAAAGATTATAAGCAACAATTAGATGAGCATTTGATTGGGGTCGCTCATCATGCTGAACGAATCATTAAAGCATTGCCAAAATTCAAGTCTGAACTAAGAGGGCTATCTACTAATAGTTTCTTGGAAGATAAAGTCAAAACCACTCTTTCACTAACCATAAAGGGTGAGAATAAAAAACAAGTGATTGAAACTTTATATCAAAAATTTGGTTGGCAAGATGATGCTAAAAAAACTGCTGAGAAGGTGAGTAAAGACACCCTAAAAAACGGCTTTTTTGGTATCAATATGGCATCAACAGGAAGTGGTAAGACCTTAGCAAATGCTAAAATTATGTACGCCTTAGGCAAAGCAACCGGACAGGTTCGTTTTAATGTGGCGCTTGGACTGCGTACCCTTACATTACAGACAGGAAAAGAGTTTCAAGAAGCACTAGAGCTATCAGATGATGATTTGTCTATTACTGTTGGTGGAATATCAGTAAAAGCACTATTTGAAAATCAGCAAAAGAGTGAAGAGGAAAAGAGCACTAATGAACAATTAGGTAGCCCCTCTGCTGATGATTATCTCAATCCTGACTTATATGTTAATTATACAGGTGCACTTACAACTCATGCTCTGTCTCAGTGGACGAAGCGTAAACCTACTACAGAGAATCTTTTACAGCCTCCTGTATTGGTATGTACTATCGACCATTTGATTCCTGCAACGGAAGGTATTCGTGGCGGTCAACAAATTGCTCCCATGCTACGTTTGCTTACCAGTGACTTGATATTAGATGAACCTGATGATTTTGGCTTAACTGACCTGCCTGCGTTATGTCGACTTATTCATTGGACAGCAATGCTTGGTAGTCGAGTTATGCTGTCCACTGCCACTATGCCACCAGCGCTAGTTTATGCTTGTTTTGATGCCTATCGGTCTGGCTGGCAAGCATTTGCAAAAGCAAATATTGAAGGTTGGGAGGGTGCTATTCAGTGTGCATGGTTTGATGAGACTCAATCGTCAATAGAGTCCCTTGAAAGTAATATCGATGACTTCAAAAAAATACACAATAGCTTTGTAAAAAAGCGAGTCGAGCAATTAGAGAAATTACCGCCCAAACGATTGGGTAAAGTCGTTATTATCAAAGAAGACTCTGATAAGAAAGCAACTGAAAATATATCTCAAACTATCTATGACAGTATTTATGAGTTACATACGCACCATCACTTAAGCAAAAATAATAAGACCATTTCTATCGGGCTGGTGCGCATGGCCAATATTGACCCTATCGTTGCTGTCGCAAAAAGCCTGTTAGACATGGATGCGCCTCCTAATACTTGTATTCATTACTGTATCTATCATAGTCGCTATGCTTTAGCGATACGCTCTCATTTAGAGGAGCAACTTGACCATATCTTAAAACGTAAGGATAACGAGCGCATTTGGGATGTAGATAGTGGTTTGGGTAATATTGTTGATAGCCACAAAGAAAAACATCATATTTTTGTAGTGATAGCCTCACCAGTAGCAGAAGTCGGACGTGACCATGACTATGATTGGACAATTATTGAACCGTCATCTATGCGCTCTATTATTCAGATAGCAGGACGCGTTTTGCGTCATCGAGATATTCAGCCTACATTACCCAATATATATCTTCTTAACAAGAATATTAAAGCATTAAGTAATAAAGAAACATGCTTCACTAAGCCCGGTTTTGAGTCTAAAAATGCAACTATAGAAGACGACAATTTCATTAGCCATCTGACACTAAATTCACATCAACTGAATGAGTCATTAACTGATAAAAAGTTAAATAGTATTTTACGAGAAGGTGAAATTGATATTATCAGCGCTGTTCCTCGTATTTCACTATTCCAATTTGAACGTATTCTAGTTGAAAACCAGACCTCAAATCGTATCAAAGATGCTAAACCTCATGTGCAATATAAGCATCTAACAGCGTTGGAGCACATGGCATTATTTGAAACCTTATCGCTAGGGGAAAAACCTGCTAATGTCTGGTGGCACAGTTATCCGCACTGGTGCGGTGAGGTACAACGCCAACAGCGCTTTAGAGACTCAAAAAATGATATTAGTTATCGCTTGTATTTTGCTGATAACTATCATGATATGACGTTTAAATACATGAACACAGATAAAAGACCGCCCGAACTGGGTGAGCCACTAGATAAATTTAAGATTGATGAATGGCAGCCAAAAGGCAATAACAGTGTATTTTGGTTCGATTTAAATCCTTTAAAAATTTACCAGCAACGCGCAAAAGATTTTAACTTAACTATTGATAAAGTTAGTGTCCAATTTGGGGAGTTTCGTGTGACAAGGTATGGTGATGAGCAAAGCACATTTTTTTATCATGACCATTTGGGCATATATAGCAAACACTAAAGGAGTAATACATGATTGATGACAACGACAACGATTGGCAACTGCTTATTTTAGAATTTCTGGCAGCTAAGTTTGAGGCTGATTTGAGTAAATTCATTAAAGAAACGTTTAAAGATATCCAAACACTAGCTACAAAATCTAAGGCAGTATCAGAAGAGTTTGAGATTTTTTTAGATGCTCGTAAAAATAAAAAGCCTGATAATATCAGTGATAAAGATTTTTTGATGTCACGCATGGATGCTTTATTTGAATATCTTGAGTCTGTCGATATTGTTGATAGAATAAAACTAAAATCTGACTATATTACCTTAGTAGATAAGTTAAAAAATAAATATAAAGTAAACACTTGGATTGAGGATGCCTCAAATAATGCAAGTAGCATCACCTTTGCGACTCATGTCGCTAAACTCACACATTCAAAGATTGACAGCTCATCGCTCAATGACGCAATCAACTCAAGCCGACCAGACGTATTGACCACATCAAGCTTAGCTGAAATTATTGTGGATGGTGCGGTGGCAGGTAATCAATACGCCCCTATTTATCAGTTTTTATCCTTAGAGTATGATGGTGTTAAATTAGCACAGGCACTAACACAGCCTTCAAACAGTCTATTAAAGTCATTTACTAAGGATGATTTACAGTTAGCTGAATGGAATGAACGCTTTAAACAAGTTACTCAGTCCTCAACACTATCTACCCATAGCTTAGCCAAACAAGTCTATTTCCCTGTCAACTCTGACAACTTAGAGCAAACTCATTATCATTTATTGTGTCCTATAATCTCATCGTCATTGGCGCAGCATATATTTACTACCTTATTTAATGACGAGGTTAAATTGATTAGAAAACAATATTCTGATAAAAAATATCATGCAGATATTTTTTATGATTATCCACAAAAAGCGGCGATAGCGGTCACGGCTAGCAACCATAGTAATGCTTCACAATTAAACGGTAAGCGTGGTGGTAAGCTTTATTTATTTAATGCTAAACCTCCTATATGGCAAACTCAAATCAAACCACCTAACTATGAAAGCAGCATGTTCAATCACGAGTCATTAAACTATTTTTGTCTTGATAACCTCAAAGGCTTTCAAGCAATGTTTTTGGGGGCGGTTGAAGTGTATCGTAAGCCAAATATTATGGCTGGTATCGAAAAATGGATACAGGCTATCGGTGACGATGTTATTGCCTATGCCAGCTTAATACAACATTTGCCTGCTGGTTGGTCAGATGGCAGTAAGCTTGAAAGCAATAGTGTCGAGCATTGTTATTTTTTAGATTATAACCGCCAAGATGATGCTTTTATCATAAAACAGCAGAGTAATGACTGGCAAGCGGTGGTTGCTCATGATTTTGGCAGTTGGATAAACAATAAACTGAATAAGAATAGTAAGAATTTCACGCCGCAAGCTGAACATCGCAAACTATGGCAAAAGTTGTTCGCACAGCAGCTGCGTGATTATCTAGATATTTTTGTTATTGAAAATACTGACCAACAAGCGATAGATACAGGGACAAGCATATGAGCAACTTTTTGCTAATTGACCACATTGACGTTCAAGATGCCAATGCGGTGGCAGGATTTACTTGGGGTTTTCCTGCAATAACGCATTTTTTGGGATTCGTCCATTTATTGCAGCGTAAAATGCATCAGCACTCTGACTTTCACGCTATTAAGCTTGCTGGCTCTGCGGTCATCGCTCATGACCAACAAACAAGCACTTATCGCAGTGGCTCAACGCTTGCATTTACCCAGTCTCGTAACCCTCCTTATCTAGCTTCACATGCCAAAGACTCTCCACCGCCTATCATTGAAGAAGGTAAAATGTCGATGGTTGTATCCTTACTCATTGAAGTTGAAGAATCAATTGAACCATACGGGCAAGTATTTTTAGAGTGGATTCAGCAGCAAAGCTACTTACAGAGACTGGCAGGCGGTAGTATTTTTAATATTGCAGGCGTTACTGGGTTCGCTATTAATAATGAAGATAAAGCTTCACTGAGAGCATTACAACGTAAATTGCTACCTGGATTTGCCCTCATCAATCGCTCTAACTTGTTAGATGACCATTTTAAGAGTATGCAAGCCGATAACCCATCTATTGAAGTATTTGACGCTTGGATTGATTTTGTCGCACTCAAACGCCAAGCTCGTCCCGCTTATGATTTAATTAACCATCATCTGAGAGATTTGGTTAAAGATACTGACCACTCTATGTTATTTGAAGAATGGCAGCATCATTTAGAAAAGAGCTATCACTCCAAAGAGTTACCGGACAGCCTCTCTGATTACTTTAGTAATTTAGTAGCAGATAAATCTAACAAAAACTTGATAAATCAATGGCAAAATTATATTGAGCCAACGGATCGCACAGTAGCCAAATGGGAGTATATACCTAAACCTACTCGTGGCTATCTAGTGCCCATTATGTGTGGCTATAAAGCTATTTCTAAAGTCGTGAATAACGATGATGTGACAGGTACGAGAGACGGCACTACTGAAGTCTGCTTTGTAGAGGCGGTTCATGGCGTTGGCGAATGGCAAAGTATACATCGCTGGAAAAACTTAGATGATATTTCAAACTCATTTTGGCAGTACAACTACACCCCCAACTGGTATTTGTGTAGTAACCGCCATAGTTTTGAAGCACCCGAGGGCATAATGCCAAATGATATTGATGCCTTATTAATGCAAGACCCAAATTCATTTTAATTGAATATCTTATAAACCAAGGAGTAACACTATGAGCAAAATAACACTACCGACTATGCTAGCTTTTGAACGTAAACTCGAAAACTCTGATGCATTAATGTTTTCAGGCAACTGGGACGATAAAGATAATACCGAAAAATGGCAGCCTATTGCTATTATCCCTCGTTTAAATCGCTCTACACAGAGCGCTCAAGGCATTGCTGATGCCAAAAAAATTATGCCAAATCCTGTTGCGGCTAGTAACGATGATGCCAATTTACCGTTAGAGCATAACACTTTGAAAACTAGCTTTACACTAAGAATCATTGGTAACCTAGGCTTGCCCTTTGCGTGTAATAGCCCTGATTTTGAAACTGCCATCACTGCCAAAGTGGATATGTTTAAAGACACAAATATGATAGACGAATTGGCAAAGCGTTACGCTTATAATATCGCTAATGGGCGTTTTTTATGGCGCAATCGTGTTGGTGCAGAAGATATCACTGTTATTGCTAAGATTAGTAATAATGCGGTCTTAACCTTTAATGCTTATGACTATAGTTTGAATAATTTTGAACAAACAGACGATAAAATTGAAAAATTAGCTGATGCCATCAAAAAAGGTTTGGGCAATGATACCTTTGTTTTGATTACTGTAAATGCCTTTGTTAAGCTTGGCAATGGACAGCATGTATTTCCTTCTCAAGAGATGAATATGGGCGAAAAGCGCAAGGTTTTATTTAAAATAAAAGACCAAGCTGCCATGCATAATGTCAAGGTTGGTAACGCATTGCGTACGGTAGATAACTGGTATAGTGATGAGGCTCAATTCCCAATCGCAGCTGAGCCTTATGGTGCCGTCACGCAACGCGGGCAAGCATATCGTAAGAGTAAAAATGACCTTTACACTTTAATGGTGGCGTGGGTAAATGACGAGGAGTTATCGCCTGAACAACAAGCTTATGTTGTCTCAAATCTAATTCGTGGTGGTGTCTATAGTAAAGGGGGTGACTGATGCTCACTCATTATCAAGAAATCACCATTATTCCCGACCCAGAAATAGCGCCCTACTTTATCTGGAGCAAGTTATTTACCCAATTGCATATCGGTTTAGCTGACGTAAAAAACAAGCATGATATCGAGACAATCGGTGTCAGCTTTCCTGATTATCATTACGATAGTAAAGGTAAGTCATCCAAGTTGGGACTCAAACTACGGGTATTTGCACCCAGTCAACAAGATTTAGAAACTCTAAACCTGAACGACTGGCTATCCAGACTGACTGATTATGTGCATATTAAACGTATCAATGAGGTAAATGACAAAGCTACTGGCTATGTCAGTGTACATCGCTATCGCTTTAAGCCTATAGAAGTGCAAGCGCAAACACTGGCAGCAAAACTCAAGATCAGCGATGAGGGTGCAATGGCTATCGTGACCAAACGCAAACCTGAACTGGCGCTGCCTTACATCCAGATGCGTAGCCAAACCAATAACAGCAATTACAGTTTAAGAATATTACAACGACTCTGTAATGAGGCGACAGTAGGAAGCTTTAATGTTTATGGTATAAATGGGATGCGTGATCACGTTACTGTGCCACATTGGTAACCTGTTTATAGGTAATGACGAATTACCCAAAATTTGGGGATAAAAACCCTTTTTTTGAACTATTTAAAAATTTACTTATTTATCATACAGTTACGATGAGGCAAAAAACGGAGGGTAAAATAGGGTATTTTGCCCTCCACGCCTTGTCATAACTGGATTTTTTGAGGTATAATTCCTCTTCATCACCGCTCAGGTGACTTAGAAAATTCTTACGTGGCACCTCCCAATAGGACTCACCTTCATCACCGCTCAGGTGACTTAGAAAGCAGCAGGATCGTTCTGTAGCTCACTATCAAACTTCATCACCGCTCAGGTGACTTAGAAAGTGGTAACACGACATTTACTGCGCCTGATTTTCTTCATCACCGCTCAGGTGACTTAGAAAATTATGACGTGGATGATATCGAACGTGACCGCCTTCATCACCGCTCAGGTGACTTAGAAATTGCTTTGTATCGATAATAACGCCGTGAATATCTTCATCACCGCTCAGGTGACTTAGAAATGGTGTACCGATGATTGGCTCAAAACGACTACCTTCATCACCGCTCAGGTGACTTAGAAAATCAGCGTCTTTACTACTAAAGCGTAGTACTGCTTCATCACCGCTCAGGTGACTTAGAAACGTTGTTAGCTCAGCGCTACCACTAACAAAATCTTCATCACCGCTCAGGTGACTTAGAAATTGCATACGCGCAAGATCAGCTTCTAGGTTATCTTCATCACCGCTCAGGTGACTTAGAAAGTTGTCCAACCTAGCGATATAGTACTTGGTACCTTCATCACCGCTCAGGTGACTTAGAAATATCGAATTGAGTACGCCGCTACCAGCGGTCACTTCATCACCGCTCAGGTGACTTAGAAAAAAGCCGCTTTCCTCACCCTGTGTACCCACAACTTCATCACCGCTCAGGTGACTTAGAAAAAAGCCGCCAAAAGTCAGCCGCGACGACATTACTTCATCACCGCTCAGGTGACTTAGAAAAGCGGGTGCGCTAGATATCACTGTGACATATACTTCATCACCGCTCAGGTGACTTAGAAACATTACTTGCCCAAATCCCCAGCTACAGGCTTCTTCATCACCGCTCAGGTGACTTAGAAATCGATATCTTTGCGACAGCTGACGACCTCATCCTTCATCACCGCTCAGGTGACTTAGAAAAGATATCGATAATGCTTTGGTCAAACTCTTGACTTCATCACCGCTCAGGTGACTTAGAAAAAGTGCTTTGTCATGCCGCTGATCCATTTACGCTTCATCACCGCTCAGGTGACTTAGAAAGAATTTGAGATGATCGAAAATGCGATACCAGCCTTCATCACCGCTCAGGTGACTTAGAAAGCCATGACGCCGCATTGATAGCACCCTCGATACTTCATCACCGCTCAGGTGACTTAGAAAGATATATCGAACGCTTAAAGCAGACGTTGCGTCTTCATCACCGCTCAGGTGACTTAGAAAGGATCATCACTTGGTACTGCTAGATCATAGATCTTCATCACCGCTCAGGTGACTTAGAAAAGTGATACGGATGCTTGTGCTACCACGACCAACTTCATCACCGCTCAGGTGACTTAGAAAATCATTGGCAAACATATTAAGAGCGACGCCAGCTTCATCACCGCTCAGGTGACTTAGAAACCATAGGCGAGCTTCTAATGTGCCAAACGGATCTTCATCACCGCTCAGGTGACTTAGAAAATGTTTACTCTACCTTGTCTTTGGTATCAGTTCTTCATCACCGCTCAGGTGACTTAGAAAATTCAGTTTAACGGCTTAAAGAACCAATTAGTCTTCATCACCGCTCAGGTGACTTAGAAATCAATCTGATGCTTTTTTTGATTGATCGATGCCTTCATCACCGCTCAGGTGACTTAGAAAAGAGCACAAGCATAGCCAAGGCGATGCTTTTGCTTCATCACCGCTCAGGTGACTTAGAAACTCGATAGCGCCTGCTACCTCCTCTTGTAGTGCTTCATCACCGCTCAGGTGACTTAGAAACCTTTGTAGTTTTCACACTCTCACCACAGCCTCTTCATCACCGCTCAGGTGACTTAGAAATTGTCAGGACCGGGGTAGAGTGTTAGCTCAGCCTTCATCACCGCTCAGGTGACTTAGAAATTTTAGGCCAAACGCTTACTAGTGGCACAGATCTTCATCACCGCTCAGGTGACTTAGAAATTATGCAATCACTCAGTCAGCAGCAAATGAGCCTTCATCACCGCTCAGGTGACTTAGAAAGCACTTCTCAACACTTAAAACCTCAAGATCATCTTCATCACCGCTCAGGTGACTTAGAAATACATGGCGCACCATATACAGCGCTATCATTACTTCATCACCGCTCAGGTGACTTAGAAAAGCGACAAAACGACAGTGCTGATGAACACGTGCTTCATCACCGCTCAGGTGACTTAGAAAGCTAAGTATTACAGCGCTAGCCGATTGGCTGACTTCATCACCGCTCAGGTGACTTAGAAACTGACTATCCGGACAGATGCAGGGCTTACTACCTTCATCACCGCTCAGGTGACTTAGAAATCAAAGGCTACAAGCAAATCGTTATTCATCCGCTTCATCACCGCTCAGGTGACTTAGAAATTGACACCTCGATGAGCTATGGGGTAATATCCCTTCATCACCGCTCAGGTGACTTAGAAATAATGGCTATGGCTGCCTATGCTGGGTTAAGCCTTCATCACCGCTCAGGTGACTTAGAAAAATCCCATCAACACAGCAAATATTAGATCAGCCTTCATCACCGCTCAGGTGACTTAGAAAAACGCTAAATAAGCGATGTTGTACGATACGATCTTCATCACCGCTCAGGTGACTTAGAAATCATTAGTCGTTTGGTTTCTTCAACCTCTTGACTTCATCACCGCTCAGGTGACTTAGAAAAGTTTATTAGTAAATATCGGTGTTGTTATTGCCCTTCATCACCGCTCAGGTGACTTAGAAAAGTATCACCAGTCAATATACATGCCAGCCAATCTTCATCACCGCTCAGGTGACTTAGAAACTATAAAGCACTTGTTAAAATGGTCTCTACAGCTTCATCACCGCTCAGGTGACTTAGAAAATACTGATTTTTTACAAGTGCTATAGCTTGATCTTCATCACCGCTCAGGTGACTTAGAAAAAAGCTGTCCACAGCATACGTAGTGGTGTCAACTTCATCACCGCTCAGGTGACTTAGAAATTTTGGATATAGCTCATGCCATGCGAGTAGACCTTCATCACCGCTCAGGTGACTTAGAAAGCGTAGAAGACTGCATGGCTGATATCGCTATGCTTCATCACCGCTCAGGTGACTTAGAAAAAAACATTATGCTACCTACACCCGACGAACTCCTTCATCACCGCTCAGGTGACTTAGAAATATATTCAGCGCTATCATTAATTTGGTAGCGTCTTCATCACCGCTCAGGTGACTTAGAAAACAATCTAATGACAACGTGGACGGCTTAAAAGCTTCATCACCGCTCAGGTGACTTAGAAAATATTGCTTGTTGCTTTTTAACTGCAATAACACTTCATCACCGCTCAGGTGACTTAGAAATCTTAATACTGATCGTCTACGCTTCAAAGTCACTTCATCACCGCTCAGGTGACTTAGAAAATAAGACAATTATATATAAAGATATTATAGCGCTTCATCACCGCTCAGGTGACTTAGAAAATTAAAAATCTAATCAAATCAGGATTGCCTCTCTTCATCACCGCTCAGGTGACTTAGAAAGCATTATAGTTAGTAGGCACACGAACAATCAGCTTCATCACCGCTCAGGTGACTTAGAAATTTAGATGCAGCAACAGACTGCAAGGAATCAACTTCATCACCGCTCAGGTGACTTAGAAAATAGACGCAGAGGGCGGCAATATCTTAATTGATCTTCATCACCGCTCAGGTGACTTAGAAAGTATTTCTTAATCATGGGGTAGCCGTCGCCGCCTTCATCACCGCTCAGGTGACTTAGAAAAGTAGTTGCGCCAATTGATAATAGCTTTTTACCTTCATCACCGCTCAGGTGACTTAGAAAAAGAATGCTAAAGACTGTACGCTGTCTAAAACCTTCATCACCGCTCAGGTGACTTATGAGCAGCGTTAAAAAATTGCATGCCAATTTTAGCTGTGCAAGGAAAATTCTTTAAATAGAATTTTCAGAAGTCATAACCTCAAACGCAACTTGATCACATAAATATCACCGCTCAGGTGACTTAGAAAAGCTATTTAAGTGCGAGCAGCAATATTTTACACTTCATCACCGCTCAGGTGACTTAGAAATAAATAAACGTGAGCGAAGTCGTCCGGGTCTACTTCATCACCGCTCAGGTGACTTATGAGCAGCGTTAAAAAATTGCATGTCAATTTTAGCTGTGCAAGGAAAATTCTTTAAATATGAGTACCGTCAAAAAATTGTATGTCAATTTTAGGTACGCAAGGGAAATTCTTTAAATAGAATTTTCGGACAGTTAGAATAGGAAAATCATAGATTTCCCCTTGCAACGAGCTGAACATTCCCCAAATATTCAGAAAGCCCTCGTCTCACATCACCGCTCAGGTGACTTATAAGCAGCGTCAAAAAATTGTATGTCAATTTTAGGTACGCAAGGGAAATTCTTTAAATAGAATTTTCAAAACAATAAAAAAGACTGCTAAGATAAATTAGCAGTCTTTTTTTAATTCTTAGATTAACACCAAAAAACTATCTACTCACAGCTGGCCTTGCCAGTGCGATGATTGATCGCGCCATTGGCTTTTAATAGCTGCTGCATCTCTTAACCTGCGAGTACAAGCGTATGAGTAAGCCCCTTGGTTATATGAGCCTAGTTCTTTATTATTAGTAGTGGCCACTAAATTAGGATTAGCGCCTTTAGACAAAAAATACTTCACGGTATCTAAACGATTATTACTGGCTGATACCATAATCAAAGTTTCACCATCGCTTTCACGAGTTTGATCGTTTAGATCAACGCCTTCACTAGCATCTAGTAAATTATAGACCTTTTTTACCACATTAGTATTCTTACCTAAAGCTGCAGATTTTAGGACGTTATAGACATCGCCTTTATCAGTAGCTTGCAGACTAGCACCTTGGCTAATCAGATAATCTACTACATCTTCATAACCGATAAATGCCGCCCAGCCTAAAGCCGTTTGATCAAGATTGCCAGTGTCTTCAGCTTCTAGATCTTGGCCGTTTGCTACCATGTATTTAACAGTAGCTAGATCGCCCTTTTTGACCGCATCAAACCATTTAGCGTCTGCGCCTTTAGACGGCTGAGAATAAAAATTGCGATAGGAGAGCTTGTCTTTATTAGCGATATCAGCATTTTCAGCGGTGCTAAAGCGATAGCCTACTTGCGGGGTAGGTGCTGTTTGAGCGACTTGTACGACAGCTTCGCTATTAGTATCATTATTGGTGCTGATATTTGAGCAGCCCGCTAACAGCATAGCAGTCATGACGGCTGATGCGCTCATTTTGTAGACAATATTCATAACATGACCTTAAAAAGTGAAGTAGCTAGTATTAATAAAGGATTAATTGAGGTGATTACTGTCTGTCTTTTCTAACAAACTTTCACAGTTCTATAAAGCTAGATTGTAAAGCATAACTATAAAATGCCACTATAAAACGCTGTATAGCGATTGTTACCCCTGTATTCACAGTCCACTTATTTTAGGTATCATTCAACCTATCTATTAGCTCATTTACTAAGGAATAACCATGTCAGATAAAATTTATGATTTGGGCGCAGGATTTTGGAACATACAAGGCTCGTTTCGCTTAGGTGGAATAATTAACGTCGGCACTCAATGCTCACTCGTACAATTGCAATCGGGACGCTTTATCTTTTTGGACAGCTATACCCTCACTGACGATGTCCGCGCACAAGTGATGGCATTGACCAACGATGGACAAGACGTAGAAGCGGTGCTTAATGTCCATCCTTTTCACACTGTACACTGCGCACAAATGGCCGAAGACTTCCCGCAAGCGCTCTTTTATGGCAGTGCTCGCCACGCCAAACAAGTACCAGAAGTACAATGGGCGGATGATTTGGTTGAGAGCGATGCCGTAGCCAAGCGCTACCCTGAGCTTGAATTTTCGTTGCCACAAGGCATTGATTATATCTCGGCTAATGAGAATATCCATGCAGGCTCGCTACTGGCATACCATTCTGCCAGCCAAAGCATACATGTCGATGATACGTTTATGAGTCCGCCCTCAAAGCTACTCAAAGCGCTATTGCCTGAGCTAATGCTTCATCCTACGACTAAAAAAGCGCTGACCGATACGCCAAACGCTGGCAAGCAGTATTGCGATTGGGCAACTGATTTGGCTCACAAGTGGCGCAATACTCGTCATTTTTGCGCAGCGCATTCAGGGATGATTAATTTTGAAATTGGCGGTTTTGAAAAAGCTTTACTGACGGCTATTAATAAAGCTCGTCCTAAGCTTGAAGAGGCCTAATCGTGCGACTACGCATATACGGTGGTAGTGCGTTAAATAAGGGTTAGACTATATTGTTTATAAAAAAACGCATCATTTGATGACGTCCGTTGTGAGCTTAAAATTCTTAGTATAGTCAGCTCACTTTAAAAAGGAGACAGCATGACTGGTTTATATTTTTTGCAGGCTCGACGCAGCGTGCTCGCAGCAAGCAAGAAAAATTAATACCAGCAGTACGTGATGTATCGATATTACTTTTCAATGACTATATTACGTATCTGTTTTACTTAGCATCGACTATATCAGGGCATATTGCAATTAGAGAGAACATAAAAAACAAGACTACTTAAACGGTGGTCTTTTTTAATGTTTATTCATTACACTCTTAATATTTTTTATGAATAAAAGTTTGCCAAAAATTCATTATTCTGTTAAAACAGGTCACTGATAATTAAACCTAGCCTACTACGGCGTTGCTCATTGTGACGTTGCCTATTACTACGTGTATTTATCAGTAGTATCTGTGAGTAATTGCTCACCAAGCGGACTTGATAAACAAGCCGCTCTAACTATAAAAGGATTTTTAGATGAAGTATCAACATTTAGCAGTTACCTTTATAACTGCAAGCGCTTTGGCTGTTACCGCTTGCTCTAATAGCTATAAAACTGGTGATAGTATGGCTACAGTTAATACACCTACCAGCTCAAGCCCAGTTGTAGTCAAAGCGAAGAATAAAAGTGATACCAATCATGCGGGCTGGTCTTATGTAGGCAATACTGGTCCTGAATTTTGGGGCGATGATGAAGAAGCTAGCGCTTGTAAAATTGGCCAAGAGCAGTCGCCTATCGATATAAAAAGAGTAACGGCTACCACGACTAGTGCGCCTGCGATTAATTATAGTCAAACGGCAAACGTACGTGTCCATAATAATGGTCATACCATCGTCTATACGCCAACTACTCAAGACAACACTATTACGCTTAATAATGAACGCTATGATCTAAAGCAATTCCATTACCATACCCCAAGTGAGCATCAATTTAGCAGCCAAAATTATCCCGCTGAGCTGCATTTTGTCCATGCTAATAGTGCTGGCAATCTAGCCGTAATCGGAGTAATGCTAGAGAATGGTCAAGCCAATGACGTCATGCGTATTATACTTAACGGCACTCAGCTAAGTAATGAAAACGAAGTTGAATTTACTGCCAATAAAGTTGATCTGTCTGCATTGATTCCAGCTATGCCTACTTTTTATCATTATGCAGGCTCGCTCACTACCCCGCCCTGTTCAGAAAAAGTACAATGGTATGTTACCAAGCAGCCATTGCAGCTTGCTAGCGATCAGCTTGCCATTATGACCGATCTATATGAAGGCAATAACCGTCCTGTTCAGCCGCAAGGCAGTCGTACTGTTGAACAGCTTAGTAACTAAGAATGATGGTATTGGTCTCAATGGAACCAAAAGCTAACCGTTTTAGTAGCTATTAATTTAGCAGTTATTAATTTAGTAGTTATTGAAATTAAGCCCCAATCTGACAGACAATACTGTTAGCTTTGGGCTTTTTTATAGGTCGATCTAAAGTAGAGTCAAAATACTTCAGAAGCGCTACAGTGTTGCTGGTATAAATTTTTTGTAGGCTCGACGCAGCGTGCTCGCAGCAAGCAAGAAAAATTAATACCAGCAGTACGTGATGTATCGATATTACTTTTCAATGACTGTAGAGGACACTATCAATTTTTACCCTATATTTAAGCTAATCCATTGTGCTGCACAGAACTCGTAATGTTTCTACCCTATCAAAAGTATATAAACTGTTATATTTTAGTAAGGTAGCAATAAATTAAAGGAGAATCATTATGAGAATCATACTCATTTCTCTTTGCTGTTTTGTTATAAGTTCTTGTGCGACCATTCCTGATCAGGCCTACCATAAAATTGCTTGCTCTAAAGCAGAGTCTTGTTCCGATAAAGAACTAGATGCCATCATTAAACCTGTTACCGATATGGTGATCAAAAACGGCTGGTCAGCGTGGCGGGATGATCAAGTAAAAACGCAAGCTGGAGACACCATTGATAAAACTTTATTCAATTTATTGTACTTGGAATATGACGAGAATGGTCAGAAATTTGAGGGAAACCGTCAGCTAAATGTCATCAAGCGTGCTATAGCCACTTCGAATAAACCCGTATATTTGGTTGTTTATGTTAATAGTTGGAATAATAATGCCAGTATGGATGAGCCCAGTCCAGATCCAAAAGGCTTTCCTTATCTACTCGCTCGTCGCAGTTTTCAGAATCCAGATATGAAGGTTGTCGGGGTCTATGTTGGCTGGAGTGGTAAAAAATACAAACATTTTCCAGCCACTATTTTATCTGCACAAAATAGAGCACATGTTGCAGATACTATTGGCAATAATGGAGAAGTACGGACTGATATTATATCTCTAGTCAATAATGTCCAAGAGAATAACCATTCAGGATATTCTCTTATCGTAGGAAAGTCTTTTGGCGGCAGGCTTTTATCTCGAGCATTCGTAAGTGATTTGGCTCAAACAAAATCCGTTAAAGATTGGCCTTTAGGAAGTCAGTCCCTACTGGTTACTGTAAATTCAGCAATAGGTGCAGGGGCTTTTGATAAAATATATGAGAGGATGCCGACTACTGATCCTAAGTCGGGCTTAAAACTGCAACGACCTCTTTGGATAAATTTAACCTCTAAAGATGACTGGATTACAGCAAAGATATTTCCAAAAGCGCGTTTTTTTGGACAAAAGCTCTCTGACAATAATTCAGGAAAAAACAAAACGATTGGGCATTATAAAAAGTATCTTTCTCACCATGTAAGTATTGTTAATAGTAAGTCTCTGGATAACAATCCTGAGTGTAATTTCATCAATGGACAGCCGGTTTTTGAAGTAAATATGCCTTGGTTTACTACGCCATTGCAGAATGGCTGTCATACGCGACATTTGTATCAAAATAAAAAATCTACAGGAACATATAACCGCTATTACACTACCGTTTTAGAACCTTTATTAGAGAATCCCTATAAACCTTTGGGATATATGTGGAATTTTCGCACGGATGAGAGTGTCATTAATTATAGCACTGAGGAAGCCAAGATTAGAAAAAACTCAGGAAAACACAATGCTTATTTGCAAACGGCTTTAGGCCTTATGGCTGATGATATGTTATTCACAGCGCCAGAAAAATAACGACCTTTTGTACAATATTTTTTATAACCACTATCACGACAATAAGTGCGCAAGCTCAGCCTCATTATTAATAATATCCGCCAATGTATAGCGCTCAAGTACGGTAATAAATGCCGTCAATGCCTCAAAAAACACCCCTTTTAATTGGCATGCTGGACTGATCACACAGCCTAATTTAGGCCTATTCGATAGCGCAGTTTCGTCAATAAGCGTCAGTGGCAAGCCTTGCGCCTTAGCCACATCGTGACCTTTGGTATCACTACTGGGTAACTTGGTAGCAAAGCACTCTACCAGTTCAAAATCCGGCTCTATCTGCTTAATCAATACCCCTAAATTAATGTCCTTTGGCGCACGTGCCAGCCGAATGCCGCCATTCTTACCACGAACGCTATCTATATAACCAAGCTGACCTAGCTGATGAATAATCTTACTTTTTGAGATATTATAGCTGTCTGCAATATCACTGATATTCGCAAGCTTCTGCGGTTCTGGTTTTACTGCCAAATAAATTAAAGACCGCAGCGCATAATCACTATAGTTGGTCAATCTCATTTGCTAATACTCCAGTTCTAATCTTATTTTTAATAGCTTAACCGAAAATGATTTAACCAAACAATCCATCGGGGCGAGGTTTGGCCAGCATCGGTAAATAACTGATGCAAAATAGCACAAAACAGGCAATCCAGGCGCCTTGAGCAATCATAATCCACAATAAATAGTGACTCATATCAGCTAGCGGCAATAAGATACGGCCAACGAATACTAGCACCATCAGTGCAAACATAAAATTGACTGTCTTTGGCGGGTTATGAATACTACGTCCCGTATGGCCCAGTGACACCCGCGCCATCATAGCTACGGTCATCATCCCAACACCTGCAATCGCAAGCCCATGTACTGCAATGCTATGGCTGTAGCCAAACCATGGTTGCAGTGCGTATAACACAAAGCTTAAACACATCCCTAAAAATGCAATGAATAATGACCATAATAGCGGCTTTTTCCAAATACCACGATGATACCAACCCATTAAACGTACAATATTCACTATCGCTACACCAAGCGCAGTAATGGTTAGCAAATATTTATTTGGATAAAATAAATCAGTGATAAAAAAGGCTAAGAAAAATAATAAACTGGCAATATCTTGCACTTTACTATTACGCACTTTAATCGTTTCGGTATTATCGATACTAAGTCCACGCTCAATAAAGAACGGCACTACTCGCCGACCCATGGTCAATACTAGGCCAATAATCAAATAAAAACCTAAATATACGCCTACCTTAGTGGTTGCCATGTTTGCTGTGATAATACCCCAATAGCACAGTCCATTACCGACAGTCAGCAACGCCAGCTTGGCTAAGATGCCCATTTGCTTATACTGCTTGACCTGTAATACCGCTCGGAATATCACGAATGCCATCGAGCCTATAAACAGTAAATCAAACACCGCTGCTACATATAGTAGCCACGCCCCCTGCCCAATGCCTAAACCAAATGCTAGCCAACCAAGACGTGCCAGCAGCCAGCAAGTAAAAATACCCAGCAGCTTATAGCCATGCGGCATCATAACCCCTGTCCAAGTCTTCACCGCCGTCAATAAAAACCCCGCTACTACCGCTAATGCATAGCCATATATCATCTCATGACCGTGCCAATAAAATGGGTTAAGCGCTTGTGCGTCAATATCGGTATGACCAGTAAACACAAAAGTCCATAGCACCATAGTAACAATGGCAAATAGTGCTGCGGCACTAAAGAAGATACGAAAGCTCAAGTTGAGAATAGGATGCGGGGACGTTGGCGGATGGCTAGGTAAGTTAATAGAATGCATGGCAGGCTTCTTAGAGTTGATTTTATTTTGGTTTTATAATTAACATCTTAAAAGTTCATTTTAAATGAATGTTATATATTATACAATGTGTTTAGGTATTAGAGGTTCTGATGAAGGTGGATTATAGGTATAAAAAATCTACTAATATGATAGCTTAGTATAATTTTTAAATTGGAGTTAGTTGTATCTGAGAGGTGAGCGAGCAACGCCTGATAATGGTAATATGTTTATAGTTGAGAGATTAAGAAAACACGCTATTATTATTTTAAAATGAGAAAAAAATGAAATCACCAGATATAGTAAGCTCGAAAATAGGATTTAAACGTAAGTTCAACATAAAAGAATTGTACTGTACACTTACTTACGTGCCGAAAGCTGCCTCAAAGATTGCGAAGAATAACAAAAGTAAGTTAGTCGATGAGCATCTTTTAAAGCGTTTGCAGCTGGCTGTCACAGAAGTGAACGGCTGCGCAGCGTGCTCATATCAGCATACTAAAATGGCCTTACGTCAAGGTATGAGTAATGAGGAAATAAGCAGCTTCTTAAGCGGAGGAGATGAATTTATTAAACCCGATGAAGCAAAAGCCATCATGTTTGCACAGCATTTTGCAGATTCAAAAGGATGCCCTAAAAAGTATGCCTATGATGCTATTGTAAAAGAATATGGTAAAGAGCAAGCTTCTGTTATTTTGTCAGCGCTGCAAGTCATACTTGCAGGGAATATGTATGGTATTCCATACAGCGCATTTCAATCTAGGCTTCAAGGCGAAGCATATAAAGATAGTTCACTATTTTATGAATTAGGAATGCTCTCAGGCGGCCTTATTTGCTTACCGTTGGCACTGATTCATGGCATCGCAAGAGGTATGATTGAACCCTCAAATATTAGGTTTGATAAAAGTGAGACAAATGAACCAGTACGACTTTGAGATTATTCTTTAAAACTTTGGCTTATTCAGCGCATGGATAGTCTCAAGCCACTATTGTGATTATTTTTGTCATTGTTTGTCTGACTTGGAGGTTGCAGAAATGGTTGATAATGACCGGCTACCTGCCTGCGATAGCTATTGCGCGATAACCTATACGCAATAAGACGATTAGACTCTTTTTACTCACTTTAGGGATTGAGATATGAATAATTTAACGGCAACAGAAATTGAAGCATTGCACGATGCGCTCGATGACGAGTACAAGGCTTGGGCAACATATGACCAAGTAATTGCTGATTTTGGTGACGTTCGGCCCTTCATCAATATCCGTGACGCTGAAGGACGGCATATCGAAGCGCTAAAAAGACTCTTTGTGCATTATGGTCTTACGATACCTGAAAACCCTTGGCTTGAAAAAGTGCCCCGATTTTCTAGTCTACAAGAGGCTTGCGCAGCAGGTGTTAGCGATGAGATAGCCAATGCTGAACTGTATGTGCGGCTCTTTAAGTCGACTAAACGCTCAGATATTTTGACAGTACTGCACAATTTGCACGATGCATCACAGGAGCGGCACTTGCCAGCGTTTCAACGTTGTGTTGAAGGTCGTAGCGGTGGCGGCGGACATGGTAGAGGAAAGCAGCATGGCCGGCGAGCATAGTGCTATAGTCGATGACCCTTTGACCGTTCACAACTGAATAGCCGCAATAATGAGAGAAATAACCACAATCAAAGTGACGTACTTTCTAACTTTGAAGTAATTAGCGCTTATAATCTGTGCTTGATAAAGACCATAATCAATTATTAGTAGACTCACAAAGCTAACCACTAGCAGCCAAATAAAACCAACCGTTGATAAAGTTAAAAACCCTAGCCATAAACCAAGCGCAATGATATTGCTAAATATAGGCAGCTTAACTGCCCATGTATTGTTATCAGCCAAGCTAAGATGATTGCCCCACTGCGCGCCTGCCATAAAGGTGGCAATCACTAAGCCATAAACCGCTAGAATATCATCGGTCTTGCCGAGAACCCTTACCGCATCGATACTCATAGTAATAAGTACCGCACAGGCTATAAAGGGAATAGTGCCGGCAAAGGTTAGATAAGGACTGGGTTTTTTCATAACAGATAACTCATTTTACAAAATCAAATACGCTTTATTGAAGTAGAAATAAGCGTAGCGTGGGTGATAACCCACGGGTCAAATCAATATTCTGTGGGTTGCCACCCACACTACAAATTAAAACTTTAG